>Ga0315275_10003486_pt1 | contig 14485 bp, 12 predicted proteins | sample YL17G03_0_MG_FD_205557 | JGI IMG/M metagenome (GOLD analysis project Ga0315275, IMG submission 205557) | Sediment microbial communities from Yellowstone Lake, YNP, Wyoming, USA - YL17G03_0 | ecosystem: Environmental > Aquatic > Freshwater > Lake > Sediment | place: USA: Wyoming | collected... | reverse complement strand
CGGGATTGTCGTCGATCCAATTGGAATCATGTGCGAACCGGAAGAACGTCTTTAGGGCCTCCAGCTTCTTTACCGCAGCAAGATTTTTGTTTGGCCATGAGGCCCGAAACTCCCTCAGGTTCGACAGGTCTAACTCGACGAGGTAACGCAGGCCGCGCTCTCGCGCAAATTCTTTGAGCCTGCGGAATAGGAGGCGGTACTTGTAAAGCGTCGGCTCTCGCAGCCCCCGTGCCTCCGCATCGCGCTTAAACTCAGCACATGCGCGCTCGATAGTCACAGGCTCACTCGCCGCGCGCTGTGCCAGTTGCCCTTCGGCTTCCCAATCCCTGACCTGGTCCTGCGCCTTGTTCCAATCCCAGAGCTTGAGCGACTGCCGAATCTCACGACTACCAATGAAGCCCTCGACCCAGATCGGGCATCGGCAACGCCGATACTTGCGGCCCTCGCTTCGGTGCATGCATTCTTTCAAATGCCGCCGGTAAATGGTCAACATGCTCACCCTCCAACCGTGCAAAGGCCTCTGTGCACCCGCGCCAATACGGACTCGGGCACACGAAGCGTCGTGTACCGGCGCTTGTGCCCCGTTGAGTGGTCACCCCCCAAGGCCAGCACGCCGGGCTCGCGCCCAAACAGTCTTCGCACGGAATCAGGGCTTAATTGCCACATCTGAGAAATTTCTGCCAACGGTATAATGGCGCTCGGCGAAACCCACCAGAGACACGGCCGGCGCCGCCGCGGGGCCAGCGGCTTGCTGCCGTTCCCGCAACCACGCTTGCCGTTGCTCCAGGGCTACGCCGTTGCGCATCGGCCTACTTCTCCGACTCCTCGCCCGCCTGGGCTTCCTCGGCCTGTCGCCTTAGATAGCTTTTGCTTTTCCCCTCGGTGAACTGGCTATTCCATCCAAGGTCCCGGCACGCGCGCGATAGGTCATGGATCGTGTATGACTCTGGCGACCCGCCCGCCTTGCAGATCGCTGCGACCGCCAGATCCCGTTCCTTCGCTTCCCGGGCCCGCGTGCATGAGTACCCAGTGGCCTCAAGCGGTCGCATGCCCCGAGGTTCGTTCATGGTTCCCTTGCACCTGCCGTTCATTCCGTCGCCCCCCTTACAGCCTTGCGCCGTTCCAATTCCTGCTCGCACTCAAAACCCTTCGCGTTGTGTTCCTTCGCTCGCGCCTTGGCAATTCGAGGCCGGTAGCTTGGGCCACTGAATTCGTACTGATCGCACAGCTCGACAATCCGGTCGGGAAACCTTGGGTCTATCAGGGCCAATTGATCGAGGGTCTTGTTTGAAGTAGCGATCAGGGTCTTCTTGCGCGTCAAAATCTCGTCCACGAGGTAGACGAGCGACTGGCGCACAAATTCCGTGGCTTTCTCAACGCCGATGTCGTCCAGGACCAGGAATCGGCCGCGCAGAAGGTCATCCACGATGCCCAGAGCCGTCTGATCGTTCGAGAATGCGGCTTGGCAGCGCAGCGTGAAGGTGCAGCACTTAATAAATCGCCCGTTAAGCCCTCGCTGGCATAGCGCCCGCATCAGCCCCGCGGCCAGATGGGTCTTGCCCGTTCCTGGCGGCCCCACAAGAAAGACGCCGGTTGATGTCTCCGCGTCCTTCCAGGCGGTGAGTTTTTCCGCCTGCCTCTTGAGGCTGGGCGTGTGGGGGTTGAAATTCTCAAGCGTCTTTTCGAGTCCCGCTGCGGTGAGGCCGGAATCTGCAAGGAACTTGTTGAATAGCCACCCTCGGCAAGCCTCGCTGCAAACACGCTCGCCGCGAAAATCGAACGGTGGTTTTTTCTCTCCGCCCTTCAAAACGTAATAGGAACCACCACAACCCGGACAACGCCGTCTGCGCGCCTTCAAGTCGCAACTGTCGCAAAGCATTGCCTCCTCTGGCACCCTGGCTTCGCAGCGCCAGCAGTGACCGTGGGCATCTCCCCCATCGCAACGGCAATGCAATGACGCGGCGTTGCCGTAAGCCCGATCTGTACTGCATTGGGGTTCCGAGTCAGGACCTGTGACCACTTCCCCCAAGCCGAGCGGTGGCATTCGTCAATCACGATATGGCTGAAGTAGTCTGGCGGATAGTACGTCGTCAGGAAATTAGCCGCCCCCTCTTCCGTATCAACATCGAGGGTTTGGTAAGTGGCAATATGGATTCGGGCGTTTCGGGCGTGGTTCCTGCCGTCGGGGTCTCTGTAAACCTCTGCCGCGTCGGTTCCGAAAGCGTTCTGCAACGCTCCCAAAGCCTGGCTGCGTAACTCGTCGCGGTCACACACGAAGAGCGCCCGCCGCAGTTTGCCCGCATCGGCAATCTTCCTGAGAATTTGGACTGCAATAAACGTCTTGCCCGACCCGGTGGCGAGCGAAAGCAAAGCGCGCTTGGCTTGTCCCGTTTTCTCGCATCGTGCGATCTTTTCGAGCACGGCGCGGATGGCGGCATCCTGATAGTAGCGCCGCGTGGCTTCGCCACCCGGATACCGGGCGAGTAATGGCGCGGCAGCGGGATCTGCCAGGGAGAATCCCACTGTGCCTTCGTACCGTGCGCGCAAATCAGCCGGGCTTGGGAAATCAGAAAGCGGGCGCGCCTTTGAGGTTATGCCGGTGTTGCGGTCGAACTCGACAAACAGATGCCCGTTAGTCGAAAACACGAAGGGAACATTCAGCCTCTTGCAGGAGGCATAGAGCTTGGCTTGCTCCAGGCCGTGAGTCGGAGGAAGGTTTTCAGCCTTGGCCTCGATGAGCGCCACGGCGACAGGCTGAGTCTCGGGGTTGACCTTAACGCGCAAGGTATAATCTACCCGGCCTTTGGCTTGTTTCCGGGGTTTGCCATCGACAATCTCAATGGCTCCAGCGGTTTCTTCGCGGCGGATAAGGTCTTCCGTCCACCCACGGGCGTGAATCGCCGGGTCAATCAGCTTGGCGCGAGTGTCGGATTCACTCAGTCCCATGTATTTGGTCTCGCCGGTCCAGCCAATCTCGCCATCGCCAGTTGGCTCCTCAAGGTAGATTCTAGAGGGGATTATAGCCGCGATGTGCGGCTTGCCACAAAGGCAAATATCGCCGGCTTCCGCCGATTTCGCTTCCCCCTCGCGACTTCGCACTTCGCCGCTTGACAGCCAGGCAGGAAGGCGTCAAAGCAAATCAACACTCGTAGCCGCTACATTTTCCGCTACATGGGCTGAAACGCCAGTTTGCTAGGCTGCCTAAGTTGTTGAAAGGTATGGTAGGCCCGTGGGGACTCGAACCCCGGACCTCTACCGTGTCAAAGACGGAGGGGGAACACAGTGTCACCTACGACCGAAATAAGCTCCTCAACCTCGCGGTCGACGTTGATCCTTTTTAGTTCCCTAAGCTGATCCAATAGTTTTGCGAGCCTGCGCACAGAATTCCCCGTCTGCTTGAGGATTTGCTTGACCGTGAGCTCCGGCAGTCGCCCGAGAGCCTTTTGAATCATTTGCCTGGCTTCGGATTCAATGAGGCCTGGCAGCAGCTCGCAAATCCCCACCCGGCTCCAGAGTTGTTCGAGTTCGGAAGCCGGTCTGCTGCCGTCCGTGAAGATTTCGTAGAGCCGCAAGGTTCCAACAAGAACTACTCCAAGGCGCCCCAGATCGCAGACATATCTCAACAGCTCCCACTGCTTTGGCAAATTGTGGGGACCTCGACGGAAGCCTCGTCCACCATCAACAACCTACACGAGGAACGGCCGCACACGATTGCCTGGCTCTCCTTCGGCAGCGCTCCCTGGCAGCGCGGGCACTTTGGTGTTGCCGGCAACTGAGTGCAACGACTTTCTCATACCGTCTGTGTTTGGAGGTGGAATTACGCCGGGAGTCTCTGTGGCCAAATGAGCCCGTGCCTGCCGTCTGGGAGTGTCTTTCCGGTTTTGCTCGCTGAGGTTTAGGGTTGGACGGAAATGGGCGTGGGAAGGAGACGTGTCAGCCATGGAAGGGACACGTTGTCGGTGTGACAAGAGATCGTCCTGTCTGTGCCAGCTAATTGACTAAACTAGAACGACGGTGTAGAAATGAACTCAGCATTTCCTGAGAATCTGGGAGCCTCTCGCCAGCTCGAAGAGAGGAAACGAGTCGTGAAGTCCGCGAGGCAAGTTTTAGCTCCCGCTATCCTTTCCATCATTCTCGCGGCCTTGATTGCAGCGTCCAATCCTCCCGCCTTGGCCCAGGTGTATGTGTTCGGCCGGGCAGACTTTGCCACGGGCGCAGGGCCTCGTTCCCTTGTTGCCGCAGACCTCGACGGCGACGGGCGGCTTGACCTGGCGGTTGCCAACCATGATTCCAACAGCATCACGATTCTGCTAGGAAAGTCCGACGGCACATTTGCCCCGGGGGTTGACTGTCTGGTCGGCAAGGGACCCCGCGCGGTCGCGGCCGGTGACTTTGACGGTGACGGCATACTGGATCTGGCCGTCATCAATGCTGGCGACAGTACCGTGTCTATCCTTGTGGGGAACGGTGACGGGACGGTCCAGAGCTTTGCGACCTTTGCCGCAGGCAACACACCCACCGCAGTGGTCGCGGGCGATTTCAACCACGATGGCAAGCTGGATTTGGCCGTGGCGAACGGCACGACTCCGGGCAGTGTGGCGATCTTGTTGGGCAACGGCGACGGGTCATTTCAGTCACACCACAACTTTGCCGCGGGCGATGCACCGGCCGCGATCGCTGCGAGCGATTTCAACGGGGACGGCCAAATCGACCTCGCGGTTGCGAATCAGTCCTCGAGCACGGTTTCCATCCTTCTGGGAAACGGTGACGGAACGTTCGGAACGCCTACGGACTATGCCTCCGGCAGCGGCCCTGTCGCCGTGACAGCGGGCGATTTCAACGGGGACGGTTTCGTCGACTTGGCAATCGCCAGCCGCACCGATCGAGCGGTTTCGCTTCTGCTCGGAAGCGGCGATGGCACGTTTCAGACCCGCAGCGCCTATTATCTGGACCTGACTCCGGCCTCCCTCATCGCAGCCGACTTCAACGGCGATGAGAAGGCGGACTTGGTCACCGCCGGCATGTCGGATTCTCAAGCGGCGGTTCTAGTACTGACGGGAAACGGGGATGGAACTTTCCAGTCGCAAGCCGAAACGGCTTTGAGCTCTCAACCGGCGGCTCTGGCGAACGGCGATTTCAACGGCGATGGCCTGCCGGACCTCGCTGTCGCCGGTTCGGATACCAACTCGGTGACCGTTTTGGCGGGAAGAGGAAATGGCACGTTCCCCACCCACTTGGACTATGCCGCGGGCGGTTGGCCGCGGATCATAGCGTCTGCAGATTTCAACCAGGATGGGGTGATCGACCTGGTCACAACAAACTGGACGGGCAACAGCGTCTCCATCCTGCTTGGAAACGGCGATGGGACCTTCAAAATGAACGTGGACATCACTACGGGCAACTCCCCGTTCGGTGTGGTCGCGGGCGATTTCAACAGGGACGGAAAGATCGATTTAGTGGTAGTCAACAACATGGATCACAGCTTCTCCTTGCTGCTCGGAAACGGCGACGGAACGTTTCGCCCCCGTGTCGATACCGTGTTAGGCGTCATTCTCGTGGGCGTGGTCGCAGGCGACTTGAACGGGGATGGGAAGCTCGATTTGGGGTTGGTCAACGGAGGATGGTCCCCATATCACATTTCGATTTTGCTGGGCAATGGTGACGGAACGTTCGGGCCACCCGTCAACTTTGAGACGGACCAAGATCCCCTGGGTGCCGTCATGGGCGACTTCAATCGTGACGGCAAACTCGACATTGCCACGGCCAGCACGAACAACAGTACCATTTCCATTCTCCTGGGCAACGGAGATGGCACCTTCCAGCGCCGGCGGGAGTATGCGACGGGCAGCGGACCCTATTCGATGGTCGCGGGAGATTTCAATGGGGATGGCAACCTCGATCTGGCCACGGCCAACACCGGGAATAACACCGCCTCCGTCCTGCTCGGAAATGGAGATGGCACCTTCCGGGCGCACGTCAACTATCAAACCGGCAACTTCACGGAAGCCCTCAGCACCGGCGATCTCAATGGAGACGGCAAGCTGGATCTGGCGGTTTCAAACGGGCTCGCCAATACAGTTTCGATTCTCCTCGGCAAGGGGGATGGTACATTTCAGCCTCGCGTTGACTACGCGACGGGTAGCGGGCCCGCGGGTAGCGTCACGGGGGATTTCAACGCGGATGGCGGCCTGGACTTGGCGGTTGCGGATTCTTTCGGGAGCTCGGTTTCGATTCTCCTCAACACCCCGGTCATCGCCCTGTTTCCCACCCAACTTTCATTTGCCGGCCGGCCCGTCGGGACGACGAGTCCGGCGCAGGAAGTCTTGCTCAGCAATCCTGGCAGCATACCCCTGAGCATGGCGAGCATTACCACCAGCGGCGATTTTGCCCAGGAAAATACTTGCGGGACAGTCGTCGCTGTGGGAGCCAATTGCAGGATCAGCGTCACATTTTCCCCTGCAGACACGGGCACCCGCACTGGCGCCCTCATCGTCACCGACAGCGTCGCCAGCAGCCCCCACGTCATCGTCCTGGCCGGGACGGGTACTGGTCCGGCTCCGGTGGTAAACCTCTCGGCAGCGCGTCTCAGTTTCACGAGCTCCGGCCCGGGGAGCCCGAGCTCTGCCCAGACGGTAACGCTAACGAACACCGGCGACGAAACGTTGAACATCAGTGGTATCACCATCGTTGGAGTCAACAAGAGCGACTTTTCTCAGTCAAACACCTGTGGTACCGCCGTGGATGTGGGAGCGAGCTGCAGCATCGCTGTGACCTTCACCCCGACAACGACGTTCGGCACTGAGACCGCAACCCTCTCAATTACCGACAACGCGAGCGACAGCCCTCAGACGATCGCCCTGACGGGCACGATCGAGGGCGGTGTCGCGACCTTCTCCCCAACGCGGGTTTACTTTCCGTCCCAACCTCTCCGGACCACGAGCCCTGCTCTTCCCGTGACGATCACTGTCGTCGGGGCCGCAGCTTTCTCAATTCAATCCATCACTGTGAGCGGAGATTTTGCTCAGACCAACAACTGTGGTACCAGCGTCCCCGGCAACGGTCGTTGCACTATCAATGTGACTTTCACTCCCACCACCACCGGCGACAGGGGCGGGAACTTGACGATCTTTCATTCGGGCCTTGCGACCGTCATCGCGCTTTACGGCTCCGGAGGCGACTTCGCGCTTACGGCCTCCGTTCCCACCGCCGCCGTCACGGCCGGGGGGACGGCGACCCTGGAGGCACTCCTTTCGCCGATCGGCGGGTTCAATCAGACGGTGGAGTTTAGTTTCAGTGGGTGTCCACCCGCGGCGAGATGCCTAATGGCTGAGTCCACGGCCTCGAATGGCATGAATGAGATAATCATCCCCGTGACCGTAATAACCACCGCCCGGTCGCTGGCTGCTCCTCGAAATCGAGTCACGCCCCGAGGCATTTACGGACCACGCGGCGTGCCGCTCCCACTCTGGCTAGTAACGCTGTCCGTGTGGGCGGGATGGATAGCCGTCGCCGTGCTTTACCAGCGCCGGTCGGCGGGTCGGGACGGGGCAGGCTTGAAACCCGCGCCGGCACTCGCGCTGACGGCAGCGCTGGCGTTGACGCTGTTCTGGACAGCCTGCGGGGGCGGCAGTAGCGGAAGCGTGGTCGGCGGAGGCGGCACGCCAGCGGGCACTTATACGCTCACCGTGACAGGTACGTACACTTCCGGTTCGACCACCTTGACCCACAATGTCACCTTGACGCTTACGGTAAACTAGCCGACTCAGCAAGGCCACCGGGGACAGAAGAGATTTCTTGCACCCACCTCGTCTCGCCAGGCTTCCCACACATGAGGAATGGCTTGGTACAGGCGAGCAAGAATTCAGGCTGGCCCGGTTCCTTCCATGACGTTAGCCTGCTTTGGGAGCTTTTGATTCACTCAGATTATCTGGGCCGCGCTCCCCCCGAGCGAGTTCCAAAAGCCTTCGCTTTCGACAGGCCTAATCTGAGTACGGCCATTCGGCAAACTGTGGGGACTTTTGTGGGGACCCCACGTACATCTGAGCGAATCTCGCCACATCTCAAAGAAACTTCACACAACAAGCTAACTTCACGGGCCTGAAGGCGCTGCAGGGTTTTCTGTCTTCCGTCTAACAAGTTAGCTAAATCGCTCAGAAACGTTTCCTAAACCGTGGGTCGAGGGTTCGTAACGCACATCACCGTGCGGGCACAACAAAGCTCTCTCCAGCCACAGGAAGGAGATCCGCAAGGTCTCGGTCGCCGTTAATGTCCTTCAATTCTCTCAGTCGCTCCAACAGTTTCGTCAACCGCCGGATTGAGTTCCCTGTCTGCCGGAGGATTTGCTTCGTCGTGGTTTCGGGAATTCGCCCGAGTGCATTCTGGATTATCTGCCGGGCTTCGTATTCAGCGAGGCCCGGCAGCATTTCGCAGATGCTTACCCGGCTCCAGAGCTGCTCGAGTTCCGATGCCGGCCGGCTGCCGTCCGTAAAGATCTCGTAGAGTCGCAACGTGCCAACCAGGACCACGCCAAGATGGCCTTGGTCGAAAACATACCGGGGCAATTCCATCGCCTCGCTGTCCAAGTACGAATCTCGCTTGTCCAAAAAAGTCCTCTGCACCAAAGGAAATCCTTTGATGCGCCCCAAGAAGCACCCCGTCGGCCTCGGCGTGTCTACGACTTGCGCGACCTCATGAAAGAGGCCTTTGGTACGCCTCGCGTCGCCTCTCAGAATTTTGGGATGGTAATGAGGCTGAACAGCCGATGACGGTTGCGTGGGTGTGGCCTTTCTGCCCGGAGAAGATAAGCGTCCGGTGAACCCATCTTCCGCGCTTGAAGGTCAGGCGTGATACTCCGCAGCATCTTGCGGATGCTCGCCGGGGTGCTGGCGGGGAGCGCATCCCAATTCGGTTCCCTCTTGATCACCGCGGCCAGCGTGTTGGAGGTGGTCTCGCCGTTGAACACATGCTCGCCGGTCAGCATCTCGTAGAGGAGCACGCCGAAAGCCCAGATGTCGACGCGCTTGTCCACGCGCTTACGCTGCGCCTGCTCCGGACTTATGTAGGCCGCCGTGCCCAGAATCACTCCCGCCAGCGTCGCCGCCACGGTCAGCGTCGGTCCTTCGACCAGCTCCATCACCAGCGGCCGCACGCCACCGGATTCTTCCAGGCCGTAGATTGAGGCAATGTTGGGGTGGTTCAGCGAGGCGAGCATCTGCGCTTCGCGCTGGAAACGCGCCATGCGCTCGGCGTCGCTGGCCATGGCGGCGGGCAGGACTTTGAGCGCCACCTCGCGCCCGAGCTTCGTGTCGCGGGCGCGATGCACTTCGCCCATCCCGCCCGCGCCGAGTGGCGACACAATTTCATACGGACCGAGTTTGGTGCCTGCGGCCAGAGTCACATCAAATCCAGAATCTAACGATTTTACCCCTCCCGCCCGTGCGCAGCGTGGCGAGAATCTCGCAAGTCCCGACTTGGGTGCCTCGTGAGAGTGCCAGCCCAACCCGGCGTGGCCCGCATTCTATCACCCGGTGTGGTATGGGCGAAACCAGCGACCTTCAGCCCCTCGCCTCGGGGAGAGGATTTACATCAGTTATTGAAGTGGGGAAAGGTCGGACCTCCGTGTGCCAAGTGGGGCGATGCGAATAGAGCCACTCGTCGTGCGGGTGGCGCGAAGTCTAAACCGGGAAGTCCGTCATCACCGCCCGAAGTTCGTCGGCGTGAAGGATTATGAGGGCCCCGCCATTGGTGCGGATTAGCCGGCGATTCCTAAAATCGCCGAGGATACGGCTTACACTCTCGCGAGCGGCCCCAATCGATTTGGCCATTTCCTCGTGGGTCATGTGGAGCGCGAGGTGGATTCCGTCGGCGGTTTTGTGGCCGTGTTTGGCTGCCCAAGCCAGAAGGAACTGCGCAAGCTTGGCTTGCGTGCTTGGGGAGAGGGCGAGCAAGCCGGTTTGCTCCCAGGCTTTATGAAGCTCCATACTGAGGTGCTTGGCGACACTCAGAGCTGCATCGGGGTTAGCGCGCAAAAACTGGAGGAATTGAAGCCGAGGAATGAAACTCAACCGGGTCGGCTTGACCGTTTCGGCGCTTGCCAAGTAGGGCCCATTGGAGATCACACTACTGAGCCCGAGCACTTCCCCTTGCTCCACCAGGCGCAGGGTAATGCTTTGCCCATCTTTCGAGTTGGCGCTGAGTCTGGCTTGACCCGAGCAGAGGATGAATAGGCCCCGCGGCGATTCCCCTTGGAAGAACAGTACGGCCCCTCTTGGATAAAAGGCGGTCTGGCGAAGCGCATTCAACTGCCTAAGCGTAGCTTGCGGAAGGCGGCAGAAGACCCCTTCTTCTCGCATCACGCAACCGAAACAGCTCTCAGTCGCATTCACATTGAACGGCCCCAGGACCATACTCATAGGACCGAATCACCTCTTTCCATACAGGACATTGTGTCACTGGCGCCCCAAAAAAGCAAGACCTCTGCCAAGCGCGAACGACGGGCAATTGAAATCCTTTGCTCTCGCTGAGCCTTTCTGTCTGAACAAGGAGTGGTAGGTTGTCAGCTCTTTCGGGCTTTGAGTCGTGTGACGGTGGTCACAAAGGCCCTGTTCACCTATCACTGCGGGGACTAACTGATTCTCCCACAATCAACTCTGGAACGAGAGCTGAACGCTGGTCAGCACTTTGGATTCTTCTTGTCAAAGCAAAGGGAAAGGCGGATATCCACGAATTTTTAACATATGCACAGCAGGACAACTCGGAAACAACGAGGCCGCCCGAGGGTGAGCCTCCCAGGGGGTAAAAATGAAGAACAGAGTTGCCAAATCCGTTGCCATAGCCATGGGCTTGATCTTCGTGGGCTTGCTTTTCTTCGCGAACCGCACCTCAGCTATTCCGGCTTTTGCTCGCCGGTACGAAACCTCATGCACGACTTGTCATGTGTTACCCCCGAAGCTGAACGCTTTCGGCGTGGCATTCAAGAACAACGGGTATCGGATGCCTGGCGATGATGAAAAGTTCGTCAAGCAGCCCGATGTCCCTATGGGCTCGCCCGGTTGGAAGAAAGTATGGCCCAAGGGTGTCTGGCCGGGAGCGATATCCGATCGCATCCCGCTTTCCGGAGCTCTTGAGTTGACCACCGATGTCGCCCCCAAGGAGCCGGTGAAAGTGGACTTTGCTTTTCCTGAGGAATTCGAGCTTATCGCGGGTGGCACGCTGGGCTCAAGCTTTTCATACTTGGGCGAACTGGCGTTTGAGTTCAATGGTGACGCGACGGAAGCCAATTTTGAGCGTGGCCATCTCAATATCCAACTCTCTCCCAGTCACCTTGTCAACCTCAGGCTGGGGCGGTTCGAAACAGGAGCCACGCCGTTCTCTCGCTTCAGCCACAGACTGACCGATGAAGACTTCATTGTCAGCAACTTCCGCGCCGTGCCCGGGGGCTTCCGGTTCCGCTCCCGGCAACAAGGCTTCGAACTCTGGGGCGCCAAGAACGGCCCCGCCAGCGGAGGCTTTCAGTATAGCTTGGGGTTGGTGAACGGAAGTGGCAGCAGCAGTGATGACAACTCGCAAAAAGACGGGTATGCCAGCGCATCTTACAAGATCGGTGGCATGGGTGTGCTCGGTCCAGTAAAGCCCATGGACACGCTGAAAGCCACCGAAAACTACATTGACAACTCGGTGGAAATCGGCGTGTTTGGCTACGACGGTCGAAGCGGGGCCACTCCGCTCGAAGAAGTCCGGTTCAACCGCGTCGGATTCAAGGTGAACACCTACATTAACCGCTTGAACCTCTTTGGAGCCTACGTGCGAGGGCGCGAGTTCGTCCTCGCCGATCAGCGTCACCTTACGACTAACAGTTGGTTTGTAGAGGGTGACACGGTGGTTCTGCCCTGGGTGGTTGGCATTCTTCGCTACGACCAGGCTGTTGGCGACTCGGAGTTCCTGCACGTCAAGCGGCTAGTCCCAGGAGTTGCTCTGATGCTCCGGGCGAACATTGTCCTGGTGGCAGAAGCTCCTTTATACTTGGGCGACAACAATGGTTTGGTCAATGGTGATCTCGAGCACGCCGGCGGCGTATTCAGGCTCAACTTCTTCTTCTGAGGGAGGAGCTTTTTCGATTCCCCATCCGGCGCCTAGACCTGTGCCGCCCCGGGCGAAGACGCGGCTCAGCTTTGAGGGATCGATTTCGAACAACCAGGCTCCAGACTTGTCGCCTTTTGACGACCAGTTCCGGGCCGAATTCAGGATTCTCTTCTGGCGGCTTGCGATTCGGAACAAGCGGGGGAAGGAAGTCACGCCTTCCCCCGCCAAGGAACGGCCCGACTTCTTCGGAAGGCCGGCGCCAAATTCAAAGATCGGGGTGAACAATGAGACTCTGCAAGCAATACGTATGGATAGCAATCTTCCTCCTGCTTGGCTTTCTGCAAGCGACCGCAGTCCGGGCGGGCGAGATCAAAGGCACCGTAACCGCGCAGGGACTGCGCTCGGCTGAGAACATCGCCGTGTACGTTGATGCCATCCCCGGCAAAACTTTTGACGCGCCTACGAAACACGCGGCAATGGACCAGAAGCAAATGAAATTCATACCGCATGTGATCGTCGTGCTTAAAGGGACCACGGTTGATTTCTTGAACAGCGACCACGTGGGCCACAATGTCTTTTGGCCGGCGGTCGGCAAAAACAAGAAGCTGGGCCAGAACCTGGGCAATTGGCCTTACGGAGTCAAGAGGCCGTTCACGTTTAACGACCTCGGCGACGTGTCGCTGTTGTGCAACGTCCATCCCGAGATGTCGGGTTATGTCGTTGTGGTTCCCACGCCCTACTTTGCCGTCACCAACAAGGAGAGCGAGTTTGAAATCAAAGACGTTCCGCCGGGCCACTACACGTTGAAGACGTGGAGCGAAGAAGGCAAACCTGCTACGCAGCCTGTCGAGGTCGCCTCCGGCACCGTTACCGTCAACCTCACGGTTCACCGGTAGCACGGGGTGCGGCGCCCGGAGACGCAAGAGGGGGAGTACTGCGGCGTGAAGAAAATCCCGGAAGGAGAAGCGGGAAGGTGAGTGAGTCGCGGTCCAAACTCGTTGACCTCGAATGGCTGGAGTCGAACTTCCCGTGTATGCAGGCTTGCCCGGTGCACACCCAAGCCGGGCGCTATGTGGCCCTCATCGCGGAAGGACGTTACGAGGAAGCCTATCGCTATGCACGCGCTCCTAATCCCCTGGCGTCGATTTGTGGCCGGGTTTGCGGCCATCCGTGTGAGACGGCGTGCCGGCGAGGCAAATTTGATGCCCCCATCTCCATTCGCGCTTTGAAGCGCTTCGTGACGGAGCGGTATGGTCCCGAGTCACGCCATCCCCTCGACGTGTTTCCTTACCAGAGCGGGGTAACCCGCCCGGAGCGGGTGGCCGTAATCGGGTCGGGGCCGGCAGGTCTGGCTGCGGCGCACGACCTGGCGCTGCTCGGCTACCCCGTCACGATTTTCGAGGCCGCCCCTGTCCCTGGCGGCATGCTCCACTTGGGGATTCCAGAGTATCGGCTGCCGCGCGAAGTGGTCCAGGCGCAGGTGCGGGAGATCCTCGACTTGGGGCCGGAGCTCCGCCTGAACGCGCGGCTGGGCGATTTTTCTTTGCGTGATCTTCGCCGGGAAGGATTCAAAGCCATCCTGCTCGCCCTCGGACTCCACCGCAGCCGTGATCTTCTGCTTCCCGGTCGCGACTTGGACGGAGTGCTCACGGGCACTGACTTTCTATTGAACGTGAACCTGGGATATCGCTTTTCGATCGGGAAGAAAGTGGTGGTGATCGGCGGCGGCAACGTGGCCTTCGATGTGGCGCGTTCTGCCCTTCGCCAGCAACAGCAGCAGACGCTCGAAGTCCTCAAAAGCTTCCTCCTGCCGGATCAGCTCAGCGAGAGCGAACGTCAGGTGGCTATGAATGAACTCATGGACGTGTCCCGCGCCGCCTTGCGAATGGGGGCGCGCGAGGTTCACTTGGTATGCCTGGAATCGCGGGAGGAGATGCCGGCCTTTGAAGAGGAGATCGAAGAAGGGATGGAGGAAGGTCTGAAGGTCCATCCCTCCCTCGGCCCGCGGAAGTTTGTCGGCCAGAACGGCAAAGTGAGCGGCCTGGAGACGATCCGCTGCACCGCGGTTTTCGACGCCCAGCATCGCTTCAATCCCACTTTCGAGCCGGGCACGGAAAGCATCATTCCTTGCGACACGGTCATCCTGGCGATCGGTCAGACGTCCGACCTGTCTTTTCTCACCCCTGAGGATGGCGTCGAGGCAACACGCCAGGGCACCCTGAAGGTTGATCCCGATACTTTGATGACCACCGCCCCGGGAGTCTTCGCTGCCGGCGACATCGCCTTCGGGCCTCGCTTAATCATCAGCGCGGTTGCCGACGGCAAGAAAGCCGCTGAGCACATCGACCGATACCTGCGCGGACCGGCGTGGAAACCCAAGCCGCGTTACGTGCAGATTACCGTG
>Ga0315275_10003483_pt1 | contig 14489 bp, 12 predicted proteins | sample YL17G03_0_MG_FD_205557 | JGI IMG/M metagenome (GOLD analysis project Ga0315275, IMG submission 205557) | Sediment microbial communities from Yellowstone Lake, YNP, Wyoming, USA - YL17G03_0 | ecosystem: Environmental > Aquatic > Freshwater > Lake > Sediment | place: USA: Wyoming | collected... | reverse complement strand
TCCTCAGCTAACCAGGCAGCCGTGTGGAGAAAAAAGTCGCTGTTGCCTGGAAAGTTCACGAAGGCATTGGTCGCGAACGTGGAATTGCCAATGACCACGATCGCCGGCCGAGGCTTGCCTTCCTCCTGCGCGATTTTCGGCGTGAGGGCCGCGGCCATCGACAGGGGGCCTTTGATGTCTTCCTTTTCATCGAGGCTTACAACGCGGCCCTTCAGGTCGGTTTCTGCCCAACTGTTTGGCGAGGTTCGGGCGAGCGGCACATAGTCCCATGCCTTGCCGACTTGTTCGTCAAAGGTAATATGCCGTGCGAGGGGAAACAGCACAGCGGCGGACAGGTCCTGCGTAATTTCATGTTCTGTGAAGGTGCGGACAAGCAGGGACGTCAGGTCGCCCTGGGCTAATCGATCTTGGAGATCGACCAGGACTCCAGGGCCGACTCCCAGGCCCCACTGTTTGAGTAGGGGATTCAGGTCGGCCTGCGTATCCGGGTCGATGAACAGCAGAAGATGGCCGCCCTTTTCCACATACGTGTGAATCCGTTCTAGCTCCTCGGTGATCACTGGGCGTCTGGGTCCGGCCACGACCAGGATGGCGGTGTGATCCGGCACGGCTGCCTCTTTGAGCAAGCTGAGCGTGCCGACGTCATAGCCCTGCTTGATCAAGATCTCTCTGGCGGCAGATAGGCCGGTTCGTTCCCGATCGTCGAGACTTGGTTCGCCGTGCCCTTCGAGAAAGAGCACCTGTTTCTTTTTGTCTTGAGACACGCGGATCAGCGCCCCGGTGAGTTCCACTTCCGAGGGAGAGGTGACTCGAACAGTGTGGCCGGCGCTTTCGAAAATGGCTGTGTCGGTTTTGGAAATGCCGTAGTTCTGGGCAATCTTTGGCTGCCGTTCCGGGTCGACGAACTCCACCGAAATCTTCTGGCTGGCTTGCCGATAACTGTCGAGCCGTTCTTTGTAGGATTGGTAGCCCGGGTCTTTTTCTCTGGTGAAGACGGTGATGAGCACCTCACGCGGGAGACTCCGCAGCACGCGATGCGTTTGCGCGGCGAGGGAGAAGTTTTGGTTTTCCGACAGATCCCAACGAATGAAGTGGCGGGCAGCGAGAAAGTTGACGATCGCGAGAATGCTGACGAAGAGGAGGATCATCAGCAGGCTGTTTGCACCCATGCGCGTAGAACGACGGGTGAAAAAGACTTTCAGGCTGCTGAAGTGGATGACAAAAAAGAGGATGAGGCAGAGGAGCGCCGATACTTCCATGAGGGTGACCAGCCAGAGTTTCTCCGGGGCGAGGCTATAGCCAATCACTCCGGCCACGGCCAGAGCCACTCCGATCACGCCAAGTGGAATCGTCTTAAGGTTCATTTCCACCGTGCTGAGTCCACGACTCGGTGAGACAAAAAGAGCATCAGGACCAGACCGCTGAAAAAATACACAAGGTCTTTGGTGTCAACCAGTCCACGCACTAGGTGATCGTAGTGTTCCATGAATGACAGGTACGAGACGGCCTGTCCAATGGCCGTCTCCCCGAGGAGAGAGCCTACGCCGGAGATGAGCCACAGGACCAGTAACAGGCCAAAGCTCACAAAGGCCGCGACGATCTGGTTTTCGGTCAGTGCCGAGGCCAGCACGCCGACGGAGAGAAAGAGCGCGCCGAGTAAGACTAGTCCAAGGTAGCCGGTCAGCACGGGATACCAATCGAAGTCACTGAAGAGGGCGAGCACGAGCGGCATGAGACCGGTCAGTCCAAGTAAACCTAGAAAGACGAGGAATACGCTCATGAACTTGCCTATCACGATATCGTTGATGCTGATCGGAGAGGTCATCAAAAATTCAAAGGTGCGGAGTTTGCGTTCTTCGGCAAACAGCCGCATCGTCAGGATCGGCAGGATGATCAGAAGGATAAATCGTATGCTCGAAAACAGATTTCGGAAGACTAGATCGTTCAGATTGAGTTGGGCACTCCCCTGCATCTGCATCAGCTGAATCGCCTGGGCTCCGGCAAAGACAATATAGAGATAGGCGAGCAGTCCCACGATCAGGAGAAACACCGCCCCCACAACATACACCACGGGCGAGACGAAGTACGAACGTAGCTCTTTTGCGATGATGGCTTGGACTGGTGTCATGCTGGCTGGCCTGCCGGTTCTGTTGAGGCGACGACTGTGTCCTGAGCGAGGCTTTCTTCGTCTCTCGTCAGCTGGAGAAACACATCTTCCAACGTCATGGAAATCGCTTTCAGTTCGAGCAGTCCCCATCCGCTGGTGACCGCCAGACGAGCCACCTCTTCCCGCGCGTCTCTGCCAAGTTCGCATTCCAGAAGAAAGGTACCGGGGGCGCCGCTGGTGAAGACGTTCTGGACCCCCTGCACCGCCTTCAAGCGACTGTCGGTGTCCGCGGCGGGAGATTTGAGGGTCAGTGAGATCTTTTCGGATTGGCGTAGGCGTGCGGAGAGTTGCTCGGGCGTATCTTCGGCAACGATGCGCCCGCCGCTGATGATGACGACACGTTGGCATACGGCGGTGGCTTCGGGAAGAATGTGGGTGCTCAGGATAACGGAATGGGATCCGGCCAGGTTTTTGATCAATTCTCGGATCTCGATAATCTGTTTCGGATCGAGGCCGACGGTTGGTTCATCTAGGATTAAGACCTGGGGATCATGCAGCAACGCTTGGGCCAGGCCGACGCGTTGGCGAAATCCGCGCGACAGATTCCCGATGAGCCGATGTTGCACCGTACCAAGTCCGAGCCTCTCGACTTCACGTTGCATGGACGAGGTGAGTATTTTTCTGCTCAGACCGCGGAGGCGGCCCACGAACTGAAGATACTCTGTGACCGTCAATTCCTGATAGACCGGTGGAGTCTCCGGCAAGTAACCGATCCGGCGTTTCACCTCGAGCGGCTGGTCCGCGCAATCGAAGCCTGCCACTCGTGCCGTGCCTTCGGTGGCCGGCATGAAGCAGGTCAGGATGCGCATGGTGGTCGTTTTACCCGCCCCATTCGGGCCCAGGAATGCCAACACCTCGCCTTTTGCGACGGAGAAGCTGACGCGATCGATGGCGGTATGTTGTCCATACCGCTTCGTGATCTGTTCGACTTCAATCATATACGCTGATGGGATCGATTGAGTTGGGACGTACTGCCGGCGGGTTGGTCATTGCACCCTAACAGGCAACAGGTCGGCATCTTACTCAGTCGGATTGGGGCAGTCAATATCGTGTTCCAGCCGCGTGCAACTTTACTCGTTTTCTCCATCCTGCTAGAGTCCGCTCGCGCGTGGACAGGCCTGCCAGAGGAGACCGATTAATGACCAGGGTGAGTCAAGCGTGGAGAGCACTATTCGTAGTCGCTACGTTGGTGATGCTGCTCTGTATTCCGCCTGACAGTGAGGCAGCCGACGGGAGGACCTATCGGGTTCATGGCCAGGTGGTTGCGGTCAACGTCGCCCAAACTCCCCACATGATTGTCGTGAAGACACCGCTGACTAAGCATAACGATATGACCGTGGGAGCCAAGGTGACAGCCCAGACCAGGATCATCCGAAAGGGGAAGCGGATCGCGCTTCAGACCATTAGCGTGGGTGAAGTGGTGTGGCTGACCTATGTCAAAAAGCTGGACGGGGTATTTGCTCGGATCATCCAGGTTCAATAGCGCTTCTGGCCCAGGCCATCAAGAACACAATGAGTGGGGTGTTTAGGGGGCTCGAGGGTTGTCTTTGAGGTAGGGGGTTGCATGACGGTTTCAGGTATATCGCCATCAAGCCGTCCTCGTTAGTACCGACCATAGGTTGACTAGGACAAGTACTTTCTTCTATATAGATGGGGTTATCATAGGTTGCCACCCCAGATTGTTGGTTCGTTTTTGTACAGCTTCTCATCCCTCTCTCCTTCTTTCTTCATCCCAACGTAGGGGGGGGAGGGCTACGCTCTCGGTATTGTTGGACTGTCGGTTGGACCATACTGTGAGGGTATACAGGCCAGGATCCTGTGTGACAGTTGGTTCACCCAGGAACAAGAGGTGGTAGATGATCAATCGAACTCGTGGAAGCAGAAGGCGGTTGTTGTGGGCGATGAGTCTCAGCCTGGGGATGCTCCTAGGTGCCTGTTCATGGGTTCCTAAGGGGGCGTCTCAATTGGATGTGGGGATTGAGGATCGTGGGGCGGCCTCCTGGTATGGCGAGTCGTTTCATGGCAAGCAGGCGGCCAACGGGGAGCTGTTCGACATGGAGGCATTAACTGCGGCCCATCGGACTCTCCCACTCGGCAGCGTGGTCCGGGTCGTGAATTTAGCGAACGGGAAACATGTCCATGTCCGCATCACGGACCGGGGCCCCTATGTCAACGGCCGGATTCTCGATCTTTCCCGAGGCGCAGCGGCTCGGATAGGGATGCTGGCAGAGGGACTCTCCGTGGTCCGGGTCCAGCTAGTTGGAGAGCGCCGACCAGTTGCATTGCTCTCCTCAGAGGCCATGGAGACGGTATCGATTTCGGTCCTACTTGGGCGAGAGCAACTCGGTTCAGGGGGGATGGAGTTCAGCGCATCAACGTGGGGACAGTCGGACCCTCTGCTCGTCCATCCTGTTCGACTGCCTCCTGGCGATATTTGGATCCAGCGGCGCGCGAGACGTTTGACGGGGATGCAGTCGGCAGACCATACCGACCATACCTCAGTTGCGACCGTCGTTTTTACTTAGTTCCTTCGCGTATCAGCCTGGTCGCTGGTTGACAGGGTGTGAAGCTCTCTACTAGACTGACAGCTCCCGCTGGGAGCCGGGAGACAATTTAGTTCAATCTGGTGTACAGGGAGGCCCGAATCAGGATGGCGAAAAAAACGGCAGGCGAATCGGACGAAACCAGACTGAAAAAGAAGGTGGCGACAAAATTGACCGACCACAAGAATCCCAAAGAGCATGAGGCCCTTCGTTCGCTGATGAAGCGGCTGCGAAGGACACAACGGAAACGGCGTGTCTTAGCGTTGCGCAAGAAAAATTCTGCGAGCAAGAAAACGGCCGCTCCCGCAGCGAAGTAGTTATTGCGTCAGGACAGTTGACGGGCGAGTGAATTATTAAGGTAGTACTAATGGAACAATCACGATCCAAAGAAGAGCACACGACTCCCGCCGTTTCAGAGATGGTGACCGATGAATTTACCGATCAGGTGGCGGCGGAGTTTACGGGAGAGTACCAGGTACCAGTTGAGCCGACAGCAGAACTGACTGAGCAGGTGGTTCTTGAAGAAGAGAAGGTCAAGGATGAGATTGAAATCCAGATCGACCTGCTCAAGGGTCCCGATTGGGTAGTCCGTCGCGAGGCCGCCATTACGCTCGGGGAAATGGGTGATGAGCGTTGTGTGGAGCCGCTGTGTAGTGCGTTGCGCGACGGAGACTGGCAAGTTCGGGAAGTCGCGATCGACGGGTTGGGGCAGATCGGTTCTCCCGCCGTCGAACTGCTGATCAAGTTGCTCCGTGATTGGGACGTTCGGAAGTATGCGATTACCGCGCTTGGGAAGATTCGAGATGAGCGTGTGCTCGATCCTCTCATGCTGCAGTTGCGGAACGACGAGTTCAAAGACGATGCGGTCAACGCGTTGGTCGAATTGGGTGAACCGGCGTTGTCGCGATTGATCAAAGCATTGAAAGATAAAGACGAGAATGTTCGGAAGCAAGCGGTGTTGGCCTTAGGACGAATCAAACATGTCGAAGCGATTGACCCTCTCATCGACATGCTTGCCGACAGTGATTGGTTTACTCGCTTGACTGCTGCGGCAGCGCTCGAGGCGATCGGTGAGGACCGGGGCCGCGATGCGATCAAGCCGTTGACGAAGGACCCGGATATGGTGGTGCGGATGCGAGTGGAGCGAATCCTGGCGAAGTGGAAGAAACAGCCTGCCACCACGTAGCGGTTATTTGTTCAGCTGCCGGTCGACCTCCCGTTGAATTTCATCGAGCTTCTTGATCTGCACTGTTTTCCCCATAGACAATTCCAATTTCACTTCCCGAAGCCTTCCGGTCAGCGCCCGTACCGCGAGGATCGACTCGTCTTGTTTCGCACCCTTCGTGGCATTTTCCAGCGTCTCGGCTGCTTCGCCTAATTGCTTGGCGGCTTCCCCAAAGTTCTTATCGAACAGTTCTGATTTGGCCTGCACCACCCGTGATTTGCTGTCGATCAGCGCCTGTCGCCTGCGGAGGTCCCGCTCGACCCCCATCGTTGTGTCGTAAATATTCCGCGACATGTCCGTGATTGAACGCTGGAGGTCCGAGACCGTGTGTTGCAATGTGCCGACCGGACGTTGGCCGAAGTAGAATCCGAGACCAAACGACACGGCGGCCAGGGCAAGAGCGGCGGTGAATTTCCACATCACGCGATCCTTTCGGCTAACGAACTTTGGGGGCAGTTGTGGGACGGCGGAGTTGTTGGAGTAGACTTCCTGCAGCAGCAAGGCGAATAGCGACGTCTGAGTCTTGCAAGCCTTTTTTGAGCAACGGCGTTACCGGTGCGGCGCTTTTGCCAAGGGCTTTCGCGGCTAAGAGACGTGGTTGTGGTTGCTGGTCTTGCAGGAGCAACTGCAGGACGGCCACCGCTTGCTTGTCGGAGGTAGCTGCCAGCGCGTGGGCTGCCGCTGCTCGGAGAGAGGGGTCTGGGTGTCTCGCTAAGTCTGCGGCGAGCAAGACAGCCGATGTGTCGCCTAGTCGAAGCAGTCCTTCCACGGCACTGGCCCGTACCTGCATGTTGGCATCGCGCGTTAGGGCTTGCAGCAACGGTCGGTTCTCGCGAATTCCCAGCCTCCCAAGACTCATGGCCGAGACTGCGCGCACGCGCGCGCTTTCGTCCCCTAGCGCATGGGTTAATGGCGCGACGCCACCGGCTTGTCCATAGTCTCCCAATGCACCAGCGGCGAACGCGCGAACAGACGGCTCAGGGTCGTACACTCCCTGGCTCAGGACCGACAGACTCGAGGGACGCTTCAGCTGCCCTAATACTCCCAAGGCTGCCATGCGGACATCGGGGTCCGGAAGCGTCGCCGCTCCGGTGATGTCGGTCAGCATGTCCTGTTTGCCGAGCTGATACAGTGCGGCATAGGCGAACACGGCTTCCGGTCCGTCGTCCGTTCTGGCGACTTCGATGAGGTGGGGCATGATGTCGGTGACTTTGGCCTCACTGAGCGCGTTCATTGCGGCAATTCGCACAGCCGGCATCGCGTCGTTCAGTGCCCGTCGCAAGGGGCCGGACTTCCCTGCGAGTCCGGCTTTGCCGATGGCTTCCGCAGCACGAGCCCGCACCAGGACCGAGGCGTCGAGCAGCCCGTCTTCCAGGACGGCCTGTGTTTCTGCGAGGCCGAGTTCAGCCAGCACCGTATAGGCCGCGATCCGCACATACTCCTGTGAGTCGCGGACATGGCTGGTCAGGAAGCTGAGCGCCAAGGGTCGTAAGAGGGCTGGATCGTCCGGTTGATCTGTAGGGACTAGCCGCTGATAGAGAGTGAGGGCTTCTTCTGGTCGCCCAAGCTTGAGGGAGCTTTGGAAGGCGAGGCGGATGAGCGGTTTCGATTGTGTAGTCTCGGGCGGAAGAGATTGCCAGAGTTTCAGGACGCGGTCGTATTCGGCGTGGTTGAATGCGTCCGTGGCTTCACGTTCAAGGGTTGAGCCGGGTGGAGCCGTTGGCGTGCGAGCTTCCGCTGGAGGCAGGCTCACGACAATCATCCCGAGGGTGAGCAGCAGGAGCATCAGGAGATGCGCGGTACCGGCGCAGCGACGGGGTCTCGGCGAAGGGCCGGAGCGGCGGTCGTTTACCATGTCGAGGGTGTACGGACCATGGCCGGTGCATACAGATTATCGACATACTCCTTGACCATTCGTTTGGTGCAGAAGCGGGGGGCATTGGTTCGAAGACTTTCCTTCATGAGCTGCAACCAGCCGCGGGGTATCCCGTCAAGGTCTCGTTGATAGTAGAGGGGAATGGCTTCTTGCTCCAGCATGCGGTAGAGCTGTTGTCCGTCATGCTCGTCTTGGGCTTGAATGTCCTGGTTCCCGATTAAGGGTTCAATGCCCCATCCGTTGGCTCCGTTGTAGCCTTCTTTCCACCATCCATCAAGGACGCTGAGGTTGATGACGCCGTTGAGCGCGGCTTTTTGTCCGCTCGTTCCGCTCGCTTCCAAGGGGAAACGTGGGGTGTTGAGCCAAATGTCGACCCCTTGGACGAGGAACTTCGCCATGTGCATATCATAGTTTTCTATGAACGCTACGTGGCCGCCCAACTTGTGGTCGTCGCAAAAGCTCAACACTTCATGAATGAAGTAGCGGCCAGGTTCATCGGCTGGGTGGGCCTTGCCGGCAAAGATCAATTGGACGGGACGCCACTGGTTATGGAGCAATCGTTTCAGTCGTTCGAGATCACGGAACAACAAGGTTGCCCGCTTGTAGGTGGCAAAGCGCCTGGCGAAGCCGATGGTGAGCGCTTCTGGGTCGAGCAGCGTGCCTCGCGTTAAGACCTGCGAGGCTTGGAGATGCCCCTGCATCCAGCCGCTCCTCGCACGTTCCCGGATGAAACTCATGAGTTTACGTTTCATGGTTTGGCGTATGGCCCAGAGTTCCTGATCAGGGATATCCAGGACCCGTTGCCACATCGCCGTGTCGTCGCATTTCTCCGCCCATTCGGGCCCGAGATACTTGCTATATAGTAGGTTGAGTTCCGGCGCGATCCAGGTCGGTGCATGGATGCCATTGGTCACGCTACGGATCGGCACTTGATCGGTCGGTAGTCCTGGCCACATATGGTGCCACATTTCTCGCGAGACCTGCCCATGTTCACGACTGACCCCGTTCACATGGGCGGCCATTCTGATGGCAAGCGCCGTCATGTTGAAGCCCTGCCCATGGGATTCAGGGGTATCTCCCAGCCGGAGGAAGTCTTCTCGCGAGAGGCCCAATTGCTCCCAATAGTCGGCGAAGTACCGGTCCATGAGATAATGCGGAAATACATCGTGACCAGCAGGCACGGGGGTATGGGTGGTAAACACTGTGCTCTGGCGGATGGTCTCGCAGGCATCTGCGTGCGTCGATCCCTTCTGGATCAATTCGCGAATGCGCTCCAGCGTGAGGAAGGCGGAGTGGCCCTCATTGGCATGCCAGACCGTCGGTGCGATGCCCAATGCTCGAAGCATACGGACACCCCCGATACCCAACAGAAACTCCTGACAGAGGCGCATCTCCTGGTCGCCACCATACAGGCGAGCTGAGAGGGCCCGGTTTTCAGGGCTGTTTTCCGGGACGTCCGTATCGATGAGGTAGAGGGGCACCCGCCCGACGAGCACTTTCCAGACCGCTGCAGCCACGATTCGGCTACCGATCTCGACCGTAATCCGGCAGGCCTCTCCTGATGGAGTGAGGGCGGGATGAATCGGCGATTCTGCTTGGTTGAATGGGGCGTAGGCCGCTTCCTGCCATCCCTCCGGCGTGATTCGCTGCCGAAAATATCCTTGCGGGTACATGAATCCCACTCCCACCAGGGGCACACCGAGATCGCTGGCTTCCTTGCAATGGTCTCCGGCAAGAATGCCCAGCCCACCGCTGTAGATGGGAATGGACCTATGCAGTCCAAATTCTGCAGAGAAGTAGGCGATGGTGGGAGCGTTCAAATCGCTGTGCTGTGTTTTAAACCAGCTGTGCTCGTTCTGACGGTACCTGTCGAATATCTTGAGTGCGGCAGAGTACAGCCGCATATACGAGGGATCTTCGGCGAGGTGCATGAGTCGGTCGGGCCTGACGTCAGCCAGTAGTTTGACGGGGTTGTGGTGGGTCAGCACCCAGAGGGTTGGATCGATGTGCTCAAACAGCCGACGGGCTTCCGGAGTCCAACTCCACCAAATATTTTGGGCCAATTCCATGAGGCGTGAGAGACCAACTGGAATGCCATTTGGTAAACGGGCTTCTGTCTGCGAGATATCCACTGCACCTCCTCGTTGCTGATGTAGAAGTTGGCGTTGTCGTAAGGGAACGGCCTAGGCTCGATTGACGAGAGCGATCAGGCGTGACCGGCTTTATGCCAGGATGTCCACTCGTCGGAGAATGCCACGGAGGCATACCGTTCTCCAAGGATTTTTGCAACTCGGTTCATCAGTTTGGTGAGTTGCTGCACATCCTCCGGGGGAAGATCTTGCCGGAATCGAGGGTGCAGTCCCCAGCGAGTTTCGACTTCTTCTCCCGCGACGGTCGACATCACGCTTACCAACTTAATTTCGCTTCCCGTCGGTCCCTGGGGCTCAGGCGGCGCGGCGGGTGGTAGTGAGGCGGACGCTGTATCGGTCGCTTGGATAGCTGTACTGGCTGCGGCGGCTGGCGGCGCGTCTCCGGCTAAAATCGCCTTGATGGCCGGAATCACGGCGCTCGCGCAGAGCGTTGCGGCGGAGGACACTTGTGCATTCCCCGAGATTCCCATCGCTTCGGCGACTCGTCCGCCAAAGTCTTTCAACATCTCGTCTTTTACGGGATTGTTCTCGGTGACGAGGAACCGGTACCGCTCATAGGCCTGCCGACTTTCCGCCACTGCCGCACCGATGGTGAGCATGATTTCTGTTTGGTCGGCGACAGACCCGAATGCCGGCTCGAGCACGTTTTTCAATTGCAGTGTGACGGCGTCCTCGAGACTGTCCATGAACTGAGGCTGCTCTTTGATCGGCAAGTACAGCACGGAGAGCCGGTCAGTGAGATTAAACATGACCTTGAGAAATTCAAGGTATATGCTCCACTCATCGTGCCGTTTCAATTTCAAGGCCCGCTCAGGGGCGTTCCGTTTCATGACGGTCACGGATTCGCCCGCGACGGCTAGTATCAATTCGGCGATCCCTCGGAGTTGTTCGCTGTAAGGATTCTTCGACGTTCCCACAATGACCTCGCAAATAAAGTAGGGACATTATATACAGGTTCTCACTTGGTCTCCAAGAGCCGTCTGCGTGGTGAGCCGGTCAACCGGTCAGCCGTTGGCGGGGAGGGGTGGGCTCGTTTGAAAGGGTCACCTCTGTATGTTATACAGCGTGACCACTTCGTGAGCTGCCTGCATGAACCGAGACATCACCCCCTATGTGCTCAAGCGGTTGTCGGACCGCGAGACGGTCCCCACCCTCTCAATTGACTATGCAGCGGCGTTGAATGCCCAGCAGCTTGCGGCGGTGACTGCGGGCGAAGGACCAGCCTTGGTTATCGCCGGCGCCGGCAGCGGCAAGACGAGGACCCTGGTCTACCGCGTGGCCTATTTGATCGACTCGGAGATCGATCCGTCCCACATTCTGCTTCTGACCTTTACAAGAAAATCGTCGCAGGAGATGCTCGAGCGGGCCGGTGAGCTGATTGGCGTACGGAGCGAACGGGTTCGTGGAGGCACATTCCACTCCGTGGCCAATATGCTGCTCCGGCGCTATGGTCGATCCATCGGACTTGAGCCGGGTTTCACGATTCTCGATCGGGGTGATGCCGAAGATTTGATTGCCTTGGTTCGTGCTCAACTGGGCTTGAACGAAAAGGATAAGCGGTTCCCGCGCAAGGGTACAATCGCGGAGATGTTCAGCAAGTCCGAGAATACGTTACGTCCGCTCGACGAGATCGTCGTCGAAGAATTCAATCACTTCGCGGACCACCTGGATGCGTTGGGTCAGTTGCAGCGGGGTTATCAGGCGTCGAAGCGTCAGCGCCAGTTGGTGGATTATGACGATTTGCTGGTGTTGCTGCGGCGGCTCTTGATGGAAGATGAAGCGGTTAGGCGGACTATTTCATCACTGTATCGATACATCTTGGTGGATGAGTATCAAGACACCAATCGCTTGCAGGCGGATGTCATCCGGCATCTCGCATTCACCCATCAGAACGTCATGGTCGTCGGCGATGATTCGCAATCGATCTACGCGTTCCGTGGTGCGACGTTCAGGAACATCATGGAGTTCCCGTCTCTCTTTCCCGGGACCTGCATCTATAAGCTCGAAGAGAACTACCGCAGCACCCAGCCGATCCTGGATCTGGCGAATGCCATTATTGAAGAGGCGACGGAGAAATACACCAAGCGCCTCTTTACGAGGAAGCTTGATGGTCCGTTGCCGACGTTGGTTGAGGCGGCAGGGGAGAATGCCCAATCGCGCTTCATTGCTCAGAAAATATTGGAGTTGCGGGAGGAAGGGGTTCCGCTCGGCGAAATGACGGTACTGTTTCGGTCGAGTTTTCATTCGTTCGATCTGGAAATCGAGCTCTCGCGTCACGGTCTGCCATTTATCAAGCGCGGTGGGGTCAAATTCATCGAGACTGCACATGTCAAGGATCTGCTGGCCCATTTACGAGTGGTGGCTAATCCTTTGGATCTCGTCAGCTGGCATCGCGTGCTCATGCTCATCGAAGGTGTGGGACCTAAGAAGGCGCAGGATGTCATGGCGGCGCTCGTAAAATCTGACAATCCCTACCGCACCCTTTCTGAGATACCGGGGCGAACGGGGAAGGGGCTCAAGAATTTGGCCCTGACTCTCGAAAGCCTTGCTGGAGAAGAAGATCTGCGTCCGGCTCATCTGGTTAACAATATATATGAGTATTACCTGCCGATTTTTAAGGAGCAGTACGACGACTATCCCAAGCGTGCACGGGATCTGGACCATTTGCAGACGATCGCGGAGCGGTACCAGGAGCTCGAATCATTTTTGTCAGATCTGGCGCTGGAGCCGCCGGATGGGAGCGCCGCTGGCGTCGAGGCGCCCGATCGAGATGACGAGCGACTCGTGTTGTCCACCATCCATTCTGCCAAGGGGCTTGAGTGGCAATGTGTGTTCGTCATTTGGATTGTGGACGGAAGGTTTCCATCGGTCTATTCGTTTGGAGAAGACGAGGAGCTGGAGGAGGAGCGGCGTCTGTTCTATGTCGCCGTGACGAGAGCCAAGCGGTATCTGTACCTGACCTACCCGATCAATGTATTCGATAGGGGGAGCGGCATGGTGTTGTCGAACCCGTCCCGTTTCCTGGACACTGTGTCTCCCGCGCTGCTGGAGCAGCTGGCCCTCATGGAAGAAGGTGGGCGGCCTGACTGGCATGCTCGCGATGATCGTTATGTGTGACTGATACCTACTGAGATAACTTTCCCAGCGTCGAAGCGGATCAATATCGATGGCGCGTGCGTTGTGTAGAGCAGTCGTGATGGGCCTCCTCATGGGCCGACTTCTCCTCGCGCCGAATGCCGGGATGTCGGAGGAGCGCCTGCCGTTGACTGATCGGATGTGGGCTCAGTTGCTCAGTGAGGCTCACGCGCTGGGTCTCCCGACGAAGTTCCTCAAGGCGGTCCCGCCGAGCTTCGTTCAGTTTGAGTTTGATGATTTGCGCACCTATGCCGCCGAGTATCATCTCGGCGAGCATCGGATGGTGCTCAATCGTGCACTGTCCTTTAATGGAGCCGGCGCCACGTTGCGTCCGCTCGGACGGCTCACCCATGCCGAGATCGAAACGCTCTATCACGAACTGTTCCACGCCTATATCGACTATCTGGTGACGGCCGCTGGTGCGTCGCCCGATGTCGCGTCGGATCCAGCGCTCGCTTTTGCGAGAGTCCAGCAGGGCTGTCACTATGGAGCGGTGCTGATCACACCGGTCGTGCAGAGGAGGGGTGAAACTGAGGAGCGGTTTCTGACCGAGCGTGAGTCCTGGGAGGCCCTCAACGAAACATGGGCGGTGTTTGTTGGGTGGATCGTGTGGAACCAGTTGGAATTGACGAGCAGCGCAGGACGATCGATTCAGCAGTTAGGGAAGAGTCAGGATGAATGGGTGCGTCGTCTAAGGATTGCCGATCGGGAAGGGACTCTCCGCGGATATTACGAACCTGAAGATCCTGGCGAAAGGGTTGTAGCTCAAAAACGATACTTGGCTGCTGCATCGCGTTTATCATCACAGGAAGCGGCGGTACTTATGAAGGATGTCATTGGATCTCCCCCCAGCCTCCTAGTGCGTGCGATGGGGGTACTTTCTGGTTCAGGACAAGGTGCTGAACGATATGGCCAGTGCGACAGCAAGCGCTCTATCCCTGTAACGCCGTAAAATGTTGTGAGGTGCTCGGGAGAAGAGAGTTTGGTTCTGGTTGTGTTATTGGGAGAGACAAGTATAGAAAAGATAGGATTTGGCAGAATGGCGCCAGGAAAATTCTAGCGAATAAGGAGTGTCGGAGAAAATAACAAGGTAATTCTGCTTTTGGGTCTTGACATCGCCAGACTTCATCAATAGAATCGAGCGTTTCCTGAACAAGGCTGTGTCCCCAGCTCACCACTTTCATCCTTATTAGTAAGGAAGGGTGAGCTGTGCGCGGACTAGCCTGCTCTTCTTTTTCCATCATGCGGATGAAAGAAGAAGGCAGTCGTAATTGAGCGCTCGGATTCGTTGTGTAGTGTGCAGGGTGTTTCGGGCAGGTACCCAAGTGGCCAAAGGGGGCAGACTGTAAATCTGTTGCCATCGGCTTCCAAGGTTCGAATCCTTGCCTGCCCA
>Ga0315275_10003479_pt1 | contig 14492 bp, 13 predicted proteins | sample YL17G03_0_MG_FD_205557 | JGI IMG/M metagenome (GOLD analysis project Ga0315275, IMG submission 205557) | Sediment microbial communities from Yellowstone Lake, YNP, Wyoming, USA - YL17G03_0 | ecosystem: Environmental > Aquatic > Freshwater > Lake > Sediment | place: USA: Wyoming | collected... | reverse complement strand
AATACCCCGAAACCTCGGCAGGCGTCCTTGTTCACGCTGGAGATGAAGTCAGAGTCATGGATAAAAAGATTATTGCCCTTCCGTGGTTTCTCTTGGGTGGAGATAAATAACGTACTATGCGGAGGATTCGATGATACTCATTACAGGTGCTGCAGGGCACATCGGGAAGAGACTGGCTCAGCGATGCCTGAACCAAGGCATAGATTTTATCGGTATAGATTATGTTGACAATGCGGAGCTTTCTCGGGAGAGATTCAGCAGGCTGGACGTGAGGGATCCTTCCGTAGCTGAGCTCATGGAAAAGAAGGGTGTCGATGCCATCATCCACCTCGCTTTCTGTACCAAGATAAAGGAAGATGTAGCGACAATGTATGATATCGATATCAATGGCTCGAAGAATATTGCCGAGTGTGCGGTAAAGAAGGGCGTTAAGAATATCGTCTTCATCAGCAGCGGACGGGTGTATGGTGATCTGAGGAGGGAGGGAGGAGTGAATGACAGCGAAGGGAGCTACCTCAACCCGGTTGATGATCCCTACGCCCAGAATAAAATCGAGGCGGAGAAGCTCTTCCAGGATTACGGGAAGACGCATGGAATCAAGGTTGCTATCCTCCGGCTGGGCATTGTCTGCTGGAAAGGCGGAGGAGCCGGCACAGGAGACATGCTCAAGGCAGCATCAAGAACAGGCCGCTTCATTGCGTTGGGAAAGCATAATCCCCTTGTCCAGCTTGTCCACGTGGATGATGTAATTGATGCCTGTCTCAGGGCCATAGGCAAGGAAGGGATCTTCGATATCGCCTCAGAGGGGAAAATGCCCATCGTGGACATGTTTGCAGAGGCAGCCACGATGGGCGGTAAAAAACCTTCCTGCATCAAGCTCCCTGAAAAGCTTACCCTCTTCGCCGTTGCCATCCTCTGGAAAATGGGCCTGTCCCCCGTACCACCCCTCTACCTGAAGATGTATGGGTATGACATTACCCGGGATTTAACGAAGACCATAACCATCCTGGGAAGGCCCCTTTACACCATTCAGCAGATACTCAAAGAGATTGTGGAAGGCTGAAAGGTCTCTCTTCATCCTTCATCGTTACCTTTGTAGAGACTTTTAGGTTGACATAAAGACACCTTTTTCCCTATAGTTATCCTTTATCCATGCACATCGGAAGGAGAAATAGAGCGTTATGAAGTATGTATCAATAACCTACAGAAGAGCTGCTCCGGAAAAGGGATACACGGATCACCTGCTCAGGGTTAATCTCAGCAGGAAGAGCATTTCTGTAGAGGCAATTCCCCGGGAGATGCGGGAGAGATACGTGGGTGGCAGGGGCTACTGCCTGAAGCTCGTTTATGATGGAACGAACGCTTCCACCCACTACAACAGCCCGGAGAACGTGCTCGCCCTTGCCGGAGGACCGTTCTGCGGAGAGACCGGGTTTGTGGGGACCGGCAAATTCATCGCCGGAACAATCTCTCCGTTGACAGATACGTTCTGTGACTCCAATGTGGGCGGTCACTTCTTCCCCCTCGTCAAGATGGCAGGCTTTGACGCAATTGCCATCACCGGAAAATCAGAGCGTGACGTGATGGTGGTTATTGACGGGGATAAGGGCGAGATGAGTATCATGGACGCGCCGGATGGTGAGGTAACCCTCTACGGGGCTGAACGGCTCATCGAAGAATGGCAGGGTAATGGCAAGAAAACGAATATAGCCTTTGTCACCGCAGGCATCGGGGCAAAGCACGCCAGGTTCGGCTGCCTGAACAGCGTCTATTACGACGGCAGGCGGAACCGCTGCCGCTCAAAGCAGGCAGGCCGGGGAGGAACAGGTACCGTACTGCGTGATAAAGGACTCTGGGGTATTCTCGTCAAGTGTAACGCCCCGGTTGCTAACGCAAACCATCCGGCTGATCATGAGAAGATCCGCGAGGCCGGACATAAACTGCGGGAGGTTATCCGTCAGGTGGATCCGAAGGCCATGCGTCTTGCCAACCAGGGTACAACATCTCTCATTGACATGATGAATGCAAATGACCTGCTGCCCATTCATAACTTTCAGTTTGGCAAGGACGAACAGGCAAAAAATGTCTCGGGTCTTGTTTTTGAGAAGGAGGTTTTCAAACAGAACGTTCCTGACGGCTGCTACCCGGGATGCACCCTCGCGTGTACAAAAGGGTGCGAGGGATATACCCTGAGAACCGGTCCTTTTGCAGGGAGTCAGGTCGGCGTGGACGGACCGGAATATGAAACCGCTGCCACTGCTACCAACCTCGGGATATTCGATATCAACTACATGCTTGAATACTCGTGGTACTGCGATCAGTACAGCCTGGATACCATCAGTCTCGGGGTGACCCTCTCCTTCCTGTGCGAGGCATACGAGCGGGGCTTGCTGAAACAGGAAGATACTGAAGGGCTCAACCTCACCTGGGGAAACGCCGAAGCAGCCCTCGATCTGCTCCACAGGATTGCTGCCGGTAAACCGGGGTTTGCGAGGGAGATCGGGAAAGGTGTCCGGCACATGAAAAACTGGGTTGCTGACCGTGCTGCCATCCGCCTGGGGAGTTCCCGTAACAGCGTTCTCAAGGAGCTTTCGTTATTTGCCATGGAGAGTAAGGGGCTTGAATTCTCCATGTACATTACCAAGGAATCCCTTGCCCAGCAGGGCGGGTATGGTCTTGCCCTGAAAGGCCCCCAGCACGATGAGTCGTGGCTCATCGCCATTGATCAGCTCCGCAAGGAATTGCCGACCTTTGAGCACAAGGCTGAAGCGCTCTGGTGGTTTCCTCTCTTTCGGACGTGGTTTAACATCGTCGGGCTCTGCAAACTCCCCTGGATCGATGTCCGTAATCCTCAGGCACAGTATACAGATGCCCCCTCCAGAAACCTTCCCACTATCGAGTACTACCTCGACCTGGTAAATGCCACCTTCGGCACAGCAAGAACCCTGGATGATCTTTTGCTTGAGTCGGAGCACTCCTACATGCTCCAGAAGCTGATTAACCTGCGGCAGGGATTCGGTACCAGGGAGTTTGATGCTATTCCGCTGCGCGCCATAGCGCCTGTCTTCCTCCAGGAATACCGTTCGCGCAAGGATTACTATGATGCCTGCCTCCGCGATGTGGCCGGTTTCGCCCTTGACGGGAAGTCAGATGAGGAACGGCTTTCGCTGTTGCAGGATTACCGCCGGGGCCAGTATGAGAAGCTGATGGATGCTGTGTACCGCAGGAAGGGGTATGATCAGTTCGGGATTCCGCTCGACGAGACGATGAGGAGGCTCGGCTTCGATACGCCCGAGTTTGTTGAGATCATAAAGGCTGCCCGAGAGCGCGTGAAAAGCGGCGTGGTCTCTGCATACCCTGAGATCTTTGAAAAAGAGAAATATGTGGCAAGTTAGTTGGAGAGGAACACCATTCCCAGAGGAGGACTCGCACAAGGACTCGCAAAACACTTGACTTAAGAGGAGATATTATATAGATAGGGTTCAAACAGCAATTACATGCAGGTAAAAGGCGTAGTGGTGGGAGGTGTCGAGGGAGAGGTTTTTTGCTCTCAAGTGGTTGTCTTCTAACGGTGAAAAAGGAGGATATGGAGATGAAAAGAATGTTCTGTGTGTTGGGTGTGTTTGTCTTTATCGTGTTCTCTGTTTCTGTTGCACGAGCAGCTGAAGAACTGTCAAGTGACGAGCTTTTCGTGAACAAGTGTACGCAATGCCATGATGCAGGGAAAGCAAGGACAGTGCACGGGTCAAAGAAAGAAGCACAGGATATCGTAAAAAAGATGCAGGGGAAACCGGGAGCCAAGATAGCAGATAAAGATGCTGAGAAGATTGCCGCATACCTCGCTGACCCCAACCGCCAGGCCTTTGAAGCCAAGTGCAGCAAGTGTCACACCCTTACCAGGGTTGAGCAGAAACACCTGACCGGTGACACAGCAAAGAAGATCGTTGATAACATGAGCGTCAAAGAAGGTTCTGATATATCCCCCCAGGAAAAGCAATACATCCAGGATTTCCTGCGGTATTATTTCACCATTGAGCCAGCCGCGAAAAAGTAGAGAAGGAGCATAGAGGTTCTCTTGCGAGCGCAATGGAATACTCTGTAAAAGGAGAATGAAGAGATGAAAAGGATTGTGCAGATCAGGAACGTGATGAGCTTGGTGCTGGTTCTCCTTTTCTTGATGATCGGCGCAGAGGCGAACGCTGGGTTAAAAGGAATCATCGTCTATGACAGCAAGTACGGCTCAACACCGGAGGTTGCCTACTGGATCAGGGCTATTGTGGGAGAAGATCAGTACCTTGAGGTGAAGCACCTCGATCAGATCGTCGATGTAAGCCCCTATGACTATGTGATCATCGGGAGCTATACGAGGTGGGAGAAACCATCTCCGCGGATTTACACGTTTGTAGAGAAGTACCAGAACGTTTTAGCCACCAAGAAGGTTGGGTATTTTCTCCTCTGTGGGGATTGCGACGAGACCATGATCCTCAAAACGCCTGGAGGCACCCCGCACCTTATTGCCGGCAGGAATTATTTCTATGATCTCCAGCAGAAATTCCCCAAGGTAAAGCCTGTAATCATTGGCGGCTTTGGCGGCCGCCAGGTAAATCCCAACCTGAATACCTTTGATAAGATGTTTACAGCCCTCCTGGAAAAACTCGCGAGAGAAGGAGTCGCCTGGGCTGGAAGGGATGTCTGGGAATCGTTGATCCCGGAGCGGGTGGAGTACTTTGCCAATGAGATCAGGGTAAAAATCCTGGGCATCTCGCCGGTAGCAGACCCGAAGCCGTACAGAAAGTACTGGAAATCCCTGCAACCGGCAAAGGTCGGTAATCATACCCTGGCAAAGCTCACCGTCAAACCCTACGTTGAGCTACGGGACACAGACCGGGTTTATTTCAACCGCTTACGGGTGAAAGATACCTTTGTAAATGTGGAGGCAAATCTCAAGACCTGGGCAAAGGCTGCAGGCGTGAATCTTGCAGAGCAGCGAAAAACAGATTTCTGTGTCTATTACCATGGCAAGAAGACCTATGGAGGGAATGAGGCTGTTCTCCACATTGTCCTGGCAATCATGCCCGAAGACCCCGGTTATATGCACATCTCCGTGAGGAACTACGACAAGAAGGAAAAGAGAGGAACGATGTATGCCGATATCAGCGCCCTGGAAAAGCAGATCGGTTTCGTCAGGGGAAAGCAAAGGGGGTGACCATATGATGACGAAAGGTTTTATTAAAACATTTCTTCTGATTATCCTCTGTATTGTTGTCCTCATCGTCCTTGTGGCAATTCCCTTTGTCCTGAAGGCAAAGGGAGAGGGCGAAACGATGGTTGCTGCATACCAGAAGGCTACAGAAGAGGTCTTCAAGAAAGAGGGTATAGAGCTTGAGCCCGTGGTGGTAAAGCCCGAGTTCCAGATCATCAATCCTCCGAAAGCCCTCAAGCTCATCAAGATGATACCGAGCCGGGCAAAGACGGGAAAATTCAGTACCATTACTTCCATGGATGCCACCATGTTTGGATTCATGAAGATGTATACCCTGCTCCTCGCTCCGAAGACAGGCTACAATTTCCCCATACTCTCCTTTGATGTAGTCTCCGTAGGGAAGAACAGGGTCTTGGTGATAGAGGTGATTGACCCCTCCCATGTTCCTGCTGACTATATTACAAGCACGTATGAGAAAATGAAGGCTCTGAAAGAGAAGGTGAAAGATCTTCCTGACACGCCGCCGGACATGCCGTGGGCAAAAGAGGTGACCATGCCCTTCAGCATCCATACCAAGGCTGACCGCTCGAAGGAGGAATTCTTCCGTGACCTGTACAGGGAATATCTTACCACCTACCTTGAGATGGTGAAGAATGCCCCCCAGCTCACGGATGAAGAGCAGAGCAAGAAGGTGCAGGAAGGGATTAAGACGTATGTAAACACCCTCCTGGAGAAGGGCGGCCCCGCAGTCAATGTCTTTAAATTCCTGCTCGGTCCGGAAAAGCAGAAGGAATTCACGAAAGGAATAATGTTCGGGATAGAAGAATAAATACTGATGAGGTGAACATGGCAGGCGAAGTGAAGTCGCAGGAAATCAAAGTAAAGATCACCGATGAAATACTACGGGGGGTCTATTCCAATAATGCGGTGATCAGTCATACCCGGGAAGAGTTCCTCGTAGACTTTATGAACATCTTTCCGCCAGAGGGGATCGTGAATGCGAGGGTAATCATGAGCCCTGGCCATATCAAACGTTTGATCAAGGCGCTGGCGGATAATGTGAATAAATATGAGGTAAAATTTGGGATAATCCCCGATGTGCCTGAGCCTGACTCCCGCAAGGTTGGCTTTGTCCAGTAAGGGAGGGATGTTTAAAGGGGCAAAAAATCAGCCTTTATGAAAAAAATCTTTTGACAAGCCTCAAAAATAGTGATATTAGGCTCTTGGGTTTGACCCAAAAATATAAAAACTTTTAACAGAAGGAGAGGAGATATATGACAAAGAAAGAGCTGATTGACAAGATTGCCAAGGATGCCAAACTCAGTAAAAGTGCAGCCGGTAAGGCCCTCGATGGTGTAATTTGCGGGGTTACCAGTGCACTGAAGAAAGGCGACAAGGTAACGCTTGTCGGCTTTGGGACCTTCAGCACAGTCAAGAGGGCTGCCAGGAAGGTAAGAAATCCCCAGACTGGCGAATCTATGAAGGTTGCGGCGAAGAAGGTAGCTAAGTTCAAAGCGGGATCCGAACTAAAGAAGGCAGTAAAGTAGTTCCCCGTTATCCCACAGGTAATACGTTTTAGAGGCCGGCTTTTCCAGAAGTCGGCCTTTCTTTTTTAACTCATTTCACATTCTGCAATCGGCAATCCGCATTGTCGTAATTGTGGTATAATTTATAATATGAATCCCCAGAGGAGAACCTTTTTAGGGTATATCGTTTCTCTTATAGCGACGTTTCCCTTTCTTACCTTCTTTCAACGGAAAGCAACAGCAGGAGAGACATCCTCCATCAAGGTCAGTTCCCCCCCGGGAGATAAGGCCCGGGTGGTAATCCTGCGTCGTGAGGGCATGGTAAAAGGGGATGCGCCTGATGTAAGTCTCATAAGGAAAGTGATCAATGAAGGTGTCTGCCAGGTGACCGGCAATCCCCTTGCTTCAGGGGCATGGAAGGAACTCTTCACCCCGAAAGATACCGTGGGAATCAAGGTGAACTGCCTGGGAGGCAGGGGTATTTCCACTCACCCGGAACTGGTTATGGCAGTGGTTGAGGGTTTGAGAATAGCCGGCGTTCCTGACAGTAACATCATCATCTGGGACAGGCTTACCACAGAGCTCGAAGCCGTTGGCTTCAAAATCAATCTGCAGGGTGACGGGGTTCGGTGTTTTGGCACGGACAGCAATTATGAGGCTGATCTGGAAGAAATCGGGTCCATAGGGAGTTGTTTCAGCAGTATCTTAAGCAGGCAGTGTACGGCTCTCATCAATATGCCGGTGCTCAAGGACCATGATCTCTCGGGGGTGTCTTTGAGCCTGAAAAATCTCTACGGTGCAATCCATAACCCCAATAAGTATCATGATAACAACTGCGATCCCTATATTGCCGATCTCAACAGCCACCCGCTCATCCGGAAGAGACTGAAGCTCATCATCTGTGACGGGATCAAGGGGATGTATAACGGAGGGCCCGGATTCAAGCCCCACGGGAGCTGGGAATTTCAGGGGATTATTATGAGCCGTGACCCGGTAGCCCTGGACCGTGTTGGTGCAGAGATCATTGAGGAGAAGAGGAGAGAAAAAGGCCTGCCTGGCCTGAAGGAGGCAGGGAGAGAGCCAAAGCATATAGCTACTGCTTTTAAGAAGGGGCTGGGAATGGGAGACATGAAGAGGATAGAGGTGGTGAAGGGGTGAAGGGTTTCTGTAACAGGAGAGAATTTTTAAGGCATCTGTCTTCCGGCCTCTCTGCGTTAAGCCTGTCTTCAGGATTCGTCCAGATTGAGAACCTGTTTAAGACAGCGCCTGCTTATGCGGCAGAGCCTCTTCTGAAAGAGGTGATGTTCTACAAGAAGCTTGATGACCTGAGGATAGAGTGCGAGATCTGTCCCAAAGGATGTAAAATTGCCGACCGGGAGCGGGGGTACTGTGGAAACAAGGAGAATCGAAAAGGAATCTATTACAGCCTGGTCTATGCTCAGGCCTGTGCCGTGCACAATGATCCCATAGAAAAGAAGCCCCTCTTCCACTACCTTCCCGGAACTACGGCCCTCTCTATTGCCGCTGCAGGCTGCAATTTTGAGTGCAAATTCTGCCAGAACTGGCAGATCGCCCAGTTTCGTCCGGAGCAGGTAGACAGCTACACCCTGCCTCCCGACCAGGTTGTGAAGATGGCAAAAGACCAGGGTTCTCCTACCATTGCCTATACCTATTCTGAACCCGTGGTCTTCTATGAATACATGCATGATACAGCCAGGCTCGGCCGCTCCCAGGGCATCGGAAGCGTGATGATCTCTAATGGCTATATCAAAGAGAAACCACTGGTTGAACTCTGCAAACATTTAACTGCGGTAAAAGTCGACCTTAAGGCCTTTACCGAGAAGTTTTACAAGGAAACCTGCAGCGGAGAATTAAAGCCGGTCCTGGAGACCCTTGAGCGGCTGAAAAAGATCGGTATCTGGTATGAATTGGTAGTCCTGATCCTGCCCACCCTGAATGACAGCGAGAAAGAAATCGGGGAGATGAGCAGGTGGATCAGTGAAAAACTGGGGGGTGATGTGCCGGTCCACTTCACTCGCTTCCATCCCATGTATAAGATCAAAAATCTTCCGCCCACGCCGGTGAGTACCCTGGAGCGTGCACGGAAGATTGCCCAGGATGCAGGGATTCACTATGTGTATGTCGGGAATGTACCCGGTCATGAGGGGGAACATACCTACTGTCCGAGCTGTAAGAAGATGGTAATTAAAAGAACGGGATTTTTCATTCTCGAGAATCATGTAAAGGGCGGCAAGTGTTCCTTCTGCAATTACCCCATTCCCGGGGTATGGGAAAAGCCTCCGGCGATACAGCCAAAAAAATTGACAGAGTTTAAGAGATATGGTATGAGCTAAAATATACAGTTTACCTCATTTACTTTGAGACCACTTTTTACTGTGTTGTTTCAAGAAAAGGCGAAGTTTTTTAAAAAGAAAGGAGACAAAATCAATGAGAAAACGATGGATTTATCTGGTTGCAGTACTGGCAGCACTTTCTTTCGTAACAGCGTGTACCTGTGCGCCTGAAGTAAAACCTGTGGAAGTAGCCGCACCAGCTCCTCCGCCGCCTCCTGAGCCGAAGGTGGAGGCGCCTCCGCCGCCTCCACCGCCTCCAGTTGAAGTGAAAGAAGAGGCTCCACCTCCACCGAAGCCGGTTGAGGAGGTCGTTCTGGAAGATATCTTCTTCGCTCTCGACAAGCATTTCTTAACTGACGAGGCAAAAGCAACGCTCGAGAGGAATGCAGCTAAGATCAAAAACAACCCTGACCTCAAGGTACGTATTGAAGGCACCTGCGATGAGAGAGCTACAAATAAATACAATCTGGCCTTGGGAGAGAGCAGGGCAAACAGCGCCAAGAAGTATCTCATTGATCTCGGGGTTAAAGAAGAGCAACTCTCCATTGTGAGCTATGGTAAAGAGAAACCTTCCTGTGCCGAAAAAAATGAAGAGTGCTGGGCCAAGAATCGAAGAGATCATTTTACCATTGTCAAATAGGTAACCGGGGCTTCCCTCGAACTACGAGGGGTAAAGTGGAAGGCAGAAATGAACATCTGGAGAGTGTGTGTTTTCAGCCAAGGGTGACCCTTCAGGAGAGTAGAAATAAGCTCCTGTCAGCATAGGTGCTGGGAGGAGCTTATTGTTATTTTTAAAAACATTTTAACAAGGATGTTACTATGCCAGAGATGATGACAAGTTTTGACAAGTTTATGGCCGTTTATCTCATTCCCGTGGCCTGGAAGATCCTCGGCGCGATCATCATGTGGATCATTGGAGGTTGGGCGATTAACCTCATCGGAAGTCTATCAAAAAAAGGGATGACCGCCCAAAAAGTCGATCCCACACTCATAACCTACGTTGAGGCAACCATCCGGGTAATCCTTCGCATCGTCTTGGTAATCGCTATCCTGAGCATCTTCGGGATTGAGACCACGTCCTTTGCTGCCTTGCTGGCAGCCGCAGGCATAGCTATTGGGGCTGCCTGGTCTGGTCTGCTCTCAAATTTCGCTGCCGGTGCCTTCCTGATCATCCTCCGGCCCTTCCATGTTGGCGACATGATTACAGCAGGAGGCGTAACCGGTGATGTCCGGGAGATTGGAATGTTCGCCACAACAATTGACACAGTTGACAACCTTCGCATTGTGGTTGGTAATAGCAAGATATTATCAGACAACGTTGTTAATTACACGATTAACCCATTCCGCCGGGTGGATTTGAAGGCACAGCTTGCCCATACGGTGAATCCCTATGATGCCATAAACCGTCTTGCCGAACGGCTCAAGCAGATTCCGAATGTTATGGCCAAGCCTGCGCCGCAGGTAGAGATCCTTGAGTTTAACCTTGCGGGCCCCCTGCTTGCCGTACGTCCCTTCTGCCATAACAAGGATTACTGGCAGGTATATTTTGATACCAACAAGGCGATCCAGGAAGTCTGCTCAACAGCAGGTTATCCCGTGCCTTCAATGCACCAGGTCGTCTTTCACAGGGAATTAGCGGAACAAAAATAGGAGCTTTATCGATAGGTTATATCGTTTTAAGAAACTGTAAAAAACAAATGAAAGGAGAATGTACTATGAAAGAGAAAAAGATGTGGTATGTCCAGGCTGTTATGGTTTTATTTCTCGGACTGCTCTTATTGCTTCCCTCAAGGGCTATATCTCAGGTGCTGACTGACGAGCAGAAAGCGGATCTTCAGCAGAAAAAAGACGAAGTAAAGCAGAAGGTAGAGGAGCAGTTGACACCTGAACAGAAGGCAAAACTCAAAGCAAAGAAGGAAGAAGCAAAGAAGAAGAAAGAGGAAGCAAAAAAGCAAGCTGAAGAATATAAGAATCTATCCCCTGAACAGCAAGAAGCTCTCAAAAAGCAGAAGAAAGAAGAGCTGAAGAAAAAGGAGGAAGCAACAAAACAAAAGGCAGAAGAATATAAAAATCTTTCTCCTGAGCAGCAAGATGCTGCAAAACAGCAGAAGAAGGACGAAATCAGGAAAAAAGTGGAAGATAAACTAACCCCTGAACAGAAGGACAAAATCAAGGCGGTTAAAGATGAGTATCAGAATGTAACTCCGGAAGAAAAAGAAAAGATACAGAAGCAGGTAGCGAAAAAGATTGATAATATGGATAAACTTACACCTGCCGACAAGAGAAATCTGGAAGAAACCGTTACCAATGCAAAGATGAGATATTTGAGCCTTAAGAAGGGTGAGCTGATAAAGGCTGAAGACGCTCTCAATGCGTATAAAAATCTTAACGCAGAACACCAGAAAAAGCTTCTCAAATATATCTTTGAAGAACAAGACAACATCAAGAAGTTAGACTAAATGTCAGCATACTAAATCTGTAGTTCATTTCGCATGAGGCAGGGGTCAGCAACGGCTCCTGCCTCTTGTGTTGACTCGTTTGGGATAATCCCATATTTTGAAAACATGAACCTTTCAAAAATTCGTCCAGAGTTAGAAAGGAGTTGTACCATGGTTATTCGATTCCTTGTCATAGTCATGGTGATAGTGTTCACCACCACACCAGCTTCTGCACAGTTCGGGGAGTTTTTAAACAAGTTGGGCTTGGGCCAGAAGAGTGGACTGAGCGATGTGAAAGTCGGAGATGCCTTAAAAGAAGCTCTGCAGATCGGCACCGAAAATACTGTTGGCTTGACAGGACGGCTTGACGGATACTTTATGAATGAGGCGATCAAAATCATGATGCCTGAAAAACTCCGCACACTGGAGAAAGGATTACGGGCGGTGGGTTACGGTCCTCAGGTGGACGAGTTTGTGTTGAGTATGAATCGAGCCGCTGAGAAGGCAGCACCTCTTTCCAAACAGATCCTTTTGGATTCTATCGGAGAGATGACTTTCGATGATGCCAGAAAGATCTTAGCCGGCAGTGAAACTGCAGCAACCGATTATTTTAAGGGAAAGACCAGAGACAAACTCACGGCAGCTTTTCGTCCAATAGTGGATAAAACAATGAACGAAGTCGGTGTAACCCAGCAATATAAAAGTCTGGTGGGACGCTTTCAGGCTATACCGTTTGTCAAAAGCGAGTTATTCGACATCGATAGCTATGTCGTAGGTAAAGCTCTCGATGGATTGTTTAACGTATTGGGTGAAGAAGAACGCAAGATTCGCACAAACCCTGCTGCTCAAGTCACTGATCTTTTGAAAGAGGTATTCGGCAAGTAAAGAGAAGAGGTATTCTGCATAAGCGGAGAGTTCCGGTGCAGTATTGACCTGCTGATGAAGAGTTGCCGAGTTCAAGAGAGTGAATCGTGAACAGTATTGAGTAACAAGGGTCACAGATATAGGGTCAAGGATTTTTCTTGCTCTCAGATCCTTGCCCCCTTATGTTTTTTATCCTGCACATAGTTTTCCACAAGCAGTATCACACTGGTAAAGTTCAGAAGCCCCATAAAGACACAGGAAACCTGCAGTCCCAGGATGGGTACAAAAATGGTTCCGGTGAATAACGCGCCAAGGCAGGCGCCGAGATGGTCTGCGCTGTCCACCATCCCTGCCACCTTTCCTGAGCCTCCTTCCTTCGTCAGATAGAGTCTTGCTACCAGGGGGAATTCCAGGCCAGTCAATACCCCGGCTGTTGTTACGAGGAGCATGAAACAGGGCTCGGAGATAATCAAAGATCCTGTGAGCGAGCGGGAGATAACCATGAGGAGAGAAGGAAGGATTAAAGGGTAAGCAACGAGCATACTTTCGATCGTGATCAAGGTCTTCAATCCTGATTCGAACCTGCTCATCATCAAGTTCATACCATAGCTTCCCAGGGCCAGTCCCAGCATAAACAGGGCGACAATGATACCTATCTGCTGGTAGATATAGCCATAGATGTTCTGGAAGGAAAAGATCAGGATTATCTCGAGAGCCATGCCGGTAAAACCGGTTGTGCCAATTGCCCAGAGACAGTTGAATGTGAGTGGCCCACGCCGTTTCCCGCGAGAGACTGTGAGATACAGCAGCCTCAGGCAGAGTATGAGGATCGGGGGGAGAAAAAACCAGTACCACCCAATCTCTCTTACTGCCTGCAGGATAGTGCCCCTGCCCCTCTCACCGGAGAAGATTCCCCAGAGGACGAGATTGTAGAAATAAGTTATGGGCTGCAGATCGGTATTGAGCACCCGATGTATCCTTTCCCTGAAGGAGCGTTCTGTAAATTCAACCCGGTCCCTCGGCAGGAGCAACTGAAAGTGGTAAGGAGTGAAATAAGGAGAATCAATCCCCCGCTTGAGATATCGCTCTTTGAGGCCTTCGACATCAAACGTTGCTCTATTTTTCTGATCGGATGCAAAAAACCAGTTTTTTTCTCCCGGTGATACCACGATGGAATGAAAAACTGCTTGCAGGCTGTCATAGACTGAACCAGCATAGTCACTTACTTCTCGCCCGAAGTAATTAGAAGACGAACTCACCCCGATCACCAGCAGTCCTTCAGGTTTTAAGATCCTTTTTGCCTCCTGAAAGAAATCAACCGTATAGTACCGGTTGAGCATGGCTGTTGAGGGGTCAGGCAGGTTTATAATGATCTCGTCATATTTCTGAACGGTCATTTTAACCAGGTAACGTCCGTCAGCATAGAAGACCTTTACTCTTTTATCCCGTAGCGCTTCCTGATCCTGAGGAGGCAGATAAGGGAGAGCGGTATCAATGAGTTTGGGATCAATCTCAACATAATCGAGCCGGGAGACCGGGTGTTTCAGAATCTCCTTGATTATCCCCTCAACACCGCCTCCGATGAGTAATACGTCTTGAGGATCGGGATGCTCGGTAAGGAGAAAATGGGCTAAGGAGGCAGACTGGTAATCATCGGGGAAAGAAGAGATCCACTGCCCGTTCCCGAAGAGGCTGTACTGAGCTTCCTGCCTGGCAAGGGAGATATGCTGATATTTCGACTCCTGAGATGCGACCAGGGTAATCCCGGGATTGAGGGTATTCCATCGTTTTGTAATGCTCTGTTCATCCAGAGACTTAAAGATGTTAGACGTGAGAAGTAACACGCAGAGAAGAAAGAAAAAAAGAGAGAAGGTTGTCATGCACACCTTTGTTTTTCCCCTTGCCAATGTGAAGGAGAGGGAGAATGCATTAGCTAAGAGAAGGAGGGCGAAAAATGAGCAGATCTCAAAAGGAGGAAAGCGGGAAAGCAGGTAGAGGCTGACAGCGAGACCTCCGATGACGCTGCCCAGTGACTCGACTATATAGACCAGACCTATCTGGATGGCCGGAGGTGTGCCTCCCTTCATCAGGAGTCTGCAGGCAAAGG
>Ga0315275_10003478_pt1 | contig 14494 bp, 14 predicted proteins | sample YL17G03_0_MG_FD_205557 | JGI IMG/M metagenome (GOLD analysis project Ga0315275, IMG submission 205557) | Sediment microbial communities from Yellowstone Lake, YNP, Wyoming, USA - YL17G03_0 | ecosystem: Environmental > Aquatic > Freshwater > Lake > Sediment | place: USA: Wyoming | collected... | reverse complement strand
AAAATCGCCTCTAGCTTCCCAGGCGAAAAACGACGTCGGCGCGCCATGGCTTTTCCACCAGCTTGCGTCTATTCCCTGCCGATAGTCCTGGCGGTTAAAAAGTTCATTGGAAACGGGCCAGCGCGAGAACTGATTTTTGCCGTGGAAGGTTGCAAACTCCACATCGGGCGGAAAAATGACCTGGTAATCCGGGTTGGCATGAACAGCGACATTCGCCCAGGCCAGCATGGAATGAGCCAAGGGCGTCCTGTTGATGATTTTCATCGTCACTTCGAGGCAGGACCGGCCGGGCTTGAGAGTCAGGCCGACGAGCCACTTCATCCGTTGGCGGAGCTCGATTTCACCGACCCAGACCGTGGCGCTTCCGTCCCGGTTCCGGGCGATCGCGCTGTCCACGCTCATGAAGGTCGAAGCCCGGTGGTGATGGGGGATGTTCCATTCGACGCCGCCCGAGATCCAGGCTCCCAGCATTCCGATCAGGGCGGGTTTGATGACGTGCTGGCGGTAGATGTAATCGTAATTATTGGTCTTGTCGAGAGCGGAAAAAATGCGTCCCCCGATTTCCGGCAGGACGCAGATCTTCACATATTCATTCTCGAGATAAACGGCCTGGTAGGATTTGTCCGCGCGGTTGTCGGTCAGCCGGTCGAGAAAGGGATAGGGGTAGACGGGGCCCTTGGCCCCCTGGTAAGCCCGGCCGGCGAAAAAAATCGGGTTGGGATCGGGTGGCTCGACGAGGCAGGTCGGAATGACCAGCGATTCGGTCCAGGCCCGGACCTCCGATTGAGCACCCAGGGTCAGGCAAAGAAAAAAAAGCGCAAAACAGCCTGATAAGAAGGTTTTTAGGGGTTTCATCTCGCTCTCCACATCATGACGAGGACGGTATTCCTTCGGAACCCGGTCCTCCGTTCTTCCGATATCGGCCCGTGTTCCACGGCCGCAGCGCCTCAAAGACCCTGGCTGAGCTTCACGTCCGCCAGGAGCGCGGGAAGAAAATTGCTTCGTAGAGTGTCAGGGCGTACCGGTCGGACATGCCGGCGATAAAATCTCCGACCCGCATTTGGAGCGTATCGCCGGCGGGGTAATCCTTGATATACCCTTCGGGGCGTTTGAGAAGATAAGCGTAAAGGTCGCGGATGATTTTTTCGGTTTTCCGCAGCTCCTCGAGCGCCTGGGGATTGAAATAGACCCTTTCGTAGAGAAAATCGCGGAGTTCGATGACGGTCTTCATGATCTCTTCGCTCATCGCAATTTTCTCAAGGCCCGCCTTCAAGCTGGCCTCGACCACATCAACGACCATTTTGTCGATCCGGGAAGCGTGCCAGCGGCCGAGGATGCCGACGATGGGGCGGGGGATGTCGGTCTCTTTGATGATTCCGGCCCGGATCGCGTCATCGATATCGTGATTGACATAGGCGATGACGTCGGAGATCCGGACGATCTGGCCCTCGAGGGTCGCAGGCAAGTCCTCTTTTTTCCGGTCAAGGATTTTCCCCCGGCCCTTCGAATGCCGGCCGATGCCGTCGCGAACCTCGAACGTCAGGTTGAGCCCCTTGCCGTCATACTCGAGCTTCTCCACGACCCGAAGGCTTTGGGCATAATGGCTGAATCCGCCGGGAAGGATCTTGGCCAAAGTTTCTTCGCCCGAATGGCCGAAGGGCGTATGGCCGAGGTCGTGTCCGAGGGCGATCGCTTCGGTCAGGTCCTCGTTGAGGCGGAGAGCGCGGGCGATCGTCCGGGCGATCTGGGAAGCCTCGAGGGTGTGCGTCAGGCGGGTGCGGTAGTGGTCGCCGAAGGGCGCCAGAAAGACCTGGGTCTTATGCTTCAACCGACGGAATGATTTGCAATGGAGGATGCGGTCGCGGTCGCGCTGGAAGGCGGTCCGGAAGGCATGGGGCGCTTCCTCGCGGACCCGGCCTTTCGACTTCCGGCTGAGACAGGCTTTGGGGGACAGAATTTGGGCTTCGATCTCCTCGAGCTGTTCCCGGATATTGGCCACCGCGTTCCTCGAAGGATATCTTAGCTGAAACGGAACGGAGAATAAAGAGGGAAAGGGGGAATGGAGAATACGCATAGAGCGATTGACTTGACTTCTGCCGGATCTGTTGATATCGTTTCCTGCAGGAGGAGGGAAATATGCAAAAACAAAAAGACGACATCTACACCTACTGGTGCAAACTCATCGAAGCCGTCATCAGAGACGTTCCGGGATTGACATTCATCAAAGAAGTTAAATTGAAAAAAGAAAATTACCAGCACCACGACCACACTATCATTCACAGCGCGAAGGTCAAATACGATGATAAAACAACCAAGGCCATAGCAGGCGAAGGGGATTGGATCCACCAGGACACCTGCGATTGGTTTAAAATCTAACAAGACATTAGATTTTTTTTATAAACTGGACGACACGGCAAAAGTATTTTTCGTATATCTCGAAAATTTAAATAGGAGGGTATTATGGAGCAAAAAAAGCCGCGCAAGCCTATTGGAATTTGGCTGACGCTGATCGCGGGATTTTACGGCGACAGTAGTGATAATCCCGTCGAATCTATCAAAGACGTCACAATTGAGCCGGTTGATATGTTTCAAGATTTTGTTCATATAGATTACAAAGCGAAGGTCAAACTCAAAAGGCCTCAATTCAGTGCTCTTGCGGATGAAATTTGGGTCCATCAAGACGTGTGCGACTGGGTGCCTTTTAAGCCGTAAGAAAAAACGCGAATTTTCGTCTTCAAGTAGATTGACTTTAGCGCAGACTCAACATAATCCGGATAAATTCACTCAGGGCCTGTAGAGGATTACCGAATTTTTGTTTTGCCTTTAAAGATATGCTGAGGCAAGTTTTTTCAGCTAAATATTCATCATGAGCATCAAGGATAACGTCCGGCAAATCCTGAGCGAGCTTCCGGCCGGGGTCGAACTCGTCGCCGCGGCCAAGACCAAGGCTCCCGCGGAAATCCTGGAGGCCGTCGAGTCCGGAATCAAAATCCTCGGCGAGAATTACGTCCAGGAAGCGGCCGCGGCGTTCGAGGTTGTAGGCCGCCGGGCGGAATGGCATTTCATCGGCCATCTCCAGACCAATAAAGTCAAGAAAGCGGTTGAGATTTTCGACATGATCGAAACCGTGGATTCCGTCGACCTCGCCAGGGAAATCGACAAACGGAGCCGGGCCGCGGGAAAAATCATGCCGGTCCTGATCGAGATCAACTCCGGAGAGGAAGGGCAAAAATTCGGCGTCCTTCCCAAAGACGCCGAAGCGCTCATCCGGGAGATTGCTCCCCTGCAAAACGTCAAAGTCGAGGGCCTCATGACCATGGGCCCGTTCGAGGGTGACCCGGAGGACTCTCGTCCGTATTTCAAGATCACAAAAAGCCTTTTTGACCGCTTTAAAAATCTTGCCATTCCCAGCGTCGCCATGATCCGGCTTTCGATGGGTATGACGAATTCCTATCGCGTGGCCATAGAGGAAGGGGCGAACATGGTCCGGATCGGGACGAAGGTTTTCGGTTCCCGGCCGTAAGGTTCAAGCCTCGACCTATTTGAGATCCTTGGCTAATTTGTAAACCGCCGCCGCCGCTCCGGTGTATTCCGGGATATCTTTCGGCAAACAATACGTGACGACTCCGTCGGCCAGGCCTCGTTCCGTCGCCTCGAGGCCGATCTCCAGGCATCTCCGGACATAGGCCGGGCTTGGGTCGTCCGCGGATTGAGAATGCCGCGTCGCGTAGACCATGACGATGAGCGGCATCCTTTTCATCTGATGACCCTTGTCCGTTTGGCCGTCCAGCCAACGGCGATATTGTTCTATCTGCGGAAGAAGGAGGCTCGTATCCGAATGATTCCGGTGGGGATAAAAATAGGGAAAGATGACGCCGTCCACGGCGCGGGTTCGGATATGCTCGGCCATCGTCTTCTCGTAATAACCGAAATAATTTGTGACGAGCAGAGCGAGATAAGGCGCGACGGCCCGGGCGGAACGCATCATCTCCCGGCAGTAGGCCGGGCTGAATTTATTCACATTGCCGTTGAAATCATCGAGGCACAGCCCGGCCACGGAAGGAACCAGCGCGGCCACGGCGGCGCATTCCCTGGCCCAGCGGACGTAATCATATCCGAACGGCTCGGGCGGAGGAGGCTCGGAGGGCGGGGTGAGATAAAGCCAGAGCCGTATCCCCGCTTTTTGGAATTCGGGCGCCATGAGCTTGAAATCCGTCCACGACGAAGGATAATCCTTCTCGGACCAGACGAGGTGAAGATAATCCCGGGCGCCTATGAGCCGGAGCGCCGCGACGAGCTTCGGAATGTCCGTCCGGCCGTCCCTTGTCCTGACCCCGGTGAGGGCATAATCCCCCAAAAAGGATTTGAATACGGGAAGGCCCATATCCGCGGGCCGGCCGAGCAAGCCCGGAGGGGGGACATCGCGTCCGCCGGCTTTGACCCGCACCTGGGGATTGGACTGACAGCCGCTCATGACGGCGAGGCACACAGCAAGAAGGCGGAGCTTCGACGCCCTCATCATTTTTTGTCGAACGGGACTTTTATCGCGGCGAGGGCCTTCTCGTGGATTTCAAGGTCGGATTTTTCGTAAAGAACAAAACGGATCCGCTTGACAAACTTCAGGTGAGGAGCAATGTCGGCGATCGTCCGGAAGGCCGTTTCTGCCGCTTCCTCGACGGGGTAGCCGAAAATGCCCGTGGAAATCGCGGGAAAAGCGATGGAGCCGACCTTGCGCTCCTCGGCGAGGCGGAGCGCTTCGCGGTAACAGCGAGCCAGGACCTCGTCTTCCGGTTTGTCCACGCCGTAAACGGGCCCCAGGCAGTGAATGACGAAACGGTTGGGAAGCTTGTGTCCGCCCGTGATCACCGCCCCTCCCGGCTTGATCGGCGCGAGCGGCCGGCACTCTTCATGAAGTCCGGGTCCGGCGGCCTTGTGGATCGCTCCCGCCACTCCGCCTCCCGGCCGAAGCTGGGCGTTGGCCGCGTTGACCACGGCCGCGAATCCTTTCTGCCCGGCAATATCCCCCTGAACGCACTCGATCGTCACGCCGCAGAAAACAATATCCATCTCGCCTCCCTCGGGCCGGCCGCGCCGCGGCCGATCTTACCTAAAGATCATCGCCGCCGCTTTGCTCGCTTCCATCCGGTTCATTCCCCCCTTCCGCCTTCTCGACGGCCTGGTCGATCTCCTCTTCGAAGTCTTCGCCGCCGTCTTCGCCCATTTCCTGACCCATTTTTTTCATCCAGCGGGCGACGCTTTTGGGATCGTTCTCATCCAGGCCGGCAAGGTTGGACGGGTCGGCCAGGTTGTCGAGCCGGCTTTCCTCGGACCGGAACATGGCCACGCGCGAGACCAATTTTTCCAGATCTTCGCCGCCGCAGTGCTTGCATATCGGAGAGAGCGCGGCTTTGACCGAAAGGGTGATGAACGTCGATTTTTTCCGGCATGTCCGGCAACGGTATTCGTAGATGGGCATGGCGCTTTTTCCAATCAGCCGTCATCGCCCCGCCAGGAGGCGGGCGATGGCGCATGGATGACTAAATCAAGATCCCTTCCGTCCAGCCGAGCTTGATGAGGTCGATGTTTTTTGGGTCGCTTTGGCCGAGTTTATGGCGCGTGTCGGCCAGGACGATGTGATGGGCGGAAGTCTCCAGCGGCCGGTCTTCGCCGAATTCCTTCAAACGTTTGGCCTGGATGACCCGATACCCGGTCGCATCCACGGCGACGACGTCCTGGCCGACGATCACGCCTTGATACGGCCAGAGATAGTTCGCGTTGAATCCCCGCGGGCCGATGTTGTGATATTGAGGGGTGAGCATGACCAGGATGTTGAGTTTCGTCCGGTCCTTGACATGAGGCAGCGACCAAATCGCGGCCAGGTCGGCGCAAGCGTCGTTGTGATATTCCGAAGGCTTGGGAACAAATTGGATGTAGTTCTTGATGCAGCTGCCCATGCCTGACCAGTAGTGGACCCGGGCGGGCCGGGCATTGATGAGAACGGTCGCGTTTTGAAAGATAGGATTATTCAAGACACCGCGGTCGGCGACGGCGACTTTATCGGCGGGAACGCCGGCGTCCAAAACCCTTCGTTTGATCGCTTCTTCAACTTCCTTTCCCGTAGGCAGGAAGTTCCAGACATTGGTTTTAATCCCGACCGTATCGGCCGGTTTGACGATCTTTTTCCAGGCTGAAACGGGGTCTTTCTCTCCGAAGAACGCGGTCACCGCCTCGTCCAACATTTTCTGGATGACCTCGGGATTGAACTTTCCCTCGGCGGAAACGGCGCTCGGATCCCGGACCAAAACCACCCGGGAACGGCTTGTCGCGGCCTGCAGAGGGCCGTTTCCCGAGTTTCGGCCCGGGTCCGCCGGCGAAACCCAAGCCCCGGATCCGATCCCGCCCAATCCGATCGCGCCGGCGATGGGCGTCACGGCGGCTGCTTTCAAGAAGTCGCGACGGGTCAAGCCTTTTTTTGCCATCCTCTCGAGTCCTCCTTGTCTGAGATTTTTGAGCCTGAGGGGCGGCTCATGGTCAGCGGAACACTTTCGAAATTGCCGAAGTCGCCGCGGCCGCGGTGGGCGCCCCGAAGACAATCGCGACCGTATCATCCCGGACCGCGGCGTTGGTCCATTTTTGGTCTTCGGTCCGGACCGGGCCGGGTTCGCGGGCATCGGGTATAGAGGCCTTCGAAAAGCTCCTCAATGCGGCCGAGGCGCGCGCCGCGGATGGATATCTGATGATCAGCAGCCGGCCTCCCTCGCCTTTTTCTCCCGGGGAGGCGATGACCGCGTCCACCGAGGAATCGAGGTCGAGAATATTATCCCGGCTGACAAAGAAATGATAATTCATGATGACCGGATTGTGAAAAAAGCGGACCGTCCGGTCATTCGCGAATTCCGGGGGAAGGAGGCGGAGCAGCGCGGGCTTCGGACCGTCCCGTCCGATGGCCGCCGCGATCCGTCGCCCGAACTCGAGAACGGCCTTGCGGGTATCGCCCGTCTCTCCGTCCGCCGAGACGGAGATGAAATAGCGATCCCGCCAGAAGGAAAGGAGGCCGTCCTTGTAGTTGCCCCCTTGTCCGATGCCCGGGTTTTCCCCCTCGAGATCATGGGTGAATACGCCGAAGGCGTCGGCGGAGGATCCCATGTCGAAAAAATCGACGACGATATCGGGCGCCCCGGTTTTCGTATAGCGATGGGAGAGAAGATTCTTGAGATTGAACGCCCGATAGACTTCGCCGGCTCCGTCGATATAATCGAAAATCGTCTCCGGGTCATAAAGATCGCCGCCCGGAGCGGATGTCCAGCCCTCGATATCCCGGGGCAGAAAAGACGACAGCCGCTCCTTGGCCTCGTTTTGGTTAGAGTTCGTCACCGCTCCTCCTCCGAGCACGATAACGGCGAAAATCAATCCAGTCCGGAGAGCGAAATTCATCAAGCGGATTCTACCAAATCTCGCCAGCGCGACACAAGATTCCGAAAATCTGACCGTGGTCCAGTTTTCCGGGACGCGCCGCTCATCCTTTCCGGGTTTTTCTCCGTCTCGCGACGGCGACGAACTTCCGCAGGAATTGGACCGCTTCGTCGACCCGGCGGAAAACGGGAATTCCGGCGTCCTCGAGTTGGGAAGCCATGGGATCATAGGATGCGCCGGCATCGATATTCACCACAAACGGTTTGTTCATCTCGCGAAAAAGCCCGATGAGGCGCGACGACGTGCTTTCCGGGCTGAAGATGCTTTCCGCGTATCCGGGACCGGGGGCCAGGGTCTGCATGGCGGGTGTCATCGGCACGGGAGAGATCACGGCGCAATCCACATGAGGGTCCTCGATAAGCGCCCGGGCGCAGGCGCAGAACACGGCGTCATCCGCGACGGGCGTGATATCGAGGGGGTTTTTGATATCCTGGAGCTTGTCGATTCCTAGAGGCCCAAGGGCTGCGGCCAGCTTCCGTTTCGTCCCGTCCGACAGCGGGGCGAGCTCCAGTCGTTCTCCGTCCCCGATGCTGTCGGCCATGATGACGCTCTCGAATCCCGCATTGCTGAGAAGGCCGACCCGATTGCCGTTCACGTTTTTTGCCACCAGGGAGCTCAGGCTCTTCACGAAGCTGTCGAACTCAAAGAGGCTCTCCGCAACAATGCATCCCGCGCCTTCAAGGATGGATTTGCAGACAGAATAGTCGCCTGCCACCGAAGCCGTATGGCTCGAGGTGGCCAGCCGTCCTTCGGGCGTCCGTCCGCTTTTATAGACGACGATATGCCTGTCGGGCGCCGCGAGGATTTTCCGAGCGGCTTCCGCCAGAAGATAGCCGTCGCCCGGCTTGAAGCCCTCGACATAGACGGCGAATATTTTAACTTCGTCGTCGTCCTTCAAGTAGCGGAGATAATCGGAAAGGCGCAGGTCGATCTGGTTTCCGAGCGAGACCGCGTAAAGGGGCTCGATCCGCTGAAATTTGCTGACCCGGGAAACCATGAACGCGCCGCTTTGGCTGATATAGGCCATGTCCGAGCGTTCGGTTTTGGGGAAACGGAGCTTATACTCTGGGATGAACGTCGTATCATAGCGGCCGGGCTTGGAATAGATGCCCAGGCAGTTGCCGCCGTTGACGACGGGCGTAAGCCGTCCGCGGCCGCGGCTGGCGGCGATCAGTTCGACGATTTTTTCCTCCAGGCCCCGCGTTCCTTTTTTTTCTCCGAGCCCGCCGGCGATGAGAATGACCGAACGGGCTTTTTCGCGGGCGATGAGCTCGGCCATGACATCGCACGACTGTTCGGCGGCGAGGGTCAGAACGAACAGGTCCACGGCTTCAGGAAGCGAAGCCACGTCGGGAACGCAGACGCAGCCCGCCATCCGTTCCATTCCGGGTTTGACGACGAAGACTCTCTCCCGGGGAAATCCCCGGTTCAGGATATTGTTGAGGATGATGTGCCCCATGTTCATCCTCTCGGAAACCCCGATGATCGCGATCGACGCGGGATGGAGGAGAAACGAGATATTGGAAACCGGGCGATCGCCGATATGCACCCGTTCCCGGGAAAAACGGCAGAGGCCGTCGAGGGGAACGAGGGACCCGGAGCGCACGACGAAGGGATTCACTTCCAATTCTTCGATGACGTACGGGCTTCGGCCGAACGGCGAATAATGGGCGGCCAGGCGGGCCAGGCGGTAGACCGTTTCGGCGAGGGCGGCCTCCTTAAGGACGGCGGGCCGGCCCCGGAACGGCTTAACCAGCTTGGCGTAAACGGCGAGCGGTTTGAGGCGGGGCATGATGTCTTCTTTTTTTACCAAAGGAGCTGAGACGATCGAGACGGCCTGGCCGGCCTTGAACCGCTCGTTCCAATATTCGACCTCGACGCCTCCGGCCCCTGCGGTCACGATCGGGCCGAATTCCCGTGAATTTCGGACACCGATCAGGAGCTCCGTGCCGAAACCGATCATGTCGAAATCGACCTTCTCACAGAGGAGGACGCCACGGATGCTTTTCCGGATGTCGGCCGGAATGGCCGCTTCGGACGACGCTTGAGGGTTCTGCGTTTTAGACCAGGCCAGAAAACGCCCGGGGAGATCTCTCAATATCTTATCGATTGCCGTGTTGACCGCCGTCGCATTGCCCGCGACGAAGGCCACGCCCCCGACGTCCGTTTTATGCTGGACAAGCGGGGAAACAACTTTCAGGACGAGGCCGCCAAGGCTGAATCCGGCAAGATCCTTCCGGGTGACGCGGCGGCCCGCCGGAATGAATCTCCATTGCGGCGTTTTGATGCCCGCGGCGGCGAGCAAGGCATAGACCTCGTGCTCGAAAAGAAAAGGTCGGTTATCCTGCGCGGCTCCGTCGAAGACCCGATCGATCTTTTTAAAATCCATGGGTATCATCCGCTCCATGTATCCGGGAGACTCTTGAGCAGGCGCGGAGTGCGGGCATGATTTCCAAGGTCGTCATCACCATTCCTTATCCGGCGGCCTTGCGGCCGAGTTCGAAGGCTTTGAGGTTGGGGCCGAGAACTTTGTCCCCTTTCGGTTCAAACAGGACCCGGATAAACTCAAGGAGGCTGTCTTCTTCCACGATGAGGTATCTGGCGGCGGCGCCGAGCATGACCGTGTTCTGGGTCCGGTTCGAGCCGGCCTCTTTAGCCAGGCTTTCCGAATCGACGATCACGCTTCCTTCGATTTTTCGGATCCGATCGAGGACCATCCCGATTTCGGGGTAGTCGGGGATATTGGCATAGGGCACGCTCGACGTCACGATCCTCCCGTCGGGCCGAAGATATTCCACATAGCGAAGCGCTTCGAGGGGCTCGACGCTGAGGAGAAGATCCGCCTCTCCGCGGGGAATAAGGTCGCTCCAGATCTTGTTTTTCGAGAGGCGGAGATGAGATTGGACGGCGCCTCCGCGCTGAGCCATTCCGTGCACTTCGGCCTGCTTGATATCGAATCCGTCCTTGAGGGCGGCGCTGTCGATGATGAAGGCGATCGACAGGATTCCCTGTCCCCCGACCCCGGCCAGGATAATGTCCTGCTTGGGCCGGCCGGTCATGCTTCCCTCCGGTTTTTCTTTTTGGCTTCTTCCAGGCACTCGCGGACGGCGACGATCACGGACAATCCGGGATAAGCGATTTCTTCGCGGAGAACGCGGACGTTGGATTCGAGGAACTTGGGCAGGGGGGTGATGACCCGGATATGATCCTTGGCCGCGCCCACGCCTTCGACGATCCGAAGAAGCCGCTCGCCCGCGGCGAAGCTCGGCTGGCCGCCGGTCATGGCGACCGTGTCATTGTCGAGGATGACGACGACCATGTTCGTCTTGGCCGCGGCCGCGCTGAGAAGGGCCGTGATCCCGGAATGGCCGAACGTCGAATCACCGATGACGGCAATAGAGGGAAAGAGCCCAACCTCGGCCGCTCCTTTGGCCATGCCGATGCTCGCACCCATGCAAACGCAGGAGTTGACGGCGTTATAGGGAGGGAAATATCCCAGGGTATAACAACCGATGTCGCTGAAAATGTTGCGCTGGTCGAAGTTCTCCAGGGCTTGGTTCAGGGCCTTGAACGTATCGGCGTGCGGGCATCCGACGCAGAGTTGGGGCGGCCGGCCGGCCGGCTTGAAATCGCCCGGGCCGCGGTGCTCGAGCGGTTTCAGGTCGAGAGCGCTGCGGACGGTCTCCGGAGTCAGTTCCCCGGCTAAGGGCAGCCGGCCGCTCAGCTTGCCGACGACGGTTTTGCCCTGGATCCCGAACATGCCAAGAATCGTCCGCTCGATGAAAGGGAATCCCTCTTCGACGACGAGAAGGGAATCCACGCGTTCAACGAGCTGACGAATGAGCTTCTCCGGAAGCGGATAGGCCGAAACCTTGAGTATCGGGGGAATCTCCTCCCAACCGCCGACGTTTTCGAGAACATAGTTGTATCCGATTCCGGAGGCGATGATGCCCAGCCTGCCGCTTCCGGAATTGACGTCAAGCCGGTTGAAAGGGGGAGTTTCGAGAAATTTCTGGATTTCGGGCTGGCGGTCGAGGACCTTTCTGAACTGAGCCCGGGCATTGGTCGGAAGAAGGGTCCAGCATTGGCGGGCCCCGGTGCGCGGGCCGTTCTGGCCTCGGGGTTCGCGGGTCCGGACGGCGCCGCGGCTATGCGACAAGCGGGTCACCAGGCGGAGCATGACCGGTATTTCGAACTTCTCGGAGATCTCGAACGCTTCGCGGGTCAGGTCATAGGCTTCCTGATGGTCGGCCGGCTCGAGGCAGGGAATCTGGGCGAATTGAGCGTAGAAGCGGCTGTCCTGCTCGTTTTGAGAGCTGTGCATGCCGGGGTCATCGGCCACGGCGACAACCAGACCGCCGTTTGCCCCGGTGAGAGCGGCGCTCATGAACGGGTCGGCGGCCACGTTCAGCCCGACGTGCTTCATCGAGACCATCGCCCGTTTCCCGAAGAAGGAGACGCCCAGGGCTTCCTCGAACGCCGTCTTCTCGTTGACCGACCAGGCAGCTTTAAACGGCGTCCCGCGGCGGGACGTCCGTATCAGATATTCCATGATTTCCGAGGCGGGCGTGCCGGGATACGAATATGCCGCGCTCAGGCCTGCGTGGACGGCGCCAAGAGCGGCCGCCTCGTCGCCGAGCAATATCTCGTTGGACATGAGTGATTCCTTAGGCGAGGAAGATAAGGACAAGCTAGGATACAACCGGGCTTCGGAAGAGTCAAGGCGTCGCGCTTTTCAAGCCCTCGGCCGCCGCCGGGAGACGCCCGAAAAAGATGCCCCGGCCGGTTTCGGACCCTCTTCCGGTCCAATCCCAACTAATTCGATAATTCCTATATAATCATGTTGATATTTTCCGTCTTTTGCCTTAGAATGGCTAAGCATAAGGTTTGAGTCTCAATTCCATCGAAGGAGCTAGGTATGATCAAGCTCTCGACAAAGGGTCGCTACGGGACCCGCCTGATGGTCAATCTCGCCCGCCATTATAAAAACAGCCAGGAAGCCGTAATTCTCAAAAACATCTCCGAGGAGGAAGGGATCTCGCTCCGCTATCTCGAACAGATCATCATTCCCCTCAAAATCAGCAAGCTCGTCAAGAGCATCCGCGGCGCCGGCGGCGGCTATACCCTGGCCAGGAAGCCGTCCGAGATCAAGGTCTGCGACATCCTCTATGCCCTGGAAGGAACCTGCAGCCTGGTCGAATGCCTGGAAGATGAAAGTTTCTGCGAAAAAATCAAGATCTGCGGAACCCATGAAATCTGGAAAGGGGCGACCGATCTCCTGAGGAATTACTTCGAGACGATTACTATCCAGGACGTCCTCGAGATCAGCGACAAAAAGATAGCGGCGGCGAAAAAGAAGGGAAAACCGAAATAGCCTCCGGCCCTGCGGCCCGCCTCCCCTTGTCGTTCAGGTCGAAGAACCGCTCTCCATTTTCTTGAGCTTATACCGCAGGGCGTCGCGGCTGATCCCCAAGAGCATCGCCGCCCTCGATTTATTCCCCCGCGCCTTGCTCATGGCTTCAAGGATCATTTTTTTTTCGGCTTCTGGAAGAGACAGAGTGCCGGTTCCGGCGGGGCCGGACGACGTTTCCCGCCGCGAGGACTCGCCGCCGTCCAGCCGGATGGGCAGGTGCTTCGCGGAAATGAGCGGCTGGTCTTCGAAGATCATCGCCCGCTCGATCGCGTTTTTTAGCTCGCGGACGTTCCCCGGCCATCCGTAGCCCAGAAAGATCCGCTCCGCCTCGGGCCCCAATCCCTGGATGTTCTTGTTGAACTTGGCGTTGTAGAGAGCGACGAAGTGGCGGGTCAAAGGAAGGACATCATCCCGTCGTTCGGCCAGGGCGGGGAGACGGATGGGACAGACGTTCAGCCGGTAGAACAGGTCCTTGCGGAATTTGTCCTGCTGGGACAAATCCTCGAGATCCTGGTTTGTCGCGGCGATCACCCTGATATCGACCTCAACATCCCGCAGACCGCCGACGCGCCTGAACGAATGCGTTTCCAGGAAGCGGAGGAGCTTGGCCTGAAGGGACAGGTCAAGGCTTCCAATCTCGTCCAGAAAAAGAGTTCCTTCGTCGGCGAGTTCGACCAGGCCCCGTTTCTGGCTTTTAGCATCGGTGAACGCTCCTTTCTCGTAGCCGAAAAGCTCGCTTTCGAGGAGGGTGGCGGGGATGGCCGAACAGTTGATCGCCAGGAACGGCCCTTCCTTCCGGCGGCTCCACTGATGGATCATTTGGGCGAGGAGGTCTTTTCCCGTCCCGCTTTCTCCTTCGAGAAGGACGATGGACGTCTCGCTCTCGGCGACCGTCCTGGCCATGTCGAGGAGGCGGAGCATGACCGGGGTCACGCCGACGATTTGGCCGGGAAGACGGATGTTTTTTTCCCTCTCCCGGAAGGCGGCGATCTTTTTCTTCAGCGAAGCCGCTTCCAGGGCGTGGGCCACCGTGCTTTGCAGCTTCGGGTCATCGAACGGCTTCGTCACGAAATCGTATGCGCCGCGGCGCATCGCGGTCACGACGTCCTCGATCACGCCGAAAGCCGTGATCATGATTACGGGAAGGTCGGGCCAGGAGCGGCGAAGCTCCTCCAGAATATCTGTCCCTTTACCGTCGGGAAGTTTGACATCGAGGAGGACGAGATCCGGGGTCTCCGCGGCGGCGGCGCGGACGCCGTCCGCTCCCATTTCCGCCTCGCTGACGTCATAGCCCCAGGACTCGAATTTTTCCCGGAGCGTCCAGCGGATCAGCCGGTCGTCGTCGATGACAAGAATCTTCTTTCTGGACATGGTCAAGCGCTAAGCCGGCGGAGCGGGACGCGGATGAGGAAGGTCGTCCCGACGCCTTCGCGGCTTTGAACCGAAATCGCCCCGCCGTGGGCGGCGATGATCTTCCGGCAGATGGATAAACCGAGGCCGGTTCCGTTTTTTTTCGTCGAGAAGAACGGATGAAAAATCTGGCCGAGCTGAGCATCCTTGATGCCGCTGCCGTTGTCGGACAGCCGGATGTCGAGCGAGCCTTCCGGC
>Ga0315275_10003476_pt1 | contig 14495 bp, 15 predicted proteins | sample YL17G03_0_MG_FD_205557 | JGI IMG/M metagenome (GOLD analysis project Ga0315275, IMG submission 205557) | Sediment microbial communities from Yellowstone Lake, YNP, Wyoming, USA - YL17G03_0 | ecosystem: Environmental > Aquatic > Freshwater > Lake > Sediment | place: USA: Wyoming | collected... | reverse complement strand
TCTCCTCGATCGATGTTGATTTCTCCCGCCGCGCGGAATGAAGGAAAGGCATTTATCGGTGCCAGTCCTCTTCGGGCGTGGATGAAGCTCGGGATAACTGAGTATGTCGATTGCGCTCACCACCTGACCGGCCACAAGAAGTGCGGTTCCCCGCACGGGCATACCTACCGGATCGATGTGACCCTCGACAGCGAGCAGCGAGGCGACATGATAGTCGATTTCGCCGAGTTCAAGGAGCGGGTGCGCGCGGTCCTCGCGAAATATGACCACTGCGACTGGAACGACACTATGAAGGTGCCGACCGTCGAGAACATCTGCGAACTGTTGCACGGGGAGCTGAAGAGGAGCTTCACGTACCCGATCACGGTCCGCGTCTGGGAAGGGGTCGATAAGTGGGCTGAGCTCTGAGTGGCTGCTGCCTCAGAGGTTCTTTGCGAGGCTCCTGACGTCAGAGATCAAGCCGTTGTAGGCTTTCCTGGCCTTCTCGAACTTCTTCAGGTTCAGCCGATCCAATCCCTTCAATATGTCAGTAATCGCTTGGAAACTGGAAGGTAGCCTCTGAAGGCTCATGATGTCCTCCATGAGAGATTCTGGTCTCTTCGGCGGCCTCGAGTTGAGCAGGAACATTGCTCGGGCGAGGGCGGCATCGTCCCTGAGCAGGATCATGTCCGGGGCGCCAATCGAGGTTATTCCTCGTCGAAGAGCTATCGCCGGAAACGCCTTGGCTTCTTTGAACCACGTTTCGAACGCCGCCGACCTTCGTTCCCTAGAAACTGAGTTCACAGCCTTCCTCAGGTCGACCAGAATTCCTTTCTGGTCATACAGGGTCTCACTGTAGAGGACCTTCCCGGAGGTGAACCAGCAGCCAGCCTCGTCATCGATGGCGGCGCGCAGGCGCTCGGGAGTGACGTGGAAAAGCGCGATTGCCGTGCCGCTCACGACGACCCGCTTCATGCCCAGCATATCCAGGTCGAAAGGCATCTTCGAGACCACGACAAGCATCTCGAGAACCGGTGCTTCTTCGCCCGGACTGGGCTCGACCTGCGGGCAGAGAGCAACAGCCACAACGTTGGCATCTGCCTTCAGTCTCTCGGTCAACTCGGAGGCGATGCGCTTCCGCTCCTCCATGATTGTCACCACCGCCACTCGCAGAGTGCTCCGCCCATTTATAAGATGGGTCGGCGCTCCCGCCAAGAATCGGAGCGTGCGCGTTCATCTGTTGCGGATGATGTTCGCAATCTCTCCCGCCACCTCGATCTTTATCCTCTTGCTCTCGTCGCCGGCCATGTCTTGCGTGGCGGTCAGGCTCTTCTTCGCCAGCTCGTGGTAGATCTTCCAGGACACCTCGATCCTGTCTCTCAGACGTCCGTCGACCTGCCGCACGGCCTTTGCAGGGATGCCTGCTATGACGCTTTCCTTCGGGAACTTTGATGACTCTGTCACGACTGCCCCGGGCGCGACGATCGACCAGTCGCCGATGACCGCGTCGTTGCCTATGGCGGCGCCCATGCCGATCACGCAATCGCTGCCAATGGTGCAGCCATGGACAATCGCCAAATGCCCAACGGTCACCCTGTCCCCGACTATGGCGGGGAAGTCCAAGTCCAGGTGGATGACTGCGTTGTCCTGGATGTTCACGTAGCCGCCGATCGCTATCCTGTCCAGGTCGGCCCTCAACACGGCCCCGTGCCAGACGCTGGAGCCTCCGACGATGCGGACATCGCCGACTATCTTGGCTGACTCGGCGAGATAGATTGTCATCGCGTCGCAGAAGGCCGCGTCCGACTTCAACCTTTGCGGCGGGATGGGGAGGGCTCGCACCGACATAACATATAAGAAACATCGAGATACCCCCCGCGAGGGCCACGCATGGTCTCAGTCACCACAAACGAGAGGTCTGTCGATTTTCGCCAGGCGCAGAGGGAATGGGAACTCCTCACGCCGATGTTCAAGGACATCCTGCTCAGGACGGACTTGAGGAGGAGCACCGTAGTCGATGCCGGGACCGGGCAGGGCCGCCTCGCGTTCTTCCTGGCCCCGCACGTCGGTCGAGTCGTCGCGATCGACGTCGATGAGAACGCGCTCTGGCAGGCAAGGCAGTACGCCGCCTTCAAGAACATCAGGAACATAGACTTCCTCCTCGCAAACCTGGAAGACGAGCCGTTCAGGAACATCTACGACGGCCCTGTCGACGCGGTGGTCAGCAGCTTCTACATGTCGGAGGCGTTCCTCTGGCGGATAACCGCCGCCATGCCGGTCGGATCCGTGCTGGTGTTCTGCTGCCACCATTCGGACCACTGGCGGGAAACTGGAATACAGTCGAGCCACGCCTATGCCGAGGAGGATCTGGAAGACCTGCTGAGGGAGGACTTCTTCGAACCGGAATTCCTCGGCGTGGAGCAGCACGTGATCCAGTTCAACTCGATGGACGAGGTCGAGCTGTTCCTTGGCGGGAGGAAGCTGCGGGAGTGGATGGAGGACGGGCGCTGGGACGCGCTCAAGGATCGGTTCCAGCGCGGAGAGAAGCAGTTGACCCTTTCATATCTTGTCGGCAAGGCGAGGCGGGGACCCGGCAGCCACTGGTAACCTACTCTTCGTCCTCACCGAGCGCAGCCGCACAGACATCGCAGAGCACCCGCCTCTTCCCGCCGGGCATCATGAGGGCGGGCTCGTACATTGAGACGCGGCGGTTCGGGGCAGCCGGGCTCTCGGGCTGCATGTCGACATGGTGCGAGGCGCAGATGCTCTTCTTGCACATGTCGCAGGTCGCGATCGACCTCGCCCGGTTCCCCTCGGCCGCGCATCTGTAGCAGGTGACCTCCTTCAGCCTCAGGGGGTCGAGCGACATCGCGCAGTGCTCGCACACGTAGAAATAGCCCTCGCCCTCGTGCAACTCGAGCGCCTGGGCGAGCGACAGCTGGTTGCCGCAGAAATGGCACCTCAGCACAGAGCTAGGGCGATGCATCGACACAAAATGCGGGAAAGTGTTCTGGGAGATAAAGCAGACGGAGTGGTTACGCGAGCGTGAAATGAGCCTCAGTCAGCCGCCGGACCTCGTGCCGGGGCCCTGGCCACGAGCTTGTCCGTGCCGGGCAGTTCCGCGAGCTGCCTCTGGACGTCCGCCAGTTCCGATTCATGTCCGCCTATATCTTCGTCGAGGGTTCCCCTGAATCGCGCCACCGCCGCTTCGCCCTGGGCTTTGTAGACCGCCTCGCTCTTCAGGCAAGCTTCGTAGTCGCCCGCGTCGAGCATCCCCCCGAGGTTCGCCAGCGCTTGGACCGCCCTTTCTCCTCGGGGCAGCCTCCTCAGGAACGGCTCGATGACCGAGATCCGGTTCATGACTTGCCCTGCGGGATCCGGCCAGGCAATCCTGAGCGCGCCGCTCCGGGCCGCAGTGAGTTCCGAGAGCCAACCGGCATTCTCCTGCAGATGCCTCTGGAACCACTTGAAATCCTTCACGAAATGCTCCAGACGCTTCTCCGAATACGCGGCGGCCTGGACGAGCTTGGCCATGTTCTCCTTCCCGAATGCCCCCTTGACATGCTCTTCATGGAGCGCCTGCACGAGCTCCTTCACGGACTCGCGACTCTTGGGGGCCGGCACGCTCAGCTCCGGGACGGACGAGGCCTCGAGAGCGAACGATATGGCCTCGACGCATGGTGCGTGAGCGAAGAAGTCCACGAGCGCGTGCGCGGCCGCCTCGTTGTACTCCTCGACGGCGTTTCTGGCGGCCGCGACATCCTCGGGCGACTTCTCGGGCATGGGGACGCTCTTCATCCGGGCTATCTCCGACCTCAGGTCCTTTCCGCGCGCTTCGAGCTTCCTGTGATAGGACCTGTATCGCTCCAGCTTGGCGTCTCTATCCTTCTTCAGCTCGAGGGGCTTGGCGACCTTGTTCAGCAGTCTCCTAGCGACGAAGAAATCCCTCATCCTCGTCTTCTTGATCATGAGCTCAAGTATCCTAAACTGCTTTTCGGACAGTACCCCATCCTTGTGGCCGGAATCGATTGTTCCCGCCAATTCACCGAGGTCCCTCAGAAAGCGACTGCGCTTCCGGGGGTTCATCTCGGAGTATTCTCGCAGTATCCTGTCCTCGCTCCTCTCGATCTCCTCGACCTTGCCCTCCTCGAGCCCGGGGACGCGCCGCACTCTCTCAGTCAGGTCGGAGATCTCGGAGACCAGGCGCTTTGCCTCCTCCGGTGACTCGATTGGCGGTTCGGCCTCCGCCTTGCGCCTTGGACTCCCCAAGAACATCAAGAGCAGAATGTGCCCGCTGCGAGTGTGCGTTGCGGTGGATTTGCCGAATCTAGCTGCGCGCATCCTTTTCCTCTTCCCGCCTTGTCGATCCGGGTTTCGCTCTCCAAGCAATCCAGATGATGTTTGACCGATTGTTCAGTTCATCAGTTGCTCGCTATTTAGGGCTTCGCCTCGGGACACGATTGCGCCCTCACTGCCGTCGTTCAGGCCAATCGGTCGACTGCCCAATCTTTTTACACGAACCGGGCATTCTCCCGCAAGGAATCAGATGCTGATCGGAGCCCACGTCTCAATCGCGGAAGGCATCGAACTGGCGGTGGCCCGCGCGAGATCGCTCAAGTGCGAGACCTTCCAGATATTCGCAAGGAGCCCTCGGAGTCTCAGGGCGAAACCCCTGGAGGAAGAGGCGGCGGTGAGATTCCGAGATGCACTGAGTTCCTCCGACCTCTCGAAGCCTGTGATCCACGACAATTACCTCATCAACCTCGCGTCCCCGAAGACCAGGATGGTGAAGCTCTACAGGAGCGCCTTCGCGGACGAGATGACCCGCGCCCAGAGACTCAAGGTGCCTTTCTTGGTATTCCACCCCGGGGCGCACATGGGCAAGGGGGAGAAATACGCCATCGAGAGAATCGCGGAGAGCTTGGACTGGTGCATCAACAGCGCGGATGCCCCTGATGTGACGCTGTGCCTAGAGAACACCGCCGGCCAGGGGTCCGTGGTCGGCCACACGTTCGAGCAGCTCAGGTCGATTATCGACCAGGCGGAGCACGGCGATCGACTGGCGGTGTGCTTCGACACGTGCCACGCTTTCGGAGCTGGCTATGACATCAGGACAGAACACGGCTTCGAAGAGGTCCTCGAGAGGTTCGATTCCGCGGTCGGGCCCGCGCGCCTGAAAGCCTTTCATCTGAACGATTCTGTTGGGGAGCTCGGGTCCCACCTGGACAGGCATCAGCACATCGGGCGGGGCAGGCTGGGGAAGGAACCATTCCGCTTCCTGATGAACGACGTGCGGTTCCGCGACTGCCCGGGGAACATCGAGACTCCGGATGATGGCGGGTGGAATAAAAAGAACCTGAATCTCCTCCGGTCGCTCAGGGCGGCCTGAGCGTTCTGCGGCTCACCCTTTCAGGGACTCCTCGTGGAGCCTCGCTCTCAGATGGCGGTGTACAATCTTCCCCGTCGTTGTCCTGGGAATCCTGGAGTCCTCCACGAAAATGACTTTCTTCGGCTTCTTGAACGCAGCGATCTTGTCCTTGCAGTAGTCCATTATCTCGTCCTCGGTCGCGGTCTTGTTTTCCTTCAGGACGATCACCGCCGTGACAGCCTCGCCCCACTTCTCGTGAGGCAGCCCGACCACCGCCACCTCCCTGACCGCCGGGTGCGCGCCGATGACCTTCTCCACCTCCGTCGGGTAGACGTGCTCGCCGCCGGTGATTATCATGTTGTCCTTCCTGTCGACGAGGAAGTAGAATCCCTCCTCGTCCCGCCTGGCCAGGTCGCCCGCGCTGAAGTAGTCGCCGCGCCGCGATGCCTTCGTCTTTTCCGGCAGCTTGTAGTACGAATCGAACATCATCGGGCCGCGCGAGAACAGCTCCCCGATGTCCCCGACTCCGACCTCGCGCCCCTTGTCGTCGAGCAGCTTGATCGAGTCGGTGCCGACGCACTCCTTCCCTATCGACTCGAGCTTCTTGAACTGGTCCTCTGGCCTGAGGAGGGTGACGAGGCCCGCCTCGGTCGAGCCGTACGCCTCGAAGAGGAGCGCCCCCTTGAAGCAGTCCATGATCGCGAGCTTCATGTCGCGCCGGACGGGGGCGGATGAGGTCAGGAGGGTGCGCACAGAGCTCACATCGTGCCTCTTCCTCTCGTCTTCGGAGAGGCCGAAGATCAGGGCGTAGTGAGTCGGTATCATCGAGCTGAAGGTGATGCGCTCCTTCTCGATTATCCGGAGGACCTCGGCGGGGTCGAACTTCCGCTCTCTGTGGATGTAGACTGCCGCTCCAATGTAGGTGAAGACGAAGGAGTAGAACGTGGAATTGACGTGGAAAAGGGGCATCATTACGAGCGCGTAGTCGTCGGGCTTGAAGCTGAACTCGACTTCGTTTATCAGGAAGAAAGCGGAGTAGGACTCGTGCGATCGCACGACGCCTTTAGGCGTTCCAGTCGTGCCTGATGTGTACAGGATGACCCATGTGTCCTCGCCTTTGACCTCGACCGCAGGGGGACCAGCGTCTGCCCGAGCGATGAGCTGCTCGTAGTCCAGGTAGCCCCTGGGGGCCTTCTCCCCGACGTGGATGAACATGCCCGGGTCGATCTTCAGCTTGTGCCTGAACTCCTCGACGAGCGGGTAGCAATCGACGCAGGTTATCAGGGCCTTGGCGTCGGAGTTGTTCACCACGCACTCCGCCTCGGGGGACGCGAGACGCCAGTTCACGGGCGCCACCACGATGCCCGCCTTCGCGCCCGCCAAGTAGACCTCGACGAACTCCAAGCAGTTCTGCAACACGGTCGAGAGCTTGTCACCCTTCTTCAGGCCGAGCCCCAGCAGCGCGTTCGCGAGCCTGTTCGTCCTCTCGTCGAGCTGCTTGAACGTGAGAGAGCGCCTCTCGTCCTTGAACGCCAGCTTGTCGGGATATTTCCCGGCGTTGACCCTTACTGCCTCTCCGATCGTGAGCCAGTTCATGCAGCTGCCCTCTGGGGCGATGCGCCATAATGGCGCCTCTGTTTATATGTTTCCGCGAAGAAATGACGGAGCTATTTCCGCCAAACAAGTATTCTCTATCCGCCAAGGTTTAAGGCAGAATCGACCTTCCTAAGGAAAAGGGCCACCGGGGTCGCCACTTGAACCTGAAGGTGAAGCTGTTCCAGCCGTTCAGCAAGATCGCAGGACGCAGCGAGGTCAAGGTGTCCCCTGAGCGTGGGAACATCGTCAGCCTGCTGAACAAACTGTGCGGCGAGTACCCGGGGATGAAGGACGAAATATTCGATAAGGAGGGCAAGGTCCGCGACCAGCTCAACATCTTCATCAACCAGGTCCCGGTGACCTCTGAGACGGAGAAGACCGCTGTCCTCCGCGACGGTGACGAGATAATGATAATGGTCGCTATCGCGGGTGGCTGAGAAAGGAGTGAGTCGGTGCACAAGCGCAAGCTCGGGATAGTCGACTTGACGAAAGAGAAGGTCACCGTGCAGGAGGTCCCTGACTCATTGCGGAGGAAGTACCTCGGCGGGAGGGGGCTGAACATGCACTACCTCCTCAAGATGCTGCACAAGGGCGTGGACCCGCTCTCGCCCGACAACGTGCTGATCTTCGGCACCGGCTTCCTCACGGGCACATCCGCGCCGAGCTCGAGCAGGTTCAGCGTCAGCGCGAAGTCGCCGGAGTCGATGATCCTCGGGGACGCAAACTGCGGCGGGTTCTTCGGACCGGAGCTCAGATACGCGGGGTTCGATAGGCTCATCCTCCTGGGAAGGGCGAAGAAGCCATCCTACTTGCTTGTCAACGACGGGTCAATCCAAATCCGCGACGCGAAGGACCACTGGGGCCTGGACACCAACGACGCGCAGAAGTCGATAAGGCAGGAGGTCGGGGACTGCGAGATGGTAGTCTGCGGCGTGGCGGGAGAGAAGATGGTCCGCTTCGCCAACGTCCGCACAGGCGTCAAGAACGCGGCGGGCCGCGGCGGCATGGGGGCAGTCATGGGCTCGAAGAACGTCAAAGCGGTCGTCGCGAGCGGGACTCTTGGCATCCAGATCGCCAATCCGGAAAAGATGCTGGACTATGTGCTCGAACTCAAGGAATATCTGATGTCTTCAAAGATTACTCCGATACTCGGCACGATGGGCACTCCTCTCCTCTACGAGGTCAGCAACGCCCTCGGGGCCATTAGGACGAAAAACAGCCAGCTCAACCAGTGGAGCGATTCGCTGGACGCTGAGAATGTTCACAAGTTCGTGGAGAAGATGGTCGCTTGCGCGGACTGCTTCGTCCACTGCCGCCACAGGAACACGCTGGGCGGCGAGGGCCCGGAGTACACAGCTCTCGGCCTGCTCGGCTCGAACCTGGGGATCGAAAACACCGCCAACGTGATCGAGCTGAGCAATGTCTGCAACGACCTCGGCCTCGACATCTCCTCAGCGGGAACGATACTCGCGTGGGCGTTCGAGCTCTACGAGAAAGGCATCATCGGCGACAAGATGACCGGCGAGGCCCTCAGGTTCGGGGACTTCGAGCTGGCGAACAGGCTGCTGCACATGATCTCCAGACGGCAGGGGTTCGGGAACGATCTGGCGGAGAGCACGCAGGCCGCGAAGCTTTTCGGCGAGGAGTCGAAGGACTACCTCATCGCCGTCAAGAACCTCCCGCAGAGCGACCCGCACGACGTGAGGTACATCAAGGCTTTCGCGCTGGGCATCGCGACATCATCACGGGGGGCGGATCATCTGAGAAGCAGGCCGACACTCGAGATTTTCCTCAAGCTCCCCTTGGAAACGAAGGAGAAGATCTACGGCAAGGGCGTGGTGACTGACCCGTCCTCCTATGTAGGGAAGGAGAAGGCGGTCTACTTCTCTGACAACATCTTCGCGACGATAGACTGCCTCGGCCTCTGCAAGTTCATCTGTCACGGGTTCAACAGCCCTCACTTCCTGAAGTACGAGCACTTCAGCGGGCTGATCAAGGCCGCGGCGGGCTGGGACATGAGCGAGGCGGAGCTTCAGGAAATCGGCAAGAGGGTGATCGACACGGAGCGCCTGATCAACATCAGGGAGGGCGTGACGAGGAAAGACGACACGCTCCCGAAGAGGTACTTCGACGACCCGATGCCGCTCGGGCTGGCGAAGGGGCATCATATCGACCGCAAGGAGTTCGACGGGATGCTCAGCAGGTACTACGAGCTCAGGGGATGGAACGAGGACGGGACAGTGCCCGAGGCCAGAAAGGCAGAACTGGAGGCGATCTGACGAAGCACATCTACATGCACCCGGAGCTGTGCACGGGCTGCAGGCAGTGCTCACTTGCTTGCTCGCTGAAGAAGTTCGGCGAGAACAATCCGAAGAAGGCCGCCATAACGGTGATCCGCGACGAGTTCCGCAGGTACGAGGTCCCGCTTGTCTGCATGCAGTGCGATGATCCCCTGTGCGTCAAGATGTGCCCGCAGAATGCGGTCACGAAGGTCGACGGAAGGATCATCCGCGACAAGGAGAAGTGCATAGGTTGCAGGTTCTGCGCGGTCATCTGCCCCTATTCCGCGATAACGGTCCTGGGCAAGGAACTGGTGCAGTGCGACCTCTGCAACGGCGACCCGATGTGCGTCAAGTTCTGCGCGACGAAGGCGATCGAGTACCTAGAGGACACCGAGGAGCTGCTGAGGCGGAGAAGGGACTTCGTCGAGAAGATGCTGTTCAGCAGCCACTATCTCGTAGCCTCAGGATAGGCGAACCTCTCGTCCAACACTCGATTCCTGAGCTCGCCGAGCTTTTCGCCCTTGTTGATCAGTCCAAGGAGGAAGCCGAGGTTCCTCACGTAGCCGATCGACTGAACTCCAATCGCCTTGTCGTCTTTGATGATGAGCTTTCTCGTGTTCCCGCCACGGCTCACGACAAGAGACTCGGCGCCCTCAATATCGGACGATAGCAGTCCAAGCGCAACGACGGGCACGTCGAAGATGTTGATGACGTTCACCGACAGCGGACCGGGATAATGTGTCTCCACACCCGCCATGTTCCTGCCCGCCACGCGACCCTGCTCTATCGCGTTGGGCCAGATGGCGGCGATTCGCGTCTTCCCGGAGAGCGGGTCCGGGGTCTCGACTATATCTCCCGCCGCATAGACATCTTTCACCGTGGTCTGCATCTTATCGTCGACGACTATGCCCATGTTCGTCTTTACCGCCGTGCCCTTGACGAGTTCGATGTTCGGTCGCACGCCGATTCCGACCACGACGAGGTCGCATTTGATTTCGTCCTTGCTGAGCTTGACCCCGTTTGCCTTCTTTTCTCCAAGAACTTCCTTGACTTGGTCACCGAGTCTCAGCTCGATCCCATTGGACTCAAGCATCTTCTGCGCAATCGCCGCCATATCGGGGTCCAGCATCCTCGGGAGGACTCTCTCCAGCATCTCGACGACCACGATCTCCTTCCCCAGTTTCCTGAGGGCTATGGCGGCCTCTAGACCGACAAAACCCGCACCGATGACGACGATCTTGTCAGCATACTTGGCGGCCTCTCGCAGCTCATAGGTGTCGGAGAGCGAGCCCATGGTGTGCACGCCCTCCTTTTCCAGGCCGGTGATCCTGGGGACGATCGCGGAGGATCCTGAGGTTATCAGCAGCCTGTCGTAACCAATCTCGCTCCCGCCATCGAGGAGGACCTTCTTGGCATCGGTGAGCACACCTGTCGCCTTCCCGACCGCGACCTTCGCGTTCATGACTTGGAAGTAGTCGTCGTCGAACCTGCTCATCTTCTCGTCCTTGATCTCTCCCGCCAAATTGAAGGGCAGCGAGGACAGCGAGTATGGTGGGACATCCTCTTTCGTCAGAATCGTGATTTCGGAATCAGAGTCCAGCTCGCGGATTGCCTTGAGGGCGCTCAGCCCAGCAGCGCCAGCGCCGATTATCAGGAATTTCATCTCGCTTCCTTACCTGCAGCTCTCGGCCTTGTGTAGATTGTGCGGCAGCTGTCATCGATCTCAAAACACTCGGTGCACTCCTGGTCGAGATCCTCCTTGTCCACAGGTTCGAACCTCACTTCCAGGTCCATCTCCTCATACGCCTCCTTCGCTTCAGAAAGCCTGGGCTCTGACGCGATGAACTGCCTCGTCCAGCCCTCCTCTTCGAGCGCGGCACGGCGCTTCTTTGAAGGCATCGAGTTCCCCGGAAACCTGGATGCCGTCGCCGCTTAAAGAGTTCTCACGATTCCGGCAATCGGTCCTTTCCAGCTGCCTCGTCCTCATCGTTCTCGTTTCTTGATCCTCGAAGTTCTCCGTCATGGGTCTGATACGGTGAAGGTTCTGGCATAAATCGATAAATGATATATATCGTGAGGCGTAGTGGTTCTCTAGCATGCCCCCATGGCATGCAGGCTTTGAGGCCGATGAGGAGACTCACTAGAGGCGCTGTAGGGTTGCTCGTCGCGCTATTCATACTCACCACCATTGTTGCGACCAGCAGGGCCCCGCCGTCCCCTGCTTCGATCGTCGTTCCGTACTCGGCCACTCCCGTGCAGGATGTGGACCTCGACGGCAATCCTGCTACTGGGGCTTGGACTGACGGGGTGACAGCGGACCTGCCATTGGAGAACGGGGAGACGTCCTCCCTGGGCTCGGTCACGCTCACCGCGAAGCACGATGGGACCGACGCGTACTTCCGAGTTCAGGGCAAGATAGACGTGCGATGGCAGTCCTCATCCGGGGACCACTTCTGGTTCGGCCTGGTGTTCGGACCCTCAACCGTGACAGGCCATCACAAGAGCGGGCAGGATGGAGTCTTCTTCGGGGAGTCGGTCTACACATCATCGCCGCCACTGCTGCCGGTCGACACTAACGGAGGAGGGAAGCCTCCCGCCGTCGACACCTCGCAGGATGACTTGGGCGAGATGAAGGCTTCCGGGACCTCCCCACCCTTCGATTTCACAGCTGAATGGAAGAGGAAGCTGGACACGGGCGACTCTCAGGATGTCAAGTATGTCGCGGACGGCAGCACCGCCTACAACTTCTATGCCACGACCGACTCGGACGGAGGAGGCAGTGGCGGTGGCGCGGTGTCGCACAACGCGGTCACGAACGACAACGTGATGCGCTTCGCCGTCTCCCAGTCGACCAACGGCACGACTGAAGCGATCGGGATCAGTCACACGCCGCCCAGCGGAATCAGACCGGGAAACCAGATTTATCTCACGGCCGTGCTGACCAACGCCACAACCGCCACGATCAAGTGGCGCAACTCGACGATGACGGCAGACGAGACCGTCCCGATGACCAACCTCTCGACCGCGAGCGGCACCGGCTGGGCATACGCCGCATACTTACCCGCCCAGCCGACATCGACTCAGGTGCGATATTCGATAAACGCGTCGAATAGCCAAACGTCCCGCTCCATCAGCTACTTCCTCACCGTAGCCGAACCCGTGCAGTCCGGGGTGACGGCTGAGCAGCAGGTGACGTGGATACTCACGCTGGTGGCAATAGTGACGATGGTGTCGTGCGTGGTTGCCGTCGCCTACGCTTTCGTCGGTCGCCGTCTGAGGCGGGAGAGGATGTAGATGGTTGATTTTCGCCTTGTCCATGACATAACGGTCGAAATGTGCACCGGCTTCCTGCTGCTCGGCTGCGTCGCCGTATTAGTCAAGGTGATAGCCGACGGATGGGTGAAGTACTTCGGGAAGAGGTCCGCGAGACTCACCGACTTGGCGATCAAAGCCTCCAAGTTCGCGGAGCCCGCATCGTTCTTCGGGCTCCTCGGCGGGGTCCTCGTCACATTCGTGTCGATGGTCACGGGCAGCCTGGCTTGGCCGGCTGACCAGCTGACATCTTCGACCACCGCCCACAACAAAATCTTGACGACCATAACTACGCAGACCGTGTTCATCGGCGCGGTCCTCATCCGGGGGAAATTCCACGATGATGTCTGGAAGACCAAGAGCACGAAATCGCTCTATGTCATCATGGTGATTGCTGGCCTGACGCTGCTAACAATACAGAACTCCGTCGCGGGGCACCTAGCGGGAAAAGGGAGCGTCCTGGACGATTTCTTCCATTCCGTTGGAATAAACACGCAGGCGATGTGGCTCTTCCCGGACTGGGCATCGATGCTCATCATCGTAGTTTTTCCAATCATGGCCATACTAGCAGTCCTTCTCATACGAAGACGGTCGAGGACCGCGCGTCCGAGAGCGACGCCTGGCTAGGTCCCGAACCATAGAAATCAGGGAGAGGCTGAGGAAATGAAGAACCGAGGGGAGAATGCGCACAGAATCGCGCGGAAGCCGGTTGCACTAACCTTGCTGATCGTCATGATCCTGGGAGCCATGAGCATCCTCATCGCGAACAGGGTCGCCGCGGTCGCCGTCGTCGTCTCGTATTCACCGACGCCGGTTGCGGATGCTGACCTGGACGGCAATCCCGCCACTGGGGCATGGGGCGATGCGGGCGTGAGCACAGTTCCGCTCGAGAACGGGGAGGCCGGGGCGTACGGACAGGCGACTCTTCATGTCAAGCACGATGGCACCTATGCGTATTTCAGGATTGATGGCAGCATAGATGTGGATTGGACGAGCGCGGCGGGGAACCACTTCTGGCTCGGCTTCGAACTCTCCGCGGCAACCGGAAACCACCACGGCGGCGGCACATGGGACGGCTGCTTCATAGGCCTGTGGAACGGGGCCCAGTACACCCCTCAGCCCACTTACCCTCCGCCCGCAGTGGACACTAACGGGTTCGCCAAGCCTCCGGCAAAGGACGCGGTGCAAAACCTGCTCGGTACGATGCGATACACCGGTGCGGCGGCACCGTTCGCATTCACAGCCGAGTGGAAGCGACTCCTGTCCACTGGCGACACCAACGACATCACCTACGTCGCAGACGGCTCCACGCAGTACAACTTCTACATGACGACTGACTCGGACGGCGGAGGCAGCAACGGCGGAGCGATCGACCATAGCGCGACTACGAACTCTAACTCGATGAGATTCGCCGTGGCCCCCGGGAACACTCCTCCGACGGTCGACCTGACGGCGCCGAATGGTGGGGAGACTTGGACAGGCGCGACATCGCACATGATTAGGTGGAACATGTCGGATGCCGAGACCGCCACGACATCTTTGCGTGTTTGGTTGAACTATTCCATTGACGGCGGAGCTGGCTGGTCGCCGATAGCGGGCGCACAGGGCATCTCCGGGATATCCAACCCCGCCACCTATGCATGGACCGTGCCCGCTGTGAACACCGTGCAGGCACGAGTGAGGGTGACAGTTGCAGATGCAGCGGGAGCGACCGCGGTCGATTCGAGCCTGGCCAACTTCGCAATCGATTCGACGCCTCCGACAGTAGCCGCATTCAGTCCGCCAGACGGCGCCTCGGGCGTCAGCCCTGCGACCACCGTTCGTGTCACGTTCTCGGAGGCCATGAACCAGCCCAGCGCACAAACGGCCTTCTCTCTGCAGCGAATCGACACAGGCTACTATGTCCCTGGCGCGTTCTCGTGGAGCGTCAACGATCTGACCTTCACCCCGTTTGGCCT
>Ga0315275_10003475_pt1 | contig 14495 bp, 16 predicted proteins | sample YL17G03_0_MG_FD_205557 | JGI IMG/M metagenome (GOLD analysis project Ga0315275, IMG submission 205557) | Sediment microbial communities from Yellowstone Lake, YNP, Wyoming, USA - YL17G03_0 | ecosystem: Environmental > Aquatic > Freshwater > Lake > Sediment | place: USA: Wyoming | collected... | reverse complement strand
CCGGCAGGGCAAAACCGTTGTCTTCCTGCTTGAAGATGAGCGGCCGGTGGGAGCACTCGCACTCGCTGACATCATCCGGAAAGAATCGCAGGAAGCGATTTCACGGTTGAAATCGATGGGTATCAGGAGCATGATGCTCACCGGGGACAATCGGTTCGTGGCACAATGGGTGGCAGAAGAGATCGGTCTGGATGAGTATTTTGCGGAAGTGCTTCCTCACGAAAAAGCGAATAAAATAAAGGAGATCCAGAAACGCTATACCGTAGCAATGGTAGGCGATGGGATCAACGACGCTCCGGCACTCGTGCAGGCAGATGTCGGGATTGCAATCGGTGCCGGTACCGATGTCGCTGTGGAGAGTGCAGATATTGTGCTCGTGAGAAATGATCCCCGGGACGTGGCTGATATCATAGGGCTCTCAAAAAGGACGTATGCAAAGATGTTCCAGAACCTTGTCTGGGCGACCGGGTATAATACGTTCGCGATCCCGCTTGCAGCTGGTGTTCTTATCGGTTATGGTATCCTCCTCACACCGGCGATGGGTGCAGTCCTGATGAGCGCAAGTACGGTAATCGTCTCGATCAATGCAAAACTCCTCACGCTCAAGTGATATCTTATACCTGCCAGCTTTTTGATCTCCTGGTGTCCTGCCTGTTTTGGGGGCCAGATCGGTTACACCCTCCAGGGACCTCATACAGCCGAACGTCCAAGAATTCCTGCCGCATAGAGACCCAAAACGGTCTGAAGGATAAACACCGGGACGATGGTGTACCCAACGACCATATGAAGCGCCCGGATCCTGTCTCTCTGCTTGATGAGGAGGCTGGGTACCAGCTGGATGACAGCCATCAAAAAAAGAGTCAGCCCGACAATTCCGTGCGGGGATTGAAGAAGCGGCTCGCCGTGCTCCAGAGTTGTCAGAAGTCCGAGAACGAATGTTCCGATCACGAAGAGACTGAACCACATACTGGCCATCATATGGTACCTGAAGACCTAGTGGAGGCGAATAGTCCTGAAACGGCCTTTCTGCACAGCACCTGTCAGGATTACAACGACCATGAAAATCATTCCGATGATGCTGGTCACCGCATGTCCAATCCACCGTGTTTCTGTCTCGAAAGTAAATGCAATGCTCCCTGCTGCAACGAGGAGTCCAGCGATCAGCAGAATGCTCGGCAGGTCTGGCCATTTCGCAGGCTGAATCTGCGGCTGTTCAGGAATGAAAATAACCTCCAGTGCGCGAACTGATAGTGAATAGATGATCATGGTATTCTTATTGGTTTCGAAAGAATACACTACCATAAATGCAGTCCGGGAATGCACACGGAATTGAATGTGCGATTATCCGAAAACAATAGTGGCGGTTTTCCGCGAATTAGTGTTATCTTGGGTGTCGGAACCTCCTGGCAGGAACAGGTCTCCGAAGGAGAGGTGGTATAGGTAAAGTGTAGGTTTTCCGGGGTCTCCATGCCGGAATTCCGATCCCAAAAACGGTGTTCTGTTCATAGTGCCCCTATAATACCCCATGGCACCCTGACTTTTGCCTCCCAAAAGCGTCCATTAGCGTACATTTTTCTGCTCTTAAAATACGTATTCTGACTTAAGAACGATGGATTGCGCTCTGTTTGGAAACATGTGCCGGAATTCGCGGTTTTGTGCAACCTGTACGATAATCCACCTCTCGTTTGGGCAAACCGGGGGCATACAAGGCCCGGATTAGGGGGTGAGAGATGAGGTCTCCGGGGGCGTGGTGATACGACGGAGAGGGGATAGAGCCGGGCTTCTCAGGGTCGTTCCCCTTACACCTTCATCTTCCCCGGCAACTCCTTTGCCCACGCGGCAATCGCGTTCCAGTCCCGGAAGTCACCGACAGGGCTTTTCGTCTTCTCTACCATCCATTTCTGGAGAAACGAGAGCTTTGCCGGGTCCACTCTTCCGGCAAAGATCGTCACTGCAACAGGTTGTAAGGGTTCAAGAGTCTTCTGCAGTTTTTTCATCGCGTTATCCCTGTCAGCAGGATCTTTTCCCAACGGAGCCACGCCAACGGCAAACGCAGCGACTGGTAATTTTGCCAGGGCCACGCGGTTTTTCCCGATAAACTTCCCCACGTCGCCCACGACCTTTCCCATGTAGAACGGCCCCCCGATGACGACGGCATTGTAGCCTTCGAGAGACGAGACCAACTTCATTTCAACGACATCGACGCCGTGCCCTGCCAACTGCAGTTCTCTGCCGACTGCCTGTGCGATCCCGGCGGTCGATCCCCTTGGCGATACGTATGCGACAAGAATGCGGGTGGACATAACGGTTCCTCAGATGGGGTATTGAATTGAGTGGGTATATAAAAAGGATGGAAGGTGGAGATGGACCTCCGGCACGAAAAACAAACCTTCTTCACTCATCCACCTGCCGCGGCCTGTTCCGGTCGCTGTTCACTTCAGGACCCCGACCTGCCCGGTACTCCCTAGTCCCGGCATTGCATGGCGGGATTCCTTTTCGCCACTATCTTGCCGTACCGTGCATCCCATGGGCGACAGGGATTTTTTCCTGATTGGGGAGTGAGAGGATTTGCTTTGAATTCGTTCATCGAAGAGTCGATATCAGAAAAACTCAACAACCCTTATCTGTTCCCATCACGAATCTGCAAGCAGATTTCAATGCAGAGTCAGCATTTTCCCCTCAACACCCTGTTCAAGCCATCGCCTTCGATGAAGACATGGTTACGGGGTGGCATCGCGCTCGGTATCGCTATCGTCCTGCTCTTTTCCTACGTGCCGGTAGTTCTGTTCTCCGATATGCCTGCAGTGTTCTCGGTCGTCATCCTCGGCGGAACGCTACTCCTCTTTGTTCTGCTCTGGTACTGGGTCGGCCTCTATTACGAGAGCATGTGGTACGAGCTCCGCGAGGATGAGATCAACTGGAAGCGGGGCGTCTGGTTCCGGACAACCGGGATCGTACCTTATAACCGGATTACCAATCTTGACGTCCGGCAGGGGCCGTTCATGCGGTATCTCGGGATCTCGAACCTCGCCATCCAGACCGCAGGCTACTCCGGGCAGGCCGTGCCGGAGATCCGTATTGAGGCTATCGAGCACGCAGAAGAGCTCAGGGAGTTACTACGGTCGATGGTCCGTGGTTCCCCTGCACATGATGACGGGACCGGGAACAGGACCGTCCCGTCGATAAACGGCACTCCTGTTGACCAGCAGATCCTCGGCGAGCTGAAAAGCATACGGTCTCTCCTGGAGAAACGCTGAAACCGTTGCCTCCTGACGAGGCGGCCGGTCTGGAACGTAACCCGGTTAAAAAAAGGTAAACTCCCGGTAACCGGGTTCACTATCCATTCAGGGATCATTCTCACAACCATGACCCTCTTCAAAGACACTTGAACCCCCCGCATCTCAGCAGCCGGCTTTCGTCGCATGGTATTTCACCCTTTTGAAAAATGCCTGATGGACGAAGATCACACCCTATCAGTACCTGTGGAGTAAAACACCTCATTCTGAGACCATAAGACACTCCTCACTTTAAGATGTCTGGACCACAAGTAGTGTTCGGTATAGCGCAGTCTGATGCAAAAACAAATTTTTCGGCGTCAGCTCGGTCAACAGGAGAAACTGATTAAGATTATGCAAACTTCAGGAATTGGTGTATCAGAAGATCGGATCATAGCACTGGAAAAAAAGGTACGGGAGATGGAAGCCCTGGCAACAGGACTGATCAATGAGCTGCTCGATCTCAAGTCGAACTTCAGGATGATGTCCAAAGTGTCCGACGAATTCAGTCGCCAGGATCTTAAGTGGGGGCCGATAATGCAGGACTCAGCAGCTCCGGTGCTGGCTGACCCATCCACAGCCCTGTCCGTTTCCGCCCCTTCTGGTAGCGGCACCGTAATCCGGTCCAAAGGTACACGCCAGCCGGATGTTCCTGCTGTCACGGCAGAGCCCGCAATGGCCCGGATCATGCAATCCGACGGCACGATGAAATTCGAGATCCGGTGCGGGGACACGAGCCCTATTGACTCATCCACAGGATAGGGGCCAACACGAATGGCACATCTGCCAGGGGCAAACAGAACACTCTGATCTGCACTTCCCCGGAAGGCAGGTCAGACATTACAAGGATTACGGGATCTGATCGCAAAGAGGTGTTCCGGGGGGACTGCTCTTTGTAACCACGAAAACACGGTTCGTTATGCCATTGCGGCTACCGCCATGTCGATCGTTTTTGTATTCCCGGTCTGACCATAATTGAGAACTTCTACGAAGGTTGCAATGGTATCGGATTGTATTACCGACGTACTTTTCTGACCGGTACGGGGCTGATACTGCCGGAGCAAACAAAAGGGGCATGCCTTGTCCATTAGACTTATGCTTCGGAGAACATCATTGGATAGAGAGATGGCTGATAAAAAGTATGAATCATTGAAGATTGAGAATATCGTTGCATCCGGTGTAGTTGCCGAGTCCATAGATCTTGTCAAGTTTTCAGAAAATGCCGGGAACTGTGAACTCAACAAGAAACGGTTCCCCGGTGCCGTATACCGGATCCCGGATCCCAAGATTGCGTGCCTTATCTTTTCATCGGGCAGGATAGTACTCACCGGCATTCGTAACCATAAGGCGCTTACCGACGGACTTGCTATCGTCATCAAATCGTTAAAAAAGGTAGGTATCGAACCTCTCAAAGAGCCCAAAGTTGCGATCACCAATATGGTCTGCTCCTACAATCTCGGCAAATACATCAATATCAACAAGTTGACCGTCACGCTTAACCTCGAAAATATCGAGTACGAACCCGAACAGTTTCCCGGGCTGGTATACCGGATCAAGGATCCCAAAATCGTCGTTCTCATCTTCTCTTCAGGAAAGATCATTCTTACAGGTGGCAGGAACCTTGAAGACGTCAGGAAGGGTCTTGAAATCCTTGAAGCGAAGCTCGCAAGCGTCCTCTAAACGGGAAAATATTTTTTTGCATTGTTGATGCGGTAAAGATTGCGTAGTAGGTTGCCGGTAGTGAGTACCAGGTTTCAACAGGATCCACTATCTTATGTGCACACCTTCGTTTGTTCCTCTGGAGGGCTGCGGGCAGTCACGCAATGCACCCCGCCCCAGGAAAAGTCATGCAATGATGATAACCCTGAAAAACCTTTTATAAAAACCATTAACCATTCAGAGCACGTGTAAGAGCGTGGTGATACGCTTGGAAAGACAGCCCGTTAAATCCCGTATTCTGCGCTCTGTGGGATATGATGAGAGCTCAAAAATCCTGGAGATCGAATTTCACTCAGGACTTGTTTACGAGTATTTGGGAGTCCCACCAAAAGTCTACAAGGATCTTATGAGTTCGGACGCGGTTGGAAAATACTTTTCCGACAAGGTCCGGAACCGGTTCCGGACAAAACCGATTGTCAAATAAATCGCACATGGGTGCGTTTCTCCGACTGAAAAGTGATTGAGGGGAACTGCAGTTTCCTATGTCCCCGGATTAATCTGCACTATGAACAATCGCTCATTATAACATTCAGGCTTTGCTTCGTGAGACCTCTTTTAGGAAGTGAACATGTGGTTTTCCGATGACACCGGCCTGTTCCATGGTCTTCTTTAAATCATCGGACATCGCGAATTTTTTGACGTTCTCCAATGCATCCCATTCGAAGAGTATGAAAACGTCAGCAGGATCGTCAACGTTCTGGAAAACCTGTGCACTTTTCGATCCACTGGTTTTCCGTGTGCTTTCGTGTCGGTCAAAGACGGGTTTCCATTGCGTGAAATCACGGACCTTGTGATGGACCATCATGTGTGGCATGACTTTTCAATACGCGAGCGGGTAAATATAATTTGCTGGATTTTTCATTTTATAGAATACAATTTTTTTCCTTTTTCTACCTCCGCCTATCTACAATTGATCTTCCTTCCAATAGGTACTATTAGCGGTGATTTCGGCGCATGCCTTCAAAAGCAGGTGATCGTGAAAATAACGGGGATGAGGTGTGAGATGGTTTCACTCCTTGGCGATCACCTAAGTCCAGCTCCGTCCCGCCCCACCAGTTGATCACCCCGAAGTCACCCTAAAAGATACAGATTTCCGACGTGGACACGGTTCAGGTACTGCCGGGCTGCCTCTACACACTCCTCTGCCTGGGACCGCGAGGTAACCGGGAGATCATTCAGCATATAATCCGGGTGAAAGACCAGGAGAGAGTACGGAATATCATCATCAATTGACGCGATGAACCGTGCAATGGCACCTACCTCATCAGCATCAAGGTAATACGGCACAAGAAGGGTTGTTGCCGTAAGGGTATCCGTTCCCTTCGTAATTTCTGCAACCAAGCTGAAATTGTCCAGGGTCCTTTCATTCCCTGTCCCGCAGAGTGCCCGGTGAAGGTTTGGATTAAACGCCTTCAGGTCAAATTTTATCGTCCCTTTTGTCTCCATGGACAGGTGTGCGGCAATCTCCACAAGCCGTGAATTACCGGCACCATTCCACTCCCAGCAGATATGTTTTGACCTGCCGCACTCACGCACGATCCGCCGGGCAACCCGGAGTGCAAACGGGAACTGGGGTTCGGGTGAACCGCCAAAAAAACAGATGCAGCGGACACTGACGGAACATGCTCTGCTGACCAGCTCGTCTTCGGTCAGTTCCGGTGCTGTACGGATCATCTTGTGCGATGCGTTCTGGCAGAAAAGGCAGTTGAAATTGCACCCGTAAAAAAATACCGCAAGGTTATACCCCGGTTCACCCGTTCCGGGGCAGAACCATGCTGCGCAGCAGTTCGTCGGCAGGGGGTCGAGGTACGCGTATGCGAATGCCGTCCTGTGCTGTGCGAGTGGCGTAATCGTTCCTGCCAGGTTTCTCCTCAGCCCGCAGAAACCATAGTCACCTTCACCCATCGAACATTCGTTGGCACACAGCCTGCATCGACGCCCGCCCGGTGTATTGGGCGGAATTGTGGGAAGCCCGCAGGATTTCCGAACCGGAGCGTGAAGCAGGGCCATGTTATCATGTTTACCTGATCGTATACAGGACACGCACATGCCGATATGACTTGCTGCAGGGTTTGTCCCGCAGATTGTGCAGGGGATCACCGGGTCCACCATCTCCCTCAACTATACTACGCCATCGATCTCCCACCCGCGTTGCCTCATAGTCGAGACGACATTGGGATACCGTTCCAGGTATTCCGTTTCAATACGCGTGCGGATGCCCATCTCTTCCATGAGTGCGGCCAGGCAGCGGGTGCCTTCTGTTCCAAAGAGGTCTCCCATGACCGCGGGCCATGCATCAACACCGGCTTCCTGTAACGTTTTCAGGGCGATAAGGGGATATTTGAAAAATTCCCTTTTTGCACCGCTTATGCGTTCAAACGACTGGCCGTCCCAGCCCTTGATGCTGATCCTGACCGCGACGTTGAGCCCGCCCAACCGTTCTGCCAGATCCTGGCGGGCACCCAATACCAGGCCGTTTGTCTCGATTATGAACCTTCCCGCTGGTATAACATGCGAAAGATGATCAAACGAATCCAGGCCAAGAACCGGTTCTGCACCACTGATCCGGAAAAGGCGGATTCCGTTCCTGCGTGCAATTGACGTGAGTTTTTCCACCACTTCACCGGCAGTATAGTTCTTCCCGAACCCTTCAGGAGTCTCGTTGCGCCGGTAGTTCCAGCAATAAGCGCAGAGAAAGGGGCACCCCACAGCATCAGCGGTTACGATACCGCCATAGTGACGCGATGCCCGGAAGCGGTAGTATTTGCGCTGGTTATCCCGCATGACGATCGCTTCTGTCTCTGCCGCCCTCAACAGGGGATCGAACGGTAGCGTCGGTGTCATATCACCGCCCTTTCTGACATGAATAATCCACTCATCCGCTGCGCATTTTCCAGCATGGAATGATCGTTGTTGAAAAACAGGTACACGTTTTCTGCGCCGGTCCTTTGGATCATGGCGGCAGTTTCTTCCAGTTCCTGCTGCGTATAATGATGGCTGTACCAGTCGTCCCGCCCGTGCATCCTCATGTAGATGAGACTGCCGCCAAAGATCCTGTTCCTTGTATCCGGCGAATCAACAGATACGAGAGGGAGGCGTTCCTGCAGTTTTCTGCAGGTGGTATCATCCAGGATAAGGTTGCGGTTCCGTATCTCAAGGACGCATTTTTCCAGAAGGGGCAGGCCGTTGAAAAACCGGAGGAGCCGGTCGCTGTTTGTCATCGATGGCGGCGCCCGGAAGAGGTAATAGTCAATCCATGGATCAAGCGGGCTGAACAGGTCAAGAAATTTTTGCCAGATTTCACGGGCAGTATCGTTAAACTTATACTGGTGAGTAACGAAACGGTGAACTTTGACGCACCAGCGCAGTTCAGTACTTTTTCCTGCCCAGCCTGCAACCTGGTTTGTATACGGAAAACGGTAGAAGCTTGCGTTCAGTTCGACAGCATTCAGGCCGGAGTTTCTGATGTACCAGTCAAGGTTTCCGCCCCTGTTCCAGCTATATGACCATCCGCTTGTACCGACAAAAACTTTCATGCATAAAACCAGCTGAAACCGGAAATGGTTTTTTTTCCCATAACGTGGCAGTTCAACTGGCTATCGGCAGGTGAGTAATTAATAATATCGCCATCCTGCTGTCAATGCCGGACCTGAACAATCCTCATACGTGAAGAGCAGGGAACTTATAGGAACTATGCAGTACTACCGGCAGTGGGAAAGGGGAAGATTTAATTTGGAGATATACAATCCTCATCACAATGATGAGGATCACGGCATGTGCAAAAGGCAGGGTCCAGGGTGTCGGGTACCGTTACTTTGTAACTGACTGTGCACGGGAGACCGGCGTATCCGGATTTGTTAAAAATATGCCTGATGGTTCAGTTACTATTGTTGCCGAGGGCAGCAATGATGCTCTTGACACATTTGTAAGAATGGTACAAACACACAGCAATACGGCAATCAGGGTTGATACGCTGGAAGTCACCCGGGACGAACCGACTGGTGAGTTTTCCGGATTCGGGATACGCTGGTGAGCGGCATACCGGCATACCGTGACGGCAAAAAACGGACTGACATGATTATGCAGACAGAAAAAAAATACCCGAAGCGTGCACCTTATGAATTCATCCGGGCTCTTGATCCTACAGAAGCACAAAAGATCCAGGAGATACTGAGGCACCACTGCATACTTGAAAGAACTATCGATATCTGTGAAATCCGGCATGTTGCAGGAGCTGATGCTGCATATTATCAGGATACGATTTATGCTGCCGTTGTCGTGATGACGTTTCCCGGGCTTGAGGTTGTGGAAAAAACATGTACGGTACAGGAGGTCCCGTTTCCTTACATTCCCGGGCTGTTGTCCTTCCGTGAAGGACCGGCTATCCTGGATGCGTTCAGCAACCTTACCACGGTTCCCGATCTCATCTTTATTAACGGACACGGGTATGCACATCCGAAAAGGTTTGGTATTGCCAGTCATGTCGGCTTGCTTCTTGATGTACCTTCGATCGGCGTAGCAAAGCGCCTGTTGATCGGGGACGTCGCTCTGCCTGACGCAGCACGTGGGTCCACTGAGCCGGTGCTTGACAAAAGCGAAATTATCGGTATGGCAGTCAGGACAGTAACAGGTGCAAAGCCGGTTTTTATTTCTGCCGGGCACAAGGTGGATCTTGCCCAAGCTGTTGACATGGCACTGAAAACGACTAAAATACATAGGATTACCGAGCCAGTCTGGCATGCGGACCTGGTGTCGCGACAATGCAGGGATAAGCAATCCGGTACTTGATCGGGCAGAATTCTTTATTTCGGGTCCAGGATGCAGCGGCAGGAAAGACCATTTCTGTTCATCGAAAAAGCAGCACTATTGAATTAGTCCTGGTATACAGATCGGTGCGCCTTCATAAAGGGTGAGTCTCGGAAGAAGAAATGAGACAGGGGAGAGTGCAGGTCTCGCACAGTCATGAGTCCGGTATCGCAAGTACACTTTCGCCGGCGGGACATCCTGTCGTTTCTCAATGATAAATCAGTAAAAAACTATTTACCTCCCGTGTGTAATGGGAGAGTGTGTGAATCATGGAGAACGATTCCATAGTATTTCACGGTAACCTGCAACAGTTACTGGAGAAAGTGGAGACAGGCGAGATGATCCCCAGGCTGCAGGCATCGCACGCTCCCATGTGCAAATTTTTCACCGCATATTATGTCATCAGCGGCATCCGGCACGTTGTTCCCCTGGTACACGGTCCGACCGGCTGCCCGCTGTATATGTCCGACTTTGTCAGGACCCGCGAGTGCTGCGAGATCCGCGGTGTCCCCCTCGAACCTACTGCATGCACCGCTCTTGACGAAAGTCACATCATCTACGGTGGCGAAGGAAAACTCCTGGAAGCGGTGAAGGAAGCATACGCAAAGTACCGCCCTGATCTCATCGTCATCCTCTCCTGCTGCTGTTCCGGGATCATCGGCGACGATGTTGAGAGCATCGCGAGGGAGGCCGGGAAGCTGGTCGGCTGCAGGGTGCTTGCACTCAGGAGCGAGGGCTTCGGCGGCGATTTCCGGAGCGGTTACGAGGATGCGTTCAAGCTCATCATGGAGCTGATGGAGCCCCCCAAAAAAACAATGAAAGGTACAATCAATATTCTCGGTGCCCGCTGGGGGCCGTCCCCCACGGAGTTCAACTGGGACATGGACGAGATAGAACGGCTCCTTTCCGAGATCGGAATAAAGGTAAACGCCATCATCGCGGGAGGGTGCACCGTCGAACAGATCCGGCATGCCCGGGAAGTCGAGCTGAATGCCTCGTGGTGTTACGACTGGGGGCAGAAGCTTGGGGACCTGATGCAGGAACGGTTCGGCATCCCGTACAGCAGGACCGGTCAGCCCTACGGGCCTGAGGCAACAAAGGAATGGCTGCTTGGCGTTGCAACCCCTCTTGGCATGGAGGAAAAAGCCCTCGAAGTGATCGGGCTGGAGATGAGGGAGGTTGAGCCGGACCTTGCCTACCTGCGGCAGGCCCTCTCAGGAAAAACCGCAATTATCGAGATATCGGAATTTCCCGGGCCGATACGGGCCCTCTCCCTTGCACGGATGGCGGAGGAGTTCGGGGCCCATCCCGTCGTGATCAATGTCCACCCGTATACGATCAGGGAGCGGATGCCCAGCATCAAATTCCTTCTGGAGACCGGAGTAAACCCGGAAATTATCCTCACAAAAGGGCTTTTCCGGCTGGGAAGTTTCCGCTCGTCAAAAGAGACCGAAGACGAGCTGGAGGCGATTGTAAAGGAATACGATAACGCGATCTTCTTTGGAAACTCCGGGCGGTTCCCTCCCTGCCCGGTGGTGAACCTGACGCTCATGAACCCGGCGTTCCAGCCCCAGTACGGCTTTAAAGGGATTAAAAACATTGCCGCTCTCGTAAGGCAGGCCCTGGAGAACAAGGACCTCCCGCGCTCACGGCTGTTCAGGGGGATGCTCTATGGAACAAGGACACGGTAAAGAAACGGCCGGGGCGTCAACCCCGTCGCCGGACCAATGCACCGATCCCTACCTCCGCTGCGCTTTCAATGGTGCTGCCCAGACGGCACTGGGCGTCTCCGGTTCCGCCCTGCTCGCCCATTCCCCCCAGGGATGTGAGTACCTTGTCAACAATGCATTCGCTTCGCAGGAATGCGACTACATGGAGACAATCACGTTATGTACAAAATTGTGCGTGGACGAGATTGTGCACGGCGGTGAGGACATTCTTGCCCGCACGATACGGGAAGCAAAGGATCTCCCGATCTCTGCCCTGTTCGTGATCAGCGCATGCGGACCGGAGATTGTCGGCGACGATATCGTTGCAGTATGCGAGGCCATGCAACCTGAGGTGAAGTTCCGGCTCGTTCCTGTCCCCTGTGCCGGGTTCAGGGGATCGCAGTATGACGGCATCGATATCGCGCTGGATACGATCATAAAAAGACTGGTGAAGAACAACGATGAAAAAATCCCGGGTTCCGTGTGCCTTATTGCCCCCCATGCGAACGCCAACCCGACATGGACTGCCGACCTTGGGTGGGTGAAGCAGGTACTTTCCCGGCTGGGTGTCCGGGTTATCGCCACGCTTACACACAGGACTCCCCTTTCCGAGATCGAAAATATAGCATGTGCCGAGACGTCCCTCCTGTTAAGCCATGATGCCGGGCAGAAATCAGCTGACTATCTTTCCGCGGCCTATGGCACCGAACAGGTCTGCAGGGGGATACCCATGCCCATCGGAATGACCAACACGCAGCGCTGGCTGACCGCCCTGGGAGAGCGGTTCGATGCGCAGAACATCGCGGAAGGCATGGTTGCGGAAGGCGAAAAAATGGTGATGGCGACATGCCGGCGCAAGTGGCCGATGGCGCGTTTCCTCTACCGCACTCCCGCCGCCATTGTTGCCGATGCCACGATCGGGATCCCGCTGGTCCGGTTTGTTACTGAGGAGATGGAGATGACACCGGAACTTGTTGCCCTGTACACCTCCCAGCGCCCGGTGCGAGACCTGCTGGAACAGGAACTGAAAAGTCTCGGGCTCAACCCGAAAATCGTGTACGGTACTGACGTATATAAGACGAGGATGAGTCTTCTGGAGGTAAAGCCCCGGGTTATATTCGGCAGCACTATCGAACGGCACGCCAGCGAGGGGCTTCCCATGGCGTACGTGGTTGAAGTGGTGAGAATGATGCGCCAGTTCAGGATGATTAACCGGGAATACTTCGGGTATACCGGTATTCTGAACTTATTCGAGTGCGTTCAGAATGAATGGACGATGGGATGGCGTTCAAAAGAGAGAAGGTACGAGGCGAAGTGGTGAACAAAATATGAGACAGATCGCAATATACGGCAAAGGGGGCATCGGAAAGAGTACGATCGCTTCAAACCTGTCTGCAGCGCTGAGCGAAATGGGGCATACGGTCATGCAGGTCGGCTGCGATCCCAAGCGGGACTCGACGAGGATCCTTGCCGGTGGGCGTTTTATCCCCGCCGTCCTGGAAGAGCACCGGGAACAGTTGAGAGTCGGCAAAGACGAATATGCAATCAAACTTGACCATATCGTCTTCAAATCGCCCGACGGGATCTACCTTGTCGAGGCAGGGGGGCCGGAGCCGGGGGTAGGCTGTGCCGGCCGTGGTGTGCTGACAGCGCTGCAGATCTTAAAAGACCTCCATGCATTCGAGACCTACAAGATCGATGTGGCGATCTACGATGTGCTTGGCGACGTTGTCTGCGGGGGTTTTTCGATGCCTATCCGGGAAGGATTCGCAAAAGAGATCTATCTCATCTGTTCCGGCGGGTTCATGAGCATCTATGCAGCTAACAATATCGCCAGGGCAGTGCAGCGCCTGGCAAAGCGGGGGGACACCGGGCTTGCCGGGATCATCTGCAACAGTAATGGCGATGAAGAATTTGAGCGTGCCGTCATCCCGGAATTTGCAAAAAAGCTGGGAACTTCGTTCGTCCGGTACGTTCCCAGAAGTCCCGTCATCCAGGCATGCGAGCTGGAAGGCAGGGCAGTAGTGGAGCATTCTCCCGGTTCAAAGGAAGCGGAGATCTTCAGGGATCTTGCACAGGCGATCATGGAAAACGATTCCCGGGTGATCCCGACACCGGTTAACGACCTTGCCGAGCTTGAAAATATGTACCGTCAGTATCTTGTGAAGAGATAATCAGTTCAGATGCGGTCGTGCGCACACTTTACTTCTCTTGCTCACGTGTCTCGTTGATTTGTTCCATTATGGCACTGAGAACAAAGTATTTCTCGGCCCGGGAAAAATGCTAAAAAACCTGGGTATAACGGAGCGAGTGGTTACGATGGCAGATGCAGTCATTACTGAATTCGCAGGTACGCGAAAAGGACCGGTCACCAGATTCTATCAGTACAGCCGGGAGGGGGTTCGGGTACTGGATACCGGAAAAAACTTAAAACGACTCTATCTCTTCGGTCCTACTTCTGATATGATGACGGAACGTGACACCACGGTAAAAGAAAAGATTCTCCGACGGTTCATTTTCGATCAGAACGGGATGCTTGAAGAAACATTCTCGTTCGGTCAGCGACCGCGGACATTCCGGTATGAAAACGGCGGGCGGCAGATTGCTGTGCGGGAGGGGGGACAATACGGGGCAGTCGGAAAAACCTACACCTTCGATCAGAATGGTATCGTGGAGACTTCGTGGGGAAGACATGGCGAAATTGAACGTGTATATATCTTCGAAGCCGGCAATGATGCGATAACGGAACGGACTGCAGGCTGGTACGGTCCGGTGAGCCGGACAATAGTATTTGAAGGAATTGAGGCATCAGTATTCAGAGAGCCGGAAGCCTTCCTTCAGTTCATAGTGTTCACGGAGCGGGGTGAAGAAGAGGGGAATGCCGGAATTATGAAGAGTACCCCTGATACCACTCACGGGGCTGGATCACCTCCGACCCGAAGCAGGTTTGCATTTACCGGAAAAAGACACACACCATCCGATACAG
>Ga0315275_10003474_pt1 | contig 14496 bp, 7 predicted proteins | sample YL17G03_0_MG_FD_205557 | JGI IMG/M metagenome (GOLD analysis project Ga0315275, IMG submission 205557) | Sediment microbial communities from Yellowstone Lake, YNP, Wyoming, USA - YL17G03_0 | ecosystem: Environmental > Aquatic > Freshwater > Lake > Sediment | place: USA: Wyoming | collected... | reverse complement strand
CTGCAGGTTCAGCTTGACCGCGTAATTCTCGAGCAGGGTGTCGTCCCTGGTCCCGTAGATCGTGCTCGTCTTGATGTCCTGGACACCATAGGACCCCCAGAACCAAACCCTGTCCTTCCGCAGGGGAAGGCCGATGTTGAAGCCGTAATCCTTGTTGTTCCTGATCCGGTTGATTCCTTCGAAGGAGCGTTCGGTCTTCTTGAACTCGGCCACCCTGTCCCCATGCGTGGCCTGGAACTTCTCGTCGACCGCGTAAAACCGGCCGCCGAAGGAGGCCTTGTTCCCGCCGCGGCGGGTGACCATGTTGAGAGCCACTCCGCCCGTCTGGACCGTGACGTCCGCCCCTCCGACCATGATCTGCATCTCCTCGAAGGCATCGAAATCGTAGTAGCTGGGCGACGTTCCGATGGCCGCGGGGTCGGTGATGACGATGCCGTCCACGGACCAGATGTTGTTGCCGTAGTCGGACGCGCCGCGGGCGACGTAGTTAGACTGCTGCCCGGACTCGGCGCCTCCCACGTTCTCCCGGTCCATGATGATGGCGGGGGCCATCTGCAGGATGACCCAGGGGTCCCGGGACGTCGGCAGGAATTGCAGGATGTCCTGGGTCACGTGGATGCCGATGACCGTTCTCTTGGTGTCCAAAATGGGCGTCGCGGCGACGACCGTGATGTGCTCCTCTAGGGCGCCGGCTTCCATGATCAAGGCCAGGTAGGTCGTCCCGCCGATGACGACGATCAAGCCCTCCTCGGACCTCGTCCTAAATCCGGAGAGCTCGCATTTCAAGGCGTAGTCGTTGGCTGGAGGGAGGGACAGGAACCGGAAATTCCCCTCCGCGGTGGTCACCAGGACCTGGGGAGCGGTATAGGAACCGGTCAAGGTGACGGAGGCGCCGGCGAGAGGATCCCCGCCTCGGTCAAGGACCCTGCCGCAGATGTTGCCGCTTCTCGGCTGCGCGATGGCGGCTGCGGTAAACACGAGCACGAAAGGTAAAATGAGGCCCTTGCGCACTTTTTTAGCCTCCTGGAGACTTCCGATGCTGAACGATCCTAAGACTCCATCTCTTCACAACGAATAAAATAACACAAATTCATGCGCTAGTGAAAGCCAGACTCTCTGAATCCGTTTCGAAAGTCGTCCCCATTCCCACCGGGGGACCAAGGGAGGGGCCTGCTTTCGGTTCTCTAACATTTTGTGCGCGTTCGGGGCTTGGCCCCATTTAACAGAACGTAAATAGATGAAATATCAAGCATGCGAGTTCTGAAGGCGCCGAGAAGGGCGGTTCGGGAACGGCGTTAAAAACCTGAAGGAGAGCGAGGGATGTCCCGTCCAAGCTGTTATCGCGAAAACGGACGCTGTCCCGGGGGCGACTTGAATTGACCCCATGCGTGTGCTATCGTAGTTTCTAGGAAGATAAGGCCGTACATCCATGAAAGCCCGAGTCCTTGGTATCGCATTTTCCATCCTCCTCGTGGCCAGCGCCTTGGCCGGTCCGGAAAAGCTTTCGCCGGAACTTCAGGCCTGGCTCGAGGACGTTTCCCCGATCCTCACCCGGACGGAGCGGGCCGTTTTCCAGAAACTCCAGACCAACGCCGAACGGGAGAAGTTTGTCCGTTTCTTCTGGAGGGTCCGAGACCCGGCGCCCGATACGACGGAAAACGAGTTCCAGAAGGAATACGCGGAGCGGGTCCGCTTCGCCGACCAGAACTTCGGCCACTATTCGCCTAAACGGGGGAGCCAGACCGACCGGGGTTACTACTACCTCGTCCTCGGGCCGCCGCTCGAGCGCAATTTTTTCACGACCCAATCCGAGGTTTGGCCCCTCGAACTCTGGTTCTACAAGGGGACCCAGGAATACGGCCTACCGGATTATTTTTACCTGATCTTCTACCAGCCCGAGGGGATCGGCGATTACCGTCTCTACTCGCCGGGCGTCGATGGCCCGGAGAAGCTGGCCGTCCCCATCATGGGGGGACAGACCATGAACCGCTCCCGGGCTGTCGAGTTCATTAGGAAAGCGAGTTCCGAGCTCGCCTCGGCGGCCCTGAGCTATATGCCCGGCGAACAACCGATGGGCTCGACCTCGTTTTCCTCCGACACCATCATCGCCTCCGTCCGCGGCCTCCCGGAGAAGAAATTCTCGGACACCTACGCCAAGTCGTACATGTCCTACAAGGATTACATCGAGACGGAGTATTCGGACAATTATCTCCAGAGCGCCTTCCAGGTCAAGGTTTTCCGGGAAGGCGGCGAGGCCTTCGTCCACTGGACGATCGAGCCGGAGAAGATGAACTTCGGAACCCAGGGCAGCGCCATCTACGCCAGCTTCGAGCTCGTCCTGCGGCTCGAGGACAGCCGCGGCGGGACGGTCTTCGAGAAGGTCGAAGAGATCCCGCTCAAGCTCACGCCCGAGCAGTACAAGGCCCACGAACGCCAACGCTTCGCCTTCCAGGACCTCCTGGCCGTCGTCCCCGGCGAACACCGGGCCTTCTTCCTGCTGAAGAACAAGACGGGCAAGGACTTTTCCTCTTTCGAGACGAGGGTCGTCACGCCGGCGGAGCCGGAAGCCGGCCAGGCCGGGCTCAGCGCCCCGCTCCTCTTCCACGCCCGGGAGACCGTCCCCGAAGCCCAGAAAAACAACCTGAAGGCCTTCGTCTTCGGCGGTTACCAATACGTCGTCGGTGCCCGGAATGAATTCACGGCGGCCGGAACGCTGGGTGTTTTCCTCCAAGCGTGGAATCTCGGCAAGCTCGGCCTCGCCGCCCCGCCGGCCTTCGTCCTCGACATCGTCTCGCTCGACACGAACCAGAGCGCCGGGCTCTTTGCTCTGACGGACGTCGCCTCCGACCCCCATGACCCGGCGACCCTCCTCGTCTCGGGGACCGCCTCCTTGAAGGACGTCAAGCCCGGCTACTACCGGGCGGAGATCTCGGCCCGGGCCGCCGACGGACGGACGGTCCTCACGCAGAAGGAGAATTTCGTCGTCCTCTCCCAGCCCATCCCGGTCGTCCCCTGGGTCTACGCCCGTCTTCACGGACCCTTTCCCGGCCCCGAGCACCTCAATGTCCTCGGCTCCCAATTCTTCCTTACGGGGGAATACGGACGGGCCCGAGACGCCCTCGAAAAGACGCTCAAGGACAGGGACGACCCGGCCGCCCGCCTCCTCCTCGCTAAAACGTTATACGGCCTCGGGCTTTTCAAGGAATCGCTCGCCCATGCCGTTCCTCTCTACGAGCACGCTCCCGACCGAGAGGCGGCCAAGGTCATCGCCCTCGACTACGCCGGGCTCAAAGACTGGAACTCCGCCCTTTCCTACCTGGAAAAGCTCATGGCTGAGGTGACCGAAGTCCCGGTCCTGAACCTGGCCGCCGAATGTCACCTGGCCCTCGACCGCCCGGAGAAAGCCCTGCCCCTCCTCCAGAAATCCCTGGCCCTCCTTCCCGACCAGCCGGCGGTCAAGGTCCTGGAGGAAAAAACGAGAAAGCGCGCCGGTCAAAAATAGGAGTTCGAGATGATACCCAAGAAAGCCTCTGTCGTTGCTCTTCTTTTCTTCGTGTCTGCGGCCGCGTCCTGGGCCCAGTTCCAGGGCCGGATCTCCGGACGCGTCCTGGACCCTTCCGGGAATCCCGTCGAGAAGGCCGAGGTGACGATCGTCTCTCAGAAAACCTCGACCGTCCGCTATGAGCTCAAGACCGACAAGGAGGGCCGCTTCCTCCAGATCGGGTTGATCCCCGGCTACTACATGCTCACCGTCAAGAAAGCCGGGTTCGCGCCGGGGTCTAAGGAGATCAAGGTCGGCGTCGCGGGCGAGGAGTCCGCCGAGATCACCCTCAAGTCCGTCGAAGCCGAAATCGAGAAGCAGTATACTGCCGCGGACAAGTCGTTCCTCAAGGGGAACAAGCTCTACGCCGAGCAGAAATACGCCGAAGCCGTGTCGGCCTACGGGGAGGCCATCGCGCTTGACCAGGGGAACTGGGGCTACCGGCTCAACCTTGGATTGTCCCTGAAAAAAGCCGGCCGGCCCGAAGAGGCCCTGACCGCGTTCCGCAAGGCGGTCGAGCTCAACCCGGAAAGCTACAGCGCCAACAAGGAAACCGGCGAGGCCCTGGCCATGGCCAAGCAGTTCGCCGAGGCCAGGCCCTTCTATGAAAAGGCCGCCGCCCTGAGCCCCGACGACCCCGACGCCCAATACAACCTGGGCGTCTGCCTCGTCAACATCGGCGAATCCGAGGCGGCCCTGCCGCGTTTCCAGAAGGCCGTCGAAATCAAGCCGGACTACGCCGAGGCGTATTACCAGATAGGCACGATCCTCATCGGCCAGAACAAGGTGGCCGAAGCCTGCGACAGCCTGGAGAAGTTCCTGGCTCTCGCCCCCGGCCACGAGAAGGCCGGGATCGCCAAGCAGTTTCTCGAATTCCTGAAGAAAAAGTAGCGCCGCGCTCGAGCGGAAGTCCGAGATCTAGCTCAGTTCTTGGCCCGGGCGACGTTCCGCCTGAGCCGTTCCCGCCGCTGCGGCTCGCGCTTGACGATCTCCAGACCCTTGAGCGAGGCGGCCATGGCCGGCATCGGGCTCAGCGTCGCGCCCGGGTAGGCGCCGCTGGTCGCCTTGATGTGGTCGATGAAGGCCGAAAACGACTTGGCCGGGAACTCCCGCCGTGGACTGGAGCGGCCGGCGCCCCAGAGGGGGCGGCGGCCCGTCAGGACTTCTCCTGGAAGACGAAGGTGTAATCGATTATGCACTGGTAGTTGCTCGAGGTCATCTGGACTTCCTGCGGGTTCTGCAGTCCGATGCAGAGGCGGTAGGTCTTGCCGGGCTCGAAGGCCAGCCCCTCGCTGGGCTTCAGGATCACGCTATAGAACTGCGTGCCGGCCCGGCGAATAGAAAACCAGCCTTCGGCCACAGGGTTGTCGCCCTCGAGCACGAGGTGATAGAGCTGCATTTGGGTGACAGTGAACTCGACCTGGATCTGGAATTCGATCTCCCCCGCCGACGCCCGAAGGATCTTGATGTATCCCTCGGGGACGTTCTTGCCGTGGTAGTAGTGCAACTGGGGCTTCGCCTGGTAGGTCGAGCAGGCAGCGAGAAAAAGAAGGCCGACCAAAAAAGTTAGGGTTCTTGCCGACTTCATGACACGACTCCTCCTTGATGGATATTGTTCAGGATCTCGGCGATCCCCGCGCAACCCCGGATGTCCCAATTGATCTTCCGGTCCACAATCGTCCCCCGCTTCCCTATTTGTGACCTACCCCCGCTTATTGTACCACCTCTAAAGGGAGATTTTCAAGCTTTACGGTCCCTGGCGCGGGAGGCTTATGGCCCGGAGAGCTATGTGGTCGGTGCTGGTCATATTTCCGCCTCCAGTCTTCTATCACCACCCTGGCCTCCAAAGCGGTCGAGGACGCCCTGCGAGCTGATCTGGCGAGCCACATGCTTCTTCAACCTGCCGTTCTCGGTCTCCAGTTCCTTCAACATCTCCGGACCAATTTAAGAGAGACTGGTCAAAAGGTCTGTGGACGGACCAGAAGATCCGGGTTCACGCCTTCACCTGCGTCCTGGCAAGGAGCAGTCGCTCTAATCTGTTCTTTCTATTGGAGATATCTCGACTTTTCGAAGCTGACTCGATAAACTCGGGCTAGCTCAGTTCTTGGCCCGGGCGGTAGCCGCCGCCAACGCCGCCTGGCCCTTCCTCGCGTATTCCCCGGATTGGACAATGTCCCCGACGCGGCTGTAGAGGTCGGCCAGGAGAAAATAGCCCAGCGGCAGGTCGGCCGGCGCGGGCTTGAGCTCGATCCCCTTCTTGGCCAGGGCTATGGCCTGTTCGAAGTCCCGGCCGCGCCGGAGCTCGATCCGGGCGAGGTAGAAATAAGCGATGGGAAACTCCGGGTTGGCCGCGATCGTCTTTTGGAGGGTGTCGTACTCATCCTCCTCCCGCCCCATGATCCGGTAAACCCGGGACAGGTTGAAGAGGGCCTTGAAGCTCTTAGGGGAGTCCGCGATCTCCTGGAGGTAGAGGTCGGCGGCTTCGGCCGGGCGGTTCTGCTTCTCGCGGAGCTGGGCCATGTTGTAGCGCAGGCTCTGGAGCGTGGGGTTGATGGCCGAGGCAGCGCTCAGGTGCTCTTCGGCCCGGGCGAGGTCGCCGTCGCCGGAGCGGTTGAGATAGATCGCCGCCAGGCCATTGTGGGCCGAGGCCGATTGGGGGTTCCCGGCCAGGCACTTTTCGAAGTAGGGGACGGCCTTCTCCGGCTCTTTGTGGTTGACCATGAGGGTGCCTAGGAGGAAGAAGAGCTGGGAGTCGTCAAACCCCTTGGCCATGTAGTCGAGGACGTATTTCTCGGCCTCGTCGTATTGGCCCATGGCCTGGTAGCAGTTGGCGATGTTGATCACGGCGAAGGAATCGTCGGGTTTAAGTTCCAGGGATTTGGTGGTAGCCGCGATCGCTTCCTTGAACCGCCGCGCCTTGAAGAAAATATTCCCGAGCGAGAAGTGGGCGTCGGCGATCGTCGGGTCCTCGGCGATGATGGCCTGGATCGTACGGATGGCTTCTTCCGGGTCCCCGCCGAGTCCGCTCTCGCGGGCCTTCGACAGCTCGTTGAAGACGCCGATCTTGTCCTTGGGATTGGCCAGTTTCTTTCCCTGGAGCTTCGAGGAGTCCGTGAACGAGCCGACGTAGCCGAGGGCGGCCAGCTTCTCCCGCGTCTCCTCGTCGACTTTCTGCAAGTCCACTTCGAGAGCGTTGCGGCCGGCCTCTTCCATGAGGACCCCGGCCCGGGCGGAGAGGTCCTCGAAGACCTTCTTTTCGAGGTAGACGAGGTTTTTCTCCTCTCCGGGGTCCCGGTCGAGGTCGTAGAGTTCCGGCACCGGGGCGAGGATGAGCTTGAAACGACCGTCCTGGACGCTGCGGAGATCGGACCAGCCGAAGTGGTAGCGGGGATAGAACGTCTCGGAATAGGCCAGGCGGTCCGTGGCAGCCCCCGGTGCGAAGAACGACGGGACGAGGCTTCTCCCCTGGACCTCGGCGGGAACGGGGACTCCGGCCATCTCACACACCGTGGGCATGACGTCGACCAGTCCGACCGTCTCCAAAGAGGTCCGGCCTTGGAGCTCCGAAAAAGGCGTGGTGATGATCAGCGGCACATGGAGGGCGGCCTGGTAGACGAAGAAGCCGTGGGTGCTTTCGCGGTGCTCGCCCAAGCTTTCGCCATGGTCGGAGGCGAAGACGAGGAAGAGGTTGTCGCGGAGGCCGCTGCGGCCGAGGTAGTCCCAGAGCCGGGCGAGCTGGGTATCCGTATAAGCGATTTCGCCGAGATAGGGGTTGTGAGGGTACTCGCTCTTGAAGGGTTCGGGCGGGGCGTAGGGCGTGTGGGGATCGTAGAGGTGGATCCAGGCGAAGAACTTCCCGGACTTCTTCTTTTCGAGCCAGCCGAGGGCCGCGTCGATGACCTCGTTCGCCGGCCGCTGGACCTCGCCGAGCGAGATCTTCTCGAAACGGCTCAGGTCGAACTTGTCGAAATACGTGTCGAAGCCCTGGTTCAACCCCCACTTGGAGTCGAGGACGTAGGCGGCGACGAAGGCCGCCGTGTCGTACCCCTTGGCCTTGAACACCTCGGCCATAGTCACGAGCTCGGAGGGGACGATGAAGCCGCCGTTGTCGCGGACGCCGTGGAATACCGGAAGGGTGCCGGTGAGGATCGTCGTGTGCGATGGCAGGGTGAGCGGGGTCTGGGAGATGCAGCGCTCATAGCGGATGCCCTGGGCGGCGAAGGCGTCCATGGTCGGCGTGGCGACGTTCGCATTGCCGTAGCAGCCGACCTTGTCGGCGCGAAGCGTGTCCACGGTGATGAGGATGACGTCCCAGTCCTTGTCGCCCCGGAGGCGGCCGAAATCCGGCGTACGCGGACGGAGGAGGAGGAAAGCCAACAGACCGGCGCCGACGGCGAGGGCCGCGGCGACGAAGACGAGGGTCTTTCTGTTGGACATCGGAGAACGATATTCTATCACGAAAAATGGGGGCGGGCTAAAGCAGCCCCCAAAAAAAAGTCACCGAAAAAAGAAGGGCGGCGGGTTCTCCCGCCGCCCTCGCACGTCTGCGGTGTGCTTGAACCTAGAACGTCAGGCGGAGGCCGAGCCTCGCCCGTCTCGGCAGGGTCAGGCCGTAGAGCTCGTGCCCGTTGGTCGACGAGAGCGAATCGTCGGAATACCAGTCGTAGCCCGCCCGGGTTCCCCAGGAGTTGATCGTGTTGGCGTTGAAGACGTTGAATACGTCGAGGATGAGGCCCAACCGGTATTTCTTGGCCAGGTTGAACGTCTTTTCGAACCTCAGGTCGAGCTGGGTGTCGATCGGGTAGTGGTAGGTCCCGCGCGGTTCGGCGAAGAAGGTCACCCGCCCCTGGGCCAGCCGCGATGTCCGGACGCGGGTCGTCCAGGCGTCACCGCTGATGGCGTGGAAGTAGGCGTTGAAGTTGATGTCGAGCGGCAGAACGTAGGTCCCCTGGATCTTGACCATGTGGGTCGGGTCGTTGGTCGAATACCCCTCGCCGTTGATGAAGAAGTTGGGGTTGAAGACATAGTTGTCGCCCGACCCGATGCCGTAGCCGATGTCGTCCGACGAGCCGTTGTCGAGGTTGCCGAACGCCCGACCGTACACGTAGGAGGCCATGAGCTGCCAGCGATTAGAGAAGCGCTTGTTGAACAGGACCTCCAAGCACCAGTACTTCCGGTAGAGGCCGGCGGGGATGCCGTTGCGGGGGACGTCGATGTTGCCGATCCAGAAATCGTGGGTGTCGCCCGAGGTGAGTTCGTAGACGTCGAAGGTCCGGTCGAGGGCGGAGTTGTAGACGGGGACGGTTTCCCACGTGGCCGCGTTGTCCCAGGCCCCGACCGGGTTCTTCCAGCGGCGGTTGACGTAGGTCACGGAAAGCGACGCGTCCTTGAACAGTTCCCGTTCGACGCCGAGGGTGAACTGGTTGAGGTAGGGATGCTTGAGCTTGGGGTCGAGCTGCCAGGTGCCATGGACGGTCCGTTGGTATTCCACCCATTCTCCGTCCCAGTAATACTCGACCTTGTCGGAGAAATCGGCGTTGAGACGGTCGTAGAAATAGGAGTACATGCCTTCTGTGAACTGGCCGTAGTGGCCCTTGAGGATCGTCGTCCTGTCGCCGAGGAGGTCGAAGGTGAAGCCGAGACGCGGCGCGATCCTGTTCGTGTTCCACGGCGTCCCCAGCGCCCCCTTGGCCGTCCCCCAATTCTGGCTGAAACGGGCGCCCAGGCTGATGTTCAGCCTTTTCGTGACCTGCCAGTTGTCCTGGGCGAAGGCTTCGAGGCGGACGAAGCGGGTGTCGATGTTGTACCCAGCGTACTCGGTGGCGAGATACGGCCCGTTATAGCCGTATTCGGGGTACCAGTAATCGACGTAGTAGCGGTGGTTCGCGCCGGTGTAACCGTACACGTCGCGGACGATGGACCGCTCGAATTCCGCGCCGAACTTGAAGTCGTGACTGCCCTGGATGAAGTCTTCTGCGTAATGGGTGAAGCTGGCGTTGACCTGGTAGCGCGTCCGGGGGTGGTCGGCAAAGTAGCCGGAGCTGTAGTGGCGGAGGTTGCCGCTTCCCGGCATCTCGGGGTTGTCGTTCTGGAAGAAGTGGCCGTTGACGTCCCGGCCGGACTTCGGCTCCAGCGTGTAGGTGCCGTCGAAGAAGGCGCCCTTGACATCGAAAAAGGTGCTGGTGCTGAGTATGTGGGTTAGGCTGAAGTTGGCGACCCACTCGGGGCCCGTCTGGATCACCGTCGCTTCGGGAAGGACGGTGGCTGACGCCCCCCGGTTTGAGCGCTCGTAGGTGTCGCGCTCGACGGAGAGGCTGAAGTTCGTCTTCGGGCTGAACTGGGAAGTCAGCTTGACGAACGCCCGCGGCTCGTTGTACTTATCAGCCTCGGGGAAACCGGTGGCGTACCACCACTCCTTGAACAGCTGGGCGCCCACGTAGAACCAGAGCTTGTCCTTGATGATCGGGCCGCCAAGCTGGAAGTTCGCGTCCATCATGGAATCGATGGGCGCGGTGATGGTCGGGAAGTCCCCGGAGTAGGCGCCGTTGTTGACCGTCTGCCAGAGCCCCGCCGGCTTGTCGGTCTGCTTCCCCTGGAACAGGAATTCCACGTGCCCGGAGAACTTGTTGCCGCCCGACTTGGTGATGAGGTTGAAGATGACGCCGGTGAAGTTCCCGTATTCGGCGGGCAGGCCGATGCCCATGATCTTGGCTTCCTCGATGGTGTTGTGATTGAGGAAGACCCAGGATGTTCCGCCGGCCGGGTCGCCGACGCCGACGCCGTCCATCTGCCAGGAAACCCCCGTGCCGGACGACGCCCCGTAGGCGGTGTCGTTGTTGACAGCCGGGGCCATGTTGACGATGTCCGACGTGAACTGGCTGTAGGGGATGTTCCGCAGGATCTCGCTGGACAGCGTGACCGAAGCCGTTTCCGTAGACTTGACATCGACGGTCGGAGACTCGGCGATGACGGTGACCTGCTCTTCGACGGCCGCCGGTTTCATGGTGATGGTTAAGGCCAGGGTGACCGTGGTCGTGAGGCGAATGTTCTCCTGGACGACCGTCCCGAAGCCCTGGAGCTCGGCCTTCAGGCTGTAGGTTCCTGGAGGAAGAGCGGGGAAACGGAAGAGCCCGTTGGCGTCGCTGACGGACGTCCTAGCGCCCATCAGGTTCTGGCCGCTCAGGGTCAGGTTCACGCCTGGAAGGGGGGTCGCCTGTTCGTCGGCCACATTGCCCGTGATGGCCCCCGTCTCGCGCGACTGGGACAACAGGAGCGGTGAAAGCAGAAGGAGAAGAGCGACGGTCCCTGTCAGTGTTTTTCTCATGGGTCCCTCCAATTTGTCAGTCCTAATTACTGTCGACCCGATTATGGTACAAGCAAAAGGACCTTGTCAAGGCGATGTTTTTTGGGCCGAAAAAAGAAGGGCGGCGGGTTCTCCCGCCGCCCTCGTGCGTCTGCGGTGTGCTTGAGCTTAGAACATCAGCCGGACGCCGACGCGTGCCTGCCGCGGAGTGCTGATGCCGTAGAGTTCATGTCCGTCCGTGGAAGCATAATCGCCGGGATTCCAGTCATAGCCGATGCGCGTGCCCCAGGAGCTGATGGTGTCGGCGTTAAAGACGTTGAACACGTCGACCATCAGGCCGAGGCGGTACCTGTCGGCCAGGGTGAAGATCTTCTCGATGCGCAGGTTGAGGATCTTCTCCATGGGGTAGTGCTTGGAACCGCGGGGTTCCGTGAAGAACGTGATCCTGCCCTGGTTGAACCCCTGTGTCCGGAGGCGCGTCGTCCAGGCGTCGCCCGTGATCCCCCAGAAGTAGCCGGTCAAGCTGATGTCGAAGGGCAGGACGTAGGTGCCCTGGATCTTGATCATGTGGGTCGGGTCGCTCGTGAGGTTGCCTTCGGCGTTGATCCAGACGTTCGGGTCGCTCTTGGCCCCGCCCCAGCCGATGTCACCGCCGAAGCTGTTGTTCACGGTCCCGGTGGCCTTCCCGTAGACGTAGGAAGCGAGCAGCTGCCAGCGGTTGGAGAAGCGCTTGTTGAACAGGACCTCGACGCCCTCGTATTTCCGGTAGGGCTCCTCGAGGATCCAGGGGAACAACACGGGGTCCTTCCTGATGTTGGTGATGAGGAAATCGGTAGCCCCCAGCGTTTCGGACGTCTGCTCGTAGACGGTGAAGCTCTCGTCTAGATCGGAGGAGTAGACCGTCTGTTCGGTGTAGTCGGCAGCTCTGTTGTAGCGTCCGATGAGGTCGTTCCACTTCCGGTTGATGTAGGTGACGCCGAACGAGGTGTCCTTGAACAGTTCGCGCTCGATCCCGACCGTGAACTGGGCCATGTAGGGGTGCTTGATGTTGGGGTCCATGGTGTAGGGGGCGTAGGGAGTCCGGTACTGTTCGGACCACGACTCGCCATCGTAGTAGTAGACGACGAAGTCCTTGAAGTTCGCGCGGGGGTTCATCCTGTCGTGGTAGGCGGTCAGCATGGCTTCGGTGTAGTGGCCGTAGTGGGCCTTGAGGATGGTCGACTTGTCGCCCAGGATGTCGAAGGTGAAACCCAGGCGGGGAGCCAGCCGCTTCGTCTTGAAGACGGATCCGCTGACGCCCTTGACGTCGCCCCAGTTCTGGCTGTAGCGGAGGCCGAGGCTTAAGTTCAGCCTTTTCGTGACCTGCCAGGAATCCTGGAAGAACATCTCCAGCCGGGTGTAGCGGGTGTTCGTGTCGTAGCCCGCGTACTGGTAGGCATAATAGGGTCCGTAGTAGTCGAAATACTTGATATTATCACCCAGAGCGCCGCCCGTGCCGGTGTAGCCGTAGCGGCTCCGGGCCATGGACCGCTCGAACTCGGCCCCGAACTTGAATTCGTGGGAGCCGAGCAGGAAATCCTCGGCGTAGTGGGTCAGGCTGGCGTTCGTCCCGAAGCGGGCCCGGTCGGCGTAGTAATAATAGCCGGCGCTTTGGGTGCGATAGCTATTGTTCGCCCAGTCGACGTGGGAATAAGGGGCGAAACCGACTTCGGGATCGAGATAATAGATGCCCTCGAAATAGTTGCTCTTGATGTCGAAGAAGGTCTTCGGGCTGAGGATCTTGGTCAGGCTGAAGCTCAGGAGCCAGTCGGGCGAGTCCTGGGTGACCGTGGCCTCGGGAGAAACGGTGGAACCGGAGTCGCGGTTGATGCCCTGGTACTTGGTCCTCTGGAATGCCAGGTTCATGTTCAGTGTGGGCGTCAGCTGGGAGGTCAACTTGGCGAAGAAGCGCGGCTGCTTGTAGTCGACGTCCTCAGGGAAGCCGGTCGGGCGGTTCTGGGTCCGGTAGAACTGGCCGCCGACATAGAACCAGAGCTTGTCCTTGACGATGGGCCCGCCGAGGTGCCCGTTGATGTCCATGAGCTTCGAGCTCGGCGAGGTCAACGCGGGGAAGTCCGTGAGGTAAGCCTGGTTGTTCTGGGCCTGCCAGAACTTGGAGTCGGCCTGGTAGCCCTGGAAATCGAACTCGAAATGGCCCGAGAAGTTGTTGCCGCCGGATTTCGTCACCAGGTTGAAGATGACGCCGGTGAAGTTGCCGTATTCGGCGGGCAGGCCGACGCCCATGACCTTGGCCTCCTCGATGATGTTGTAGTCCGAGAAGACCCAGGCCGAGCCGCCTTCGGGGTCGGCGACGTTGACGCCGTCCATGGAGTAGGCGATGCCCGTATTCGCCGACGCACCGTAGGCGACGTTGTCCGTGACCCCAGGGGCCATGTTGACGATGTTCGCCGTGAACTGGTTGTTGGGGACGTTCCTCAGGATTTCGTTGGACATCGTGACCGAGGCCGTTTCCGTGCTCTTGATATCAACGGTCGGCGATTGGGCGATAACGGTCACTTCTTCTTCCACGGTGGATGGCTTCATGATGAGGTCAATGTTGAGCCGTGCCGTCGTGGTGAGCCGGATGTTTTGCTGGACGGAATTCGCGAAACCTTGGAGTTGGGCCTTAATAGTATATTCGCCCGGGGGGAGGGCCGGAAAGCGGAATTGACCTTGGGCGTCAGCCACAAACTCGCGGCTGCCCATGAGGTTTGGACTCGTTATCGTGACGACGGCTCCCGGGAGGGGGCTGTTCTCCTCATCCAAAACGGTTCCCGTAAGAGCGCCTGTTTCCTTGGATTGGGAGTAGGCCAATGAGCAAAGGATTAGCACGAATCCCATCAAAACAAGAACTGATTTTCGTTTCATTTTACCTCCTACGTCTTTCATTTCCATCTGCGGGGGGAAGTTGAAAAAATCAACGTCCTCCGCTTCCGAACAAGAAAATTAGATAAATAATCTCCGATCTTGCCTCCTTTCTTTACAAATGTCCTTAAAATATATATCAGCAAGATTCATGCCAGATCCGGAACATATTTAAATTATTGAATCCAATAAAAATAGGGAAAAATTATAGCAGGAATATTAACGGCTCTTCAAATATTTGAACTAATTTGTCCAAATTATTGAATTTTTGCCCTCCAATCACAGATATCATGAATCCCTCTGCTCCGCAATACATATCATTTTTCACGCGTGTCCCATTATAAGTTGAACAAAACTAACTGGTTACAATCGACGGCCATCGAATCATGATCGTCTATTTCGGTAAGCAGTTGATTCAATGGGACTTTCTCAAATGCGGTCACGCTCAAAATCTGCAATATATTGTAGAGTGGGGGCTTCAGGTCCATCCTTTTCCTGATGATCGCGACGAGGGCGTAAATTGCGATGGCCACCCAGATCTGTGTTCGGACCGCGTTCTCCGATGTCCCGTAAAACGATTTGATCCGCAGGTTTTGTTTGATCCAGCGGAAGAACAGTTCTACTTGCCAGCGGAGCTTGTAGAGTTTGGCGATCGTCAAAGCAGGCAGAAGAAAGTTATTCGTCAGGAAGATCAAGTGACGATCGTTTTCCCGATCGTAGAACCGCACCCGACGAAGCGGCTCGGGAT
>Ga0315275_10003472_pt1 | contig 14498 bp, 10 predicted proteins | sample YL17G03_0_MG_FD_205557 | JGI IMG/M metagenome (GOLD analysis project Ga0315275, IMG submission 205557) | Sediment microbial communities from Yellowstone Lake, YNP, Wyoming, USA - YL17G03_0 | ecosystem: Environmental > Aquatic > Freshwater > Lake > Sediment | place: USA: Wyoming | collected... | reverse complement strand
CTTCGAACAAAACGATGTCGAAGTGCCGGCTTTCTGGAGCCAGCTTGCCACAAAAGTCGTCGTAAGCAAATATTTCTACGGGGATATCGAAGCAGGAAACAGAGAACACTCCGTTAGGCAACTCGTGCATCGAGTCTGCAAAACCATCGCAGACAGAGGCCATCGCGACGGATACTTCGCAACGCAGGCAGACGCGGAAAATTTCTACAAAGAACTTACCTGGCTGTGCGTCAATCAATACGGTGCATTCAATTCGCCGGTGTGGTTCAACGTCGGGCTGATGGATATTTACAACATCAAAGGAAGCGAACACAACTGGCACTGGGACAGCAAACAAAATAAAGCTGCGCTGTGCAAAAACAGCTATGAATATCCGCAGGCATCGGCGTGCTTTATCCTGTCGGTAAAAGACACAATGGAAGACATAATGAGACTGGCCGCAAACGAAGCAATGCTGTTCAAGCACGGCTCAGGCACCGGCACAGACCTGTCAACACTGCGAAGCAGCAGAGAAAAACTTGCCGGCGGCGGAAAACCGTCAGGACCGCTGAGCTTTATGCGGGTCTATGACCAAATCGCTGCCGTTGTCAAATCAGGCGGAAAAACCAGAAGAGCCGCCAAAATGCAGTCGCTTATGGTTACGCACCCCGATATAAAGGATTTCATCACCTGCAAGATGGAAGAAGAAAAAAAGGCACGTGCCCTTATCAGGGAAGGATACGGAGGTCCTTTTAACAGCGAAGCTTATAACAGCGTTTTGTTCCAGAACTCAAACCTGTCGGTAAGGGTAACAGACGAATTTATGCAGGCTGCCGAAAAAGATGAAACATGGATCACCCGCGAAGTTACCACGGGTAAACCATCTGCGGAATACAAAGCCAACGAACTGCTTGACCTAATCGCTCAGGCCACAAGAATCTGCGGAGACCCTGGAATCCAGTATCACTCCACCATTAACAGATGGCATACCTGTCCGAATGCCGGCCCAATACACGCATCCAACCCGTGCAGCGAATATATGTTCCTCGACGACTCGGCGTGCAACCTCGCTTCACTTAACCTGATGAAGTTCAGGAGCGAAGACGGCTCGTTCGATGTTGAAAGATTCAAGGCTGCAATACGAATCTTCATCATAGCTCAGGAAATACTCGTCGATAACGGCAGTTATCCCAACGTCCCTATCACGGAAAACAGCCATAACTTCAGGGCGCTGGGGCTGGGATACGCTAATCTTGGAAGTCTTATTATGAGCCTCGCCCTGCCTTATGACAGCGAGCAGGCAAGAATATTGGCCTCAGCTATCAGCGCAACCCTGACAGGAACCGCTTACGCCATCAGCGCAGAACTGGCTTCTGTTAAAGGACCATTTGAAAAATACCGCGAGAATGCACAAGCTATGCTGAACGTAATCGGTATGCACCGCCAGCACTGCAGAAACATCTCGGAAGTACACTGCCCTCAGTATCTGCTCAGTGCTGCAAAAGATGCCTGGGACCAGGCTCTTGATGCCGGAGCAAGATATGGATTTAGAAACGCTCAGGTTACCGTGCTTGCACCGACAGGAACCATCGGATTTATGATGGACTGCGATACAACCGGAGTCGAGCCGGACATCGCTCTTGTAAAATACAAACTGCTTGCCGGCGGCGGAATCTTCAAAATTGTCAACAGAACCGTGCCCATGGCTCTGGAAAGACTCGGTTACAGCGCCGAAGATATAAGACATATCTGTGACGATATCGACAGGGATGACACTATTGAAACAAGCAAAAAACTGAGCAAAGAACATCTGTATATCTTCGATAGCGCTTTTAAACCGCAAAAAGGCTCAAGAAGCATTCATTATATGGCTCATCTGAAAATGATGGCAGCGGTACAACCCTTCATCAGCGGAGCCATCAGCAAGACTATAAATATGCCGAAAGAAGCAACCGTTGACGAAATCAAGTCCGCCTATATTGAAGGCTGGAAAATGGGATTAAAAGCCGTTGCTATCTACCGGGACGGCTCGAAGATGCTCCAGCCGGTCAAAACAGATGAGCATAAAGATGATTCAAAAACAGCTACGGTAACTGTTGCCAAACCTTTCAGACGCAGACTGCCGGAAACCAGAAAAAGTATTACACATAAATTTTCTGTCGCCGGGCACGAAGGCTATCTGACAGTGGGACTGTACGATGACGGCCAGCCGGGCGAACTGTTCATCACGATGGCAAAGGAAGGCAGCACTGTCGGCGGCCTTATGGATGTCGTCGGCACCTGTGTTTCAATGGCGCTGCAGTATGGTGTGCCGCTGATTACACTTGTTGACAAGTTCAGACACGCAAGATTCGAGCCAGCAGGAATGACCTCAAATAAAAATATCCCGTTCGCAAAAAGCCTTATCGATTACATCTTCTGCTGGATGGGATGCGAATTTATTCCCGGATATGCGGAAAAGAACACGCCGAACCGTTCCGAGGGCAATCCGCCGGACAATAAGACCACAACTACCGCAAAGACTCTCGTTGAGAAGACAAAAGACCTGGCCAAAAAAATCGCTGAAGCAAAAGCCGGGCAGGCAAAATCTCAGATAAAACCCATCGATACCGATAATCCTGCCAGGCCGGAAAAAAGCAGATTCGCAGATTTCGCTGACAGAGCCGTTGCTATGGTAACAAGCGTCGTCAAAGGCGACAATGACATCCAGGCCGAGGCTGCTGCTATACAGCAGTTCAACGCACAGTTTGAGCATTTTCAGGATGATGCCCCTGCCTGCGATATCTGCGGCTCGATTACTGTCAGAAACGGTTCCTGCTACAAATGTTATAACTGCGGTAATTCGATGGGTTGCAGCTAAAAAGCAGTAACAAATAATAGCAGACTAATGGGGTCGGTTAATCGTCAGGGTTGGTTCCCAAAAACCCTCAAAAAAATGCGTTGACACCTCCTTTTTGGCAGTTATAATGTGCTGTTTTCAAAATTTCAGGGAAATGGTTCATTATGAAGAGTTTTCTGGCTAAAAAAGAAGAAATCCAGCGGAAATGGCTCATTGTTAACGCCGATGGAGCAATTCTGGGCAGACTGGCTGCCAAAATCGCACCGATATTGATGGGCAAGACAAAACCCATTTACACGCCAAATGTCGATACCGGCGATTTCGTCATCGTTATAAACGCTGAAAAAGTGCGCCTTACCGGCAGAAAAGACCAATATAAAGAGTATGACTACTACACACACTATCCCGGCGGACATAAATTCATAAGCTTTAAGGAAATGATGGCGAAAAAGCCGGAAAAAATAATCGAACTTGCCGTAAAACGAATGATGCCGAAAAACACGCTCGCAAGGCATATGATGAAAAAACTTAAAATTTACCGCGGTAACAAACATAAACACGTTGCTCAAAATCCGCAAACATTAGAACTGTAAAAAACTACGGAAAAAGGAATATGACAGAAAATCCTAAAAATGAGCCGACAGGGGCCAAACAGCACTCACCGGCCGGGCAAAGTGCGCAAAAGAGTGAACCAAAAAATATCTTCATCTGGGGCACTGGAAGAAGAAAAACATCCGTAGCAAGGGTAAGAATCAAAGCGGGAAAAGGTGAACTCAAAATCAATAAGAAAGAGCTTACCAAATACTTCACAAGACCGCAGGATATCAACGCAGTTCTCGCTCCATTAAAGGCGACAGACACTCAAAAAAGCATCGATGTCCTGGTCAATGTAAAAGGCGGAGGTATCACAGGCCAAAGCGGCGCCGTTATGCTTGGCATTGCAAGAGCATTGAAAATCTATGACCCGCAACTGACCCAAAAACTCAGAGACGGCGGATACCTGACAAGAGACAGCAGGATGGTCGAAAGGAAAAAACCCGGCCAGGCTGGAGCCCGAAAGAGATTCCAGTTTTCAAAACGCTGATTGCAAATTACACACAAGATTATTACAATGGCCGCTTATGAGAACGCGGCCATTTTTATTTATAGGAGATTAATATGCTGCCAGTTGCAATTATAGGTGCAAGCGGATACACCGGCGCAGAAGCCATCGAAATTCTGCTGCGCCACCCGCAGGCGAAACTTACCTGCCTTACCGCCCTGCCGGAAGAATGCGGCAACGTCGCTGAAGTCTTTCCCCGTTTCAAGGGACGCTGCAGCCTCGACATCGAGCCGCTGGATTTGAACAAACTTACAAGCAAGGCAAAAGTTGTCCTGTGCTGTCTGCCGCACAAGGTCTCGATGGAATTTGTACCGAAACTTCTCAAGGCAGAACTGAAAGTTATCGATTTCAGCGCCGATTACCGTATTAAAGATGTCAAAGTTTATGAAAAATACTATCAGCCGCACAGCGATACTGAAAATCTCAAACACGCTGTTTACGGTCTGTGCGAACTGTACCGCAACAAAATCAAAAACGCAAAATTAGTTGCCAATCCCGGCTGCTTTCCAACGGGCTTTATACTCGGCACCGCCCCGTTGTTGAAAAATAAACTCGTCGAGCCTTCAATCATCGTAAATGCCGTTACTGGCATAAGTGGAGCAGGGAAAAATCCCTCCAAAAACTTTCACTTCCCGAATATGAACGAAAACTTCTTCGCTTACAGCATCGGCAACCACCGCCATCAGCCGGAAATGGAACAACTCGCGGCAGAAATTGCAGGTGCAGATGTTGATGTGCTCTTTCAGCCGCACGCAGGTCCGTTTGACCTTGGGATACTGTCAACAATCTACTGTGAGCCTAAAGAAAAAACAACAAACGAAAAACTGGCCGAATTGTACAAAAACTTTTACAAAAATGAACACTTCGTACAGATTCTGAGCACTGCACCGATGATTAAAAACGTTGCTAAAACTAACTACTGCCATATCTATCCTGCCGTTTGCAAAGACAAAATAATTGTTTTTACTGCAATTGATAACCTGATAAAAGGTGCCTCAGGCCAGGCAATCCAAAATATGAATATTATGTATGGCTTTGAAGAAACATCGGGGTTGATGTAGCAATGGCAAATCCCGGAACGATCAAAATAGCGACGTGTCAATTTCCTGTCAGTGAATCCGTTCAGCAAAATTCAAAACATATTCAAAAATTCCTGCGCAAGGCCAAAAAACTTGACGCCCAAATCGTTCACTTTTCCGAATGTGCACTAAGCGGCTATGCAGGACAGGATTTTGAAAGTTTTGAAGAATACGATTGGCCGCTGCTAATTGAAGAAACTCAAAAAATTATGGCTCTTGTCAGCCAGCTCAACCTATGGGTTGTCCTCGGCAGCTCTCATAAACTTACGTCGCCGAATAAGCCGCATAATTGCCTATATCTTATAAATCCGCAAGGTCAAATCGCCGATAGATACGATAAACGATTTTGCACAGAAAGAGATTTAAACTATTACACGCCGGGCAACAGATTCGTAACCTTCGAGATTAACAGCGTAAAATGTGCCCTGCTTATATGTTTTGATTTGCGTTTTCCGGAATTGTATAGAGAATTGGAAAAACTGGACGTCCAGTGCATCTTTCAGTCGTTTTACAACGCCAAGCAAAAGGAGCAATCTGTACACAAACATATAATAAGACAGACAATGCAGGCGAATGCTGCTTTGAATTATTTCTGGGTAAGCTTGGCAAATTCCTCCGGCGTAATTGCGCCTTATCCGTCCTGCTTTATCCAGCCGGACGGTGTAATTATAAAACAACTGAAATTAAACAGACCCGGCATAATGGTTAACACCATTGATACGACACAATCCTTTTACGACCCATCTGTAAAATTCAGAGACCTTGCTATGAAGGGAATTTTAACAAATGGCCCGCAAAAACTCGATGACCCAAGAAGCAAAGATACAAAAAGCCTGTAACAAACGGAGAATAAAGTGAAAAACACAACTATAACAGCACCAAAAGGATTTTTGGCGGCGGGAATAAGCTGCGGCATAAAAACTTCAGGCAAAAAAGACTTATGCATAATCGCCTGCCCGACCGGAGCAACGGCTGCCGGAGTCTTTACAACAAATAAAGTGGTATCTGCGGCCGTTATACTATGCAAAAAACACATCAAAGGCAGCATAATCGAAGCGGTTGTGGTTAATTCTGGAAACGCCAATACCTGCACAGGCAAAACAGGCTTTAAAAACGCCCAAATTATGTGCAAAACCACTGCTCAGCTAATCGACACAAAAGCAGATAAAGTGCTTGTTGCTTCAACCGGTATAATCGGCCATCAACTGCCGATGGAAAAAGTCAGCAGAGGAATTATACTGGCTGGAGCGCAATTATCAAACAGCACGAAGGCAGGAAACGACTTTGCACAGGCAATAATGACGACAGACACCCGCTGTAAACAGGCCTTTACGACAGTTAATATCGACAGCGTAAAAATCACAATCGCAGGAACAATCAAAGGAGCGGGAATGATTGGGCCGAATATGGCTACAACCCTTTGCTTTATTACAACTGATATTGCCATCTCAAAACCACTGCTCCAAAAAGCACTGGCCGACGCTGTCGGCAATTCGCTGAATAAACTTACCGTTGACGGTCATCAAAGCACAAACGATACTGCCATCATCCTTGCTTCAGGCCTTGCAGATAATAAACCAATAGTAAAAACAGGAACGCAATATAAAAAATTCGCTGCTGCTCTATCAGAACTTTGTACCGATTTAGCAAAACAGATGGTTCTCGATGCTGAAGGTGCAACGAGAATGTTTACCGTTATCGTAAATGGCGCTGCTTCAAAAGCCGATGCAGCAAAGGCTGCTCGTGCAATCGCGAATTATGACCTCATAAAATGTGCCATTCACGGCGGAGACCCAAACTGGGGAAGAATTATCTGCGCAGTCGGTGATTGCGGTGCAAAATTAATCCTGAATAAACTTTCCTGCTCAATCGGCAATTCTATCGTCTTTAAAAATGGTCAGCCTGCAAAATTCGACCCCAAAAAAGTCTCTAAAATCATAAAGCAAAAGGAACATACAGTTACGATAAATTTAGGTGCAGGAAAACACAGTGCTTTCTGTTACGGCTGCGACCTAAGTGCTGAATATGTAAGGATTAACGCCGACTATCATACATAACAGAGCTGCCAAGCCCTTATTCTCCGGATTTATTAAAGAATAATCCTTGAAAACAGCGATAGTTTCTATAGACTGTCGCTAATTTCGCGCAGGTCTAATCAGCTATTATTTCTTTAAAGGAGTCTGAAGGTGAAAAATACAATTGTAAAAACAGGGATGTTAGCAACAATTTTAACTTCCGCTGCAACTGCGTTCGCACAGGAAGTCGCCGCAGAAACGGCAGTACAAACAGCAGCGCAGACAACCTCAACAATACCTCTCATATGGTGGATAGCGCCGCTTTCTTCTATCGCGGCGATATTCTTCGCATACTTCTTCTATAGGCAAATGATAAAGGCGCCGAAAGGCAATGAGACTATGGAAGAAATCGCCTCTTATGTCCGCGAAGGCGCTTATGCATATCTGTTCAGACAGTACAAAGTCGTCACAATAATCTTTATCTGCCTGAGTTTGATTTTCGCAGTCCTGGCTTATTTTGGAATACAAAACCCGTTTGTGCCTGTAGCGTTTTTGACCGGCGGATTCTTCAGCGGTCTGTGCGGCTTTTTAGGAATGAAGACCGCTACCAACGCCTCAAGCAGGACCGCTCAGGGAGCTACAATCAGTCTCAATAGAGCGCTTCAGGTGGCATTTCGCTCCGGCTCTGTGATGGGATTAGTTGTCGTCGGATTCGGTCTGCTGGATATCTCATTATGGTATCTGATTCTCGATAAGCTTGTTTATACCGCCGGCCACATGGCAGAAGGATTCAAACTTTTCGGCGTAACGCTTGTGCACGCCGGTATGAATCCTGATACAAAACTGGCAGAGATAACAACAACAATGATTACCTTTGGTATGGGTGCTTCGACACAGGCTCTGTTTGCCCGCGTTGGCGGCGGAATATTTACAAAGGCCGCTGACGTTGGTGCCGACCTTGTAGGAAAAGTCGAGGCAGGAATACCTGAAGATGACCCTCGTAACCCTGCTGTCATAGCGGATAACGTGGGCGATAACGTCGGAGACGTCGCAGGTATGGGCGCAGACCTGTATGAAAGCTACTGCGGCTCAATTCTCGCAACTGCGGCTCTGGGAGCAGCACTGCCTATGAGCGTTCTGTCTCAATATGGAATGGACCCGCTCAAGGCCGTTCTTTCGCCGATGATTGTAGCAGGCATAGGAACTGTTCTTTCAATTGTCGGTATGTTCCTCGTCCGATGTAAAGAAGACGCATCTCAAAAGAATCTTTTGCGGGCGCTATTGAGGGGAACTCTGGGCAGCTCAGTACTGATTCTGGTGGCAATAATCGGACTTGTTCTTGCAGGCTGGATTAGCTGGGGCGTCTTCTGGTCAGTAGTCTCAGGCCTGATTGCGGGTGTTATGATTGGACAATTTACGGAATATTATACATCCGATGAGTATAAACCCACCAGAGGCATTGCAGACCAGGCCCCGATGGGCGCAGCTACGACAATCATCGACGGCTTTGCAACAGGTATGTACTCATCAGGTCTGCCGGTAATAACAATCGCTGTCGGCATCTTGTTGGCGTTCAAATTTGCGGGCGGCTTTACCAATATGCCGATGGGGCTGTATGGAATCGGTTTTGCCGCAGTCGGTATGCTCTCGACTCTCGGTATTACACTTGCGACAGACGCTTACGGACCAATAGCTGACAACGCAGGCGGTAATGCTGAAATGAGCCATCTTGGACCGGAGATTCGCAAAAGAACCGATGCGCTCGACTCACTGGGCAACACAACTGCTGCGACCGGCAAAGGCTTTGCAATCGGCTCGGCAGCATTGACCGCCCTTGCACTTCTGGCTGCATATATCGAAGAAATTCGCATCTGGATGGGCAGAATGGCGGTAAAATCCGCTGACGGCATCTATCAGGTCGGCAATATTGCCTTCTATACCGAACAGGTGGCCGACAAGGCTCAGGCTGGTTTCGCAGCGATTACAGCAAAGGCACTGGCAGCAGGCCATACGTTGCCGGCCCTGGTAAATGTCAAGACGGCTTCATTTGTAGATTTCATTTCCGCTTACGATTTAAACATCATCAACCCCAAGCTTATCGTCGGCCTGTTCCTCGGCTGTATGATGGCATTTGTGTTCGTGGCGATGGCGATGAAGGCTGTTGGCCGGGCCGCAGGCAAAATGGTAAATGAAGTTCGTCGGCAGTTCAGAGAAAAACCCGGCATAATGGCCGGCACGGATAAACCAAGTTACACCGAATGCGTTGAGATTTCAACAGCCGGCGCTCAGCGTGAAATGATTCTGCCGTCCCTGATGGCCATTATCGCACCGGTCGCAACCGGCCTGATTCTGGGTGTTGAAGGCGTGATGGGATTGCTCGCCGGCAGTATGTCCTGTGGCTTTGTGCTGGCGGTAACTCTTAACAACGCCGGCGGCGCATGGGACAACGCCAAGAAGTACATTGAAAAAGGCGCTCACGGCGGCAAAGGCTCACCCGCCCATAAGGCAGCCGTTGTCGGCGATACAGTGGGCGACCCGTTCAAAGACACCGCCGGCCCGAGTATGAACATCCTGATTAAACTGATGTGTATGGTCAGCGTGGTCTTTGCAGGTGTCGTTGTCAAATTCGCCCCGGCTATCTCCGAGTTTCTGCATATGGGCAGCAAATAGTTGACTTATATCAAAAATAATTGTAATCTATCGGGGTCGAGAAACTCGACCCCGTTTTTTTAACTAACGGAATAAGGAAAATTGGCAAAAAAACAACAGTTAAACGCAAAAAAATTCGCCATTGAGGCGGCTAAAATCGCCCTCGAAAGACACTGCACTGACGTCGTAGTGCTTGACCTGACAGGCAAAAGCCCTGCCACGGACTATTTTCTAATCGCCACCGGCACAAGCGACAGACAAATAAAAACCGTCGCCGACGAAATTATGCAGTTTGGCAGAGAACATAAATTCAATCTCTTCGGGCGGGCAGGCTACGAACAAGGCAAATGGATATTATTGGACTTCGTTGATGTCGTGGTTCATATATTCGATGAAGAATTCAGGCAATACTATGACCTCGAACTGCTCTGGGGGGATGCGGAAAAACTTGTCCCTGCGTAGGCAGGGATTGAAAATTTAAGACTTAAGATTGCATGAAGACCGCAATTGAAATAATCTCGGAAAGAATAAGTGATGCAATTGCAAAGGCGACAGGTCAAAAGTATACCACTGCAATTGTAACACCTGCTACCGACCCGAAATTTGGCGACTACCAGAGCAACGATGCCCTATCGCTTGCAAAAAAACTAAAAACTAATCCTCGTCAGCTTGCCGAAAAAATCATTGCAAACCTGCAAATCGAAGATATTTGCGAAAAACCAGAAATCGCAGGTGCAGGTTTCATAAATTTAAGACTCAAAACTGAATTCGTTGTAAAAAACCTGCTCGATATAAACTCTGATAAAGACAGACTCGGCATTGAAAAGGCTAAAAAAGCAGAGATTGTCGTCGTCGATTTTTCAGGCCCCAATATCGCAAAACAAATGCACGTCGGCCATCTAAGAAGTACAATCATCGGCGACTGTATCTGCAGAATGTTGGAACTTGCAGGCCATAAAGTCATCCGCCAAAACCACATCGGCGACTGGGGAACGCAATTCGGCATGGTAATCCTTGGACTGTGGCATATGTGTATGGCCGAGGAGAAACATAGTAACCAAAAGCCATATTATCAAACTGAACTCGACGAACTAAATATCTACGCAAAAGACAGGGAGAAATTGAAGGCTATAAGAGATAGACATGAGAAAGATTGGCGGGAAGACCGTGAAAATCCTGAGAAGAAACCTGACGGCACTCTTGGTTATGGTAAGAAGATTTTCAAACCCTTTTTTGATAAACTGAAAGAAAGAGACGAGGGTGAAGTATGGGAAAAAATTCTTCCGGCTTATCAATACGTGAATATGCTGGAAGAAACTGTTACAGGCATGGAGTTAATGATTCCTACCGTAATGGATAGTAAAGAGCAACCAATATGTTACGAATCACTCTCACGTCGTGTAACCGCTATGCTACAAAAAGGCGGCAAGAAAAATAAGCAGGAACGTGATGCCTGGAAACTGATACGAAAGCTCACCCTTAAACACTGTGACGAGATTTATAAAAGTCTTGACATTACTTGGAAAAAGAAAGAGATTCGGGGCGAAAGCTTTTATAATGATATGCTGCCAGATGTCGTTGCGGAGTTGAAGAAAACGGGCTTGGCAGTTGAATCGGACGGGGCGATTTGTGTCTTTCCAGACAAAGAAAAATTTAAAACAAAAGAAGGCGACCCCCTGCCGTTTATTATTCAAAAGTCAGATGACGCATATTTATACGCGACGACGGATTTGGCGGCGTTGCGGTATCGCATTAATGAATTAAAAGCCGATAAAATTATTTACGTTACAGATGCAAGACAGAAACAACACTTTGAAATGCTGTCTGATATAGCCGATATGGCTAAATGGACAAAGAAGGAAAATGTTAAGCATATTACATTTGGCTCTGTCTTAGGCGAAGACGGAAAACCATTAAAAACCCGTTCAGGCGAAAACGTCAAACTAAAAGAGCTTCTCAATGAGGCCGTAAAAAGAGCAAAAGATGTCATTGAAGAAAAAACCCCTGATTTGCTGGATGATGAAAAGGAAAAAATCGCAAAGGCCGTTGGCATCGGTGCGGTCAAATACGCAGATTACTCAAATAACCGCACAAGTGATTATGTTTTTAGTTTCGATAAAATGCTCGCAATGGATGGCAATACCGCGCCGTATATGCAGTATGCCTATGCAAGAGTCAAATCCATCGGCAGAAAGGGACAGGAAAGAGGCATCGATGTCGAAAAGGAATTGAAAAGCGTAAAAGAGCCGCAATTATCTGAACCTGCCGAGCTTGAGCTTGCAAAACAGTTGATTAGATACAGCGAGGCGTTTAACTCTGCAATCGCAGATTTTAAGCCTAATTTTTTGACCGGTTATTTATATGAGCTGGCTCAAAAATTCAGTGCATTTTACAATGCCTGTCCTGTTCTCGACGCTCCATCGAAAATCAGGCCGTCAAGGCTTTTACTGTGCGATTTAACCGCAAAAACAATCCACCACGGCCTTGAAAACCTCCTCGGCATTGAAACAATTGAAAGGATGTAGGAAAAATGAAGGTTTTTAATAATTCATTTACCGTAGGCACAAACAAACGCTGCGAGATGATTGATATAACGGACAAAATCCAGGATATAATCGGCGATGTCGGAATATCCGAAGGCACTGCTGTCGTTTACTGTCCGCATACCACCGCGGCTATTACCATAAACGAAAATGCAGACCCCGATGTCGTTCACGATATCCTGCTTATGCTTTCAGAAATAGTGCCCCACTCTCACAGTGGATACAGACACTCGGAAGGCAATTCGGATGCGCACGTCAAAAGTTCAATTATAGGATGCAGCAAAACAATTCCGCTATCAGCCGGCAAAATGCAGTTCGGCACCTGGCAGGCGATATTTTTCTGTGAATTCGATGGTCCGAGAAGAAGAACTGTTCACGTCCAGATAACTGGTGAATAAATCCCAAGCACCAAATCCTGAATTCCAAACAAGGTTTTATTTGCGCATAAAAAAGGCGAGCAGGACAACATGGTTTGGGGGGAAACCACGCGTTGTACCTGCCTCGCCGAGGATTTTACGGCGAGATTGTAACGCGGCTGGGGGGCGACCACGTCATGGGGGAAACTCTCGCCGCCTCTTATGAAGCCTTTTAAGGGGCTTCAATAATGGCGAAACGGTCAAAGTGGTTGGGGGGGAACCACTGGTTTGACACTGCCTCGCCGAGGTTCATTAAGCTGCTATTTCAGCAGTCTATTCACACCAAAAATATTATACCAGTTTTAAAGAGCTAAGTCAATGGAATTCCCTAAACCCATAAGACCATAAGAACATAAAAATCAAAATATGTCAAGCCCTTTTTTGTGTAAAAATACAAAAACTTTAGGCTTGAATTACATTTTTTCAGACCTTAGATTATGTATGTTAAATTTGCGAAATTTTTCCCCATATATAATTTCCAAGGAAGCTTAAAATTATGACCAAAAAGAGTGAATCGGCCGTCAGCGAAAAAATCAAAGATACTGCTAAGTCCATACAGGAAAAGATCTTAAAAAAGCAGAAGCCTACTATGTCAACACCCGTTCGCTCGCTGGGCAACGTCAAATATCATCCCAAAAGCGGGTATTTCGAAATCGCAGGAAAAAACAAAACAAGAACGCTGACTGTAGGAACCGTCAAAACCTTCGCACAAACGCTGAAGATGATGTCGCTGTCCAAGGAGCTTATCGATACAAACGATATGGCCACCAAAAGAGAGGCATACTACATCTCCAAAAACTGGGGCAAGGCGGGTTTTGCCGAACAGCCGGAATCCGACACTATTATGGACGATATCGAAGCTATGTTCTCAATCAACAGAGAGCAGCTTAAATTCATACCTGAAGAAAAAGGCGGAGACGTCGCTGGAAGACTTATCGTTATCGATACCGATTCAAAAGGAAAAAAATTAAAAATCGACTGCACTAAATTCGGCTCAGGTTCATACTCAATACCCATCGACGTCGAAAATCTCGAATTTGCAGGCAACGCTAAATTCATACTCGCTATCGAAACCGCGGGAATGTTCCAGAGGCTTGTGAAATACGACTACTGGGACAAAAACAACTGCATACTCGTCAGCATGGGCGGCGTACCGACAAGAGCGTGCCGAAGATTCATCAGGAGATTATCGGATAAATTAAAATCGCCTGTTTACGCCTTTGTTGATGGCGACCCTTATGGATATTTCAATATTTATCGAACCCTAAAGGTCGGCTCAGGAAATGCGGCGCATCTCAACCAGTTCTTCTGTGTCCCGAAGGCAGCCTTCCTCGGCGTAACCCCGCAGGACATTATCGACTATAAACTGCCCACGCACCCGTTAAAAGATGTCGATATCAAACGTGCAAAAGACGCCCTGAAAAATGACCCCTTCGTAAAATACCATAAGCCCTGGCAGGCCGCGATAAATCAGATGCTCAATATGGGCGTCCGCGTCGAGCAGCAGGCCTTTGCAAAACACGGCCTCGATTATGTCGTCAACGAATATCTGCCGAGAAAACTGAAAAAAACAGCGCAGTTCCTGCCGTAACCAAAAATAATGATGAGCAGAATCGCAGACAATCTCGAAAAGGTCAAAAACAACATACAAAAAGCCGCCGACAGGGCAAAACGCAGCGGCTCCGAAATAACCCTCGTCGTCGTTACAAAAGCCGCAAACCTCGAAGCAATAAAACAGGTTATAAAATTAGGGTGCACTCAGCTCGGAGAAAACAGGGTGCAGCACCTTAAAATCGCAACCGATGATTTGGCCCAATTTCTCAAGGAAAACCCGCAGCTTGGCCAAATCAGCTGGCATATAGTAGGACACCTCCAG
>Ga0315275_10003471_pt1 | contig 14499 bp, 12 predicted proteins | sample YL17G03_0_MG_FD_205557 | JGI IMG/M metagenome (GOLD analysis project Ga0315275, IMG submission 205557) | Sediment microbial communities from Yellowstone Lake, YNP, Wyoming, USA - YL17G03_0 | ecosystem: Environmental > Aquatic > Freshwater > Lake > Sediment | place: USA: Wyoming | collected... | reverse complement strand
AACTCAACATCGCCGAATGTATCAGCAAACCTTTCAGCCCGAAAGAGCTTTTAAATCATGTAGAGAATGTATTACAGAGTTCTGCAGTAAGTTAAAAAAGGGGATAAACAACAATGTTAAAAACAGCGGGCAATCGACTCAGTTACATCCAGTCTAAGCTTCTGAAAGACTTTGGACACGATGTTGCCGCTTTTGGCGCAAATCTTATTGTTTATGACCCCCAGTTTAATCTGCTGTTCAATTTCGACGGGGGTAAATTCATAAGTGATTATGAGTCGGCATCAGCCTTCGCAAAACATGTTCTGGACTGCGTGTCGGACCGGATACAGACCTTCGGGAAATTCGAGCAGATACTTTGCGCCAATCTTATGGCTGGAAAAAGAATAGATGCCGTTCTTGTGCTCGATTGCGGTCAGGCGATGCAGGCCGATACCGATAAAGGCCAAATAAAGGTCTCCAGGTATATGCAGCAGATTCTGAAAATGTTCATAGCCACCTTTGGCGAAACTCATAAGAATCAGCAGCAGATGGAACTGGTCAGCAACGAACTGTCGCAGACTTATGAAGAGCTTATGTTGCTGTATAAGATGAGCACTAATATGAAGGTGACTCAGTCCGATTCGAGTTATCTTCAGATGGCGTGCGACAACCTGACTGAGCTTGTGAACGTCGAGGGCATCGCGATTTTCCTTGAAAAGCGAGTTAACGACACGAAAAACCTTGTTCTTACTGCCGGTACCGGTCTTATTGCCATCGACCATAAGCACTCCAATATGCATGAGATTCTTCTTGAGAGGCTTCTTGCGGAACTGCGGAGCGGCTGTGATGCCCTGCTTGACAGCGAAGTCGATGCACCGTTCAAGTATGAATGGTTCGGCAGGGTAAAGAACATAATAGCAGTGCCGCTTCACGGCAAAGACAGGATTATCGGAATGATGGTCGCCACCAACCGGCTCGACAAAACCGATTTTGACAGCATTGATGTAAAGCTTTTTAATTCGGTTGCAAACGAATGTGCGGTCTTTATCGAGAATGAGAGTTTGTTTCGCGAGCTTAAGGAGCTTTTGATAGGCTCGTTAAAGGCTCTTACAAGCAGCATAGATGCCAAGGACCAGTATACCAGAGGACATTCGGAACGGGTGGCGTTCGTTTCAAAATGGATAGCGGAGCGCTATGCTCAGATAACCGGAGAAATGACAGCGGAGCAGACACAGAAAATTTATCTTGCCGGCCTGCTGCATGATATCGGCAAAATAGGCGTACCCGAGTCAGTATTAGGAAAGCAGGGCAAACTCACCGAGGCCGAATACGAACAGATGAAAGCTCATCCTGCGATAGGGGCCGGTATACTATCAGAAATACGCCAGATGGTCGATGTGGTTCCGGGAGTACTGTGCCATCATGAGTGGTATAACGGCAAAGGTTATCCGAGAGGTCTTGGCGGCGATGATATTCCTCTTGCCGGCAAAATTGTGATGATAGCCGATTCCTTTGATGCGATGACTTCCAAGAGGACCTACAGAGAGGCTTTAGGGGTCGAGGCCGCGATAAGAGAAATAGAAAAGGGTCTTGGGGGCCAGTTTGACCCTGAGATAGGTTCAATATTCATCAACAGTGATGTTGATAAACTGTGGGGAATACTGCAGGGCGGCAGAATCGAAAATTATTCCAGCGACAATTTCAGCGAATACGGCACTATTGCGATAGGAGCACTTTTGAGATGAAGATAAATCATCAGGATTATAATAATGTTACGGTTGTGGAACTCCACGGTGAATTTGTGGAAGAATACTGCAAGGTATTTCAGGATACGGTGTCCGAACTTATTAACAAGCAGATATCCAGCATCGTTCTTGATATGAGCAAGGTGCCTTTTATCGACAGCAACGGCCTTGGGATGCTGCTGTGGCTGAGAGATTATTGTCATGAAAACAGGAGTCAGCTTAAACTTGCAGGTCTTGACGATAATATCAAAAAGATTCTCGAAATTACCCGGCTTGACGGCAAGCTGGATTGTTATGAAGAATTGAGCCAGGCGGTTAAAAGCTTTACGTAAAAGGACAAGGATATGAAGGGAACAACGTCGACAAAACTTCAGCTTGGCGAAATACTCCAGCAGAGAGGCATTATAACGACTGAGCAGATAGAGGAGGTGCTCTCTCGCCAGAGCGACGGCGGCCATCAGAAGCTTCTTGGCGAACTGCTGGTGGAAAGAGGCTACTGCAGCGAAAATGATATTGCCTCGGCTCTTGCAGAGGCTTACGATGTTCCCTATGCGCAAATAAGCCCGAAGATATGCGACCCGAATATTATCGAGGTTCTGCCGCGGGACTTTCTTGAGGAGCACAGTGTTCTGCCTCTGTTCAAAGTTAACGGTGTTCTGACTGTTGCGGTGAGCGAGCCTACCAATGTATTTTTGATTGATGAAATCGGAAGACTCAGCGGCTGCACCGTTCAGGTAGTCTGTGTAACTGCAAAAGACATCCAGGCAACGCTTCAGGCGTATATGCCGGCTTCCAACGTGTTTGTCATCGACGACATAATTGACGAAACGGGTCTTGACGATTTTGCACTGATTGAAAACATCTCGGAGGATATATCAAATCTTGAAGAAGTTGCGGGTCAGTCGCCTGTCGTAAAGCTTGTCAATTATCTTATCTACAATGCCGTGCATGAAAACGCCAGCGATATTCATATAGAGCCGGATAATAAAAAGCTTCGCGTAAGATATCGTGTTGACGGCAGATTATATGAAAAGATTCGACCTCCTTACCAGATGCTCGCGGCGATAGTTTCACGTATTAAAATTATGGCCGAGCTTGATATAGCTCAGCGCAGGATGCCGCAGGATGGTGGAATACATGTTATGATCGACGGCCGGCCGATAGATTTGAGAGTTTCCGTAATGCCCTGCAGTTTCGGCGAAAAGGTTGTTATAAGAATCCTTGATGCCAAACGAATTTTATTCAACCTTGAGACACTGGGTTTCAGTTACGACAATCTCAAGCTGCTCAAGGAAAAAATCCATTCTCCCAACGGCATTATTCTTATTACAGGTCCGACGAGTTCGGGTAAAAATACGACGCTTTACGCAACAATTTCAGAGTTGAACAGTGATGAAGTGAATATATGTACTGTTGAAGACCCGGTTGAAGCGAATGTATCCGGCACTAATCAGTTTGGTGTCAGTGAAGCTGCCGGTTTTACGTTTGCCTCTGCACTGAGAAGTCTGCTTCGTCAGGACCCGGATATTTTGATGATTGGTGAAATCCGCGACCAGGAAACGGCAAACATCGCAGTACAGGCCGCTCTTACAGGCCATCTGGTGCTTTCCACATTGCATACCAATGATGCACCCAGCGCTGTTACCAGACTTATCGACCTCGGCGTTGCACCATATCTTGCGGGAGCTTCTCTTATCGCAGTTCTCGCTCAAAGGCTGGTGCGAAAAATCTGTTCCAACTGCAAGGAGGAATACGAACCGTCCGTATCAGTCAAGAAGGCGATGGAAAAAGCTCTAAACGCGCCTGTGGCGAAGTTTTATCGGGGTATAGGCTGTAAAAAGTGCAGAAATACCGGGTATCTGGGCCGGATTGCCATACATGAGTTATTTGTTACGAATTCGGAAATTCAGGAAGTGATAGCTGAAAACGCAAATATCAAGAAAATAAAAGAACTTGCATTCAAGAACGGAATGGCATCTCTTCGCGTTGATGGTCTGAATAAAGTGAAGGCCGGCATAACAACGATGGATGAAGTTCTGCGTGTGACGGCATCCGAAGGGTAAAACCATTTATTTTTTGGGGACAAAAAATTGGCCGGATTACTTGATTCGCTGCTTTCAGGAAAGCCTGTATTGTCGCTGTCGCAGGCAATGCCGTTTTCGAAAGTCAAACAGTCGGAGCTGTGGCTTTTCACGAATCAGTTGTCAGTGATGCTGTCAAGCGGTGTTGTCTTGAGCGATGCGGTCGAAGCTATTACTTCCCAGACAAAGCCAGGCACATTTCAAAACATACTTTTTGATATATCCGACAAGCTTCAAAGCGGTGATAGTTTTTCAGTTGCACTTTCAGCTTTTCCGAAGGTTTTTACGCCGATGTTTGTCAGCATAGTCGAAGCTTCGGAAGCTTCCGGCAGAATGCCGGAAATGCTTGAGGTGCTTCAGGAATATATCGAGAATGAAGTGGAGACCAAAAAACAGATTAAAGGCGCGCTGATTTATCCTTCAATTATGATGATTATGGCCGTTGTCGCAACTACTACGCTTTTGTTTTTTGTCCTGCCAAAGTTTACAAAGATTTATGAGTCAAGAGGCAGGGCTCTGCCGAAACTTACGCAGATTCTTGTGGATTTCAGCAAATTGTTAAGAGATTTTAAATCGGCCTCTCTGATTTTAATCGTTCTGACGGCTTTTTTAGGGGCGGTTTTTTATGCCGTCGGTACCCCCTGGGGTAAAAGAGCCGTTGACTGGCTGAAAATTCATTTGCCTGTGCTGGGTACGATGTTTATTGATACCATAATGGTCAGAAGCACGAGGATTATGGCTACTATGCTTTCTACCGGCGTAACACTTCTTGAGACGATAAATGTTGTCAAAAGTACCTGTGATAATGAGTATTTTGAGCAGTTCTGGTCCGAGACCTGTGACAGGGTAGAAGCGGGTTTTCAGTTTTCGGAAGCCATGAATCTTGCTTCATATAGCGAGCTCATTCCACCTGCAATCATACAGATGATTCGAGCCGGCGAAAAGGGCGGCAGTCTCGGTTCCGTATGTGGAAAGATCAGCAACTATTATGACACAAAACTCAGGGCTTCAATCAAAGCAGTAACCACTATGATTGAGCCTCTGATGATAATAATAATGGGTTGTATCATAGGTACTATCGCAATAGCCCTTTTGCTTCCAATATTCAGGATTTCTACACTCGTAGGACATTGAGTTTGGTTGCTACTTGTAACTCTTTTTTAAAAAAGCACTTATGGCGATAAAGCCAGTTTAGGTTACACCTATTTATCCCTCTTTTTGTCAGCGAAATAAAACTTATTGCAAGAATTAGCTTTATTGTTATAATCGTCTAATTCAACTTATTGAAAGGTAGTATTGATAGATGTTAACGAAGGAAAAAAAGACGAAAATAATTAAAGAGAACAAAATTGCCGAAAACGATACCGGTTCGCCTGAGGTTCAGGTTGCCATTCTTACGTCAAGAATTAATGAGTTGACCGAACATTTCAAGACCCATCCCAAGGACCATTCTTCGAGGCGGGGTTTGCTAAAGATGGTCGGCAACAGGTCGGCCCTGCTTAAGTACATCAGCAAAAAGGACATAAAACGATACAGGGAAGTTATCAATCGTCTTGGACTCCGCAAATAGGAGTTTTGAGTTCTTGGTTCTTAGTTAACTCAAAACTTAAAACTCAAAACTTTAATGAGGTAAATAATGACAAGTGTTTTTAGGGTTGAAAAGCAGATTGGCCAGAATTCTCTGGTTCTGGAAACCGGAAAGATAGCGAAGCAAGCCGATGCTTCTGTTGTTGTAACTTATGGCGAAACAATGGTGCTTGTAGCGGTAACTTCTGCGCCGCCACGTGAGGATATTGACTATTTTCCGTTAAGCGTTGAATATCGTGAAAAATTGTCCGCTGCCGGCAAGTTTCCCGGCGGTTTTATGAAAAGGGAGGGCAGACCCAGCACAAAGGAAATTATAACCGCCAGGCTGATTGACAGACCGTTGCGTCCGCTTTTTCCCGACGGATACTTTAACGAGGTTCAGGTTGTAATTACCGTCATAAGCGCCGACCAGCAGAATGACCCCGATGTTCTTGCGATGATTGGCGCGAGCGCCGCTCTTTCTATAAGCAAAGTGCCGTTTCAAGGCCCTATTGGCGCTGTCAGATTAAGCAGGGTAGAGGGACAATTTGTAATTAACCCCGGGCATGAACAGCGGGAAAAAAGCGACTTTAACCTTGTTTTGGCAGGCCGTCGCGATGCCATAAATATGATAGAGATTGATGCGAAGCAGGTTCCTGAAGATGTTGTGGCGGAAGGTATTCAATTAGCACATCAGTCAATAAAAACGATCTGTGATTTGATTGACGAGCTGGTCGCAAAGTGCGGTCAGGAAAAGGAAGTTCCCGAAATAGAATGGGACCAGCAAATTGCCGACGAAATCGCTGAAAAATACTCAGATGATTTCGGGCAGGCATTTGGGATTAAATTAAAGTCTGAAAGAAATACTGCTCTTAAGGAAATAACTGAAAAGGCTGAGGAGCTTTATTGCACGCCGGCCGAGGGCGCAGATGAAGCTCGGTGCTCGAAAAGCCTTTTCAACAGAATCCTTTACAATGTACAAAGAAAAGCAGTAAGGCGGCTGATACTCGATGGGAAAAGACCTGACGGCAGAGGCAGCAAGGACATAAGACCTGTAACATGTGAGGTGGGTTTATTGCCGCGTTCTCACGGCTCATCTCTTTTTACAAGGGGCGAAACGCAGGCTCTTATTTCAGTTACACTCGGCACAGGCAGGGATGAGCAGATAGTTGACGGTCTTTTAGAAGAATACGGCCAGAAATTTATGCTGCACTATAACTTCCCACCGTATTGTGTCGGCGAAGTGAAACCGATTCGCGGACCCGGCAGAAGGGAAATCGGTCACGGCGCTTTGGCTGAAAAAGCTCTTGAACAGGTAAGGCCGAACATTGACGATTTTGCATACGTAATCAAGATAGTCTCTGACATAACTGAGTCCAACGGCTCCAGCTCCATGGCGGCAGTCTGCGGCGGAACACTGGCCCTTATGGACGCAGGCGTCCCCATCAATAAGCCTGTTGCCGGTATATCAATCGGTATGGTAAAGGAAGATGATAAACACGTTCTGCTTACGGATATAATAGGCGATGAAGACTATTTTGGCGATATGGATTTTAAGGTTGCAGGCACTAAGGATGGTATTACTGCTATTCAGCTTGATATAAAAGCGGTATCTTTGCCTCATAACATTATAGTTGAGGCTCTTGAAATGGCCAGGCAGGCTCGCCTGGTACTGCTCGACATAATGACTCAGACAATAAGCGTTTCAAGACCGGAGTTGAGCAAGCATGCACCGAAGCTGATCAGCGTAGAAATTGACCCTGAACTTATCGGCAAAATTATCGGCCCGGGCGGCAAGGTTATTAAAGGCATCCAGGAAAAGACAAACACCAAGATTGAAATAGAAGAGGACGGCACTGTTTATATAAGCTGTGTTGGCGGCGATGGCCATCTGGAGGCCAAGAAAATCATACAAGCTATGACTGAACCGCCGACGGTTGGTCGTGTTTATCTTAATGCAAGAGTGGTTTCCGTAAAGGATTTTGGGGCGTTTGTTGAAATCCTGCCCGGCATAGAAGGCCTTTGTCATATAAGCGAAATGGCGGATGGTTACGTCAAAAACGTCGATAACGTTTGTAAAGTTGGAGACGAGATTTCCGTAAAGCTTCTCATGATTGACGAGCAGGGCAGGTTCAAGCTTTCCCGCAAGGCGGCGATGGCTCAGTTAAAAGCTGAAGCTGAAACAGCAAAACAGCTCTAATCGGGGCAAGGAGATATTTTATTGTCCCCTTTTTTGACAGACGCTGTTTCAGGTATTGTTTTTGGGCTGGTTTTGGCAGCCGGCCTTTGCTGTTTTTATAATCACAGAAAAAGCCGCAAAACTGCTGGGTATCGGCGAAAGGACCCTTTATCGAAAGATAAAGGAGTATGGTATTCAATAACATAAAACCGTTATCAGAAATTCGGTTATCAGTTATCAGTAAAAACAAATCCGCGTCAATCAGCGTCTAAAAAATAAATTCTTTGTGCCTTTGTGTCTTTGCTTGTCCTCCGTAGCCCCAATTGAATCATGGCGAAGGTGGGTGGCTATTTTTTCCGCCATTGCGGCAATTGGTCGGGTGTAACTTTTTCCCACAAACCTTTTTTTCTTTTATTGCGGTTTTTTCAAGCTGAATGTATTTTTCAAGATAACTGTGCGGGAAACGCGTGTCTGCATAAGCAAAACCTTGCGAAACCAGCTCTTCATTTAAAATTCTGCCGTCAGCAAGCCTGATATGAGCCAGCAGGCGATGATATTTATCGCGTGGTTTTGACAGTTTGTCCATAATGACGCTAACTTCCTGCCCAAGTACCATTTTGGCGGCAAATTCGCTTGCCTCTGCTCCGTAGTACCTCGCACCTTTGGGGCTTTTCTCGGTTTCAGGCGTATCAATTCCGAGCAGGCGAATTCTCGTATCCGGCCAATTCCCATCAGGGATATTTATGTCGATAGTGTCGCCGTCAACAACCTTTACCACAGTGAAAATTTTTTCATTATATTTGTCCCAGTCATTGCCATCCTGCGTCTTTTGGTTGTGGAAGTACGTTTTAAGGTAAGGATGAAAACTTTTGTCAAACCATACGGCCGCGGCAAGAAGTAAAAAAGCCGACAGCGACAGAATATTTCGCCGCAGCCGGCTTTGTGCATATTTTTCTTTTTTATTCTTCATAGTAGCCACTAAGACACAAAGTTTTTGAAATAATTCATTTTTTCTTCGTGCCTTTGTGCCTTCGTGGCTATTCTATTTCACGTAACTTCGTTTTTCGACAGGTTTATCGAGTTCAAAGGCCTTGCATACACTTATAAGGGCCTTATCGCCCTGGTTCTTGTCCACGATACAGCTTATGCGTATTTCGCTTGTGGTTATTGAATCGATATTGATTTTTTCCTTTGCCAGAGTGCCGAACATCAAATTGGCAACGCCATAGTGCGTTCTCATTCCCACGCCGATGACTGAAATTTCCGCGATGTCGTCGCGATAAAAGACGTTCTGGCAGCCGACTTTATCCCTGATTTCCTCGACGGCTTTTTTGGCATCGGTAAAATCATTTTTGTTGACGGTAAATGAGACATTTGCTTTTTCTTCGCTGACCTCAGTCTGAATAATGTCGTTGACGCTCACCTTTGCCCCGGCAAGATGCGCGAAGATTTTTGCCGCATTGCCGGGCTTGTTGTCAACGCCGACCATACTTACTTTTGCCAGGTTTTTTTCGATTGTAGCGCCTGATACAAGAATACCTTCCATTTGTGGTACCTCATGAGTAATTAATGTTCCTTTTTTGTCCGACATACTGCTTCTTACGTGTATGGTTACATTATATTTTTTTCCGAATTCGATTGACCGGCCGTGCATAACGCCTGCGCCGAGGCTCGCCATTTCAAGTATTTCATCATAGCTTATCTGGTCCATTTTTACGGCTTCTTTAAAAATCCTGGGGTCGGTTGTATATACGCCGTCAACGTCCGTGTAAATATCGCACGTTTTGGCTTTCAATGCCGCAGCCAGGGCGACAGCGCTCGTATCCGAGCCGCCTCTGCCGAGCGTCGTTATATTTTCATCTTTGTCGATGCCCTGAAAACCGGCGACGATAACGATATTGCCTTCATCGAGACACTTTTTTATTCTCTTTGTATCGATACTCTTGATTCTTGCCTTCGTATGGACGCTGTCGGTAATCATTTTGATTTGCGCGCCGGTAAAGCTTATCGCCTTGTGTCCCATTGCCTCTATTGCCATAGCTATAAGTGAAACGCTCTGCTGCTCGCCTGTGCTGAGGAGCTGGTCCATCTCGCGTTTCGGAGGGTTGGGATTAACTTCGAGTGCATCAGCTATAAGCTCGTCGGTTTGCTGTCCGCGGGCGGAGGCAACCACCACCACCTGTTTGCCTTCATCAAAGGCCTTTATTGCCCGCTGTGCGGCTCTTTTGATTTTTTCCGCATTCGCTACCGATGTCCCACCGAATTTTTGTACAATTATTTCGCTCTTTGCCATAGTCGTTTTTGAGTATCAACCTTTTATAAAATATTCCATTAGTTCGTAACCTTTGTCAATGTTTAAGCCTGTCTGCGCAGCATTGGTTTCGCTGAACGGCAGTTTCACGATTGCAGTGATTTTGCTTCCGGCCATAGCGAAAGGCACGGGCCGGCCGGAGTGGGCCTGTGAATTTACCGGAGTCGGGTGGTCCGGCATAACAAGTATTCGCCAGTTATCGTATTTTTGCAGGGCCTGGTAGACCGGCCCGACTATGTATTTATCAATCTGCTCAACAGCCTTTTTCTTTAATTCCGCGTTTCCCGCGTGGCCTGCCTCATCGGGGCCTTCAATATGGACAAGAACTATATCATATTTGTCAAGAGCTTCTATTGCAGCCTGTGCTTTTCCCTTGTAGTTTGTGTCCACAAAGCCGGTTGCCCCTTCCACCTTTATAAGGTCAAAGCCGATTAGTTTTGCAAGGCCCCTGACAAGGTCCACAGCGGTAATAGCGGCACCCTTCAAACCGAATCTGTTTTGAAAGCTTTCCATCGCAGCCTTTTTTCCCTGTCCCCACAGCCATATTGAGCTGACCGGGTTTTCACCAAGGTCACGTCTGACCTTGTTTATTTCGTGTTCTGCCAGCAGTTGTTTTGACCTTGCCATCAAATCGAGCAGTATCTCTGCGTTTTTACCTCTCGGCAGATTTTTTGCTATTTCCTGACCGATAATATCGTGCGGCGGCTCAGTATAAACGTCAAAGTCTATATCCTTTATTACGCACAGATGCCTGTAGCTTACACCGGGATAAAATTTGATATTATTGTTGCCGAAGACTTTATTTAAATCCTCTATGAGTTTTGCCCCTTCTTTTGTTGAGATATGTCCTGCGCTGTGGTCTGCCATTTTATCATCGGCTATAGTTACAAGATTGCACCTGAATACCCAGTCCGTTGGTTCAAGCTGGATATTCATAGCAACGGCTTCGATAGGTGCTCTGCCGGTATAGAATCTTTGCGGGTCGTATCCGAGCAGGCTCATCATTGCGACATCGCTTCCCGGCGTCATTTTTTCGGAGATTGTCCGCACCAGACCCTGCCGGCCGGTTTGACTTATAATGTCGATATTCGGTATTTCAGCGGCTTCCAATATGGTTTTGCCGCCGAATTGTTCGATAGGCTCATCAGCGGCTCCATCAGGCACTATGATTACAAATTTACTCAACGCCATCCTCCGGTATATCGACTATCCTTACGCAGACCGGTTTGTCTTTGACAATCTCGAGTTTACTGAAGTCTTCAAGTGCCGCGGTAATTTTTTTCTGCTGAGTCTGATGTGTTATCACAATGGCCGGCACTACGTTATTGGCATTATGTTCCTCGTGCTGAAGAACGCCTGAAAGGCTTATATCCTTGTTGGCGAGTATGGTGCAGATTTGGGCAAATACGCCGGGCTTATCAGTCACCCGCAGCTTTATGTAAAATCTGCTGACAAGTTCGTCGATTCGGCTAATGAGATTTTTGGTTTTATTTCTCGGCTCAAGCTTGAGATGTTTAAAAAGTTTTTTCGAATTTCCCATTGCAACTTCGATAATATCGGCCACCACGGCTGAAGCGGTAGGCATCATCCCTGCTCCTCTGCCGTAAAACATAGCCTGTCCGGCAGCATGGCCAAATATGCTCACCGCGTTGAATGGTCCGTCAACTCTTGCAAGTGCGTTGTCGGAGGCGATAAAGCAGGGGTGTACGCGAAGAGAAATTTTCCCATCATCCGCTCTTTGTCCGATTGCGAGAAGTTTCAGTGTATATCCCATCTCGCTGCCATAGTGGATGTCGGCGATGTCGATATTTTCAATACCCTCGATATAAATATCGTCGGGTATTATTTCGCAGCCGAATGCGATTGAGGTCAGTATGGCAAGTTTATGTGCGCTGTCAGAGCCGTTTATATCAAGAGTCGGGTCGGCTTCAGCGTATCCTTTTTCCTGTGCCTGTTTTAATGCGTCTGCAAACTGCATATTCTTTTTCGTCATATTGGAGAGGATGTAGTTGCAGGTTCCGTTGACGATTGCGTATATGGCCTTGATTCTGTTGGCGGCAAGTCCTGTTCTTATCGCGGATATTATCGGTATTCCGCCTGCGCAACTTGCCTCGAATGCGATGCACTTGTCAGCCTTGTGCGCCGCCGCGTAAACTTCGTTTCCATGTTCAGCCAGCAGGGCTTTATTTGCCGTTACAACGTCCTTGCCGCTTGCGAGCAGTTTTAGCTGGATATCCTTTGCAGCTTTTGTTCCGCCGATAAGCTCAACTCCTATTTCGATACTCTTGTCTTCGAGGACGCTATTTAGGTTATCTATCAGTATTCCCTGCGGCAGAGCAACTTTTCTTTTGCTCTTTGTGTCGATATCGACAACGCGGGCAAGCACCAGTCTTATGCCGGTTTTTGCTTCGATGTAATCGGCATCTTCCAGCAGGATTTTCGCAACGCCGCTTCCAATGGTTCCGAAACCTACTATCGCTATTTTTACAGTTCTTTCAGCCATAATTATTCCCAACTTGTGTAGAGGTAGAAGTTTACCGAAGGCGGGCTAAATCTGCAAGTAAAATCACATGTTATAATTGCAGCAGCAGGGGCTGTGAAGCCAGCAGGCGATTAAAGTTTTCTTCTTTAACAAATGCGGCAGGGCCTTTCGGGTTGTATTTGGTGAGCATTTTGATTGCCGCCTTGAACTTTTTTTCAAGTGGCGCTATAAGATGAATCCCGTTAGAGACAGGCCGCCAAAGGCGGCCGTCAGGCATCAGAGATGCCTTGTCTCTAACGGGATGAAGGTTCTCGATTTCCAGTTCATACGCGCAAAGAGCGAGTCTGTCTATAAGCGGTTTTTCTTCTTCGTATTTGCCAAGCTTATAATCGGCCTTGAAGCTCGATAGCATAATAGCCTGATTTTGACCGTAGAGCGGGTCGATGGCAAGCGGCATACCGGCGTATTGCAGATGGACTCTAATCTGGTGTGTTCTGCTTGTTTGTGGCCGGGCTGCTATGAGGCTGATGCTTCCGAAATCGGCGACAAGTTCCCATTTTGTCCGGGCTTCTTTGCCTTTTTTTAAATCCACCTCCATAATTTGTGGATTTTTTCTGTTCGGAGCTATTGGGGCATCGATTATACCGGTTTTTTCGGTTCGACTTTGCTCACCGCAGGCCGCCGGCGAGCCAGTTATTAGCGCCAAATATATTTTTCTGACCCGACCTTTCTCAAAATACTCTGACAGTTTTCTCTGCGCATCGGTGTTTTTTGCAAGGAGCATTATGCCGCTGGTGTCCTTGTCGAGCTGGTGAACAATTTTTAAACTCTGCTGGTCTTTTCTCTGATTGTGAAGGTAATTAATTAAATTAACCTTTCCGCTTCGGTCGTGTGTATCGCTTATTCCCGCAGGTTTGTTGATTGCGATAATATCACTGTCTTCATAAATTATTTCTATGTTGTCTTTTGACATTGATTGACTTTCTGTTAATGCCAGTTTGCGGTCTTTATTCTATCATTTCATTTTTTCTTTTCCCGCTTTTTCTTCTATGCTAAAATCCGAACAATTCCAGGCAAAATAACGTAATATTATGGTTTTACCGCTGGTATAATATAAGCTGGCAGAATAAATATTTATTTAATGTAACAATACTTAACTTGTTGAAAGGAAATGGTTTATGAATCGAAAAAAGACTTTAGCACTTGTTTTTGGGCTCGTACTTACTCTTCTTTTAAGTTCGTTTTGTTTTGCTGAACCTGCCGAAAGAAAGGACATTGAAACGCTTCGCAGCACGGGCCAGGTTTTCGCAGAAATAGCTGAGAAGGTTACGCCTGCGGTGGTGTTTGTCAGTGTTGAGCAGGAGGTTGTTCAGCAGATACCGGACATATACTTCGGAGACCCGTTAGACGGATTTAACGATGAATTTTTCAAACGTTTTTTTGGTCAGCCTTTTCCCCGTCAACGGCAGCAACAGCCTCGCCAGCAAAAGCAGATTCGCAAAGGGCAGGGCAGCGGTTTTATAATTTCTCCTGATGGATATATTCTTACTAATAATCATGTGGTGGAAGGGGCTGAAAAAATCGCTGTAAAACTTTCCGACGATAGAGAATTGTCGGCTAAAGTGGTCGGCACTGACCCTGATACTGATGTTGCCGTGATAAAGATTGATGCGAATAACCTGCCGACCGTCCAGCTTGGCGATTCTGACAAGCTCAAGGTGGGCGAGTGGGTTATCGCGATTGGCAGCCCGTTTGGTTTGAGTCATACGGTAACTGCCGGTATTGTCTCGGCCAAGGGCAGGAGCAGAATAGGCCTTAGCGAGTATGAGGATTTTATCCAGACCGACGCTGCGATAAATTTCGGCAATTCAGGCGGCCCGCTGCTTAATATCGACGGCAAAGCGATTGGCATCAATTCGGCGATTTACAGCCGCAGCGGCGGTTATATGGGTATCGGTTTTGCAATCCCTATCAATATGGCGAAATATGTTTACGAAGAGATAAAAGCTAAAGGCAAGGTAACCAGAGGTTATGTGGGAATTTACGGCGAGGATGTCAGTTCTGAAATGGCTGAGCATTTTGGCGTAAAAGACCGTAAAGGTATTCTGGTTAATAAAGTTATTGAGAACAGTCCTGCCAGCAAAGGCGGTATTGAA
>Ga0315275_10003470_pt1 | contig 14502 bp, 16 predicted proteins | sample YL17G03_0_MG_FD_205557 | JGI IMG/M metagenome (GOLD analysis project Ga0315275, IMG submission 205557) | Sediment microbial communities from Yellowstone Lake, YNP, Wyoming, USA - YL17G03_0 | ecosystem: Environmental > Aquatic > Freshwater > Lake > Sediment | place: USA: Wyoming | collected... | reverse complement strand
CGGATGGACCTTCACTTGGACTACCACTTGTTACTGTGTGCGCTGCAGTGTCCGTATTGCTCCATTCAACAGTATCTCCAACATTGATTGTATTTGATGCTGGTAAAAAGCATTCATTGGATACTTCGCAACCTGGGGATGATGATCCAGTTGGAATTGCCACACTGATTTTCTGTGGACCTGTTGTTTCTTCTACTGGTGCAGTCTCTTCTACTGGTGCAGTCTCTTTGACCATGCATTCACCTTGGTGATCTAATGTAACTTTTGCAGCATTTAGCGTACACAAATTGCCATATGTGTTACCATCGACACCACATACTGGAACATATTCTCTTGTACAAGCTACTGGTTTTTCTTCAACTGGTTTTACTGGTGTTGTTTCTTTGATCGCTTTTACTGGAGTTGGTTCTTTAACTACTGGTGTGACATTCGTGTTGACATTACCTTGGGTACTGCCAGCATAGAATGCAAATCCTACACCTATAGCTACAATTGCGATAGAAAATACAATTGCTGCTTTATCTATACTTGTCATATTGATCCATGTCTTTATGCATACTAAATAAACCTAATCTTCATTTTTAAGTTCAAAATTTACTTGGTTGCAAATTATTTATATCTCCATTAATCGTATCTGTTTTCTTGTGTTATTTTGTCTGATTTCAGTATGTGAATTTAAACAAATTTGGATTCTATTTTTTTATAGCCCTGTTTTATCCGGAGTCACCAACTCATATTGAATTTTTAATTTTCTTTGTTCAATTAACTGTCTGATGAAAAATTTTCTTTTTTCAATAAACTCATCAGGGCTTTTTTTATTGCCTGATAAATGCTCCAACATTTTTTTATCATCTAGTACAAATTTTACTGTGTCTTGATTTTTTATGATAAATGTGCCAATACTCCAAAACAATCCCACGTGTAACGCAATATACTTTGATTGTTGATTGCTCACTTTATCCAAATAAATGCCTGGATGCTCTCTTTTTTGCTCTATTATGGAATCAGTTGTTTGAATCAGCCACTCTATTTTCTTTGTATCTCCATCAGAAAATAATACATGCTCCAATTGTCAATCAAAAAGGGGTTTTTTGTCTATATATTTTGAATCCTCCCCTTATGATCAAAGATTCAAAGACGGATGTATGCTGGAATCACATTCATTCTTTTCAAAAATGGTCGATGAGTTGGTAGAATTTTCAGAGTATGATCCTGAATTGGCTGATGGAATTAGATGGCTTGATGATCAAGCCCAAAAAAAAGGTATTACGTTTTATGATATGGTTTTTGAAGTATTGTACAAGCACGATGTTAACTCTAAAGCAAAAGAATGGCTTAACACAAGAAATTAGAAATTATTTTCGCAAGTCCAGGGTTTTATACTCACAGCCCTCTGGCCCACAATATTTTCCAACATAGACTGCATTAGGCCTATACAGTGCAGGTTTTGGTGCTGCCTCTGCAAATTTTTCTTCAATAATATGTGCTGCCCAGCCTGCAACTCTTGATATTGCAAAAATTGGAGTATTGAGATCCATTGGAATTTTTAACATATGATAAATTGAAGCACTATACAGATCTACGTTTGGATAAATTTCTTTTCCTTTTCGAGTTTTCATTTCTGAAATTGTTGCAGTCTCTATTCTTTCTGTAATGTCATACCACGGATCTCCTGTTCTTGCAGCAAGTTTTCTTGACAGTTCTTTCAGAATTTCTGCTCTAGGATCAAATGTCTTGTAAACTGCATGACCCATCCCCATAATTCTTTCACCTTTGCTCATTTTCTCTTTAATCCATGGAACTACGTTATCAATTGTTCCAATTTCTAAAAGCATTTTCATTACCTCTGTGTTTGCTCCTCCATGCAATTCTCCGCTGAGTGCCCCAATTGCTGCACTCACCGCCGAATACATGTGTGCTCTCGTAGATGCAACTTGCCTTGCAACAAATGTGGAGGCGTTAAAACTATGATCTGCATGAAGAATCAAACATGTATCGAAAATCTTCTCCACTTCTACATCGGGTTTTTCTCCAAACATCATGTATAGGAAATTTGCCGCATGGTCTAAATTTGGATCAGGGTCTAATGCTTCTAATCCTTCTCGAATTCTATGCCAGCTTGAAATTATTGTAGGTACTTTGGCAATTAAATTGATTGCCTTTTCATAACTTGCCTCCTTCGTTGAAAATTCCTCATCATAATAGCCTGCCAACGCCGCAACAAATGCTTGTAGCATATCCATTGGGTCTGCATCTTTTCTCCAATTCCCCATATTGATTTGCATTCTTTTGGGAATTAACCGTGCTTCATTTAATCTGAATTTGAATTCTGCTAGTTGTTCTTTTGAAGGTAATTGATCATGTAATAACAAATATGCTGTTTCTTCATAGTTTGATTTTTTTGCTAGGTCTAGGATATCATAGCCGCGGTAAATCAACTTGCCTTTTTCTCCATCTATGTCTGAGATTCTGGTATCTGCAACCTCAATTCCACGTAAACCTATGTTTTTTGTTTCCATGTTATGTCTTTGAGAAATCTTTTATTATATTTTCGCAAGGAATCATGTCTGCGAAATTTAGTAATTAGTCTAATATGGCAACTCTGGCTCATAAATGATCAATTTTCATCAAAATTAAATGAATCCCGTTGAAAGACAATTTTTGGACAAACTTGATCATATTGTTTTAACTGCAACCCCTGAAGAACTCAGGAAGATTCAGGAAATTGATAGACAAACTCAATTGAATGGAATGTCATTTTATGATGGATTTGTAAATTCACAATATCTTACAAATCACAGTATGAAGCAAGAATCTCGAGATTCAAAACCATGATCCATTCTTGATTTAAATGAGGGTTTGCAAGTGAATCGACAATAATGGTCTTATCTAAACCAAAGAAGTTACTAAAGCCTCTTAAGAAAAAAGATATGAAAAAAACAACCACCACAAAACAACAAAGAACTAAAGTCATATGTATTTCACACAAAGAAGATGCAGATGGTGTAAGCTCTGCAGCTTTGATTAGACAGGCTTTTGGAGGTGATTCTGTTTTGGTTGATTATCCAGGACAAATGGAGAGTATACAAAAAATTTGTCTCGATGATAAATTAAAATCATTATACATTTGTGATTTGGGTCTTAGTAAAAAAAATCAGGATGAATTTGTTGAACTATTGAGAATTCTAAGAAAAAATCATGTTCTAGTAACATACATTGATCACCATGATATTGATCCAAAAATTTCTATGGAATTAGAAAAAATGAAAGTTAAAATGATTCATGATATCAACGAATGCACCACAGTTCAAGTGTATAATGCATTTAAATCAAAACTCTCTGATCATGCTCCTTTCATTGCAGCATGCGCTGCTATTACTGATTACATGGAAGACCGACCAATCGGCTCCAAACTACTCCAAATTTACGATAGGCAATTTGCTTTGATTAATGCAACTGTCCTTACTTACAATATAGTTGGACACCAAAAGGATCCAGACTATTTGTTGTATTTGGTAGAAGAATTAGCGGCCTCTAAATTCCCGCACGAAATTCCAAACACATTCGAATTTGCACAAATTCAGGTTGATAAACTTGCACAAATAATTTCCAAAGTAAAAAAAGGTATGAAAACTATGAAGAACATCGGATACATGGAAATTATGGATTCTGGAGCAAGCGGTGCTGTCAATTTTGTTTTAGGACTATCTGGAAAAGATGTTGGTGTTGCATACAAAGAACGAGTTGATCATGGTATCTATGCAGTTTCTGTCAGAGGTTCAAGATCTTGTAAAATTCATTTAGGAAAAATTGTAAACATTCTTGCAACTGAACTTGGCGGTTCAGGTGGAGGTCATGATAAAGCATGTGGGGCAGTTATTCCAAAACCAAAAATTCAAAAATTCCTCAAAGAGTTCAATAAACAATTAAACTAATTGGAAATAATTATTTGTACATTATTGAAATGAAATCTCAATAATTGCATCAATTTCTGTCATGGAATTTAATGGTAAACTTGAAACTCCTACTGCAATTCTTGAATGCTTTCCACTATCTCCAAATATTTCGTAAAACAAATCCGATGCGGCGTTGATTACTTTTGGGTGCTGTGTGAATTCTGGGAGAGAATTAACAAATCCTGTTAATCTCACAATTTTTGAAATTTTTTCAAAACCTCCTAATTCTTTTTTAACCTGTGCAAGTATGTTGATTGCACAAATTCTTGCTGATTCTACCGCAGTTTCAATATTTTCATCTGAAACTTTTCCAGTAAATGCAACTTTGCCATCTATCATTGGAATTTGACCTGAAACGTATAACAAATTACCAGATTTTACAACTGGAATATAAGATCCGGCAGGAGTTGGTGGTACTGGCAATTTTATCCCCATTGATTTTATTTTTTCTTCAATCAAGATACTTATGACTAAGTCTTATCTGATTTTAATTTTTACTTATTTTGATGAGTACCTTTTCACCTTTGTTTGAATTGTTCTGATATACTGTTCTAGTCGTATATCCTTGTTTTTGTAAACATCCATCCAAAATTGCTACCCATGGTAGCGAATGTCCACTATTCAATTTTGAATCTATTGTTATGTTTTTAGTGTTGGCATCAAAATTGACATGACCTGAACACATGATTTGCAGTGCAGCGTCTACTATCTCAATTATTTCATCTAGTGATTTAATTTTCAAATTTATTCCATTTTTCTCAAGTAATTTAAGCATGTCAAATTCAGGTTTTTTTGAAACAATGGCTGAATTTAGTATGTGCAATAATCCATTTTCATTAATGATTTGAATAATTTTATAGAGTTCTTGCGCTTCATTTTTTGTCATATCTGCAAATGATTCTGTTTTAAATGAATTTTTCCAAATATTTGCAAATACTCTATTTTGATTAACTCCTAAAATTTCAGTTGATGAGAATATTGCTCCCTTGCCATTTTCATTGTCAACTATCAATACTTCTGTCTCATCAAAAATAAAGCAATTTTGAACTACGTCTGATACTCTGATTTTTACTTCATTTGGAATTGTTCTATATGTCTCTGAACAAAGTTGTGCTGATGGGACCATTGCCCTCACTTCTAGATTTCGACGAAGGACTGATAGTAACTGTTCTTTACATTCACTCAAAAGCCCCAGTCCCCACTGATCTACCATGATGTTTATTGAAAATTTTGAACCCTCTATCATTGTTCTTAATTGATCAAGCACATTGTTTGCACTAACATGAAAGTATCTCTTTTCTTCAGATCCTCTTGATTTTCTGCTTTCCTCACTTGCCTTTTTTAAATTTGTCACCAAAGAATTCATTGCATTTACTTTGTTAATTTGTTCATGAATAATTGCATCAAATGCATCTTCTGGCGCAATCGCTGTACACATAATTGGTTTGCTTTTTGAAATAATTGCTAATCTCTTATTTTCCAACTTTAATAAAGTGGGGTATATTTTGGTTCTTGGAATATTTGAATAATATGCAAGTTCACTTGCAGATATTGTTCCTTTTGAGATAAGTGCTACATATGCCTGTGCTTCATACTTGCTTAATCCAAATTCTTCGAGGCTAACAGTTAGTGCCTGTTCATTTACCATACTCCTACTTGATGTGTGATTAGGTAAAATCGAGAGCTAAATTCCTTTATACAAATACTCAAAAAAAATCAAAATTGTAACTACGGTGAGATGTTACTACAGTTACTGATAAAACTGTGACACCGTCCTAAAATATAAAATCACTACTAAAAAATTGACGTGATGACTAATTTGAATTTATTTGGAATGGAGTCCACGAACATGACGCAGACTGTCACAATCGTTCCTAGACTAGAATATTCAAAAAAGTTACTTGATAGTATTGTGAGCGTTCTACAAAAGAAAAGAAATGAATTGCAAAATTTAAACCTAATTTTACTTGACGTAAATGACGATGCTTGTGTCACAGCACTCAATTTAGAACGAACTATCGTGTTTTCATTAGAAATCCTCGTTCAAATAAAGAAGAGATTAAATTCTATCTCTGGGGTAAATAGTATTCCTGAACTTTTACCTTTGACCATTCCGATGCTTAGAACTGTGAGTGCTCAGCTTTTTAATCTACTCCCTGCTTGCAGTCAAAATTTATGTGAACTGTCAGTCCATTTAGGCAGCATTGTACTAGATTCTGCGATTCTCTCTCGGGCTAGATTTGATTTTAGTCAATCTAATGATGAATCTTCATTGGTACTTGATGAAGTAAAATTAATCGTAGACTCTAAAATAAGTAAGCAGTATCCTAATGTTGATTTTTTTAAATCTTGCAACACTTGAATTTTTTTAACTCTAAACGTGATTTTAAAAAAGACATAGAACACATCCAAACACTCTCTGTAAAAATTGAAAAAAACTTGTCCAAATATAGCATGTCCGAAGACGATAAAATTGGTAAATTAACACTAGAGGAATTACAAGATATAAACAAAATTATAGGATTGGCTAATTTTATGCTCCTCAAATATGAAGATAAAAAAGAGACACATTCGATTTTACAACAATTTGTTTCAATCATTACTGAATCCGCGCAATCGATAGAATGTATTGATGATGATCTCTCAGAGTTAATTTTATCTGCTGAGGATTCTATTAATAAAGTCAAGAACATTCACTCTAAAATTTCAGAAAAATCTGATCTTGAAAAATCTTATCTTGATGAACCTATTAACGATGCCCCTAAAACTAGTTCAATTAATTTAACCAATTTTACTAGACTGGTTAACACATCTGGATACCAACAAAATTCTCAAGGCAATGCTACACAGATGATATAGATGAGTTTGGCCCCACAAGAATTAGAAAACAACGCAAGCAAATATGCTTCAGAGGCAATCAAATTTGATTCTCAAGGAGCACGAGGTATGGCTATAACACATTATCAACATGCCATTGATTCACTTGTTAAATTATTGCAACTATATCCAACAAGTAAACTCAATCCTATTTACAAAGACAGATGTAATTCTTATCATAATAGAATACAGGCACTTCAGGAATCTCGTGGAGTCGAACCCGCCGTAGATCCAAATGCCTCTCCTAAAGAACAAAAAGCATCTGTACAAAGACAAACAGATGAAAATGATTTTGAAGAATTAGTAATGAAAGAAAAACCCAATATTAGCTGGAGTGAAGTAATTGGATTGGATGATGCAAAAAACGCATTACGCGAATCTATAGTTTATCCTACAAAAAGACCTGATCTTTTTCCTTTGGGTTGGCCAAAAGGGATGTTACTTTATGGTCCTCCTGGAACTGGTAAAACAATGCTAGCCGCTGCAACTGCCAATGAGATGGATGGCTATTTCATTAATGTAGATGCTGCATCTATGATGAGCAAATGGCTTGGTGAAGCTGAAAAAAATGTTTCAAAATTATTTCATATGGCAAGAAGTTATGCCGAAAAAGAAGGAAAACCTGTAATTCTTTTTGTTGATGAAGTTGATTCTCTTTTAGGATCCAGAAATAGCGAAGTTGGAGGAGAAGTGAGAACAAAAAATCAATTCCTAACAGAGATGGATGGCGTTAATGGCAAAGGTAAAAATTTAATGCTTTATGTTATTGGGGCTACTAACAAACCGTGGAGTCTTGATTGGCCTTTTCTTAGAAGATTCCAAAAAAGGATCTATGTTTCACTTCCAACTCAAGAGGCAAGAGAAAAGTTATTTGAACAATATACTGCCCCTCTTAAAAAAGATCTAAGAGTAAACATATCCGAACTTGCACGATTATTTGATGGGTATAGTGCGAGTGATATCAAAGATGTATGTCAAGCCGCACAAATAAAGGCCGTTCACGAAATATTCAATGCTCCTGATTATCATGAACCAGTGGATGGCGAAACACCGATACAACCACGTGAACTTACCACAACTGACTTTAAAGAAATTATGTCAAGAAGAAAACCAAGCGTATCACTTGAAATGGTTCGTGCATACCACAAGTGGAGCGAAGAATTCAGAGCCCTTTGATAAATTTAAATTAATTTTGCGATCAACCTTCAAAAAACTTAAATCAACGAAAAAAATTACTCGTCGAGGGTCACAATTACTACAAAGAAATCAAGCCACGCAAACAAGTTTGGGAAACTGATCTTTGATGATGGCACCGTTCTTAATGGGGAGGGATTTGGTTATTCTACAACTGTTTTTGGTGAAATTGTATTTAATACGGGCATGGTGGGATATACTGAGACACTCACTGATCCCTCGTACAGTGGGCAAATCTTGACATTGACATATCCGCTTGTAGGAAACTATGGGGTTCCTGATCCATCAATTAAAGACGAAGACGGAATTCCAAAATTTTTTGAATCTGATAAAATTCAACTAAGGGGACTAGTCGTTCATGAACTGTCTCTGACTTCTAGTCACTGGAATCTATCGATGACCCTTGATGAATGGCTTTATAATGAAAAAATTCCAGGGATCTCTGGAATAGATACAAGGTCGCTAACAAAGAAAATCCGAACAGGAGGGGCAATGATGGCAGCTTTGGTAGTTTCTGATACTGAAATTAATGTCGATGAGATAAAAAAACAACTTGCGTCTGCACCACATTATAATTCTGAACAATTCATGGATGTTGTTTCTACTAAACAAGAAGTAGTTTATGGATCTGAAGATCAGTCTGTAGTTGTAATTGACACTGGTACAAAGAATGCGATTCTAAGAAATATTCGTGAACTTGGGTACAAAGTGATAAAAATACCGTGGAATACAACATTTGAAAAAATTTTATCTCATCACCCTAAAGGTGTTGTAATTAGTAATGGGCCTGGTGACCCTCAAAAATGTTCAAACACTATTGAGACTGCAAAAAAACTAATTGAGAATAATATTCCAACACTTGGAATTTGTTTGGGTGCACAAATCATTGGTATTGCTGGAAACACCAAAACTTATAAATTGAAATATGGTCACAGGGGACAAAACAAACCCTGTGTCAATTTAGATAATGATCAAATTTACGTTACGAGTCAGAATCACGGGTATGGGATAACACCTGAATCTCTTAGTGCGTCTGAATTTAATTTATGGTTTAAAAATGCAGATGATAATACGGTTGAAGGAATAAAACACAAAAAACAAAATTGCATAGCTGTTCAGTTTCATCCTGAATCTACACCTGGCCCTAATGACTGTAGATTCATCTTTGAAGAGTTCAAACACCTAATGGAGGAAGGCGAATCTGCCAAAAAATGAATCGATAAAAAAAATTCTTGTACTTGGTAGTGGGGCAATAAAAATCGGAGAAGCCGGCGAAAGTCGCTAAAACGACCGTCAATTTGACTACTCCGGAAGCCAATGCCTCAAAGCAATACATGAAGATGGATTGAAAAGTGTCTTAATCAATCCAAATATCGCTACAATTCAAACAGATACTAGATTTGCAAATAAGGTGTATTTACTGCCTGTTAATGTTGAGTATGTAGAATCTATTATCGAGAAAGAACGACCTGATGGTATAATGTTGGCCTATGGGGGTCAAACTGCTCTTAATTGCGGTGTTAACCTCGCTGAATCTGGCATACTTCAAAAGTATGATGTACGTGTTTTAGGTACACAAATTTCTGGGATTCAAAAAACAGAAGATCGACAACTCTTCAAAGATTCCATGAATCAATGTAATGTTCCAATTTTGAAAAGTAGAACGGTCAGAAATTTTATCGATGCCAAGGAAATTGCTCAAGAATTAGGGTATCCTGTGATTATTAGAGTAGCGTATACTCTTGGAGGTAAAGGCGGTGGCGTTGCCTATAATGAAATTGAATTACACGAAATTGTGGAACGAGGGTTAAGGGCAAGTCTCGTTGGCCAAGTTCTAGTTGAGGAATACATTGGGCACTGGAAGCAAATCGAATATGAGGTAATGCAAGATTATGATGGAAATAACGTAATTGTCTGCAATATGGAAAATGTTCTTTCAATGAAGGTTCATACTGGTGACAATATTGTTGTTGCTCCTTCACAAACAATTGATAATCACGAATATCACATGCTTCGTTCTGCAGCATTACGTGCAACAAAACATGTTGGAATAGTCGGCGAATGCAATATTCAATATGGCTTAGACACAGATTCAGATAGATACGTGGCAATTGAAATAAACCCTAGATTATCTAGATCGTCTGCACTCGCAAGTAAAGCAACAGGTTATCCACTGGCATACATTTCTGCAAAAATTGGATTAGGATACAAATTACCTGAACTAGAAAACAGCATTACAAAAACAACAACTGCTTGTTTTGAACCCTCTCTAGATTATATTGTATGCAAACATCCCAGATGGGATTTTGCAAAATTTGATCTTGTAAATCGAAAACTCGGTCCTACTATGAAATCTGTAGGAGAAGTTATGGCGGTTGGAAGAAGCTTTGAGGAATCATTACAAAAGTCAATACGAATGCTTGACATTGGAAACGATGGTCTTGTTCTAAACAGAGTAAATGGAAAAACATATGATGAAGAACAACTAGAAGATCATCTCTCTCATCCGGATGATTTAATTTTGTATTACGTCGCAGCTGCTATCAAAATGGGAATTTCAGTTGAACGAATTTACAAACTTTCTTCAATTAATCCGTGGTTCATTGAAAAAATCAAAAATATCGTGGAAATTGAATCGAGGCTAAAACAGGAAGAAATTACAACCTCCTTACTTTGGGAAGCGAAAAAGAAGGGTTTCTCCGATAAGCAAATCGCACGTGCAAAAAATAAATCCGCTGAAGAAATACGTGAAATTCGTAAAAAGGCAAAAGTTTTACCATCTGTGAAACAAATCGATACTTTATCTGCCGAATGGCCCGCAATTACCAACTATCTCTATTTGACATATGGAGGTAACCAAAATGATATTCTAATCAATCCTGATGAAAAGGGAGTGATGGTACTTGGTGCAGGACCATATCGTATTGGTAGTAGTGTGGAATTTGATTGGGGAACTGTAAACATGGTTTGGGGATTGCAAGAAAATGGAGAAAAAAATGTATCAGTTGTAAACTGTAATCCTGAAACCGTTTCAACGGACTATGATATTTGCAACAGATTGTATTTTGAAGAACTAACTCTAGAAAGGATCTTGGACATCGCTGAATTTGAAAATCCAAAAGGTATTGTTACTTGTGTTGGTGGCCAAACTGCAAATAATTTAACATTGGGCCTTGCTAAAAATGGTATTAATATTCTAGGTACTGCGGCACATGATGTTGATAGAGCAGAAGATCGTTCTCAATTTAGTTCGGAACTAGACAAATTGCATATACAACAGCCTCGATGGCAAGCTTTTTCAAATCTTAATGAAGCAAAAATTTTTGCACAAGACGTGGGATTTCCAGTCATTGTTAGACCTTCATATGTGTTATCTGGAGCTGCAATGAAAGTAGTATGGTCGCAAGTCGATCTAAAAAAATATGTTAAAGAAGCAACTGATGTGTCTCCTGATCATCCAGTTGTTATCTCAAAATTTATGCTAAATTCACTAGAAGTAGATGTTGATGGAGTTAGTAATGGAACTGAAGTTATAATTGGAGCAATAGTTGAACACATTGAGAGTGCAGGTGTTCACTCTGGCGATGCTATGATGTGCATTCCACCCTGGCGGCTGAACAATAAAACGATCGACACTATCACTGAATATTCTACAAAAATTGCGAAAACATTCAATGTTAAAGGACCATTTAACCTTCAATTTTTAATTCATGATGATCATGTCTATGTAATTGAACTTAACATAAGGGCATCTCGCTCAATGCCTTTTGTATCAAAACTTGTAAAAACAAATCTAATCTCACTGGCCGCAAAAGCGATTTTGGGTAAACCACTACCTAAATTGCCTGAAAACAAGTGGCAAAAAATTCATAATTTTGGAATAAAAGTACCACAATTTTCGTTTATGCAGTTAGATGGGGCTGATATTACACTTGGTGTAGAAATGCAATCAACTGGGGAGGTTGCTTGTTTTGGAACAAGTTTCTATGATGCGTTAGCTAAAGGACTTACATCTGCAGGGTATACTCTCCCTATGACAGGCACTGCTCTTGTAACCGTTGGCGGAGCTCAAAACAAAGAAAAATTATTACAACCAATTGCCAGATTGAAGAGTCTCGGATTTAAGATTCTTGCAACTGAGCATACTGCAGAATTTTTTGAAGAAAAAATTGGCGATATTAAGATAGTTCACAAAATTTCAGAGCCTACAAGAAAACCCAATATTGCAGATTTACTTTATGAAAGAAAAATAGACTTTATCATAAACATCCCTAGTACATCCACCCTTGAAAAATACGTTGGAATGCTTGAGGATGAATATCAAATCCGAAGAAAATCTTTGGAGTTAGGAATTCCTGTTCTCACCACAATTGAACTTGCCGATTCTTTTGTAAAAACTTTGGAATGGTTAAAAGATAACAAAACTACAAAAGATCCTATAGAACCTTATGATAAATTAGATTGATTGTATTATTTTGAACTACAAAAGTAATGAATTGATCAAAACATTGTATTGTTTTGGCTGATCTTAAATAGTGATATTTGTAAAAGTTGATTCTTCATTTATTTTAAATGTAATTACAGGACCTGATTAATTATGGATTCATCTCCTATAATTGTTCCATCAAGTGTGATTATTCTAGCGGATGATACCTGTTTTATTTTTTCTATTATTGGAGAAATTGATTTTTTATATTTTTTTTTGTGTGTAGCATAAAAATATCTATTAAATGACGGAATAATTATAATTTCAATCACTCCTGATTTATTTGGAAATACATTCTGTTTTTCCGTCTTTATTGAAATCCATACTCTCTGTCCATTTAATATTGAATCTTCTTGAAAAAACACGGGGTGAACATGACCCATGATAATTTTATCCACATGTGAAAAATTTTCTGAAGGCATTGTATGTCCATGTGTTAGTAAAATATTTTCTAAAACCATTCCAGCTGAGCTAATCATCGAAATATTTTCTGGAACTAATCTCTGTATGTTTGCATCGTGATTTCCAGGAATAAGTACTACATCACATTTCTGTCTGATCCTCTCAAAAAATAATGGGACTTCATCCCATTCACTTTTTGAGATAATTTTGATACTTGATTTTATATCTCCTAATAATATGACTGAATCTGGTTTTTCTGAATCAATTATGCTGGATAATTCCTCTATTGTTTCATTAATTGAGGAGTTTTTGCCAATGAATATATCGTTTGATGCAAGACTACTTTCAAATCCTATGTGTATATCCGTAACTATGAGATTCTTTTTCTGTCCTTCTAAGATCATAACTGGTTTAGATGGAATTATTCTTATCTGCGACATCAAAGATATACAATGGACTTCGAATTAAATTCTTATGAGTACTGATTCTCAAAGAATCGAATCTATAGTTTCTGAAAAACGAGTTAAATTACATTTTTTTGAACCTAGTCAAAGAAAAATCTGGACTGTAGTTGGAAAATCTGAGGAACATTGGTTGGATCCTGATGCTGAGTTTTGTTCTTGCCTTGGTTATTATTTTGGAAGACTGACTGGAAAACCCACTTGCTATCACTTGGAGTCTGTATATTTGGCTAAAAAAGAAAATAAAATTGAAACAATTATTTTTTCGGATGAAGAATACGCTGATTTTATTTCGGGAATAATTTCTGATTTATAAAATATACTTATTCGAACTTGTTAATAACTAGAAATAATATGAACCATTCATGGATGAAAATCAATATAATTCTTTAATTGAAAAGATCGCAAACACTATGGAGATAGATGATTTATCTATTGATGAACAAAACATCCAAAAACTCCAAAAATATAAAGATCAAGTAAAATCTAATTCAAATCTAAATGACGAGGATACAATGAAAGTAGTTTATGAATCACTGCTTTACTTAAAATTAAAAAATTCAGATTCTGGTGACCCATTGCAAAAGGGTGATGAGTTCGGGGCTGGATTCAGCTAGTTCTATCCTAACTGAATAGTTTCAATATCTTCTTTGGAGACACCTTTCCAGAGTCCAACCATTCCCTCCGGCTTTACTTCCTCCACCTTGGTTATGTGCTGAATTTTAATGTGATCAGGGGTTGGCGGCATCCAAAGCATGGCCATATAATCTCCAACATTTCCAGTCTTACTTGGTAAAGCCATTATGATTTTCTCCTTTAAGAATCCCTTTGAAACTAGGGCATTCACTGCTTTTTCTTGAAGATCCATTCTTCCATGTGTGAACAGATAGACATTTTTTTGAGTATCGATTTTTACCATGACTATTTTGATATCTTTCGCTAAATCAATCTTTCCTGTACCTATTTCTACCAAAAAGGGTTAAATTAGAATAAACACAGTTTTGATTTGTGAAAATATTCACCGTGGGGAGTAAATCGTTTGTTACAAGCTTCCAATTAGCAGGAATTCCTGGCATAATCTCAGAGACACCTAAAAAAGCATTAGATGAAATTAAGAAACTTACTA
>Ga0315275_10003469_pt1 | contig 14504 bp, 8 predicted proteins | sample YL17G03_0_MG_FD_205557 | JGI IMG/M metagenome (GOLD analysis project Ga0315275, IMG submission 205557) | Sediment microbial communities from Yellowstone Lake, YNP, Wyoming, USA - YL17G03_0 | ecosystem: Environmental > Aquatic > Freshwater > Lake > Sediment | place: USA: Wyoming | collected... | reverse complement strand
CGCAGATGTCAACCCTCTCGGCAGCAAGAGCGATGTCATAGCTGTCGGTCGCGGAACACATGGCGAACATGAAGCCGCCATTGCCAACAAAGTCTTTTATACTGCGAGCGACGGCTTTTTTCTCATCAGAGACTTTCTTGAAACCCAGTCGCTTCGCTTCCTTTTCGTAGAGAAGCTGCTGATCGACATACCATTGCGCGAAGCGGTAGTTCGCGTAGAACTTTCCGTATTGCCCGGTGAAGTCCTCGTGATGCAGGTGGAGCCAATCGTAATCAGCCAACTTCCCTGAGAGCGCCTCCTCGTCCCAGATTTTTGTGTAGGGTATCTCCGCGTATTCGAGGGCCAGGGTCACGGCATCATCCCACGGCTTGAAATTCGGCGGTGCATAGACGGCAACCCTTGGCGCTTTCTCGAGACGCACAACGTCCTTGTTGTTGTCCTCACGTTGCACCTCTGCATAGATAGTCGATGCATCGGCAACGCTTGCCGGCTCGAAGAGAACGCCCCGGATTCTGCATTCTCGCGCCAGCACATCGCTGTAATCAACCATGAACGCTCCACCCCTGTAGTTGAGGAGCCAGTCAACTTCACCGTTGTGCTGAAGCACCCAGAACGCAATTCCGTATGCCTTCAGATGATCGGTCTGTTTCAGATCCATCGGAATCAGCAGCTTGGACTGCCCAATCGCCACGCTCCATTGTGTTGCCACCACCAGCAACAGCAGCGCCGTCCACAATCCGCCCGTCAAATCCCTTTTCCGCATTGACATTGTCTGTACTCGCATTACAGAGAATCTCCCCGCAACATTCGAATCCGTTTTCGCGCCTCTTCGACGAAAAGGGATGTAGGATAGTTTGCCAGCACATGTTCGTACGCTTCGATAGCTTTCTGCTTGTTCTTCAACCTATCTTCGTAGATTTCGCCGATGCGCATCTGTGCGTGATCGCGCAGAACGCTGGCCGGCATATCATTTGTCACTGTCCGGAATACCGCAAGCGCATCATCGACGCGGTTGAGGAGCAGCTGCAGCTCCCCGATTCGCATTGTCGCATCATCCACGAGCGCTGTGGTTGGATATTGGGTTAGCACAGATTGAAAGCGTACGACCGCTTCGGAGTATTTTCGCTGCCGCACCATGAGGTCCGCCAACGCAAATTCAGTCAGCGCCGCTTGTCCTGCGGCTTTGTTTTCCTGGATGAAATAGAGAAGCTGGAGGGCATCGTTTGTCAGATCGTTGGTTGCATTGACGCTGATGCGTTGCAGCACAGCGCTTGCAGAGTCAAACCTTGCTTCGAAATAGTTGAGTTCCGCCAGGCGAAAGAGAACCTGATCTCGGTATTGTTCCGGTGAGCTCTTTAAAAGGCGGTCGTATTCTCCACGCGTGCGTCCAAGGTCATTCCTCGCCGTCTGGACTTCAGCCAGGCTCAGTGTGGCTTCATACATCAGGTTCGAACTGAACGGCATGGTTCTAACCTTGTCAAACGCTGCCGCCGCCCCGCTGAGATCGAAGAAGCGGGTGAAGCGTATCGTGCCGATGCGAAACAGCGCCTGCATTGCTGTTTCCGTATTCGGGTGGTCCATAATCAGCGACTCGTACAGTGCCAAAGCTCCCTGAAATGTTGGCCGAGTTTCCGAGACTGTCGACCCTCGTCCAATACCGGATGAATGCTGACCCGGAGCCCATTCGATGGTGTCGTTCTCCACGCTGAGCTCTTCAATCGCGCGAGCGTAACCAAATCGGGCGAAGGGCACAATGTTGGCGGCAGGTTTCCCGTCGACGACTTCCCGGAACGCCTTTGCAGACGCCAGATATGCGTGTTCCTGCGCGGCTCTTTGCCCAAACTGGAAGAGTTCAGATCCATTCGCCTTCGTAAGCCGGTCAATGATGCGATACTGCTCCAGGGCCGCCTCATATTGCTTCCCCTCCATGAAAAGCCAGGCAAGGATGGAATACAACGGAACCTCTTCTGTGTTCCGCGCAACTTCGTCCCTGATGACACCCAACGCGGCGCGACGCCCCTCCTCGCGGCCCGTGAACGATGATAACCGGGATTGAATGTACGTCACTTGCTGAGGGTTCGTGCGTACAATCTTGACGTATTCGCGCGTTGCGAATTCGTACTGGTGGAGCGCTCCATAGAGCGATGCGAGGTCTTCGACGAAGAGATTGCGGTTCTTCGTGGCTTCGCGGCCTTCCAGGTAAATCTCAATTGCCTTGTCATATTGTCGGTGATCGATAAGCTGCGCCGCGATCAGACGGTACAGGTTCGTGTTCTTAGGGTCTTTCTTGATGACAACGTGCCAGATGGAATCTGCTGTCTGCGGCCAACCAGCCAGGTCATAGAGACCGCCGAGAATCGAGAGAAGGTTTTCGTCCGTGGGATTGCCCCGGAGTTGTTGTCGAACAAGCTCCATGGCCTTGTCGTATTGCTTTAGTTCCATGTACGATCGACGCAGGCCTTCGAGAATGACGAAGTTCTGCGGATTGCTCTCGAGCAAGGACTCGTAGATTGTGACTGCACGATCCCACGAACCCGCTTGTTCAAAGCTCTGAGCTAATCGAAGTTTGGCGACGATATCAACTTGCTGCGCTCCCGCGAAAACAGCAATCGCGCAAAGACTCAGAATAATCTGAAGAAGTCGCCTTACAGTCCGGGCGAGGTCGGCATGGAGACATTGCATGGTGATCATAGAGTCGTGACTTTCGACAACTTATCAAAAAACGCCGCCTTAATCAAATCGTCCCCTCCTCTTCTCCCCTAACACTCGCGCCGATGCATTGCGTTCCTCGTCTGCCCTCCCGCGTCTGCTCTTGTTTGCTTTGCCATGTGAATTTGCTTACCTTTTCAAAGAATATGGGTGCTCAAAAAAACATCGTCATCCTCGGATCCACGGGATCGATCGGAACAAAGAGCCTGGAGGTGATCGAGGGTTTTCCTGATCGCTTTCGGGCAACGTATCTGACGACCAACAAGAATATTGATTTGCTGGAAGAACAGATCACTCGGTTTCATCCGAAGGGTGTGGTGGTGTTGGATGAAGGCAAAGCTTCCGAAATGCGAAGACGTGTTGATGGCTCTGTCGAAGTGCTCTCTGGAGAGGTTGGTCTCGAGCAGGTTGTCACGCGCGAGGAGGTTGATGTCGTCATTAGTTCCCTTGTGGGGTTTGCCGGGCTGAAACCTACCGTCGCGGCAATCCGGCATCGGAAACGGATGGCTCTTGCCAACAAGGAAACGCTCGTCGTCGCCGGCAGTCTCATAACTTCACTTGTGCGTGAGTATGGGGTCGACCTTCTTCCTGTGGATAGTGAGCACAGTGCGATTTTTCAATGCCTCGTTGGGGAAGACCGTTCTCACATGACAAAGCTGATCCTGACGGCATCTGGCGGGCCATTTCTGAACACCCCTGCCGAGGATTTTGCCGCGCTGACGGTCGAGGAGGCGCTCAACCACCCAAAATGGAAGATGGGGAACAAGATTACCATTGATTCGGCAACCCTTATGAACAAGGGGCTGGAAGTTATTGAGGCGCACTGGTTGTTCGGTTTGCCCGGTGACAGGATCCAGGTGGTCATACACCCTCAATCGGTGATTCATTCGATGGTTGAATTTGTTGACGGCTCTGTGAAAGCTCAGCTTGGCTTGCCCGACATGAAGCTGCCGATTCAGTACGCCCTCTCCTTCCCCGAGCGATGGCCGATGAACAGTGCCAAGGTTGATTTTCCAGCGCTCCAGGCCATGACCTTTTTTGAACCAGATCGGGACAAGTTCCGCTGCCTGGGACTTGCCTACGACGCTCTTTCGCTTGGCGGTACCGCTCCAGCCGTTCTCAATGCGGCAAATGAGGTCGCAGTGAACTCTTTTTTGGATCGAAAAATCTCTTTCGACAAAATCCCGACCGTGATTGAACGCGCGCTAACACTGCATAAGACCCGGTCCAACCCGGATATGCAGGACATTATTGAGGCTGATCACCAAACTCGCGAGTTTGTAGGAACTCTTTTGCAGTAATTTCAGTATTACAGTAGGACATAGACACCGGATTTTGTCCCGGAAACCGTTCAATCGAGATCTGCATGGACGCCTTACCAACAGTTTTTTATTTCCTTGTCGTCATCGGTATCCTCGTGCTCGTCCACGAACTCGGCCATTTTCTTGCGGCCAAGCTCTTCGGTATGCGAGTGGATCGTTTTAGCATTGGATTTCCACCCCGGGCCTTCGGCAAGAAGATCGGAGACACAGACTACTGCGTCTCATGGGTTCCTATCGGCGGGTATGTGAAGATCGCCGGCATGGTGGATGAAAGTCTTGATACAGATTTTGTGAATGAAGAGCCGAAGCCGTGGGAGTTTCGTTCAAAGCCGATCTGGCAGAGGATGATTGTGATTTGTGCCGGTGTCGTCATGAACATCTTCCTGGCAATTCTCATCTTCTGGGGAATCATTTTCTATCAGGGCAAGACCGTCAAACCGGTCACCGAGATCGGGTATGTAGTCCCGGAGAGCCCTGCAGCGAAAGCGGGTTTCCGGACGGGAGATATGATTGTCGACGTCAACGGGAAACGTGCGACACACTGGGAAGAAATCGAGAACTCTGTCTACTCAGAAGCTCTTTCAGGCAATCTCGCGGTTACTATCAGGCGTGAGGGTAGATCGTCCGTCGTGAACATTGTACAGCCGCTGACGACCGAGATTCTCGAAAGTGGTTTGGGTTTGTACCCCGCCGGACTTGTTGCTCTGGTAACGAGCGTCGAGAGTGGGAAACCCGCTGACCAAGCCGGTCTGAAACCGGGAGACGTTATTCTTGACCTCAATGGGCATGGAGTCTCGTTTCACTCGTTGCAGGAATCTGTCAAGCGTTACGCCGGAAAAGAGGTAACCTTTAAGTGGAAACGAGAGGGGGAAGCCAGCGAGGCTCGTCTTACACCAACCGCTGAAGGAAAGATTGGCGTCGGGTTTTTGCCAATGTATAACGGCCCGTTAGAGAGCGTCCACTACTCGCTGTTGGCTGCCCTTCCCGAGGGAATCAAAGATGCATGGAACATGAGCTGGATGAACCTGAAGGGCATCTACCAGATCTTCGCAGGGCGTGTTTCGCTCTCCAAGTCGGTTGCCGGACCTATCATGATTGCCAAGATGGCGACCCGGTCCGCGGAAATCGGTATCATCAGTTTTCTTGGGTTCATGGCTTTGTTAAGCATGAACCTTGCGATTCTCAATCTTCTTCCTTTTCCCGCTCTGGATGGCGGTCACGCAATGTTTCTTGTGTACGAGGCTATCTTTCGCAGGGAGATTCCATCGAAAGTCAAGATTGCTCTCCAACAGGCGGGATTCGTGCTTTTGCTTGTTTTTATGGCCTTCGTTCTGTATAATGACATCATTCGATTCTAGGTGATCGGTCCCCGTGACTCGAATCACCCCATTTTATCCTGCCAGTCGATACCTTTCAGTTATAGGGATAATTTTCAAGGAGGGACTACGAATGAAAAATCTTCTGCGGTGCTTGAGAGCGTTCTCAAGGTTGCTTGCACCCCTCGTGCTCGGGCTGCTCCTGAACCCAGCCACACCATCGTGCACCTATGCGCAGAGCTGGGCTGTCATCATTAACATGCCCCAGACTGATGTGCTGGTCATCGCCAACTATGTTGGCATCGACCAAAAGATAAAGCCTGTGGCGGGTCAAAGCCTCACGATTCAGGCTCCTACGCCCACCGCGACGGACCGGGTGTACATTGAGGCGCACGTCGTCGGTGCAAATATTCTTGGTCTTGACAAATGCAATGGCCAGATCGCGTGGGCTCGCACCAAGGACTTCACGGTCACGGGAAGCAAGACGCTGGGTGCCAGTGACTTCGCAAGTTCAGGCGGCGTCGGCATTGAAGATTCCGGACCGGATCCCAACCCCTGTTTGGATGACCTTGTTAAGAAAATCTCCGAGGGTGTTGGCACGGCCCCTCCGGGTCGTTATACTCTCAACATCAGACTCTTCAAGTATAGCACCAAAGCCCTCCTCGCCCAGGCAGATAACGTAATTGAGATCATTGCTGCCTCTGCCAAGGAGGTTAATCTCAACCTTATCAGCCCCGCAAACGGCGACCAGGTGACCTCGATGAGCCCCACATTCAATTGGGATGCTCAAAAGGAGGGGACGCTGTACGTCTTCGAGCATTCAACGCAGGGCCAGTCGGCCGAAGACGCTATCAGGCCGGGCGGGTTGCTGTGCCTTGAATATCAGTTCACGACAAAGGGTACGGGTCAGATGACGTATCTCTACCCAGGCAATGGCAAGCGGCCACTGCAGGTCGGAAAGAAGTATTCATGGTACATCTCCGCTTCAATCGCTACCGGTGGCGGGCAAACAGAAACGCGCAAAAGCCCGGTATACTCCTTCACCGTGTCCTCGAACGATCCGAATTACACAAGTCTTTTAAATGCATTAAGTAACGCGGCGGATCCGATCGGCTCAACATTCAGCAACCTGTTGACGAGCAACTACACCCTCGCCTATTCCACTTCGAATCCCATCAGGATGAGGATCGGAGGCAGTAGCGCACGTTCCTTGGATATCTCTGAGCTTCTCAAGAAGCTTAGCGAGTTGGCGCAAAGCGGCGTCCGCGTGAACGTGCAGATCGGAACCGAATAACCTTTTGATGGAGGAACGCTCTCATGAATAAGCGATCGTTTGTTCTCGTAATTGTCGTCGTCATTGCCGCGTTGCTTGCGGCGCCGGCGTGGAATTTGAAGCAGGACAAGCGCGACATCCAGGCCTACGTCATTAAGGTTGTGAAGGATGTTGAGCGCAAAACGCCTACGACTGGCTGGTCAAAAGCCGTGACTCTGGCAGAGTTGAAATCCGGACATATTGTGCGTACCGGTGAAAAATCCTTCGCGATGATCCGATTTGCGGATGAGTCAAAAGTTGCAGTGCGCGAAAGATCCACGATCACCATCTCCGGTGAGATCCAGGGAAAGCAGATCATCAACCGGGACGTGTACATCGAACGAGGCCGTGTGGCCTTCGGCGTGAAGAAACAAGAGACCGAACAATTCCGGTTTACGTCACCTATTTCGGTGGCATCGATTCGCGGAACGGAGGGTGGCACAGGCTTTGATCCCGCGACGGGCGAGGCTGACATCACCATTGTTGTCGGAAGTGCAGAATTTCGTAACACGAGATCGAATCAATCAACGACCGTAGGAGCGGGAGAGACGGGAAAAGCAGACACCAGCGGAAATGTCGGTAAGGGTAGGGCCAACCAAAAAGATCTGGACAACAATGACCCGAATTCCAAAATTAATCAGGGGGGTGATACGGGTGGCGGTGGCGGTCAGGGCCAGGGTGGTCGGCGGGATACAACTCACGTCGGCACTGATACAACTCGCGTCGGCACCGATACTACTCACGCCGGTGGCGGTCAGCCTCTGCCAAGCGCTCCAGCAAGGTTCACAATCAATATGCCAAGCGCAACTCTAACGACTGGACAGGGTCTGCAGTTCCAGATAGCGTTGCAGAACAAGCCGACGGAGATTACACGCGGGACGCTGTACTACCGGAATCAGGGTGAGCCCATCTTCAAGCAGGCTACCATGACCGTCAGTGCCAACAACGTCACTGTTACAGTCCCGGGTGCCGACATCCGGGCCGGAGCGACGAAGATGTTTGAGTACTATCTCTCTATGCTTGGAGCCGATGGCAAGACATACACGTTCCCAGAAGATAATCCCGATACGAGTCCCTACACGCTGCCGACAAAGTCGCGGCTTATTGAGCTTCTTGTCCCAGTGAATGATCCCAGCGGGACATTGAAGTACTTGAAAATTTTATACGAAGAGTAACGGCTGGCGCACCCCGGGCGGGCTCCATGGACAGGCGTGTTGCTTCTCTTCGCTTCGATTGATACATTGGACGGCAGGTTTGAGCATTCCGCGCTTGAACCTGCCGCTTCCTCGTACAACGATCACACACAGCAAGGTTGACGGCACTCAACCTTCTCCAACCACCAACTTCCCACAGGAGAACTTCTTATGAGACCCTTGCTCCTCACTCTTCTTACCGTCATGCTTCTCCTGTCGCTCTCTGCGAATGCACAGGTGAGTTCGGTGATTGTCCGTGTCAACGTACCGGTGGTGAACCAAAACCAACCACTCCCTGTCAGCGTCGAGTTCACACCAAGTGTTGGCATTGATCGCGCAACATTCAAGTACCGCGACTTCGGGGAAAGCGAATACAAACAGATGGATATGCTCCTCGCGGGCAAAACGGCGACAGCAACGCTCGCTGCCCAGTATGTGAATCCCCCGTATATTGAATACTATGTAGAGATCGAGCATTCGGGCGGCAAGATCGAAACATACCCCTTGCAGGATCCTGCAGCCAATCCTCTCAAGGCTACCGTGAAGCCGATTGATCCGAAGAACCTGGAGGTGCGCATACTCAGTCCTGAGCAGGGCGAAACTGTCGCCTCTGAGGATCTTGTAGTTGCAATCTCGTTCTTTTATGCCTCGGACAACATTGAGCGCAAGGCAACAAAGGTTTTCCTCAACGGTGTGGATGTCACAAAACTCTGCGTCTTCAGCGACGATGTCGTCCTCTTCAACCCTGCCAACTTCGGTCAACCCCTCTCTCTTGGACTGCAGTTCCTTCGGCTGCAACTCTATGACAAGAGTGGCGCACTATACCATACTGTTGAGTCGAATTTCAACCTGTCGACAGCGTCGGCGATCGCGGCAGAGGTGTCTCGCATGCGCGTCGGCATCGACGGCCAGGCAGAGTACCGCCGTGAAGATGTCGGCTCGACCGTCACCACGTTCACGCGCGGCCAGCTTCGCCTCAACGGCAATTTTCGTTCATTCAACTTCGGCGGCAATATGTTACTGACGAACGAGGAAAAAGACGTGCGTCAGCCGCAAAACCGTTTTTCCGCTTACGGAGACCTTGATTTTTTCAAAGTTCAGGTCGGTGACAACTATCCAAAGTTCCCGAGTTACGTTGCAAGTGGGAAGCGCGTGCGTGGGGTGAGCGCCAACCTGTTCCTGAAGTTTTTCAACGTTGACGTCTCCTATGGCGAGATCACCCGGAGCATCAACGGCTCGCCATACAGCAATTACATCGGAAAAGACTCAACCCTGAATTACCTCATCGGAAACACATCGAACATCGATTCTTCCGCGTTCAATACCCGACCAGAGAACTCGGTGCAGGTCAGTAATGGCAAGTTCGTTGTCTTCAATCCTGGTACCTTCACCCGAGAATTCTTTGCTGTCCGGCCAAGCTTCGGCGCGGGCGAGAACTTCCAGCTCGGCTTCACCTATATGAAATCAAAGGACAAGGCCGCGTCCATTACGTACGGTGTTCGCCCGCAGGAGAACTTCGTCGGGGGCACCGATCTCATGATCGCCTTCGACGACCAGAAGTTCCGCATCGATGCGCAAGCATCCCTCAGTTTGGTCAACACCAATATTGCACGCGGCAACTTCACAGACCATGATTACGATATGTTGGCGGGGAAGTTCGATGCAACACTGACGTCGTCCGAGCGGGCCGACCGTCAGAAGCAGGCCGATGACATCAAGAAGATCGCCGACCTTGCTTCAAAGATCATCACCATCAATGAGTATCTTTCCCCTATCAACCCCATTGGAACCGGACTGCCGTCGCTCGCATACGAGGCCGGTCTGACGATGAACTATTTTAACAACTTCATCCGCGCACAGTACTACCAGCGCGGCGCGACGTACTTCTCGTTCGCCAACGAGTTCCTGCAGGCCGACATCAAGGGTCTTGCGCTGTCTGACAGGATTCGCCTCTTCTCCAACAGGGCGCTCCTCAGCATTTCCTATGAGAAACGAAGTGACAATACAGCGCAGACGAAGGCGTACACAACAACCTATGACTATCTGAATTCGTCGTTAACGCTGTACCCCGCATACAACTGGCCTTCGTTCACGCTGGGATATGGGGTCAACAATCGAAAGAATGATGCAAAGCGGGATCCAACAAGACCCACGAATCCCGAAATGAACCTCGCGGACGATGCAACGGCAAGGATCTCGGCGCAGGTGAACTACGATTTTAATGCCGGCGCGCGCCATAATTTCTCTTTCGGTGCAAACATCGCCAACAAGAAGGACAACACGCTCAACAAGCGCGATCAATCCAACAGCATGTACTTTGGCTCGTTAACGACCATCTTCTCTATTCCCCTGCAAACCACGTTGGGATTCAGCACCGGCGAGACGAAGGCCCAACAGCTTCATTTTCCAGATGTTGCTACCTCTGGAATCGACGAGATTGTTCTCAAGATTTCCTCCGTCTCGGCAAATATTCAGTATCGTCTCCTTGAGGACAGAATGCGGTTGGTCACGAACATCAGCAATACCTCGGGTGATGTCAAACGCACTCTGCTTCAGGCGGGTGTTGACTACTCCATTACCGACAACCACGGGGTCCAGATCCAATATGATCACATTGTCAATGGCGGGACGGATCCTCTTACAAGGGCTTCGTTCAAGAACGACAACATCATGAGCGCAATCTACCGATTCAGCTTTTAGCGCTGAGCTCCGAAAGGCGTTCCATGGACTCCATCACGTTCAAGAAGAAGATCCTCCCCATCCTCATCAACGTGGGTATTGGTCTTGGCATCGGCATTCTCGCGGCTCTCATTTGCATATGGGATCCGGGCTTCGTCCAGAATGTTGACCACCTCACCGTCGATTACCGGTACCAGCAACGTTTTGAGCGGCGCGATACCACGAATTGGTTGGATCCTAAACAAAACGCGAACGTCGTGATTCTTGGCATCTCGGAAGACGATATGAAGTCTCTTCCCGAGGCCTTTCCCTTTCCACGTTCGTACTATGCTCATATTATCGAAAACCTTGAACGAGTGGGTGTTCTTGCCATCGCGCTTGACGTTACCCTCGAGGCCAAGCGTGACAGCGCTTCTGATGCCGTCTTTGACGCCGTGTTGGAAAAATACAACAACATTGTTCTGGCCGCAAAAGTCGAGGCATCGACGGGGGGTGGAAAGTACCATATCAGCACGATCGAGCGCGCCTACGGGAATGCATTCTACAAACCAGGCAGGCGCATCGGGCTTGTGAGCATCGCGGGGAAGGACCGCGATGATGTCGCCCGTCGATATCTTCCCTTCATGATGGTGGGAGATTTTCCAACCCCAACGTTCGCCTTCGCGACGCTGAATGTTGCGTTTAACCTTCCCGATACCGCTATCGTTGACTTCCGGGGTGGGGACTTCATGCTTCGCGATCGTGCAATCCCGCGTTTCGACACACGATCGTTTCTGCTCAACTACTATGGTCCCAGCGGCACCTTCTTCTACGCCTCCTTCACCGATATTATCGATGACTCTACCTTCAAGACGAAAGAAGAGCTCGAGTACGGCGAGGATATTAACCGGTTCGACCTCGACCCCAGTTTGCAGCAAAAACTGAAGGGAAAGATTGTCCTTATCGGCTCCACCATGCCGGAAGAGCAGGATATTCACTCTGTTCCGATGGCGAACGCCGATGGAACAACGACAATGAATGGGGTGGAGATTCATGCCACCGCTATCCAGAATATTCTCGATCAGAATTATCTCCGCCGGGTCGATCCAACCCTCGAGCTGGGTCTCATTGTTTTTCTCGCGCTGGTTTCCTTCCTCGTCATTTTCAGAATCAGACAGTTCAAGGTGCGCTTTGTTGTTCTCCTCGAGTTCGCCTCTCTCGCGATTGTGGCGCTCCTGATCTTTGCCGTCTTCGAGATTGCCATTCGTTCCTTCATGAACAACGGCACGCTCGTCAACATTGTGTATCCGAGCCTTGCTGTTGTGCTCGCGTACCTTGGCGCAGCCGTCTACCAATACCTCACTGAACGACAACAGAAAGCACTGATCAAGAATGTCTTCAGCAAGTATATCAGTGCGGCGGTCGTGAATGAACTGGTGGCGAATCCTGAGAAAGCAAAGCTCGGCGGCGACCGGCGTGAGTTGACCGTGTTCTTCTCCGATATTGCGGGCTTCACCACAATATCAGAACAGTTTTATACAAGACCGGAAGGCTTGGTCGAATTACTTAATGAGTACTTGGACGAGATGACCACCATCGTTCTTAAGCACGAGGGAACCCTTGACAAGTACGAAGGGGATGCCATCATGGCCTTCTGGGGCGCGCCGATTACTCAGAAGGATCACGCTCTGCGTACCTGTCTTGCCTCACTCGACATGCAGAAGCGATTGGCTGTATTGCGATCAAAGTGGAAGAAGGAGGGGCGGCCTGCCCTGGAAGTGCGGATCGGCATTAATTCCGGCACGATGATTGTCGGCAACATGGGTGGACGCGACCGCTTCGATTACACCGTTATTGGTGACAGTGTTAACCTTGCTTCGCGTCTCGAGGGGGCAAACAAGCAGTACGGATCCAACATCATGATCAGCGACTTCACCTTCCAGCATGTCAAAGGACGGGTCGTGGTTCGGGAGCTCGACCTCATCCAGGTGAAAGGAAAGACGGAACCGGTAAAGGTGTGGGAGCTTCTCGGAACAGCAGACATGCAGATGACCGACAACCAGAAACAATCACTCGAGATTTATCATGAAGGCCTGCGACTCTATCGCGAGCGAAGTTGGCAGGAGGCAATCGCATACTTCCAACAAGCCAAGCAGCTGGATCCCACCTGTCGTGTATCGGAAATCTACGAACAGCGAGCCAGCCTGTACCAGTTGAATCCGCCGCCGCCCGATTGGAGCGGGGTCTTTGTGATGACGACAAAGTAACCGAATCCAAACGGAACTCTTTGAGGAGTGAAGCCGGAAAGAAATCACTTTCCGGCTTCACCATTTTTATGATATACTTAAAAAGCTCACGGCACGACGATTGCCGGCGCACACACCCGTCCCGCTCCCTCCTGCGGACACGCGCTAATCTCATCCGGGGGGCTGTGGCTTGGGGTTGTTTGAGGGGCAACCAGGCGAACTGCGTTGGACGGTTCTGCGATAGAGGTTCGGCGAAGACCTAATATCAATTCACTAGAGTTTTCAGCGTCATAACGGTGGTTTACTCTGCCTTGAATTGGTCCTAACCCACAAATGACGGCGTGTCTGGCTCTGTTATTGCGCAGCCGCTCTCCCGAATTTGTCATCCTGCAGGACAAACCGCAATGAGATGCGATGTGTATTTCCCAGGGTTTCATCCGCGGTGAATTTGGCAAAAGAGTAATCGACATCAAGCATTCGAAGATGGACCCCAGCTCCGAGCGTGAGTTGCTTGACGTCGTTGTACCCCACACGCAACGCCACCGTTTTTTTGTAATCAAATTCCAATCCCGCATGGGGGTCGAAGCTCACCGCACCCAAGTTAGCCACAGAAGAAAAACGCCTGTTCTCAAAGCGCACATCGACATCGAGCGCCGGAGCGAACCGTCCGCCAAGAGCCTCAATGCTATATGCCGCTCCAATTTTCAACGTTGGAGAAACTAACTCATTTCGTCCCGTACTCCATGCCACAAGCGTCGTAGTAATATCCTGGGCGTTGATGCCAAGGTAGAGATCCGGCATCGGTGAGTAGAGAGCGCCGACATCAAATCCAATTCCTATGGCAGATTGATCAGCGAGGTCGCGTCGGATTATCTTGACATTGGCTCCGTACATGAGGCCAGACGACGGCCGCTTTGCGTATGTGAAGTATAACGCCCAGTCTGTTGCATTAAAATAAGTGACTTTGTCGTAATCAAGACGATCGACATTGTCGAAAATGCCGTTGCTGTTATTGTCAATCCAGGCCTTCCGGGTGTCTGGAATTCCGTCCACTCCCAGCCGCAGAATGCTCAATCCCAGGCTCTCATCCAAACCATACGGAACGGCCACGCTGGCAAAGTCAAAACTGATGAGGCTTCCAAAGCGCTCGTCGTGCATGACAATGCCTTCGGGGTAACCGATGCGCGCAAGCGCGGCCGGGTTCCAGTAGCCGGCTGTTGCATCGTTGACCAACGCTACGTGCGCACCGCCAAGTCCAAGAGCGCGGCCACCAACGCCGATTGCCATAAATTCTCCAGCAAACTTTGCGACCGTTTGAGCGCCAGAGACAGAACACAGCAGGAACACAAGTAATGCAACGTTCCTGAACATTCGCATGGTTATTCCCCTTTGCAAGGAAAGGACATGAAACAAAAAAACCGAATTCACCCTAACGCAATGAATTCGGCCAACACACATTGTTAGAGTGACTCACGCTGCAACTTCTCTCGCGGTACTTCAGACTCTAACAATTGTCGATATTCTCGTGCCCTTTCTGGCATCAAGATAACAGAAAATCGCGGAGATTGTCAAGCCGGCGTGTTGGGGTCCTTGGTCCAAGCGCGGATTCTGTTGATTTTATTGACAAAATCTCGTAACCTCAGTCTGCTTTCCTGGCGTCGATGTACGATGCTGGAGGCTGCTTCAATGTACTTAGAAAGGAACCCATGGATAGGACTCACGATCCATCTTTCTTTGTTCTCTACTCG
>Ga0315275_10003468_pt1 | contig 14506 bp, 15 predicted proteins | sample YL17G03_0_MG_FD_205557 | JGI IMG/M metagenome (GOLD analysis project Ga0315275, IMG submission 205557) | Sediment microbial communities from Yellowstone Lake, YNP, Wyoming, USA - YL17G03_0 | ecosystem: Environmental > Aquatic > Freshwater > Lake > Sediment | place: USA: Wyoming | collected... | reverse complement strand
CCATCACCATCATGTAGGTCCCGTCTTCCACGCCGAAATCGATGATTTTCACGATGTTCTCGTGGTCGAGGGAAGCGGCGGCCTTGGCCTCGAGGATGAACCTGCGGGTGAAGTTTTCGTCGGTGGTCAGATGATGGTGGAGCTTTTTTACGGCGACGACGCGGTCCAACGACGTCTGAACCGCCCGGTAGAGCACGGCGGTCCCGCCGGTCGCGACGAGTTCCATGATCTGATAGTTCTTGCTGCCTTCGGCCACGCCCAGCTCACCTCGCCAGCATCAGTCGTTCGGCCAGATACGAAGGAAGTCCCTCTGAGAGAATCTTGTTTTGACACGAGGAAATGTCGTACGGGATGCGGAGAAACTCGATCGTCCCGCTCTCCTCGTCCAACACGACGACGCACGCGTCGGGGTTGCTGTCCCTCGGCTGGCCGGCGCTTCCCACGTTTACGAAGTAACGGTAGCCCTTCTTGATCGTCACTCGGTTATCTCTCACGATCTCCATGGCGCTCGTTTTCTCGTGCATCGTGACGAGTACGGGCAGATGGGTGTGTCCGACGAAACAGAATCGCTGGCCGATCGCCGCAAACACCTCCGCCACGTCCTCGAGCGTGCGTACGTAACGAAACTCCATCGGTTCGATCGGAGAGGCGTGGGTGAAAAGATAATCGCCGTCGATGTACACGAGAGGCATATTGGAGAGCAGGTCCAGGTCCTCTTCGTCCATTGCCCTCCGGGTCCACCCGACGACCTCGCTCGCGATCGGGTTGAAGTCCTCCGATCCGATGACGCCGGCAACGGCGAGATCGTGGTTGCCCGCCAGGATGAGATTCGCCTCGTTCTGGAGGGTGTGGAGACAGGGCTGGGGGTCGGCGCCGTAGCCCACGACATCGCCGAGACAGTACAACTGGTGAGTTCCGAGCTTCCGCACGAACTCGAGCACCGCTTGAAGGGCTTCGAAGTTGCCGTGGATGTCGGAAATCAAGACGTAGCGCATGTCGCCCTCCGTTCGTGACGGCGGTTTTATTCCTCAAAAACGAATTCTTTCTTTGCGATCCGGATGCGGTCGTTGTTTTTCAGAATTCTCTCCTTGACGGGCTCGCCGTCGACCGTGACCCTTCGCATCCCCGACAGGTGCCGAATGACGTAGCGCCCGTCCTCCCTTGTGATCTCCGCGTGTCTCGCGGCCACGAGGAATCCGCCGATCGCGACATCGGCTTTCTCGTCTTTCCCCATCGTCAGACTGGATTCGCCGATCTCGAATACGCGTTCGTCGTCGTCGAGTCTTTGTACGAGACGGGGCCGCGCCATCGCCGGCTCGTGCTCTCCGACGGCGACGGGAGCCGCGCCGGCGGGGGTGTCCGTCCGGGTGGCCGGATATGGGTGGGAGGCAAGACGCTTGTCGGCGTGCATGATCACCGTTTGATCGAACCCGTCGGGCGCCGGACCGGGGGAAATCGGTTTCGAGCCGCTGGTCTGGAAAACGAGCTTGTGCTTGCCGATCTGCATTTCGTCGGCGTTCTTGAGGAGCGCTCTCCCCACGCGTCTACCGTTGACGATCGTCCCGTTCAGACTGTCGCAGTCCCTGATATAATAGCCGCCCTTGTCGTCTTCGATCACCGAGTGGATCCGCGACACGGCGAGGTTGTCGATGACGATGTCGTTGTCCGGCGTTCTTCCGATTCTGAAGAGGGGTTTGTCGAGCGCCCAGTGGCCGATCTCCTTGTCCTTGAAAAGCAGCGTGAGGACGGGTGGCTTCGACGCGAAGAGGTCGACGATGCTCCCCTTGTAGGCGGCGTCGATGACCCGGGCGTCGGAGGCGTATCTTACGAGGAGGTCCTCGTAAACGCTGATCGTGAGAGGGTGCTCCGCGGAAAGCGTGTAAATCTTGACGAGAAATTCTTCGCGGAACGACCGTTCGCGGGGGGCCGGCGACGTCTGCTCGTGGCAGAACGCCGTCACTCTTCCTTTCTCGTATCTGAGAATCGCGAAAAACTCGTCCTGACCCGCCGCCACGATACAGCTCTTGCCCTCTTCCTCGATCTTGTCGAGCACCTGATCGAGATCGACGAGGGAAGTGAGAAGCTTGAGCGCCGGCTTCTTCTGAAAGAGTATGAGGAGCGAGTGGAGTATCTTGCTGTCGACCTCGTAACACGTGACCCGGGCCGGTTCGGCCCTTGTCGCGGCGAGGATGAATTCCTTGATGGTCGTTTCGGCGAACTGGCCGTTTCTCAGCGTCCCGGCGCCGTAGATCTGTCCGTTGCGGAAGAAGGCGAAGCAGTGCGGCCCTCCGCCGGTGACTTCCAGGTACGCGGGGCGATCGCGGCTCGAATCCAGACTCTCGCGCAACACGCCGCTGAGCGCTTCGTGCGAAACGCAGTCGTATTGTTTGCGGATTCTGTTGTAGGGAAGCCTCGTCTTCACGGTCTCCACATCCTTGGCGAGAAACACTCGTTGCCCTCCGCTCGCAAGGGCAAACGGGCAAGAAATATGCCAGGGCGCGGCGCGCCGCACGCGAGCGAAAAGTCGCATCCCCATGCGGTAAAAACGATTGCGAAGGCGGTCTCGGCGCTCGCCGCTCGGCGAGAGAGCGAGACGCTTTCGCGCGGCGTCGGGCGCAAAGCGCTCCCGCGGTGGGAGTCCCGAGACGGCGGTGCTTCCGTTTCTTCCCCGATCGTCCGCGTTGCTGCTCGTCGTTGCCGATTCGATCGCGGCAGTCACGGATGCGATGCGTTGCGATGCGTTGCGATTTGGCTTGAATCGGAGCGTGCTCTGGTGTAAAATTAAGGCGTCTTGTGGGGCAAAACTCCGGAAAAGATTCGATGAGAGTTCGTCATTAGTTTGCTTCGATGAAAGCCATTGGGATGCCGCAGTTCCCGGTGGTTTTTTTGTCGGAGGGGGGTGTCGTCGTTTGCGCACTATCGGAAAAGTGAAGTGGTTCAACGAGTCCAAGGGTTACGGTTTCATCAAACAGGACTCAGGCAAGGACATCTTCGTTCACTATTCGGAGATCCAAGAGGACGGGTTTCGCACCCTCACCGAGGGCGATCTCGTCGAGTTCGAGCTCAGAGAGGGTGCGAAAGGACTCGAGGCCGCAAAGGTCACTCGCAAGGAGAGGATGACGCAATAGAGCCTCCCGGCCGGCGCCGCCGGTTTGTTATTTGCGGTCTTGTTCGAGCCGCTGTAGATTCCGTTTCGCCTTTTCGTTACCCGGATCGAGCTCGATGGCCTTCATCCAAGCGGCGCGGGCGTCGTCGATTCGGTTCAGTTTGTAGTAGGCGTTTCCCAGGTTGGCATACGCGGGGCCGTTGCGCGTGCTTCTCCCCAGGGCCTCGTTGTACATCTCGATCGCCTGTTCGTAGTTCCCCCGTTTGTACATGATGTAGCCGAGGTTGTTGTAGGCGGCGTGGAGCGACGGGTTGAGCTCGACCGCTTTCTTGAACGCGTCGGTCGCTTTCTCCTCGTCGTTGAGCTCGGTGTGGGCGAGCCCCAGATTGTTGTACGCCTCGGCGAGCTCGGGGTCGAACTTCACCGCCTGGAGGAACTGGTCGCGGGCCATCTCGTAGGCGCCGTTGTGAAAGCTGGTCACACCGAGGTTGTTGTACTTCCTCGATTCCTTCTTTGTCCGTCTGTCCTGTTCTTCCTCGCGGTGTTTCGTCCCCGTCTCGAGGTAATCGGAGATACGCTTCTGTTGTTGGACGAATTCCTCGAACCTCTTCTCCCAGGCGTCCTGCCGCGCGGCAATTAGGCCGATCTTCTCGGCGAGTTCGTCTTTCCACGCGGAGAGCATTTCGTCGGTGCCCTTGGAATTCTCCTCGAGGCTCGTGACGAAATCGGAGACGGTCGTGGAGAGGCTCTCGAATCCTTCTTCTCGACCCTCGATCTTGTCGCGAAGCGTGCGAAACTCGCTCTGCACCGATTCGAGAGAAGTCCGGGGCATGGCTCCGGCAATCTCATCGAGCTTCGCGGCGAACTCCCGTTTGAGACCGTCGATCGTCTCCGATTGTTTCTTCTCGTTGTCCGCGAGGCTTTCGACGATCTCCGTTACACCCTTGGTCTGGAACTTCCAGATCTTGTCGATGTCCCGCGCGATCTCGCGCTCGTTGGTGGCTTCCCTCGCCGTCTCGAGGGTATTGAGCTTTGCATGGATGACATCGAACCGGCACTCCGACGACGATTTCTCAAAAAAACGGCACGATTCCCTGAGACAGTGGAGATGCCCCGCCGCCTCCGGCTTGCTCTCCGTTTCCGTCATGACCTGGGTTTGGACCGCGGTGCGGGCGTCGTCGTTGTCGTAACCGAGGGTGACGACATCCTCGTTCGCGCCGCTCGCGTGACCGTCGGATACCCTCGCGCCGATGGCGAGAGTCCTGGAGTTACCCTCTCCGAGCAGATGAGAAATAAACGGACAGATTGTCATGGCGTCGTGCCTCCTCTTTCCTTGTCGGGTGTCAAAGAGTCGTCGTTTTTTCGAGCGCTGCGGGGATCCCCGCAGCGGTTTCGATGTATCGCGCGTAATTCGATCGGGCCATGTGTTCCACATCGGGGAGCCCGGGGTGCTCGGTCATGATCCTCAGATACACGCCGTGGGCGGCGTCGAAATTATGGAGAGCCCCGTAGCACTCCGCGATCCGAAGCATGAAGTCTTTTCTTTCATCCCTGCCGAGCGAATTGAGGTGGACCGCTCTCAGGGCGACCAGGGCCGGGAGCGGCTGATCCTCGGCCAGATAGTAGCGGGCGAGCTGAAACTTGCGTGCGATGTCCTCCCCGAGGTTCGCCGGTTCGAAGGCGAGCAGACGTTTCATTTCGTCCATCCGGTTCTGGTCGAACGCCCGTTCGGCGACTTCGAGGATGCGGTTGTGGTCGAGACGGCCGTCCAGAAACGCCCGGTAGAGGGAGTCGAAATCCCGGGGCTCCTCCGTCGCGGGCTCTTCCGGCGTGATCTCATCCGCCGCCGGATTTCGGAGTATCTCAACGTCTGTTGGCGCGAGGTCCGCTTCGTCCGGTGCCGGTGCTTCCGGTTCGGGGGCGTCTTCGTCCGCGGCGTGTTCATCGCTCGCCGCGGCCGCGTCGAAAGAAAAAATCGCGTCGGCCGGACCCGCGGTGTCCGCGGGAGGAACCGCTTCGACCGGGGGTGTCATGCCGACCGGCACGGGAGTATCCTCCGCGCCTCGCTCATCCTTCTTTGTAAAACTACGTTTGAGGTACTCGAACAGGTCGTAGCCTTCTCCGCCGTCGTTCTCTCCTTGGCCCCGGTCGTTTTCTTCACGAACCGCTCCGGTATCTCCACGGCCGCCGTCGCGGGCCGGCTTCTCCGCGGTTCGGTGGGGCGCGGCGTCGTGCATGCTCAGGGAGAAGTCGTGATTCTCGAAATCGGGCGACGAACCCTCGCCGCTTTGGCGCGGACCGGATGCCGCGCGGTCGAACGGTGATTCCACCGGCCGGAAAGACGTGTCGCTCCCGGAGGGCAAGGCGCCGTCGGGTTGGTGAGTTTTCGGTTCTTTCTCCGTCTCCGGGTCGGCCGCGCGTGGCGGGAAACCGTTAGTTTCGTACCGCTCCAATTCGAACGCGCTTTCTTTCTCCCGCGCGGGCGACGCGCCGAACCTCTCGTTGTAAAAGGCGCGGACGCCGGGGACGGACTGGTGTTTCGAGAGAAGCTCCCGGATCATCGGGTCTTCCTGGGGTCCGCGCGACAGGATCTCCTTGAAGATCTCGATCGCTTTGCCGTAAAGCCCTTCGTTGAGCGCCGTCTCGGCAAAGAAAAGCTGGACCTCCGTCGAACCGCTCTGCGACTTCGTTCTCGATTCGAGCCACTCGACGAGGCGGTTTGTGTGTCTCTTGTCTTTGTATATCTTTCTGAGGTGGCCGATGGCGATTTCGCGTCGCGACGCGGTGAAGGCCGCCTCGACAAAGATGAAATGCGTCTCCAGGTCCTCGTCGATCTGTTCGACGGCGGTCCGCAACAGGTCGACGGCGTCGGCGGCCCTGCCCGGGGTGCGTTCGACGATTTTCTTGAGAATCTGCGACGCGCGCGCCCGATCTCCTTGGCCCATGTACAGCTGGGCGAGCGTCAAATCCCGGAGATCCGGAGAAAGGTCCGGGGACTCCTCGAGCGACTCGATCCGCTCGATCACCCGGGGCGCGAGCGACGGAGTGCTCCGGGTGGCACGCGCGAGCTTCGCGAGCCCCTGCGAGTAATCCGCGCGGGCGACGAGACAACAACCCAACGCAAAGCTCATTTCGCCGCTCTCGTCGTGACGGCTTTCGAAATCCGCGAGAAACGGTTCGATTTTCTTAGCGGCGCCGGGGCTCTCTTCGAGTGCCTCGACAAACCCGTCCATCGCCGCCGGGAGACAGCCGAGCCTCAATGAGAGCAGCGCCTCGGTCAGGGTAAACAAGGCGATTTCCTCGCGGGCGGCCGGACCGGAGCCGAGAGCGACGCTCATGGTCTGTTTTTTGGTTCGGATTCGCTCGACGAGCTCCGAGACGGCGTGGTCCTTGAGATTCTCGAGTATCGACGAGGCGGCGGCGAGATCGCCGTTCTTGACGGCATGTTCGAGAAGAAAACGACCCATGATGGAATCGTTGTACGTCCCCACCTTTTCCGCCGTGAATGTCCAGATCTCGAATGCCTCATCGCGGAATTTGAGTTGGGCTTTCTTGAAAATTTGGATCGCCCGTAGCGATTCGCCGGCTTCCATCCCGACGTCGATCGCCTCTGTGTAGAGAGGAAACTCGCCGGGGAACTTCTCGACGCCTTCCTCGAGACGGTCGAGGGCCTTCTTGAAGTGGGAGCGATGGCGGTCTTCGCACGCTTTTTCCAGTGTGGCGGATGCTTTTGGATTCATCGGGACGACTCTTTCGGTGTCTTGAGTTGGGCGTAGTTGTGGCCCGTGCTGTTTGGAGCGAATCGCATACCAGGCGCGGCTCAAAAAAACGGCGGGGCGAGGGACGGCCTAAGAGCGTTTCTTGACATGCGGTTGTGGTAACGGCGGGCGGAGGCGCGCCGGGCGCCGGGACGCGGGGTCGGCGAGGACTTGCAAATTGCACGCGGCGCGAGAGGCAAAGCCCGCGGCCGATGGAAGTTGCGTCCCGCGGACGGCCCCGTTAATGTTACATGCGTCGATGCAGGAAAGACCGAACGAGAGTTTGCGTTCGATATAAGAACAATAGGTCTCGACACCGTCGAAGGTCAGCTTGACCCGTGTCAGTATCGGGTGCGATACCTTGGTGAAAAAGAAAGAAAGGGCGGGCGAATGAGTCTCGGTGGAGACCGAGCGGTGGCGCTGGTGAGCGGTGGGCTCGACTCGGTCGTCTCTCTCGCGAAAGCGCGCGATGAAGCCGACGTTCGCCTCGTGCTCTTCGCCGATTACGGACAGAGGTCGGTCGAGCGCGAGCGCGCGGCGGTGATCGGCGTGGCGACGTTTTACCAGCTTCCCTTCAGGGAAGTGGATCTTGCGTGGCTCCGTTCTCTTTCCCCCGTGGGAATGCGTTCCGGCGCGTCGCGGGACCCGTCGGCTCCGCTTCTCGAGACGATCGACGACGTGTGGATCCCGAATCGAAACGGCGTACTCTTGAACGTGGCCGCCGCGTTCGCCGAGAGCTACCGGTGCGGGATCGTCGTGACCGGTTTCAACCGCGAGGAGGCCGTCGACTTCCCCGATAACCGCGTCGAGTACGTCGCCATGGTGAACCGCTCGTTCGAGCTTTCGACGCGAAACGGGGTGCGCGTGGTGAGCTACACGCAAGACCTCGACAAACGGGAGATCGTCGCGCTCGGGATCGAGCTCAAGGCGCCCCTTTCGCTCGTGTGGAGCTGCTACGATGGAGGGGAGGAGATGTGCGGCCGTTGCCCGTCGTGCCGGCGGCTCAAGGCGGCCGTCGATGCGCTCCCCGCGGAAAAGAAACCTCCCATTCGTTTCGCCGGGTAACGATGCGCGGATTCGATTACAGAATACTCGAAGATGAGATCGCCTACACGGGGCGGGAGCTGCGGAGCGGATGGGTCCGCGAACGCACGGGATACGAGGGAGACACCGGGGTGGGGTTCGTGGGGGGCTGCCACGTGGCGAACGAGGACCTAGTCGACCTCGACGACGCGCGCGCGGGAGAGTTCATAAAGGCGGCGACGATGGCGCACGTGATCATCGAGCACGCCGGGCGCGATCTCGAGACCGCGGTGCTGCGGCAACGTCTCCTCGTGTGTCTTCTGTGCGAGATCCTTGGGGAAAAGGGTTTCGAGATCGAGCGAAGCGGGGACGACGTCTTCTATGACGGCAGGAAGCTCACCGTGTCGATCGCGGCGCCGGGACCCCGGTCCACGCTGATCCATTTGGGGATCAACGTCGATCCCGGGGGCGCGCCGGTGCCCGCGGTGGGACTCGCGGAAATGAATATCCGCCCGGTGGATCTCCTCGCGGAGCTTCTCGATGCGTACCGGCAAGAGATGGCATCGGTCCGTCACGCCACGGGCAAGGTCCGCGAGGTCCCATAGGTCAAGGGCAGGCTCGGCGCGCGGGTGAAAACCGCTCGTCGCGCGCGCTTTCCGTCTGGTCATCACGGAATGTTCACCCGGCAGGTCGAATCGGATTGAAGGAAACAAAAGGATACCTGTTCGAGCTCTTCACCTCGATTCAAGGAGAAGGGATCCACGTCGGCGAGCGCCAGATTTTTGTTCGCACCGCGGGGTGCTCGGCGGCGTGTTACTGGTGCGATACGGTACCGGGCAAGAAGAGGCGGCCGTACTGGGTCGTCCACGGCGAGGAAAGACGGACGATCGAGAACCCCGTGACCGCGGGCCGGGTTTTGAAAGAAGTCCTCGCGCTCCGGGGACCCGACGATCCGGTGCGCGCCGTGAGCATCACCGGTGGCGAACCGCTCGAACAGCCGGATTTTGTCGCCGCCCTCGCCGCCCGGTTGAAGGGGAAGGGCTTTCGCGTTCATCTCGAGACGAGCGGGCTCGAGGCCTCCGCGCTCCCAAAGGTCGTGGGGTCGGTCGACGTGGTCGCGATGGATATCAAGCTCCCGTCGGCTACGGGTGCTGCGCACTGGGACGCCCACCGCGATTTTCTCCGCGCGGCGGGTGGCGCCGAGGTGTTTGTCAAAGTGGTCGTCGATCACTCGACGCCTATCGGAGAAATCGATCGGGCGATCGATCTCGTCGCGGAGGTCGACGCGGGGATCCCGCTGGTTCTCCAGCCGGAAAGCGCGACCTATCTCAAAGAGGCGCACGGCCCCGCGGCGAGAAAAAGGCTCGCCGCGCTCCTCGATCTCGCCCAGCGCCGTGCTCTCGGGCGCCTCGAGGACGTCCGTGTGATCCCGCAGTGTCACAAACTGTTGAAGGTCAGATGAAAATCATGGATACTCGCCGGGTCGGGGTGGCATGGGCCGGCGGGAATAGCGCGGGCGAACGCTTCGCCGCGGCCGGTGGGGATAGCGTGGGCCGGCGGAAATAACGCGGACGAACGGTTCGTCTCGGGCCGGCGGGATAGCGTGGGCGAACGGAAATAACGCGGACGAACGGTTCGTCTCGGGCCGGCGGGAATAGCGCGGGCGAGCGCTTCGCCGCGGCCGCGGAAAAGGTTGGACGATGAATTTTTCTCCGGATCAGATACTCCAGGGGGCGGTTTCCGCGCTTGTTCTTGTGTTCTCGGTCGTGGTTCACGAGAACGCGCATGGTGTTGCCGCCGAACGTTTCGGGGATTCCACGGCGAGGGACATGGGGCGAATCACCATGAACCCGCTGCCCCACGTCGATCCCATCGGCACCGTGGTGATGCCGTTGATCGCAATCCTGACCCAGATACCCTTGCTCGCCTGGGCTAAGCCGGTGCCGATCAACCCGGCGAACTTCCGGAACCCGATCGTCCACGACTCGTACGTAGCCGCCGCCGGACCTCTGGCGAACTTCTTGCTCGCCGCGGGGGGCACCGTGCTCTTTGTCATCGTGGGTCTCGTGTTCAAGCATTTCCCGGCGCTGGGAGAGAACGGGGGCAACTCGTTTCTCTTTTTTCAGCTTCTCTGCGTCAATCTGATACAGATCAACTGCGTGCTCGGAATCTTCAATCTTCTTCCCATTCCGCCCCTCGACGGCCACTGGATCCTCTTTCGTTTTCTCCCGTCGAGATGGTCGGGCGCGCTCGCCGGGCTGCGCCCCTACGGGTTCTTTATCCTCATCGCGCTTTTGTCGACGGGGATCCTCTGGCGGATCATCGCCTTCCCCGTGGAGTCGATGATCAACGGTTTGATCGGCGTCGTTCGCTTCGCGGTCACCGTATTGTGATAGGAGAAGCCGGCCTCCTCGCCGCTTCCCGGCGCGCATCCGGGCCGGAGGCCCGCGGGCCTGACAAAAAAAGGTCCCTCTCCGAAGAGAGGGACCTTCTCGCTGCGGCGGAGTCCGACTCGGTAATCTAGAATTGTCTATTGGGGTTCTGTCGCTCGTCGGCCTGGAGCATGACCGCGATCGAGGTATACACGCTTTCCTTACCCGCTTTGGTAAGCGCCGTGACGCGGTATTCGTAGCCCACGCCCCGCTCGGCGCTCATGTCCTCATAATAAGTGTTCGTGATGGGGGAGGCGGTGAGCCTCACCGTTTCCTGGGTGTCGGTTTGCTGGCGATAGACGTGGTAGCCCGCGAGCCTCGGATGGGCGTTCGGATCCCACTCGACGATAAGTTTGGCCGTTTCCGACGAGGTCACGGTCACGTTCATCGGCGGCAGGATGGGCGCTTCGTCCTCGATCGGCGCAACCGGGTCGCTTCCGCAACCGGCGACAAGCGCCAAAGCGCCAAAAAACACAAACGATGCCAAAAAGAGACTTTTTGCGCTCATCTTCCTTCTCCTTATATGACGATGACGGGTGACCCGTCGGTTAACTCGATGCCGCGAGGCGGTTCGTTGAAGGGTAGGGTTGGTGTGAGCGGCGACCACCCCGCAGCACCAGGACTCCTCAGCAAGCGCTGTACCAACGGCGCGATACCCCGCGATACCCCGTACCCCGGAACCGGGTTCTGGGCATACGGATGCGGATTTTCTCCGCGGCCCCCCGCGCGGCCACCCCGGAATACGCTTACCGTCCGGTTTTTTCCGGGGGTGGTGTGTCGTTTCCGGGGATACCGGGTTGGGAGTCCCGGTCCGCGGCTCGCGGTCTCCGGGCGGTTGCAAAATGAGCCCGCGGCGGCCCGGACGGGTGGGCAAAATGCGGGTGGGGGAAAAGTCCCTTGACTTTGCATAAGTTATGCTTTAAAAGAAAAAGACGACTTTGAGTTTTGACGTGGGAAAGGAGGCCAGCACAATGACGAAAGCCGAAATCGTCGAGGATATCGCCGGCAAGACGGGACTCACCAAAAAAGACGTTGCCATGGCGATGGATCAATTCCTGGAATCGATTTCCAAGGCTCTTGCCGAAGGCAAGCACTACGAGATACGAGGCTTCGGCACCTTTAAGGTGAAGGCGAGGAAGGCCCGCATGGCGCGCAACCCGCGTACCGGCGACGCCGTTCCGGTGCCAGACCGAAAAGTGCCCGTTTTCAAGGTGTCGAAGGAACTCAAGGACATGGTCTCCAACCCGTAGAGGGTTTATCCGCCGCTAGCCGTCCTATTTGTCCGACACCCTGCGACTTTCCAGACCCGGAAGTGGGTGGATGTCGAAGATAGCCGATCTTCGCAGCGACACGGTCACGCGCCCGGTGCTCGAGATGCGAAAGGCCATCGCCGAGGCGATCGTCGGAGACGACGTTTTCGGTGACGATCCGACGGTCATCTCCCTCGAGCGTAGAATTGCGTCGCTCTTCGGCACCGAGGCGGCTCTCTTCGTCCCGAGCGGCACGATGGCGAATCAGGTCGCTCTCGCGAGCCTCACCCAACCGGGCGACGAACTCATCTGCGACAGGCAGTGCCACATCTTCAACTATGAAGTGGCGGCGGCCCCCGCGCTATCGGGGATCCAGTTCAATCCGCTCGACGGAGAGATGGGTGTGATCACCGCGGACCAGATCCGACCGCACATCCGCGCCGAGAACCTCCATTGTCCCGTGACCCGCGTAATCGCGATCGAGAACACACACAACCGCGCGGGAGGCCATGTATTTCCGCTCGACGAGATGAAGCGGATCAAGGCGCTCGCCGAGTCGCGCGGTTTGAAGGTTCACCTCGACGGGGCCCGGCTGGCGAACGCCGTGGTGGCCTCCGGCGTGTCGTTTCGCGACTACGTGTCGTGCGCCGACACGGTGAACATGTGTTTCTCGAAAGGTCTCGGCGCGCCGGTGGGGTCGATCGTGGCGGGTAGCTCCGAGACGATCAAGAAGGCCAGAAAGAAAAGGAAGCAGTTCGGCGGTGGGATGCGGCAGGTGGGGCTCCTCGCCGCAGCGGCGCTCTACGCGCTCGATCACCACATCGAGCGCCTTGCGGAGGATCACGAGAACGCCCGAAGACTTGGGGCGGCGATCCAATCCGTCGATGGGCTCGAGCTGGTCTATCCGGTCGAGACGAACATCGTCATCTTCAAGGTGAGCGAAAAGTTCGATACGGTTGCGGGGTTTCTCGCCCGGCTCGAGAAGCACGGTATCTTAGCCGTCCCGTTCGGTCCGTCGTGGGTGCGGATGGTGACTCATCTCGACGTGAGCGCCGCCGATATCGACACCGTCATCGGCGTGCTCGGTTCTCTCGGCCCCGCGCGGTGACGGGCCGGCGGGCTGGAGGGGCGGTGCAGGCCCAGCGCTCCACTTCGCTCGGCTTCCCGCCGCGCTCCGCGGCGGGCGATCCTCGCTCGTTCTCGCGAAAGGGCCTGCAATGCCCCTCCAGCCCGCCCACGATGGGGAAGTCGGAGAACCCAACAACCGTCATGGATGATGCCCGAGATAATCGCGCGCCGGGGACGCTCATTCTCGTGAGCACGCCGATCGGTAACCTCGGCGACATGACCGCGCGCGCGGTCGAGACTCTCAAGAAGGTCTCGGCGATTCTCGCGGAGGATACCCGCCACACGCGAAAACTCCTCGCTCACTTCGATATCCACAACCAGCTCGTCTCATATCACGATCACAACAAGGAACGGGTCACACCGGGTTTCATCAGGAGGCTCCTCGACGGCGAGGACCTCGCCGTCGTGAGCGACGCCGGGACGCCGGGGATCTCGGATCCGGGTTTCTACATCCTTCGCGCGGCGATCGCGGAGGGGATTCCGGTAAGCGTCGTTCCGGGGGCAAACGCGATTCTCCCCGCGCTTCTTCTATCCGGTTTTCCGACGGATGCGTTCGTCTTCGAAGGGTTTCTCCCGAGAAAACAGGGAGAGCTCGATCGGAAACTCCGGTCGCTAGAAGACGAGCGGCGGACCTTTGTCGCGTTTGTTTCTCCCCACAAACTGCTCAAAGTGCTCGAGGCGATCGACCGCGTCTTGCCCGAGCGGCAGGTCGCGGTGGCGCGGGAGATCACGAAGGTCCACGAGGAGGTCAGGCGTGGGACGGCGCGGGAGCTTCTCACGCACTTCGCAGGTGGCGAGGTCAGAGGCGAGTTCGTCCTGGTCGTAAAAGGGAGGGAGAAGTGACCCCCGTGCCAGCCGGTTCTCGATACGTGAACAAGCGATCCGTCAAAGACAGATCCCGGCGGATCCTCGATCCCGTCGTCTCGCTTCTCTTTTCTCTCGGCGTGCCGCCGCTCCTTGTATCGTTCATCGGTCTCGCCGCGGCGATCGCCGGGACCTGGGTGATAGTCCGGGGATCGCTCTTCTGGGGCGGGATCTGGACTTTATTCTCCGGGATCTGCGACGTGCTCGACGGTGGGCTCGCCAGACGCGCGGGCCGCGAGACCAAGTTCGGCGCGTTTATCGATTCCACGTTCGACCGAGTGAGCGAGTTCTTCGTCTACGGCGGTCTTCTCGTCTACTTCGCCGATCACGGGCATCCGCGTGTGCTCCTCGTCGTCGTCTGGGTCGCGATGGGAGCGTCGTTTCTCGTGAGCTATGCGCGGGCCCGGATCGAGGGTCTTGGGAGTTCGTGCACCGTCGGTCTTCTCGAAAGACCCGAGCGGTTCGTGCTCCTCGTGATCGGGCTTCTCGCGGGACCCCGCGCCACCGCCCTGGCGGTCGCCATCATCGCCCTCGGTGCGGTTTATACCGTGGTGGAGAGGATCTGCCACGCGTACCGGGTGACGCGGCCTCAGGCCGGACCGGGTGACGAACGGCGGGAATAACCATGTGGCCCGGGGGATCGACCCGCCGGTGGGGGAGACAAAGCGAGCGGAGCGTGATCTAGCGACGCGGTAGACGGGGCGTCAAAAGGCGCGGGAGATCCGCGACGATCGCGGCGTGGACCTCATCCTTGGGCGCGGCGCCGTCGATCACGACGAGCGGACCGAAGACTTTCTCGTAGAGTTTTTGCGCGGCGAGGTAATTCCGGTCGATTCTCTCCAATTTCGCTTTTCTCTCGTAAATCGTCGGCGTGTCGCTGCGCCGCTTGAGTCGCGCGAGACACTCGGCGACGGGGACGCGAAGAAGAAACGTGAGGTCGGGGAT
>Ga0315275_10003465_pt1 | contig 14511 bp, 14 predicted proteins | sample YL17G03_0_MG_FD_205557 | JGI IMG/M metagenome (GOLD analysis project Ga0315275, IMG submission 205557) | Sediment microbial communities from Yellowstone Lake, YNP, Wyoming, USA - YL17G03_0 | ecosystem: Environmental > Aquatic > Freshwater > Lake > Sediment | place: USA: Wyoming | collected... | reverse complement strand
AACAGGTGGAGTCATCCCCCAGTGACAAAGGCCAAATCGACAGGATGGAGAGCTATATTAGAAGCAGGCAGGTTTGAAGCAAAGGACTTAATGGCGGGGAAACCGGATGCCAAAGAGCGGGGGCATGTACCGGAGTCCATACTGGCAGCAGAACGAACCCGGGGGCAACGTGCTCGTCAAGCTGGGCGAACCCACTTGCTAGCTTACTTTCGGCCTTGGGCTGAGCAATGGCGCTGTGGTCACTGGCAGTGGAAATCTGGCAGCAATCCGGCGCAGGCCCCTGAGCAGGGCTTCCCTTAGCCGGAACGCAGCAATCGTGAGCCGCAGCGACACTTGGGGTACACCACGTCCGCAGGCCTGAGAACTGAACCAGGACCGCTGCCAGCAGAATGTATGTAAGCCGCTTCACCTATCCAACCACCATAAAGAACTATACCCCTCTTCTTTCTTAGACGCAAGATCAACCAAAAAGTCACATGAGGCAAGCCGTGGCCGGCAGTGATGACCCATGAAGGTCGCCATGACCGAGGTCAGAATACTGTTCCTGGCTGCCTTCGAACCAATCTCACAGCCGCCTGTGTCATGCCTTGACTACGCACGTTCAAGAATGGGTGTTGAGGGAATTCGCGCAGGCTACTGACAAATTCAATGGACGCCATCTCTGACCTGTTGCAAGGTCCGGAAAGTACTGAGGCCAAAAGCAATATACCGTGAATTTTTGAACACATATGTCCAGAGATGGCGACATTATTGCTCTGACACCAAGTCCGATGCAGCGCCTCGCAGATATGGCCAGATTGTCCGCAATCTATGTCTTTGCAGGACTGAGAGGAACAACTGGAGCTTTCTGCCTACTGGGTATGCCCCTCCTGCTCAGCGCTGACCTCCCGGTGGCTGCGGGGCAGACTACCGAGCATCCCTTTATTGAGCCAGATGCCATCAAGTCCGAAACCTGCCTCACATGCCATCCGGACAAGAAAGAAGGTAAGTTCGTCCACTCCGCTGTCGCCATGGGCTGTGAAAGTTGCCACCAAGCGGCTTCTGAGAACGGCAAGACGAGCATGGCGCTTGTGGCAACAGGGGGGGAACTGTGCGCCATGTGCCACGAGGCCAAGAAAGACCCCGTCCTGCATCGGCCTTACAAGGATGGGCAGTGCCTGATTTGCCATGATCCCCACACCAGTAGTTTCCCGCGCCAGGCGCGCGCCGAGACGAATGTACTTTGCTTGAGTTGCCACGGTGTGAATCGACCGGACGTGAAAATCAATCGTGAAGTGAGAACGGTGTCGTTGCTAGGCAACCAAACGCTCACCATCGAGGATTATCGCCTAGCCACGAAGATCGGCCTCGATCACTCGGGCACGAGCGGCCATCCCATCATGGGCCACCCGATCACGGGCAAAGACCCGCGCAAGAAGGACGCGAGGCTCAGTTGCCTGAGCTGCCATACCTCGCACAGCTCGGCGCTGCCGAATCTTATGCCCGCCGACGTTAACCCGGACGCGGGCAGCTGCGGGCAGAGCCATCAATGACGGAAACGACATCAACGACGTGCGGTAAACACCTTTCAGTTTAGGAGTAGGTTCCATGTTTAGCTTCCCACGCAAGCCCCGCGCCTGGCCATTCCTGCTAACTGCAGTTCTCGCTCTGACGGCAAGCTGGGCCCTTGCCCAGAAGCAGCCGTCGGCGCACCAACCGTCGTCGGTCGCCTGGAAGGCGCCGCCGGAGGGTAAGGCCGATCAGTACGCCGGGGCGGAGACCTGCGCCGGCTGCCATGCCGACCAAGCGCGGCAATTCGCCAAGACCGTCCACGCCCAGGCCGGGGTTGAGGGAGCGCAGTACGGCACGGGATGTGAGTCCTGCCACGGTCCGGGCAAGGCACACGCTGACGCCCAGATGGAAGCGGCCGGCGAGGCGCCCAAGGTCGAAGCTGCCAAGAAGCTTATCTACGGTTTTCATGGCAAGCCGGAGGAAAACGCCGCGCGCTGCCTGGCCTGTCACAGCACCAGCAAGGATCAGGACCTCTACAACCGTTCCGAGCACAAACTGAATGGCGTCTCCTGCAATGAGTGCCACGCCGCGCACCTGCTGGAACGGACCGCGAAGCGCGAGCGTGTGGAGCCGTCGATCGCCCAGGCGCAATTCTTCGCGGCGCCCAAGCTGACGGAAGAGAATCGCTGGCTGAATGAAAGCCTGCTGAAGAAGACCCAGCCGGATCTCTGCTACACCTGCCACCGCACCATCCAGGGCCAGTTCGCGCTGCCTACCCACCACCGAGTGCCCGAGGGCTTCATCAAGTGCACCGACTGTCACAACGCCCACGGGACGCTGCAGCGACCGCTGCTGAGGAAATCCAATTGGGAAGCCTGCGTTTCCTGCCACACCGAGAAGCGCGGCCCCTTCGTCTTCGAACACGCGGCGGTGAAGGTGGAAGGCTGCACGATCTGCCACACCCCGCACGGGAGTGTGACGCGCAACCTGCTGACCCGGCGCGAGGACCGATTCACTTGCCTCGAGTGCCACGTGGATCCGCAAGCGGTGAACGTTCCCCACAGCCGATTGGGTTTCCAGACGCGCGGGGAGTGCGTGCGCTGCCACGCCACGATTCACGGCTCCAATGTCAGCGAGTACTTCATACAGTAGGGAGGGCCTCATGAGATTTCAGTTCTGTCGCTTGCTTTTACTCGGCCTATGTTTCCTGGCGCTTCCCATCGCGCTGCTGGCCCAGAATGATCCGTCGCCGGAGCAGCTAACGCTGGGCGGATTCGAAACCCAGGGCTCGGTGACTGTCGGGTACCGCTTCACCGATATCGGGGGCCGGGAGCAGAAGTATACGGAGCTGTTCAATCTGCAGCAGGGCTTCCGGCTGATGGACTTTAACCTGACGGGCCGGACCGCTGGAGAGGTCGGCGCGTTTGCCGACAGCTACTCAGTCCACGCCAGCGGTCTAGGCGGAGACCCCTTCCCGGGCGGCCAATTGACGCTGCGCAAGAACAAGCTCTACGACTTGCGGGTCAACTACCGGCAGAGCCACTACTACTGGGACCGCAATGATGACGTGCTGGTTCCTAGCGCTCCCGGTGTGTCTCTAGGGGTCGCCAGGGACACCATGACCAGCAATCATGACTTCGCCACGGTGCGACGGTTCGGGTCCGCCAATCTGACGGTTCACGCCACCAACAATCTCCGCTTCCTGTTCGACTATGGCCGCAACAGCCGCCGGGGTGTGAACTTCACCACGCGGGAACTGGACTATTTCGGTTCCGAGGAGTACTGGGGGGGCTTCCTTCGCGCCAATCCCTACTATGTCGAAGCGCCCCTCTATGACCACAGCCAGCGATTCACCGGGGGCTTCAGCTTCTCCCCCAAGAATTGGAATCTGCATTATCGGCTCGGCTACCAGACTTTCCAGCAGATCATGAACTGGCAGAACGTCACGTCTCCCCAGCTCGGTATTGAGACGTCGAATACGCGGCGCGCTGGTGAACCGCTCGACTCGGCCCGCTGGTTTGAATCACGCGAACTCAAGACCCCGGTGAGCGAGTTTTCCGTCCAGGGCCACCCGCATCGCCGCCTGGACGTGCGCGGAGGCTACATCTTCTATCGTTACAACGGCCCCGACACGATGCAGGCGCTGTTCGCAGGGACGGCGCGCCAAGCTACGGGAACGGGGTACGAACCCTACTCCATCGACTTCCGCAGCCACGCCGATCTCAAAGAACCCAATCACGTCGCCGATGTCGGTGCGTCCGTGAAGATCACGGATTGGTGGAACTTGCACACCGACTACCGCTACTCCCGCTTTACAGTCGATAGCATGGTGAACTTCCACAGCCTGCGCGACCAAACCACCGAGGCTGACGGGGAAGAGGAATTCCAGTGGAAGAACGAAACACACCACTTCGACTTCAACATGGAGTTCCTGCCCAAGCGCGGCTTGATCCTGCGTCCGGGCGTTCGCGTCATGAGACGCGACATCCAGGTCCTGGAAGATGGCGTGGTGGATGATGTCCGCACGAAACGCATCAATACCGTCTGGCCGACCTTGGGCGCCTACTTCCAACCTCACAAAAAATTCAGCGTGCGCGGGGATTTCCAGGCCATCACCAATGGCGCGTCCTACACCCGCATCAGCCCCCACACGGATGTGGGAGGCCGAATTGTCTTCCGCTTCAAGCCCACCGAAAAGCTCACGGTGGAAGACAACCTGGTGCTCCGCAACCGCAAATTCCTGGACACCGATTTCAAGAACAACCTTCACCTCAACGCCATTAATATTGCCTACGATCTGAATGAACGCTTCGGAGTTTACGGCGGATTCAGCTACGACAGCTTCTTTGCCACCGCGTCCGTCACCTTCCTTCGTGGGACGCAGCCGAGGGACGTGACGTGGCGCGACCAGACGGTGAACCGTGTGTGGACAGCCGGCCTAACGGTCAAGCCCACCCGTCGCTTTGGCTTCAACTTCAGCGGCAACTTCGTGCGCACGACCGGTGCGGGTGAAATCAGCGGCGAACTGCCCTACTTCGGGCCGCTGACGTGGCCTATGGCGACGGGGACGGTCTATTACGACTTCCCCAAGGCCGGACGGCTTTCCCTCGATCTCCAGCGGACCTACTATCTTGAGGAGATCATCCGCGGCAACGATTTCCAGGCCAGCGTCCTCGCCATCCGTTGGACGCGAGATTTTTGATCCCCTGACCGGGGCCTCGCGCGACTCACGCTGAATCGCGTAAGGCAGAGCTTCCTACTTCAGGCTCCGCCGGCCCCGGGCAGTTCAATTTCCCCACATTCATCGCGGTGGACCGAGAGGGCAGACTCTACGTCAACGACACCCTCAACTTCCGTATCCAGGTCTTTTCCGCGGAGGGGAAATTCCTCCGCCAGTTCGGTACCGCGGGCGACGGCTCAGGCAATATCAACCGCCCCAAAGGCCTGGCGATTGACTCCGACAGCCACATCCATATTGCCGAGGCCCTTTTCTCGACGGTTCAGATCTTCGACGCCCAAGGAAATTTCCTGCTCAATTTCGGCGCGGCAGGCTCAGCCCGCGGCGAATTCTACATTCCCGCCGGGATAGCCATTGACCCAGCCGACCGCATCTACGTCGCGGACCCGTTCCAGCAGCGCGTACAGATCTTCCAATATCGGGCGGAGGCAAGGACACAAGCGCGGCTCGTCGAAGGAGGTGGCCGGTGAAACGCCTCCTCCTCTTCGCCTTTTTGATGGTGGTCTGCTCCTCAACCGCCTTGGGCCAGAACAGCGTCATCAGCAAGCTGCGTAATTCCCGACACGACTTCAGCGTCTCGGGCGCGGCGACGATCAAGGCACAAGCCGATGACACGCTCTGCCTTTTCTGCCACACGCCGCACAACGCCAAGCCGGCCGTCCCGCTCTGGAACCACAAACTCTCAGAGGGTTACACCTACCAGCTTTACCAGAGCTCGACACTCAAGGCCGTCGTGCCGCAACCACAGTCGGGTGACAGTTCCAAGCTTTGCCTGAGCTGCCACGATGGTACCGTGGCTCTCGGCGACTCCGTGAACAACGGTCTGATTCCGTTTCAAAACGTACCGATGGACCAGAAGTTGCCAGCCTCCAGCCCCAGCAACCTGGCGGGCCCCGGCCTCAACCTGGCCGACGACCATCCCTTCTCCTTCGCGCCCGATCCGGCCGCCAACAACCAGATACGCCTGCCGGCAACGGGTGACCAGGTCAAGCTCGACCACCAGGGCCGCCTGCAATGCACGAGTTGCCACGACCCGCACAACGAATACGTCGATCCCGTCGAGAACCGCTTCCTGGTGAAGAACAACTCAGCGGCGGCGATCTGTGCTACCTGCCACGATCTGAAGGGCGGGGTGGGGGCGAATCTCTGGAGCTGGAGCGGGTCGCAAGGTCAAGCCTCGGGCCACAAGACGGCGGCCAACGCCTACGACGCCTCGACCAACGCAGGGGTCGCTTGGCTGGGCTCACACACGGGTTATACGACCACGGCTACCAACACCTGCGCTACTTGCCACGACCCCCATGGCGTGCCTAACGGAACCACAACAAACAACGGTAGCCTGGTCAATTTTGACCTCAACATCGTGACCCTCAACAGCAACGGCCAGGGGCCCGAATGGATTGATGCGACGCCGGCGCCGGGTTCCACCACCTTCCAGGGTTCCTGCAATCTCCGCTGCCACGGGAAGGACCACGTCGGCTTAAGCTACTGAGCCGGCGATCGCAAGGAAGCCCGGCACCCAGGGCGCTACATTGCCGAAACGTACACGTACCCCCAGGTCACGGTTGACGAAGGCCGCGCCCTCATTTATTATCGCCGCCGCCCTGCTCCCCATTCGGAGATCATGGACTCCGAACGTCAAGGGCATGCGAGAGCGGAGCCCGGGATTGCCGGCTGAGGCATGCCCCTCGCGATCCCGACCGACCAACCTCATGGCACCAGTTCCCAAGGACCGAAGGCGACATATACGGCTGCCGGTACAAATACCCGTGGTCCTGCGAGGGACCGATGCAGCGGGCCGGGACTTCTTCGACCGGGCGGAGGTCGTGTCTGTCGACGCAGGGGGAGGGCGAGTTCGCACCCGCTTCCTCTTGAAAGTGGGGGCTGAGGTTACGATACAATTGCCCTCCGAAGAGAATACCAAGCGCCTGCGCGTGGTCTGGAGAGGGGAGGCAGGGAGCTTCTACGAGGGCATGATCGGAGTAGAGTTCGTAGAGCCAGACGAGACCTGGAATCTCGAAAGTCTGCGGGCGCGCTGGGGAGCCCGGGCGTTCTGAGGAGCAGGGAGCGAAACCTGGGAGAAGTTCTCTGGCCAGCCTGGCGCAGCCTCCTTCTGGGTCGAGGCGGATGGGTGGCTTCTGATATAATGGGGCTGGGAAGTCCGGCGTTCCTATGAGTCAACCGGAACAAAGAAAAACCGAGCGCCTGCTACTCCGGATCCCCATCCGGGTGATGGGCTTTGATACGGCGACGGGGGAGTTTTCGGAAGATTCGTACACGGTCACCGTGAACCGCACCGGCGCCCGCATTGCTCTCCGGCGCCACGTGGCAGTCAACGACACCCTGCGGATCATCAATCTGGAGAATTACAACGAGGCCGATTTCCGCGTCGTGGCCCCCACCGGCTGGGCCGGCAGTGAAATCAACGAGTGGGGCGCGGAGTGCCTCGAGTCGGGCCGCAACATCTGGGGCATTGAGTTTGCGCCCCCGCTTTCTGGAGAAGCCGGCGCGCTGGTCGAGTGCCAGGATTGCCACAAAGAAGCCTTTTGGGCCCTGACTTCGATGGAACTGGAGGTGCTGGACACCTCCGGCGTCGTCCAGCGCGATTGCAGTCAATGTGGAAGGCCCACCTACTGGATGCACGCCGACGTCACGCGCCGCCCGCAGGAATTCCCTCCGCTGGAGGCTGTGGCCACGCGCCCGCAGCCGGTCAAGACTGAGAAAGAGAGTGAGAAGCGCCGGAACAAACGCCTGGGGATGAAGCTGCCGATCCTGGTGCGCGGACCTTTCGGCCAAGACGAGATCACGAAGACAGAAAATGTGTCCAAGAGTGGCCTGGCGGTCTCCCTGACCATGGATTTGGGCGTGGGCGACATGGTGCGCGTGGTGTATCCCTATAGCCCGGTCGGCCAGAACATCGAGCAAAAGGCCGAAGTCCGACGCCGTGCCACCTACGCCTTCGGGGGCAGGAGACTTTACGGCCTGCGCCTCGTCCACTGACGTCACCACTTGCTCGCTGTTTCTCATCCAACCAGGAGAGCCGGATTTAGTCGCGCCGGGTCCGCTCGCGCCTCCACCGCAGCGCCCTGCACCATCCGAGAGGTGAAACCATGGGCTTGACGCTATCACGAAGGCATTTCCTGGGGGCGGCGTTGCTTGCCTTGCCCGTGTCCGAACTCATGCCTGTCCGGGCGGCAGGAACGCGACTGCCACTTCCCTACAAGTTGGGCATCATCACGGACGAGGTGACGGAGGACTTCGGGCAGGCTCTCGATTTCATCGCGCAGTATTCCCTGACGTACTGCGAGCTGCGCGAACTCTGGGACAAGAACATCATGAACGTCTCCCAGGCAGACCTGACCCGCGCGAAGGCGCTGATTCGGAAGCAGGGGTTACGAGTCAGCGCCATTGCCTCACCCGTGTTCAAGTACAACCTGCCGGAGATGCCCGCGCGCGAGGAGAAGCGCGACACTTTTCGCGCCACGTTCACCGACCAGGACACGGACGATTTACTGCGTCGAGTCTTCGAACTCGCCCGCTTTTTCGGCACGAGCCAGATTCGCATCTTCAGCTATTGGCGCGTGGACGAGCCGGAGAAGGCTTATCCCTATGTCCGCGATCGCTTGGCCAAAGCCGCGGCACTGGCGGAGCGTCACGGGATGATCCTGGCCCTGGAAAACGAGCCCGCCTGCAACATCGGAACCGGGAAAGAACTGGGGCGCATCATTCGCGAGATCAATTCGCCGCACCTGCGCGGCACGTGGGATCCCGGCAACTCCGTCATGCTGGGTGAGGTTCCCTACCCCGACGGTTACCGCGAAGTCCGCGGGCTGTTCTCCCACATGCATTTCAAGGACGTGAAGAAAGACCCGCAGACCGGCAAGCTGATTTGGGCGCCGGTCGGAGCCGGTAGCGTGGACTATCACGGGCAGATCAAGGCGTTGCGGGAGGACAACTACCAGGGGACGATGTCACTCGAGACCCATTACCTCCGCGCCGACGGGAACAAGCTCGAGAGTACGCGAGAGTCACTCGAGGGCTTGCTCAAACTCTTGAAAGAGTCTACCCCCGCTACGTAGCGCTTCCCCCCCTCAACTCGCAGGGCGGCCTCGCCACCGACGCGGCGGGCTTTGGCCAATGTAGAGACGTCCTGGTGGAACGTCTGACGCAGACTTGCGGAACAAGTTTGCGCTACACGAATCCGTAAGGGTGATTCATGAATTGCCCCTGCGTCAAAATGCCGGCCTGAAGGCCGGCGCTACGTGGGATGGATCATGACTTGGATGGCGGCGCGGAGTTCTTCCGCTTGAAACACGTTCTTCCAATCCGCGTTGAAGATGCGGGCAGAACCCCAGCGGATGGCCACCTGCGCGGCGTCGGAGAACGGCGATTTCTCCGCGCCGAAGACGATGGCGAGGGCGATTTGCGCGTGGCCCGCCATGAAGGCTTCCGCCGCCTCGCGCGGCACGCCCGCCTCGACGGCGGCCTCCAGAGCCTGTTTCATGAGCGTGGCTGCCGAAGCCACCACGATTTCCGCCATGGCCGGTTCGAGCCGCGCGAACTGCTCCGGCGTCACGCGATGGGCCGTGCGGACAGGTCCGAAGATAGCCTTGCAGAGTTCCACGCCGTGGGCGAAGTCCGCTTCCGATCCCTGGGCGAGCGAGACGATGATGTCCTGAAGCGCCACGCCGCCGAAATAGTCGCGGCGGGCCTCGGGGGTGGCTTGCTCAGTGAACATGGGCGGGTGGCAGGGATGCGTAATCAGGAAGGTGACGTCGTCGCGCACGGGCAGTTCGCCCACGTAGGCCGCTGCCGCATCCAGCATGATGAGCGTTGAGTCGGTCTTCATTTGCGGCACGAGTTCGCGTGCGATGCGACCGATCAACGCATCCGGCACCGCCATGACCACGAAGTCCGCCCCGGCCAGCGCTGCCTCAAGCGGGACCACTTTAAAACCCTTTCCCTCCAGGTCACGAACTCGTTCCGGGTCCTTCTCGCATGCGAGCGCCTTGTATTCGGGATTTCCTGCCAACTTCTCCAGCGCTCGATGTCCCATCTTGCCGCCCGCACCGACGATAACCACGGTATGAGCCATGACAGAGCCTCCCGTTCTTATGGCGTCTAATCCGGAATGTACTGCCGCAAGTACCTTATGCTCTCCACCGCCCAGGCTTGCTCCAGCGCGATGGTTTCCTGCAAGGTCTTCTGTTCCGGCGGCCACAACTCGAGGATGGCGTTGGGAGAAACGCCCGCAGCCCGCAGCGTATCCAAAAGCCACGGAATATTGAGCTGTCCTTTGCCCGCGGGCCGTCCCTCCACCGTGAAGCCCATAATGTGCCACACGCGCTGGACGACGAATTCCTTGAGGTGAAGGCACATGGTATGTCGCGCCAAGGTCTTGGCAACGTGCTCGGTGCCCTCGGGGACGGCCAAAGAATTTACGGTGTCCAAGGTGATGCCGAGCCACGGACTCGCGAGCGACACGAGCAGCCGGTCCAAATCCTCCGCGGGAATCTTGCCATTCTCCATCGCCAACCGTACCCGCGCTGCGGCCAAGTCGGGGATGATGGCGCGCAGATACTCAGCAATCTCAGGGAGCGGCGGAATCGTGCCGCCCGCGACCTCCGGGATGGTCCGCAGTAGCGTTGCGCCCATCTGAGTAGTGAGCGCGATGGTGCGCCGCAAATGTTCAGTCTCCAGACCTCGGGTACCGATTTCCAACTCAATTTGCCACTCGTGTGCTCGGCTGACTACGACTGCCCGTTCAGCTTCCGAAAGCTGGTCGAGAGGAAGATTGGGTCCGATCTGGACCACCCGCACTCCCAGCTCCCGCGCCTTGGCCAGCAGATCGAGCGCGGTCATCGGCTGCTCCGGCGTGGCGCCCGGAAAGCCGATGGACCACATGTACGCGTATGTCCCGATGCCCAGCTTCATGGGTTCGTCACCTTTCTTCGTGCATTGCCGGCGGGCAGGAGTCTATGTGCTGCCTCCCGCAGAAATCACGGCGATGGCCACCATGAGCAGTCCGATGCCCACCAGGGAATAACCATACGAGCGGCGGCTGGCGCCCGTCCACTCGCCCGTCAGGGCGCCCAGAAAATTCGACGTGATGAGACTCATCGACATGAACAGAGGCCAGCCCACGATGCCGCCCAGCGGACCGAGGGCTGTGGCTCCTGTCCCGTAAGCAAGGAAGCTTCCGAAGCAGACCAAGCCCATGACGCTTCCTCCCAACCAGTAACCGGCAGGCGCGTTGGCCCGGGAGAAGAGGTGCCACGTGCGGTTTTTCTGCAACAGGTACACACAGTACCCCGCGTTGGCGACAAAACCCGAAGTCAGCGCCAGCGACCAGATAGCGTTCGAAGCCATGCTGGTGCTCGCGCCCAAAAAAAGGGCCTGCTGCTGCAACTCCTGGCCGAAGTTGTAACTGAAATTCAGCATGGGCGAGAAGATCCCGGAGAAGATGCAAATCACGAGTCCCACCCCAAAACCACGTTGAACCATAGCCGCCAGCGTGCTGGCTTCCCGCTCCCGTCGCCGCCCGGCAATCGCGCAGAAAACGATGCCCACAATCACCAGCAGCGTTCCCGCCATCAAAGCCAACCCCCGCCGAGTCCATAACTGCTCAGGATGCAAAACAATCAGCGGCAGGAATGTGCCAATCGGCGCGATAAGGCCCAAGATGATGCCGTACCCCACAGCCAACCCCAAACGGCTGACCCCCAGCCCAAACAGGACTGAACCGATGCCCCACCCGAATCCGAAAACCAGCACCTTGGCGAGCGTCGCCCCGGAAGTAGCATGAAAGGCCTCGGTCAATTGCGGCACCGTGGCGAGTGCCGCCGCCCAGGGGACAATAATCAAGCCCACCACAGAATAGACAAGCCAGGTATTCTCCCAGCGCCAAGCCGGCATGCGTTTCATGGGAAGGACCCAACTCCCATTCAGAAATCCTCCCAGGAGCACTCCCGCAATTCCCCACCCGATGCTGACGTTCATTCCTCCTCCTTCATGGGTTCATTTCTGCGTCTAGGCGCGCCAGCGCGTAGGGGCGCAGGCGTAGCTCCAGCGCAGCTTCCTTGAGCTGCACTATCTGCCCTGCTTCCGCTCGGAAAGATTCCGGCGAGACCATAGCCAACTCGGCGTTGGTCTCATCGAGATATTTCACCCGCACGGACTGGCTCAGGTCCGGGTCAGTCACCCGAACCGTCTGGGGCTCCGCGCTGAAGTTGGCGAGCAGAATTCGGGTTCGATGGCCCTGGCGCAAGATCAGGCCGTCCACTTTCAGGGGAGCGCTGGATACAGATGGGACCACACTGCCTCCCGCGAACTCGCCCACGTCCGCCAACACGTGATAAAGAGGGAACACGGAGCCCTCGCGCGACTGGAACTTCGCTGGCAGGGGTGAACCCTGTTCGGTTTCCATAACCCCGCGCCAGCCAGTCGTCTCGTAGTACGTCAGGCTGTAGGCGCCGCTTTCCGCCATGTACTTGAGGCTGCCAGCAGTCCAACCCGCGCCGAACAACGACATCTGGCGCACGTCCACCTGCGAAGGCAATTCACCCGGCCAGGGTACAGGCTCGGGTCCAGTGGCATTGGGATTGAAACGCGGCTTGAGCGTAATCGGGCTGACCGCCAGCGGGAGCCCGCCGGCAAACTGCCGCGCGCTCTCGACACTGGCCGCCTGTGCCGCCAAGTTTTCGACGAGCGTGGCGTTGTCAACGGCGTGGACCTGGGGATTGAGGGAATAGCTCACCAGATCCGCAACGTTGACCGGCGGCCGGCCGCGATTGAGTTCAGCGAAATAGGCGTTTGTGCCGGCCCCGATCTTGGCCTGGGGATCATAGTCCGCCAGAAAGCGCCGCGCCAGCCTGGCCCATTTCTCGGCAGTGGATTTTTCCGAGACGTGAAAGATGAGCCAGGTGCAGACGGCGGGCTTCACCCACTCGAGCACGGACCGCAGCCGCCTGAGTTCCTCCTCGGCTGCATCCGAGAGATGGAGTGCAACCTCCAACGGCACGCGCAGCTCGCTGGCTTCAGTTGAGGCCCGACCAAGAATGGTCTGGAAGTCGGGCTGAGACAAGCGGAGATCGACTCGCAAATGGGAAAGGTTCAAGGCGCGCAGCCGAGCCAATTCCTTGCAGCTGAGTGCTTCATTATGACTTGCCACGCCGAGGCCAACCCGTGGAAGGGGAGAGGGAGGCACCCGGCCGACTGCGAATGTAAGAGCCGCGCTTGGGGTCCCAGCCTGTGGCGGAGGGACTTCACCTTTCAGGCTCAGCGTGACGGACTGCGAGACCCGCGTCCCCGCCTTGATTTCCACCGGGAAGGGCAAGCGGAGCGGCGTGCTGTAAGTCTTGTACGAGGCGTCTGCCCAGTTGCGCTGGTCTTCCATCTCGAAGACATCACCGGCAAACCGCACTTCGGCCTGGACGCCAGGGACAACCTCATAGGAGATGGCGCGCATGTCCAGGAAAGCCTGGTCCGGAGAGGTATAGAGAGGAAAGGTCCCCTGCACGACCGAACCGTCAACTTTCTCGACCGTGCATGCCTGGCCGGCGCACTCCCGAATCGGGTGGAGAACACAAAAGCCGATGCGGTTGCGCAGGAAGGTGGAACGCGCGGTGCCCTCCATAGCGATGGTGACGGTTCCCTGAGCATCCCCGGTGATCGTTCCCTTCCAGAAAAAATCGACCCCGTCTTGTTTGTTCTCCACGTCGTAGGAGATGCGGAACGAATCCTGCTTAACGTCCTTGCGGACGTTCGAGAATCGCGGAGGGACCGTGCCCCAATTGCGGTCGCGGATGGCCACATAGACCCGGCGGAGAATTTCCCGTTCGCCCAGCCGGATGTAACGCAGGTCGCCTTTCTCATAGACCAGTGATAATGGCCCGGCCCTCAGCTTGACCCGCTCGGGGAGAGCTTCGTCGGTTCCGTAGTAGAGGACTCTTGCCGGCAACATCGCAGTGCCCTCCCAGCCAAGAGAAGACATCACCCCAATCTACATCGGCCTCACCAGCGGCAGAAACTGGCTCTGGCCTCCGTCCACCGACACCACTTGACCAGTGACATGGGCCGCCTCATCAGACGCGAAGTACGCGACGAGGTGCGCGTGATCCTCGGGCACAGCCATGCGGCCCGCAGGAATCAACGCCACCATGTCGTCCAGACTCAGCCCGCGCTCGCGTGCCCCTTGCTCGAGCATCTCGGTCCGGGTCATCCCGGGACAGAGGCAGTTGACGGTGATCCCGTGCGGCGCCAGCTCCACCGCCAGGCAGCGCGAGAAATGCACCACGGCGGCCTTGGCAGAGCAATAACCGATCTGGCCGGTCCGCACGATCACGCCGGCGATGGAAGAGATATTCACGATGCGTCCCGCGCGCCGCGGCATCATTCGCCGGATGGCCGCTTGGCAGCAAAGGAAGACTCCCTTGGCATCCACGGCAAACTCTCGATCCCACAACTCCTCGCTTAACTCCGCGGTAGGCGCCGCGTGGAAGACACCCGCATTGTTCACCAGCAGCCAGAGAGGCCCCAATTCAGCTTCGACACGTTCCAGCATGGCCACGACTTCGGCCTTGTTGGTGACATCCGCATGCAGGGCCAGCGCGTGGAAGCCTTCGCTCCGCAACTCTGCGGCGGTGCTTTCCGCCAAATCGCGTTGCGCGTCGTTCACTCCCACTGTCATCCCCCGGCTGGCCAGCACGCGGGCAATCGTCTTGCCGATGCCGCGGCCCGCGCCGGTTACCAGGGCCACTCGACCTTCCAGGCTCATGGCTGTT
>Ga0315275_10003464_pt1 | contig 14511 bp, 11 predicted proteins | sample YL17G03_0_MG_FD_205557 | JGI IMG/M metagenome (GOLD analysis project Ga0315275, IMG submission 205557) | Sediment microbial communities from Yellowstone Lake, YNP, Wyoming, USA - YL17G03_0 | ecosystem: Environmental > Aquatic > Freshwater > Lake > Sediment | place: USA: Wyoming | collected... | reverse complement strand
GACGTGCTTAATGAAGTAATCCCTGGCCATGTAAAGGACGGTCTCTTTAATCTCCTCCGCCCAAAACTCTTGAAGGAAATCGGCGATCTTTTTCGACCATTCTTCCAATTCGAGGCCACACGTGATGACATAGGGGAAGACGCGGTAGACATTCTCCAAATTGACCCGAAGAATACGACTCTTAAATGTGATGCCATCCAACGTCACCGTCTCATCGGTCCTGGATTCGATAAAGGCCTCTTTGTAGAGGGCTTTTGGCTTTCCGACCGTTTGAGCCCCCTGGATAAGGCGGTCGAGTTCTTCGGCGTGGTGGCTCCCTTCTTTGATATGGAGTTTTTTTCTCAGGGCCGCTGTGTCGAGCTGAAACGGAATGCTGCTCAAGACGATGGAATCCATTCTATTCCTCCACGGGCAAGTCGGCTGGATGCCCCCGTCCCGGGTTAACGGGGTAGGCGGGGAGGAAAGCCGACCTTGCAATGATATCTACATCTCCCGGAAGCCCCGCCCTGTGCCTGCCTGCGCGAAGCCCCGCCTCCAGAAGCCTTGCGGAGGGCAGGCGCTTCGGCGAAGGCAGGGGCGAGGAGCTTCATTGGGGTTAGGGTGTGTGAGACTCATCCGAATACAACCGAGGGTTCCCCATGCCTCGGGCAGTGATCTTCTTCTCTATGAGGATCACTGCACCGGTCTCGAGCGTCACCCAGATTTCTTTTTCATCCATCACAACCTCTACATCACTCGCTCCTGACTTCTTTGCCTTCTGAAGGGTCAAGTCCACCAGCAGTTTTTTCCCATGATCGGTGGCTTCGGCCAGTTCGGTGAAAAAGGTCATTCCGACCGAGGAATGGAGTCGAAAGCCCACCTGGAAAGGCTTGATCAGGATCTCCTCTTGAACCAGAATGGCACTGGTGATGGCTCCAATGGCATTGGCGACGCCTGCATAGAAGGGAACAATGGCCTGAGTTCCTAGTTTCTCGGCAACAGAGGGGAGGAAGGCATGGGCAGGGGCTCCAATGCCAATGATTCGATCTCTCAAAGAAACACCGAACCGGACTGCCTCATGATCAGAAGTTCTTCGGAAGGTATGATCCAAGAAGAGATTGCAGAATTCACAGTCATCGAGTTTACTTACGGAGTGAGGCAAAAGCAGTTCGAGGATTCGAACTCCCATCTGGCGATCCATTGCTTCTTCGAGCTTTTGGTAGAGATGCGAGATCCCGATGCTATGTCGTTTGCAGAAAATCCGCAAAGCGAGTTCAGCGGTTTCCCTATCCCAAGCCTGAAAAGTCCCTATGACGTGCAGGACATCCGTAGGAGTGAGTCCACTCTGCTGAATGATCCCCAGGTTCTGTAAGGTGGAGATTCCCTGCAAGACTTCACTGGGTGTTCGGCCAGTCAAGCCAACGAGCTGGAGGAGGGAAAGGGGTTCACCTGAGACATAGGGAAGGATGTCTCGTGCAAGCGGGGACAGACTATTTCCCACGCCTGGTTTGATTTGAATCCAGAAATCGGTGACGCTTCCGTAGGGGAGACTGCCCTGGATTTCTGAGAGGCGCATCAACTCATCGTTCACCTTCGAATGAGTGTATCCCAGATACGAAAGGGGGATGATTCTTCTCGGCCCCACCTGGAGGGCTCCCCTGGTGTCGACAGAAATCTGACTATCCCCTCCCAGCCCAATCGTTCGAATATCAATGGCAACGACATTGGTTTTCCAGTCTCCGACCTTTGCTCCCTCCGGGTTAAGTCTGGGGGTCCCTTCCTTGAGTTGGGCGATATCGGTGGTAGTTCCCCCGATATCGACGATCACCGCATTCTGGGTTTCGCCGGATAATTCCAGGAGGTATTTCGCCCCAATAACGCTCGCGGCAGGTCCAGAGAGAATTGTCTCGATCGGCCGTTCGCGGATTGCTGATTCACTCACCAGACTTCCGTCTCCTTTAACGATCATCAGAGGAGCTACAATCTCTTGTTCAATAAAGACACGCTTCACAGAATCGAAGAGCTCCCAGATGATGGGGATGAGGTGGGCGTTCAGCAGGGTGGTCGTTGCCCTTTTGACCGCGTCCAACTGAAGAGAGATCTCATGACCACACACCACAGGCTTCTCTGTGGTCTCTTGAATGAGCCTCTTAACTCGGAGCTCGTGATCGGGATTGCGGACACTGAAGTAGCCGCACACCGCGTAAGCATCCATCTCCCCTTTGATCTGTTCCAGAACCTGTTTTATCTTCTCGATGTCCAGAGGTTCCTTCTCATCGCCATGGACCGTGTGTCCCCCGGAGACGAGGACCACCTCATCCTTGAAGGCGGGGGGATAGAGATCGGGAGTATAGCCAATGAGAAATCCCCGAACCCTCCTTCTCCTTCCCTCGACGATCGAGTTGGTCGCGAGCGTAGTGGATAGTGAGACGAGGCCAACCTTCGGGAAAAGCAGCCTGTCGAGGCGATTCAAAACATCACTGATTCCTCTGGCGAGGTCGTCCTTGGTTGTCGAGGCTTTTGCGAAGGAAAGGACTTTCTTTTCTTTAAGATCGACAAGGACCGCATCTGTATTCGTTCCGCCGACATCGATCCCCAATCCAACACTGAACGTCATCGTATGATCCCCTCTATCAACCCTTACACTCCTCTGAAAGAGAGCAGGCCTATGGCTGCTTCGGCCTCTTGTTGATCTCCTTAATGGCGTGTGGGGTAGGAAGAAATAGCCAATGTGATAAACACATCGCGCAACATAACAAAAAACTAATAACACCTTGCCAAGGAATTTTAAAGAGCGGGAAATCTATTCCCCGTTCGGCGGTGTGAAGCCCGGCGTTTGAAGGAAAGGGAATAGGGCGCAACTTCCTTCGACAAGATCAGGACATTGAGTCTATCGAAGTGCAAGGTGATCCTCGAGTCCCTCGGTCTTCAAATGCTTTCTTAAAACGGAGACAAAGGGCTAGTGGTGCACCACACAAATATCGCACTACTTGGAAAAACGCTTGAGTCGATGCACCGCATGGTGTTCAGGACGAGCCCTGCACCACAGGGTGTTCAGGGCGAGGAGATTATCAAATATAGTTCCATGTTTGGGGTACACCACTAGTGCAGGATCTGGCTGAGGAAGAGCTTGGTCCGCTCGTGTTGAGGGTGTTCGAAGAATTCCCGAGGAGCGTTTCCTTCCACAATCTTTCCGAAGTCCATAAAAAGTACCCTGTGGGCTACACTCTTGGCAAAACCCATCTCATGAGTGACGACGATCATCGTCATGCCTTCCTTGGCAAGGTCGATCATGACGTCCAGCACTTCCTTGATCATCTCAGGGTCAAGGGCTGAGGTGGGCTCGTCAAAGAGCATGACCTTGGGATTCATACACAGACTGCGAGCAATGGCGACACGCTGTTGTTGACCTCCTGAAAGCTGGCCAGGGTATTTTCGAGCCTGCTCGGCGATATGCACCTTTTCCAGGTAATGCATGGCCGCTTCTTCCGCTTCTTTCTTTGAGGTTTTTCTCACCCAGATGGGCCCCAGGCTGAGATTTTCAACAATCGTGAGATGCGGAAAGAGGTTAAAGTGCTGAAAGACCATGCCCACTTCAGCGCGGATTTTTTCAATGTTCTTAATGTTATTGATTAGCTCAATGCCGTCAACAACGATACGGCCCCGCTGATGTTCCTCCAACCGATTGATACACCGAATGAGCGTTGACTTTCCAGAGCCTGATGGACCGCAGATCACAATGCGTTCCTGTTTCTTGACAGACAGGTCTATCCCCTGAAGCACATGAAATTCGCCAAACCACTTATGCAGATCAGTGATTTCTATCATCGCCGTGTCTGACGACTGGGTCTTTTCGTCTCTGGATAATTCATTCTTCATGATAGCCTCTTTGCCAACATTTCTGACTTCGAAATCTCCTGCTGCTGCGTCTTCGTTGTTCTGCCTAGCAAAACCAGCCTCTCTTTCCGGACTCCGGTATCACGACAACGGGAAGACCCCAAACCATGATCCGTTAATTCCCCTTAGAGAGTTCCCTTTCCAGCTTCCGGCTGTAGTTGGACATAGAGAAACAACCCAAGAAGTACAGAATGGCAACGAAGACATAGGCCTCCTTGCTGAACCCCATCCACTCAGGATTGGAGAGCACGCTCTGCGTCGTCTTGAGCAGATCGAAGAGCGCGATGATGACCACAAGAGATGTATCTTTGAAAGCGGAAATAAGGATGCTCACCGTGGGGGGAATCACAATCTTTAGAGCCTGCGGCAGAATGACCAGCCTCATAGTGAGGGTGTAACTCAACCCCAAGGACTCCGCTGCCTCATACTGACCACGGGACATGGCCTGCAACCCTCCCCTGACCACCTCCGCAATATACGCCGCGGTGAAAAGGATGATGGCCACCTGTGCCCGGAGGATCTTGTTGAAGGTGACCCCCTCCGGCAGGAAGAGAGGGAAAATGATGGCGGACATAAACAGGAGGCTGATGAGGGGAACGCCGCGGATCAGCTCGATATAGAGGACACACAGAACTTTAACACCCTGCATCTTGGATCGTCGCCCCAGCGCAAGGATCACTCCTAGAGGGTAGGCGGCGGTAAGGCCGAAAACTGCGAGAAGAAGTGTGAGGGGCAGGCCGCCCCACTGGGTACTTTCCACCGGCTTCAGTCCAAGAATCCCACCTTTCATGAGAAGCCCCATGAAAAAAAGACCCGAGATCCAGCCATAGGCCAGGGGCTTTTTCCAGTGATCGCGGTTTCTGCTGTAGACGAGGAGGCCGAACAGGATCAGCATAGCCGCGAGGGGCCGCCACTGCTGATCGTAGGGATAGAACCCGAAAAGCATGAAACGGTAGTTATTGGAAATGATCGACCAGCAGGCGCCAGCGGCCTGTCTACAAGCTTGACCGGATGTATACCATGCACTATCAATGAAGGCCCAACGGAAGACGGGAGGAACCACTTTCCATAGGAAGAAGAGGGTTACGAGGGTAAGGATGGAGTTAAAGACCCCGTTGAACAGCCTGGTTTTCACCCATCCAATGAGACCGACGTCGGTGATGGGAGGTCTTAACTCTTCTGTCTGAGCTGCTTGTTCCATGTCATCTCTCTACAAGCGCGACTCTTTTATTATACCAGTTCATGAAGGCTGACGTGGACAGGCTGAAGAAAAGATAAACAGCCATAATGAGGGCTACCCCCTCGATGGACTGGCCGGTCTGATTCATGGTCGTGTTGGCCACGGAAACAAAGTCCGGATATCCAATGGCCACGGCCAGGGAGCTGTTTTTTGTCAGGTTGAGCATCTGGCTGGTTAGGGGGGGGACGATGACTCTGAGGGCCTGGGGCAGGATCACAAGATTCAGCACGAAGGTAGGTCTGAGGCCAATGGACATGGCTGCTTCCCTTTGGCCTTTGCTCACCGACTGGATCCCCGCCCGGACCACCTCGGCTACGAAAGCGGCCGTATACAGGATCAGGCCCATCAGAAGGGCGATGAACTCGGGACTGACCATTACCCCGCCTTCGAAGTTGAATCCAACGAGTTTGGGGGCATCCATCTTCAGAGGGGTGCCGAAGGCCAACCAGGTGATGAAAGGCAGGCCGAAAAGAATCGCTATGCCAACGCGAAAGGTCGGGAAAAGCTGACCTGTTCTCTCCTGCCGCTTTCTTGCCCAGCGCCTTATCACATAAACGATCAGACACCCGACCAGAAAAGTTAGAAGCATGTATTTGTAGGCGGGATGCGCCTCGGGGATAGTAAACGCTACTCCGCGGTTAGACATGTAGATCCCTGCGCCCGGGTTGAGGGCCTGCTGAGGGGAAGGCAGGGTTTCATAAAAGATGGCGTACCAGAAAAACAATTGCAGCAGTACAGGGATATCCTGCATGACCTCGACATAGAGGGTTGCCAACTTTGAGACAAGCCAGTTGGTGGAAAGTCTTGCCACTCCGATGATCGTACCCAGGAGTATGGTGATTACAACGCCTATGAAAGCAACCTTGATGGTATTGAGGACCCCGACCAAGAGGGCGCGGCCGTAAGTGCTGGCGGCTGAATAGGAGATCAGAGATTCACCGATCTCAAAAGAGGCTTCTTTGCGAAGGAACCCAAACCCCGTGGCAATTTTTTGTTTTTGGAGGTTGATCAGAACGTTGGAGACGAGATAGTAGGCCAGTAACCCCAGCATACAGAAGGTGATGAATTGAAACAGGATGGCCCTTTTCTTTGGGTCAAGCCAGAAAGGTACCCTTTCTGGTGTTGCGTTGTCCTTGAAGTTTCCCATCTTCTTTTACAGGGTCGGTTGCTTCCTGAGCAAGTTTGCTCTAGCGGAAAAGAGGGTGCCCCGTTTGCGGGGCACCCCACATTGAGCATCATCTGAATGGAATGGCATACATGATCCCACCATTTGTCCACAGGTCATTGAGCCCTCGCTCAAGTCCAAGGGGGGTCTTGGGCCCCACGTTGCGATCGAAGATTTCGCCGTAGTTGCCCACCTGCTTGATGATATTGTATGTGAACTTTTCATCGAGACCGAGAGCCTTACCGAAGCCCGGGCTGACTCCCAGGAAACGCTGGACCTGGGGATCTGTGCTTTTGAGCATCTCATCCACATTCTTAGACGTGATGCCCATTTCCTCAGCCTCAATGAGGGCCATGACCGACCAGTTGACGATGTCGTACCACTGATCATCTCCATGACGGACCGCAGGGGAAAGGGGCTCCTTGGAAATGATCTCGGGTAAAATGATGTAATCGCCGGGATTTGGAGCTACCGTACGTATAGCGGCCAACTGTGAGGCGTCCGAAGTCAAGCAGTCACAACGGCCGGCGAAAAAGGCCTTGTTCAGCTCGGCGTTGTTCTCAATGACGACCGGCTTCCATGGCATGCCGTTTTTTCGGAAGAAATCCGCCGCATTCATCTCGGTGGTCGTTCCGGGAAGGACGCAAACGGTGGCGCCTTTCAATTGTTTTGCGCTCTTTACGTTCATTTTCTTGGAAATCAGAAAACCCTGACCGTCGTAGTAATTCACATGAGCAAAGTTTAGGCCGCTGATGGTTTCCCGGGTCAAGGTGGCCGTGGTGTTCCGGCACAAGACATCCACCTCCTTTGACTGAAGAGCGGGAAGACGCTGGACCGCTGTGAGGGGCACATATTTCACCTTGTTTGCATCGCCAAAGACCGCGGCAGCGATCGCTTTAGCCGTATCCACGTCAAGGCCTTTCCATATGCCCTTGTCGTCAGGCATGGCGAACCCGGCTACGCCGGGATTCACGCCCGCTGTGAGAACCCCTCTTGCACGGACTTCGTCAAGAGTTGCTCCCAAGGCCGTACCCCCTGCCGCAAGAAGCACCAAAACCAAAACCACTGAAAAGCATTTGATCACTTTCATCCCATGTTCCTCCTTTTACGTGTGATGTTTACTTCCTCAGGATCGCTCGACGGCGATTCCTGCTTGGTCAACCATGGCACGCTTGTTTGAAGCGCCCGCGAAGATCGATCATGGTAAGCAAATCCTCCGTGTGTAAACCTCCTATCCTATTATGGACAGGGACGGGAAAAAGTCAAGAAAAATGATAGGCACAACTGAGCGCAAGCGGGATTCTCTCTTTGCAGTTTTCTGACAATCGTCAATGGGCACAATATGAGAGGAACCGGCCTTACCGGGAAGCCTCGCCTTTTAGGGCGTGGAGCTTCACTAGCTTGGACCCATAATCGCAAAGTTTTAGGATGGCACAAGAATCACAGAGAGGTTTCCGTGCCCCACAGGTTCTCCGGCCATGCCAGATGAGGAGGTTCGAGAAGTGGGTCCACTCCTCTTTCGGCACGACCTCCATGAGATCGAACTCGATCTTGACCGGGTCGTCTTTTTTGGTGAGCCCTATCCTTTGGCTCACGCGATGCACATGGGTATCGACCACAATCCCGGGAATTCCAAAGGCGTTTCCGAGAATGACATTGGCCGTCTTCCTTCCGACGCCGGGAAGGGTCACCATCTCCTCCAACGTTTTTGGAACTTCACTCCCGAACCGGCCAACCAGCTCCTGGCAGCATTTCTGGATGGACTTGGCCTTATTCCGGTAGAAGCCCGTGGGCCGAATGTCTTGCTCCAGCTCTGATAGATCGGCTTGCGCATAGTCTTTTGCAGATCGGTACTTCTTGAACAAGGTGGCGGTGACCTCATTCACCCTGACGTCAGTACACTGGGCCGAAAGGATCGTAGCAATGAGAAGCTCAAGAGGACTGGAGAATGTGAGAGCGATCTTCGTGTCGGGGATGCCTTTGGTAAGAATCTTGATGATGTCTTTCACCCTTTTGGGGTCGGCTTTCTTGTCCATGATCTTCTCTCCTGCAAAAAGGTCTTTATCTGATCCAGGTCTAAGGTGTTCAGGATGTTGTTCGGTTCGAGCCAACCTTTTCTTGCGATTCCGATCCCGAAGGGGGTGTGGCTGAGCCCTTCCTCGTCATGGGCATCGGGGTTGATGGCAATCTTCACCCCTTTTCCCTTGGCAACCTTGCACAATCGCCAGTCGATATCCAACCGGTAGGGGTGGGCATTGAGCTCAATGGCTACTCCTGTCTTGGCCGCTTCGTCAATGATTCGAGTCATCTCGATAGCATAAGGTTCCCTGGCGAGGAGGAGACGGCCTGTAGGATGAGCGAGCATGGTTGTATACGGATTGCGGATGGCCTTGAGGACCCTCTCGGTCATCTCTTCGAGGCCCATGTTGAAGTGGGAGTGAACCGAAGCGATGACAAAGTCAAACTGTTTCAGGGTTGCTTCATCGTAATCGAGCGATCCGTCAGGAAGAATGTCTGATTCGATCCCCCGGAAAACATGGAACCCCGTGTTCTCTTCGTTCAGCCGATTCACCTCATCCCATTGCTTTTTTAATTTTTCAGCCGTCAACCCCCCAGCATAGCCGGCAGACTGGCTGTGGTCTGAAAGACCCATATAGGAGAACCCCATTTTCTTTGCCGCCTCGGCCATAGTTTTGATGGACTTCGTTCCGTCGCTGTAAGCAGAATGAACATGGAAGACTCCCTGAATATCTTTCCCTTCGACCAGGTGGGGAAGAGTTCTCGACTCGGCAGCTTCAATCTCGCCCTGCTCCTCCCGTAACTCTGGAGGAATGATATCGAGGCCAAGGGCATCAAAAATTCCCTCTTCTTCCTCGCAGGGTACAATTTTGCTGTTCCGGCGCAGCCCCTGGTCCGTCAGTTCGAGGTCCATGGATGCGGCCTTCTTCACCATGGCGTTCCAATGGTCGAGGTTCCCGGTGAGCTGATAAAGGCTAAAGGGAAAAGTGCGGTCCGAAGCGATCTGAAGGTGAATCTCCATCCCAGACGTCAGGGAGTAACGGGCGTTCGACTTGTCTTTAAATTGAACGACTTCTACTTCAGGAAACTTTGAGAAGGCTGTTAAGATCTCCTGGGGGCTTGAGCTGCTCACCACGAGGTTGATGTTTCTTACTATTTCCATTTTTCTCCTCAAGGAGCCAGCTAGGCTAGCCCGGTTGACCTTTGGATGAGAGGAAATCCTCGTGAGAATCTCCTCTGCTTGGGAGATCACCTCACCAAACAGAAAACGGCCCTGGTACTTTTTAACTTGCTGAATGCCGTGAAGAATTTTTCCCTGAGTCTTCTGCCCAAATCCCTCCAATTCAATGAGCCGGTTTTCAAGGCACGCGTATTCGAGTTCTCCAATTGTTTGAATGTTTAAGGAATCGTGAAGGACCTTAACCTTTTTGGGTCCGAGGCCGGGGATCTTTAGCAGGTCGAGATGGCCAGAAGGGATGGTGGATTTCAAGTCCTCGAGGAGCTGAAGCCCACCTGTTTCCACCAGTTCGGTGATCTGGCTCGCCAACGCTTCCCCAATGCCTTGGATCTTCTTAAGCCTTTTCTCCTTGGCCAGAAGGACGATCTCCTCTTCGAGGAGATTGATCGATCTTGCCGCATTGGAATAGGCTCTCACCTTGAAGGGATTCTCTCCCTTCAATTCCAGGAGGACTGACACCTCTCGAAGAATCGCGCTGACTTCCTTATTGTTCAATTTTCTCTCGGACATCGAACACATCTTAACCCATTATTTTTTGACGAGACAACGGTCTTTCTCGCCATAGAGCCCCAATGTTTGGCAAGCTTTATAAAAACTTTTCATAGAGTGCCAATAGGCGGCCTGATCTTTTCAATTGGAGATTCTGACCTGTAATTGAGTAATCGTGTAATTTCAAGAAGTTATATTCTTCCCTTAGATTGGGGGTTTTTGGTATGAAAAATGCTATCAACCAATGTAAACTCCGATAGAAAGGGTGGAAAACCATGCTAAGAGAAAGAGACGACGCGGTTCTCACAACTCAAGAAGCCTGTCACTATCTTCGTATCTCAAGACCCACTTACCTCAAGTACCTTTACGTGGGAAGGATCAAAGGGGCAAAGGTGGGGAAGGGTTGGAAGGTACTTAAATCGGAATTAGACCGGTTCTTGAAGGGGGAGTTGATCGCCAATTGAACTCGAGCCCAGGAGGCCCATCAAGTTTATTGGAGGAAAGATCCAGTGAAACCCACTGAGGAAAAAATAGAGAATCTCGAGGAACAAGCAAGCGAAGAGGGCGTCAAGTCGGCCAAGGCTTTGGTCCAGACATTTCTACAAACGGTGAAAGGATATCGACTCTATGAGGCGAAACACCCGATCCTGACCAAATTCTTGGAACGCCTCAAGAAGGATTTTGACAAATACTTTGAAGAATTGCCCTCTTTTTCACTTCAGATTAGCGAGCATCGGCTCTCTTACCACGGAAATGTCGTTTATGAAAGCGAGGACGTGAAAGAGAGTCTGGCTTTTCTCTTTTATAAGGATGGAGTTCGTGAGCTCCGATTTCTCAAAGGCCTTGAATTCAACGAAATCCTTGATTTTCTCGATGTGGTGAGAAAGAGCGACCTTGTCAACCGCATGGAAGATGACCTCGTCACCCTGCTTTGGGACAAGGACTTCTCACACATCACGTTCACCACCATGGACGATTTTCTGGAAAGAGGGGGCGTTTCGGTCCCCATGACAGAGGAGGATTTGCTCCAGGGGATGGAATTCAATCCTCTCAGCGCCCAAGGCTATGAGGAGAAACCGGGGGAACCGAAGCCCGACGAGTTCGGCGTCCTGACCGACGAGGGCCTGAACCAAGCCATCAACCCTTCTCCCGGCCAGTCGCTGGTGGACGCCTGCCAACTGACCGGTGAGGAGGCCGAGAAGATCAACCAGGAGATTCAGAAGGAATACCAGACAGAGTATCTCTATATCCTCGTCGAATCCCTGATCGAGATCGTGCTCCATCTCGGTGAGGACATGGATGCCTACGAGAATATGATCTCTTATTTTGAACGTGTCATCCAGGCTCTTCTCGACCAGGGAGAAGTGGCCAAAGCCGTCGATATCCTGAAAAAACTGAGTGAGACGTTGGAATCAATGGTCCTCAAAGACAAGCAGATCTTTGCGATTCGTCGGATCCTTGAGTCGGCCGCCAACCCGCAGTCGGTCAAACTCCTGGGAAAGACCATGCAAGGGAACGGAGAGGTTGTTTCGGAGCCCGTCATCCAATACCTGCAGTTCATGACGGATAAGGCCGTCACTCCTCTCTGCCTTCTTCTCGGAGAATTGGAATCTGGAAAGTGGAGAAAAGTGATCTGTGATCTCTTGATCCAACTGTCCAAAAACGATATCCAACCGCTCGTGAAATTCTTGTCGGACCGCAACCCAGCCGTCGTATTGCACATCCTCTATATCCTGGGAAAAGTGGGACATCCTTCAACCACTCGATATTTGGGAAACTTGTCCAACCACGAGGACACGAAGGTACGAGAGGAAGCCCTTCAGGTTCTGGCAAAACTGGGCGAAAAAGGTAGGGATTTAATTCAGAAGTTTCTGAGGGATCCTGCCCCTGAGATTCGGGGAAAAGCCTCGATCAGTCTGGCACGAGCCTTGAAACAACAAGCCGTCAAGCCTCTCGCAGAGATCATTCTCTCTGAAGACTTCTACAAGCGCAATTATGAAGAGAAAGTCTCCTTCTTCAGGGCGCTGGGAGAGACAGGGTCGAAAGAGGCCATTCCGATTTTGGAACAAATCGCCAAAAAGAGAAACTGGTTCAAAAAGGCCAAATGGGAAGAGATGCGACAATGCGCCACGAATACCTTGCGGATGATGGAGTCAGGTAAGAGGCAAGCGGTATCGAATTAGATAGAGGAGATTATTCTTCGATTCTCGAAGAAAGAAAGGAGTGGCAGATGGATGTTACGGTTACAACCCCCGAGTCGCAAAGTGTGAACAATCCGCCCCCAGGTAGAGCGGATGTCGATTTGACCAAGCTGGGAAATACTCTCGTCACGAAGTTTCATGTCCTCATGAGGGTGTCGCAGATTTACGATTCGAAGAATGTGACCTTTCGCCAGTTCATTCAAGAATCCCTCGAAACGGTGAACGCATTGATTGGGAAGGAAGGGAGCCTCTCTCTGAAGATCGTCAAGGATGAGCTGTATCTCAACGATCAGCGGTTACGTTATTCCGTGGAGGGGTTTACAAGCTTCAAGTATCTTCTCACCCAATGGAAAAAAAGACTGATCGGTGGTGTGGTGTTTAAAGAGGTGCTGGATGAACGATCCCTCAAAGAGTTTATCTTTACGATGAACACCTTGACCGAAAGCAAAGAGGATAACGCAGCCCAGTTCAACGAGCGGATGGCCTTCCACAAGATCGACACTATTATTGAGGTGAGTCCCCTTGAGGATTTGGAGGGGGACGATGGGGGTCTTCAAAAAGAAGATCAGAAGTTGATGGGGAAGAAGGTCTTTTTTGAGACCATCGGGACGATGAGAGAAGTCATCATGCAGATCAAAACGAAGCAGTACGCAGATGTGAGGAAACTGAAGAGGCTCGCCCAGACTGCGGTCAAGCTCGTCATGCAGGATGAGTCGATTCTGATGGGACTCACCGCCATCAAGAATTACGACGAATACACTTTCAACCACTCGGTGAACGTTGCGATCTATGCGTTGGCGATTGGCAGACGACTCGGGTTCACCAGGAAGACGATGACCGAGCTGGGCGTCACAGCCATGCTTCACGACATCGGCAAATCGAAGATTCCCAAGGAAGTCCTGAACAAACCCGGGAAACTGGACGAGGAAGAATGGAATCAGATGAAGAAACATCCTCTCGCGGGGGTGGAGATCGTCCTGAACCTCAAACAACTGGGGGAGATCAATCCAAAGATGGTTCTTGGTATCTTTGACCATCATCTCAAAAACGATCTGACAGGATATCCGAAGGTCTTTCGGAAGAAGGATCCCTGCCTTTATGGAAGGATTATCCAGATTGCGGACGTTTATGATGCGATGACGACCTCCAGGGTCTACCGGAAGTCTTCATACACGCCGGAGCAAGCCCTTGCGATCATGCTGAAGGATCGAGGAGTCTGTTTTGATCCCATTCTCCTCAAGATCTTTATTGGCCTCGTGGGCCTCCACCCCATTGGCTCTCTCGTCATGCTCGACACCCACGAGATGGGCATTATCTATAAGGCGAATCCTGATCCGAAATTCATGGACCGACCCCTGGTCATCTTGGTCTCACGGGATCAAAAAGGGGAAGTGAAAAAGGAGTTTGCCGATTTGATGGACGTCGATGGACAGGGGCGTTTCAAACGGAGCGTCGTCAAGACCTTAGATCCCAACAAATACCACATCGACATCGCTAAATATTTTATTTAGTGCGTAAAGTCTGCTTCAACATCCGCTTTGGCGTTGCTCGGGAACCAACGCTTCCCCTGATAGATATTTTTTAATCATTCCGACTCTTCAACTGCTGAAAAATTCCATTGACGTCAATAAGTTAAGCGTATATACTCCTAACACAAGACATGCTTGTTCTTTCGTTGCACAATTACGCGGTGTATATTTTTTCATATGTGGGCAGCGATGTATCCTAAGAAATAGTGAGGAGAAAAGACCTCTTGATGCCATGGTGTTGGCGATGCCAGAATAATTCCAGATGGGAGGTTCACTATGACCATTACTGATCGAATCGAAATCAATCCAAAGGTGATGATGGGTAAACCCGTGATTCGAGGCACCCGGCTTACCGTCGAGCTCATCCTTCGAAAACTTAGCGAAGGAGCGACTGAAAAAGACCTCTTAGAGGCCTATCCTAAACTGACGCGGGAAGATATACAGGCAGCCATACGATACGCAGCAGATACTCTGGCGCATGAGGAAACGGTTATTATGAGTTCATCAAAGCGAGTGGCCAGGAGATAATAATGCGCTTCCTCGCGGATGAATGCTGTGATCGGGCTGTGGTGCGAGCTCTTCGGGCAGACGGTTATGATGTGCTCTCTGTTTCCGAGATTACCCCAAGGGCAGAGGATTCCCATGTTATAAGGCTTGCTCTTCGCGAAAAGCGAACTCTATTAACAGAAGATAAGGATTTTGGTCGGTTGGTCTATGCTCATGGCGAAAAGACGGTTGGTGTTATTTTCCTACGT
>Ga0315275_10003463_pt1 | contig 14513 bp, 10 predicted proteins | sample YL17G03_0_MG_FD_205557 | JGI IMG/M metagenome (GOLD analysis project Ga0315275, IMG submission 205557) | Sediment microbial communities from Yellowstone Lake, YNP, Wyoming, USA - YL17G03_0 | ecosystem: Environmental > Aquatic > Freshwater > Lake > Sediment | place: USA: Wyoming | collected... | reverse complement strand
AGCGTACGGGACTTCCTGCCCGCTAAAGAGAAATTCGTAGAACTCGTCCTGGGCCGAAACGCTGGGAGGCAGTGGGGCGTCCAACCGCTGGACGGTGGTAAAGTCCGGCCGCTCGATCGCGGGCCCGCCGAATCCGCCGCCTCCGCCCGGCTGGCCCGCAGCCGGCGCCGCGCCTTGGGCAGCAGCCCGGGTTCCGCCGGGGGTTAAGGAAGGGCCGATGGTTGCGACTGCGCCCTTTTGGTCTATCGCGTAGCGTGCGCGCCCGAACAGCAGCCGGCGGTAATTCGCATCGAGCGCCTTCGGCCCGGCGGATCCTATGAAAACCACCACTCTGCCCTTCACGTCTTTGCCGGAAAAATCGCTGTGTTTTGCAGCAGGCGCGTCCAATCCGTACCCCATGAACTCGATCTTATCCGAGCTCAGCAAGCGTTTGCCGCCCGCGTTCAACGGAATGCTTATCCCCTCGCCGTTCTTGAAGGTTCGCGTCTGGCCGTTGGCTTCCACCGTCAAGGTCGAACGATTCTGTCCCTTGACACCCAGCACTCTGACCCGCTGGTAGTACGATCCGTTGTCGCCGGCGGGCTTCACGCCCCAGGACTTCAACTGGCACGCGATATAACCGGCCGCAAGTCCCAATCCTTCGGAGAATGTCGCGCGCCCCTCATACTCGTCCGAGGAAAGCGTTGTAAGGAAAGCCTTCATGTCTTCAACCTTCACAAGCTGGCTGCCGCTGTTTTTCTTCGCGGCAGTCAACGAGAATGGAAGGGTGGCTAGAATGGCGATTTGAAGCACGGCAACCAACCATTTACGGCGATGCATCATGCAAACTCCTTGCGTTATCGAGATCAGTTGATGGTGCGAACGACCTGAGCAATAATGGACTGCTTAAGATGTTAAAGATAAGGATACGCCCGAACTGAAAGGGTGTTTCCGGTTGAATCCCAAAACCCTACCGCAAAGGCTAGCGAGTCTCAAAGCAATTATGCATTCCGGGTTTTTCGGCAGCCGGGACCACCCACGGTTCGGCGCTTGCGCAGTCCCAGGTAATAACGGCATCACCTGCAACTTTCCACTGGAGCAACATGAGTCCTGAGACGAAGACCGTCGCCATCATCGGGGGAGGAATTGTCGGGCTGGGAACAGCCATGGCCCTGATAGAACGCTTCCCCCGCTGTTCCGTCACCATTCTGGAAAAGGAGGCGCAACTCGCCAGCCATCAGACGGGCCACAACAGCGGCGTGATCCACGCCGGCATTTACTACAAGCCGGGCAGTTACAAGGCGCGGCTCTGCGTCTCCGGCGTCCGGTTGCTGACGCGTTTTTGTGAAGAGAATGGAGTGCCCTACGAGCGGTGCGGCAAATTGATCGCCGCGGTCACCCCTGAAGAGCTTCCCCGCCTGGAAAACCTGTACCAGCGCGGCGCCGCCAACGGCATCGAAGGTCTGCAGATGATCCGCGCTGAACAGGCGCGGGAAATCGAACCCCACGTCGCCGCAGTAAAGGCGCTCTATTCACCCCGCACGGCGATCGTGGATTTCGGGGAAGTGTGCCAGGCGATGGCGGCGAAGCTGGCCTCGAGCGGCGTCGAAATCCTCACCAAGGCGCGCGCCGACTCCATCCGGAGAAGCGGCGGCCTGCTCCATATCGAAACCTCCCGCGGCACGGTCGCCGCGTGCAACCTGATCAGCTGCGGCGGACTCCAATCCGACCGCATCGCGCGTCTGATGGGGGTCGAACCCGAAGTGCGCGTCATTCCTTTTCGCGGCGAGTACTACAATCTCAGGGCAGGGCAGCACCTCGTGCGCGGCCTGATATACCCGGTACCCGACCCTGAGTTCCCGTTCCTCGGAGTCCACTTCACCAAGCGCATCAGGGAGGGCTACGAAGCCGGGCCCAACGCCGTCCTGGCCCTGGCCCGCCAGGGTTACCGGAAAACCGATGTCTGTCCCGTGGATCTTTGGGACATGGCGCGGTTCCCCGGCTTCTGGGCGATGGGCCGCCGCTACTGGCGCATGGCTGTCTTCGAGTACTACCGTTCGTTCAGCAGGCGCGCCTTTCTGCGCGCCCTGCAAAGACTGGTGCCTGATCTGAAGGATGAAGATCTGACCCCGGGCGGATCGGGAGTGCGCGCTCAATGCGTGAGACGCGACGGAACCATGGTGGACGATTTTCTGATCGTGGAGGCTCCCAACGCGATCCACGTGCTGAACGCGCCGTCCCCCGCGGCAACTGCTTCGCTCGCCATCGGGGGGCACATTGCGGATTTGGCCGGAAAATCTTTTGGGCTGGAATGCTGAACCGCCGGAGCGGCAGGAGCAACAAATGACGAATTGCAGGAGATTTCCATGTTTCATAGGATAGGTGGAATGCGCAGGCGCGTGGTATTGCTGCTGTGCACAGCCGGGCTGATTATATCAGCTCAGCCGAAGGTTTTCGCACAAAGCGGGATTTCAGCCGAGCTGAAGTCAGCTCTCGAACGTGTGGAGGGCATGACCACTGCCGAGTTGACAAGAGACAAGCTCGGGAGTGTCAGCGTCGGCATAGTCTTCGGGGCGGATCTCATCTGGGCTAAGAGCTTTGGCTTGGCCAACATTGAGAACAAAATCCCTGCGACGATCGAGTCGGTCTATCGAATCGGATCGATAACAAAGCAGTTCACAGGCCTGATGCTGCTGCAGCTGGTGGACGAACAGAAGGTGCATCTCGCGGATCCGGTGGAAAAGCATTTTCCCGAAATCAGCAGCGTCCCGGGACTTTCCGTGCGGATTCTCGAAGAAGTGGCGAGAGCAAAAACCGTGCGCCCGGCGCAACACTAAGAACACCATTTTATAAACACGGTGACGCATTTTTGGAGCGCGGCGGCATGACGCCGCACTCCAAAAAAACGCGGATGGAGGCGAGTTTTTCACCTTCATCCGCGCTGCTTCTCAATCGTCGATTAACAATGGTTACTGGGTCGCGGCCGGCTGTTCGGCTTCCTTCTCGCCGTTGCCATACTTCAGCGATGCGAGCTGCTGATAATACTGATAACGCGCCTGCGCGTCCTTCTGTGCGAGGTCGAGCAGTTTTTTCGCCTGCTCGGGCTGGCTCAGGGAAAGCATCTTGTAGCGCGTTTCCTGATAGGCATAGTCCTTGATCGGAATCGAAGGCGCCTTCGAATCCAGGAGCAGGGGATTCTTGCCCTGGCCGGCCAGGCGCGGATCGAAGCGTAACAGCGGCCAGTGACCGCTGTTCACCGCCGCCTTCTGGTTCTGCATACCCGTGGTCATATTGATGCCGTGGGCGATGCAGTGCGAGTAGGCAATGATGATCGACGGGCCGTCGTACGACTCGGCCTCGAGGAAAGCCTTCACCGTCTGCTGATCGTTCGCACCCATCGCGACCGTGGCGACGTATACGTTGCCGTAGTTGATCGCATGCAGGCCCAGATCCTTTTTCCCCAACGGCTTGCCGCCGGCGGCGAACTTGGCGACCGCCCCGCGCGGGGTGGCCTTGGACATCTGCCCGCCGGTGTTCGAGTAAACCTCGGTGTCGAGCACCAGGACGTTGACGTTGCTCCCCGAAGCCAGCACATGGTCGAGCCCGCCGTAGCCGATATCATAGGCCCAGCCGTCCCCACCGACGATCCAGACGCTCTTCTTCACCAGATAGTCGGCTACGCTCAGCAGATTGCGCGCATCTTCGGAATTCACGGATCCGAGCAGCGCCTTGAGCCTGGCGACGCGTTCGCGCTGATCGTAGATCCCGGTTTCATCCGACTGATCCGCCGCAAGCAGCGCATCGGCCAGATCCTCACCGATGACGGAACGAAGCCTGGCCACCATCTCCCGGGCGAGCTCGGTATGTTTATCGATGGTGAGCCGGAAGCCAAAACCAAACTCGGCGTTGTCCTCGAACAGCGAGTTACACCATGCCGGACCGCGGCCGTCCTTGTTCTGGGCATAGGGCGTGGTCGGCAGGTTGCCGCCGTAGATCGAGGAACAGCCGGTGGCGTTGGCCACGATGGCCCGGTCGCCGAACAGCTGCGTCATGAGCTTGATGTACGGCGTCTCGCCGCAACCGGAACAGGCCCCGGAGTACTCAAACAAGGGCTGGAGCAACTGGTTGGCCTTGATGCTGGCCATTCGGACCTTGCGGCGATCGTATTCCGGCAGGTTGAGGAAGAACTCGTAGTTCTGCCGCTCCTGATCGCGGATCGCCAGCTGAGGCACCATGTTGATCGCCTTGAGCCGGGTCTCCTTCTTGTTTTTCACCGGGCAGACATCGACGCAGAGACCGCAGCCCGTGCAGTCTTCGGGAGCGATCTGGATGGTGTAGGCGAAGTTGGGCTCGAATTCGGCCCCCTTGGCTTTCATCCACTTGAAAGTTGGAGGTGCGTTCTTGACCAACTCCTCCGGGTAGGCCTTGATGCGGATGGTGGCGTGCGGACAGACCATCGCGCATTTCCCGCACTGGATGCAGATCTCGTGATCCCACGCGGGAATCTCGAGCCCGATGTTGCGCTTCTCCCACTGGCAGGTCCCGGTGGGGAAGGTGCCGTCCACGGGGAAGGCGCTCACCGGCAGCGAGTCGCCCAATCCTGCCATGATGGCAGCGGTGACCTTCTGCACAAACTCGGGCGCGGCCGGCGATACCACCGGAGGCCTTTCCCAGGCGCTCGTGACCTTGCCGGGGACCTTGACCTCGAACAGGTTGGCAAGCGTCTGCTCGACAGCCATGAAGTTTTTCTTTACCACCTCCTCGCCCTTCGCGCCGTAGGTTTTCTTGATCGCCTGCTTGATCGAATCGATCGCCTCTTCGCGCGGCAGGACGCCGGAGATGGCGAAGAAGCAGGTCTGCATGATTGTGTTCACGCGGGCGCCCATCCCGGTGTCCTTGGCAACCTTGTACCCGTCGATGACATAGAAGCGGAGTTTCTTTTCGATGATCTGCTTCTGCGCGCTCTGCGGCAGCTTGTCCCAGACCTCATCGGGTCCGAACGGGCTGTTGAGCAGGAAGGTCGCGCCGGGAATGGCATCCTTGAGCATGTCGTACCGTTCCAGGAAGACAAACTGGTGGCAGGCGATGAACTTGGCCTTGTCGATCAGGTAGGTGGAGTGAATCGGCTTGGGACCGAAGCGCAGGTGCGAGACGGTCACCGCCCCCGCCTTCTTGGAGTCATAGACGAAATAACCCTGCGCGTTGTTCGGCGTGTCCTCCCCGATGATCTTGATCGAGTTTTTGTTGGCGCCCACCGTGCCGTCGGCGCCCAGACCATAGAACAGCGCCCGGAACACATCGTCGCCCTCGGTCGAGAAGTTGCGGTCATATTCGAGGGATGCGTGCGTGACGTCATCGACGATGCCGACGCTGAAGTGATTCCCGGGCTGCTCCTTCTTCAGTTCGTCAAACACCCCCTTGATCATGGCCGGAGTAAATTCCTTCGAGGACAGACCATACCTTCCGCCCACGATCTTGGGGAAGCTTTTGAACTGGCAGTCGCCCGATGACAACGATTCCGCAATCGAAGTCACCACATCCAGGTAGAGCGGCTCGCCGACGGCGCCGGGCTCCTTGGTTCTGTCCAGCACGCCGATGACGCGTACGGTGGGCGGCAGGGTTTTGACAAAATCCTTGGCCGAGAAGGGGCGGTAAAGGCGGACTTTCAGCGCTCCGATCTTCTCTCCGCGCTGTGCGAGGTATTCGACCGTTTCCTGGGCCGCTTCCGCGCCCGATCCCATGAGGACAATTACCCGCTCCGCATCCGGCGCGCCGACGTAATCGAAGAGGTGATACTGCCGCCCCACGATACCGGCGAACTTGTCCATGGCCTTCTGAACGATCCCCGGCACGGCCCGATAGTATTTGTTGCAGGCCTCGCGTGCCTGGAAGAAGACGTCGGGATTCTGCGCGGAACCGCGCAGAACCGGATTGTCAGGTGAAAGCCGGCGCATGCGGTGTGCGCGGACGAGCTCGTCGTCGATCATCGCCCGGATGTCTTCGTCGGCGAGCTGTTCGATCTTCATGACCTCGTGCGAACTGCGAAAGCCGTCGAAAAAGTGAATGAAGGGAACGCGCGCTTCAAGAGTCGCCGCCTGCATGATGAGGGCAAGGTCCATGATTTCCTGGACGGAATTCGAAGCCACCAGGCCGAAACCGGTGGAGCGCGTGGCCATGACGTCGCTGTGATCGCCGAAAATCGAAAGCGCGTGCGTCGCCACGGCGCGCGCGGAGACGTGAAAGACCGTCGAGGTCAGCTCGCCGGCGATTTTGAACATATTCGGGATCATCAGCAGCAGGCCCTGCGATGCGGTAAACGTGGTCGTCAGCGCACCGGTCTGCAGTGCCCCGTGCACGGCGCCGGAAGCTCCGCCTTCACTCTGCAACTCGCTCACAAAGGGTACGGTGCCCCAGATATTTCTCTTCCCCTCAGCCGACCAGGCGTCGGCCCACTCACCCATGTTGGAAGAGGGCGTAATGGGATAAATTGCGATGACTTCGTTGGTTTTATGGGCAACATAAGCCGCGGCTTCGTTGCCATCGATTGTGACCATCTTTCTCTTCATTTTTCCACCTTATGGTAAAAGGAATAAAAAAAGCAGGCGTCCGGTAACCGGCGGCGACTCCGGACGCATGAAACGGGAGATCCGGTCCTGTGCAGGGAGTGTACCGGGCATCATTCATGCCGCCGTCTTTAAGCCCTCAAACCTTTTAGTTTCTCACTCTTCCCAGCCCGGAATGAAGCTTTTTTTCTATCTTTGTGTCCCCGAAATAACATACTTGCCGAACCGCAGTTCGAAGCCGTTCGGCCCTTTGGGCGTCAGCGAAACCCGGGCGTCCGGGGCATTCGGATCCAGCTTGAGGACCGGGCGCTCCACCTCCGCACCCAGAAAGTCCCGCACAATCAGGGTCCGGGCCGGCGCGTCCGAGCCTTTTTCAGGCTCCAGTGCAACTCCGCACATTCCTGCCGGAATATTCCAGCGGTCGAGCCTCACCCGTGTTTCCGATATGAACACATACTGGTACTTCTGCCGCATTTCATTCGACAGCCCTGCATTGACCAGCGCGGCAACGGCGATTCGAGTCTTGTCCGGAAACTGGAGCGCAACGCAGGTTTTTGAATCTACCGCGATGGACTCGGTTTCCATGGGCACCCGATCAGGCAGAAACTTCCGGGCCTCCTCCGGTGTTAACAGACGGCACGTCCCTTCCTGTGCCGGGACAAGACGGATCGAACTTCCCACCATCACCAGAACTGCCAGACATCCCAGCAGAACACGTTTCATGGCAGGCTCTCCTTCCTGGGCCATTGCTTAAATCCTTACCCGGTCGGGCAGATGAAACTCCGGGCGGATCGCCAATTGATGAGAGCAACAAACGAACCACAACATCGGCGCTTGATTATATCGGCATTTACTTGAAAAAGCGAGATTTAACGGCGTTTCCAGATGCGGCATTCATGGGCGGTAATGGGTCATATTGCTGGAAATCTGTCGAATTGGAGCATATGACCCGCCGCCGGGAGAATTGCGGATTGCGGATTGCGGAATGCGGAATGAAATGACACCGGGCAAGGCCGGTGAAATCAGTTCATATTCCTCTGCGCAGCATGAACTCCTGCCCTTTTTCAATCCGCAATCCGCAATATATCAACTGGCGGGGACCAGGTCCCTACCCGCCTGAAGCGCCTTGCGGTTGACATCCAGAAGGTTGGGGCGCATGCCGTGCTCTTTGAGCGCGAGCAGGATCGACTCCGGATCCATGGCATGCGTGGCCTCGAGATATGCTCCGAGCATCACCATGTTGGCGACCTTCGGATTGCCCACGCCGTTTGCCGCTTCGGTCGCAGGCACCCAAAGGATGTGGATGTCTTTTCGATCCGACGCCTTTTTTACCAGCGAGGAATTCACCATCAGCAGACCGCCCGGGAGAAGCTCGGGAGCAAACTTCTCGGCCGAAGGTTCGTTGAAAGCCATGACGACCGATGGCCGGTTGATCAGCGGAGACGGAATGCTCTCGGAGGAAAGCCGGACATGACAGTGCGCCGTGCCGCCCCGCATTTCGGGTCCGTAGGAAGGAATCCAGGACACCTGCAATCCTTCCCGCATCCCGGCTTCGGCCAGTGCAACTCCGGCGAAGAGGATTCCCTGCCCGCCGAAGCCGCTCAGCTTCATGGCAACGGGCGGCATTTCACCGCGCGCGAGGGCGCCCGGCTTGATGACGGGATCGTCCGCTGTCGCTGGGCTTTCCCCGTGGGCGCCCCCGGCCTTGATGGCAGCGGCTTGCGGCGCGGAAGTCCCGCTGCTCTTCTTCTCCTTGTAAACGCCCTGAGGGAAGACAGGGAACATGACTTTCTCAACCCACTGAACCGCATCCGGCGGGGTCATCTTCCACCCGGTGGGGCAGGCGGTCAGGACCTCGACAAAGGAAAAACCGAGCCCGTCGATTTGCGTCTGCAGCGCCCGCCGCACCGCTTTGCGCGCGCGCATGTGGTGCTTCGGGTCGGTAAGCGCGACTCGCTCAATATAGACGGGAGCTTCCAGCGTCGCCAGCAGTTCGCACATGCGCAGCGGGTACCCTGTGACATCGCTGGACCGCCCGCGCGGAGAGGTGGTCGTGCGGGCGCCGAGCGGTGTGGTGGGAGCCATCTGACCGCCGGTCATCCCGTAGATGCCGTTGTTGATGAAGAAGACCGAGATGTGTTCCCCGCGGTTTGCGGCATGCAGAATCTCGTTCCCGCCAATGGCCGCGCAGTCTCCGTCTCCCTGGTAGCAGAGAACGATGCTGTCCGGGCGAACGCGCTTGATTCCGGTGGCCACCGCCGGGGCGCGCCCGTGTGAAGCCTGAACGTTTCCCACATCCAGGTAGTAATAGGCGAAGACGGAGCACCCCACAGGATTGACCAGGATGGTGCGGTCCTGAATCCCCAGATCGGCAATCGCCTCGGCGAGAAACTTGTGCAGGACACCGTGCCCGCAGCCGGGACAATAGTGGGTTGTTTCGAGATCGCCGCCCTTGCGTTCGAAAAGATCGTAAAATCCTTCAGGCTTGCTATGCGTAATTTCCCACACACTTGCTCTCCATTTTCTTGATGACATCCAGAACATCTTCGGCCGTGGGTATCATGCCGCCGGTACGATTCAGAAGGTGGACCGGCGCGCGTCCTTCGACGGCCAGGCGGACATCTTCGATTAATTGACCGCTGCTGAGTTCTGCAACCACAACGGAGCGCACATTTTTCGCGAGGTCGCGGATACGCTGACAGGGGAACGGGAACAGGGTGATCGGGCGCAGTAACCCGGCCTTGATCCCTTCGGCGCGCGCCATTTCGGCGGCGGCGCGCGCTACCCGGCTGGTGATGCCATAGGCGACCATAAGAAGCTCCGCATCCTCGGCCGCGTATTCCTGCCATTTGCATTCCTCACGCTCGACCGCCAGATACTTCTGTGAGAGCTTCGTGATGTGGGCTTCAAGCAGCTCGTGCTCGAGATAAATCGAGGAAACAAGGTTTTTGCGAGTCGAGGCCTCCCCGGTTACCGCCCAGGGCTTCGGTGGCTCGTTGTTCAACGGAGCGGGTATTTCGACCGCCTCCATCATCTGGCCCAACACGCCATCGGCGAGGACTACCACCGGGTTGCGGTATTTGTCCGCCAGCTCAAATGCCCAGATCGTCAGATCGCACATTTCCTGAACGCTGTTGGGCGCTACCACGATAGTACGGTAGTTTCCGTGGCCTCCGCCCTTTACCATCTGCAGGTAATCGCTCTGCTCGGGGCCGATATTTCCCAATCCCGGGCCGCCGCGCATGATATCGACAATCACGCCGGGAAGCTCCGCCCCTGCCAGATAGGAGATCCCTTCCTGCATGAGGCTGATGCCCGGCCCGGAAGATGCGGTCATGCATCGCACTCCCGCCGAGGATGCGCCAAAAACCATCTGGATAGATCCGATTTCGCTCTCCGCCGGCACAAACACGCCCCCGGCTTCCGGCAGCCAGTAGGAAGCCGCCTCAGCGATCTCGCTCGCGGGTGTAATGGGGTACCCGAAATATGCCCGGCACCCTGCCGCTACAGCCGCGTGGATAATGGCTTCGTTGCCCTTCATCAGTCGGCGCATTGGACGCCTCCTAATTGGCCGCCGGCAGCGGCTCCGCGGATGCGGGGCCGGAACCGGGTTTGGGGGATATGGAACTGTCCTGCGCGCGCTTGCGCACGGTCAGCGCACCGGGTTCGGGGCAGACATAGAAACACACCCCGCAACCAGTGCAGCCCGTCCCGCGGTAGGAAACGGCGTAATAACCGTGACGATTCAGAAAATCACTCTGTGCCAGAACGCCGGGCGGGCAGGCGGCGATACAGAGGCAACAACCCTTGCATAGATGGGCAGCGATCTGCACATCACCACGCTCAGAAACGCCCATGATCCCTCCAATGGCGCTACGCGTTATCCCCTCTCATTCCAAGAGGGCCCATTCAGCTTACAATATGTGGAGGCAATACCCGTTCCCTAAAGCCTGATCGTGCGCGATTCCCATGTAAGCTGTTAGTGATTTATTATCAATATCTTGCCGTAATCTAGGAACTCATCGGGGAATGGCTTGCCCTCAGCTCCGGCAAAAACGTGCCAAATGCCCCAACCATGGGGAGGCTAACACTTTCAATGGGAGTTTTAAACAACTTCCATAAAACTCCCCGCCGCAAGCGGCGGGGCATTATAACGGATTTATTATTTTATTCATCGTCGCAAGCAACGGGGAATTCAACCCTAAGAGATTAACATTTAACCGGTGGTTTGATTGGGTTCTGAAAACCGGTGGGCAGCACACATAAAACACGGCGACCCTGATTGGAGCGTGATAGCAGGCCTTGGCTCGTACGCACAATTTGCGGGAATAGCTCCAGAAGCAGACCAGTCTGTCTCGCGCCTGAGGGCGAGGGGTTCGTGCTATGTCCCCTGAAGACTGACCATGGGAGACGGATCTCCAGGGATTCACCACGGACAGGTCACTCATAAACCACTTTGGTTCGTCGACGGCGTCGCATTCGCCGCCACATCCTTCGCCTGAAGGCGAGGAGATTCCACTATCCTCGATGGGGACACTAAAAAGCTCCGGGCAGGAAGACGGGACTTGATTTGTGGGCGATATGACCCGCCATAGGGATTACGGTCTAGTTTCGACCCGCCATGGCCAATCGAGTGAACTCTCGCGGTTTCCTCAAATTGTTTATTTTGTTATGGATATGGCTCAGGAAATCCGGGGTTCTGAATTCCTCCGGCTTGGCAAGCTAGTTGCATCTTTCAAAGATCAGGGCTGTTGTGATTATGGCAAAATCGGATATGACGGTACTCGTAGTTGAAGATGAAAAGCTGCAGAGCTGGTCCCTGGCAAAATCTCTTGCCAAGTGGGGCTATGAAGTAAGTCCTGCATACACGGGCAGCGAGGCAGTATCGCAGGTCGAAAAGGCAGGCTACGACATTATCCTTCTGGATTATCAGTTGCCCGATCTGGACGGCCTGGAAGTTGCCCGGCGGGTGCGGCAGATCCAGCCGGGTGCGATCATTTTCCTGGTGACGGCATTCCAACTGAGCGAACTGCCGGTGCACACCGGCCTGATCGATGCGTATTTTAACAAGCCCCTGGATTTGCAGCAGCTGCACCAGGCGCTGAAAAAAACTCCCAAATACCGTGGAGCTGTAAAAGGCTAGAAGTATTATAATGTTCCCGTTCTGGAGGTAAGCGATTCCAGATGCTCCACGGAAATCGAACAACGAGAAAGGAAATAAAGATAATGAGGCTAAGAATCGTCCTTGCATTAAGCGTACTGGCCCTCTTCTTCGTCGGGTTGCCATTTGCCTCTGCCCAGCACACCTATGTCGGCGCCGAGAAGTGCGGCAAGATGTGCCACAAGATCGAGTTCACTTCCTGGTCGACCAGTAAGCATGCCAAGGCTTTCGAGAGCTTGAAGCCTGCCGATCAGGCTAAGGCGGAATGCGTCGAGTGCCATGTCACCGGCGGGAAGAAAGACCTCCCCGGCGTGCAGTGCGAAGGCTGTCATGGTCCCGGATCGGATTATAACAAGCTGGCAATCATGAAGGACAAGGCAAAAGCCGTGGCCGCAGGCCTGATCATGCCGACCGAGAAGGACTGCGTGAAGTGCCACAACAAAAAGAGCCCGAGCTTCAAGGGCTTCAGTTTTGCCGAGGCTGTAAAGAAGGTTCACGACAAAAAGCCTAAGGCTTAATTCTTAACGATTCTGATTCTCAAACCTGCAAGGACTCGACAGAAATAGATTCGGATTCTGATAGACATATCAGAAACCCCTGTCCCAGTGCAGTAGGATGAAAGCAAATGCCGCCTGGAGCACGGCGCACCGTGTTCCGGGCGCAGTTGCATCTGCTCGCAGACTCGTGGTGTCGCCTGACCGGCCTTAAGAATGTCCTGCCTGCATTAAACCTCTTGAATCCGATTTAGGAAAATAGGATTCTGCAGAGTTCCTATAAGCACAGAGGTTTCGAGGTAAAGCCGATGGAATCCAAAGATAAGCCTGAGAGTACGCCGGTGCTGAAGTCGATCTGGACGAACCCGATGACGGCCACGGGCGCTGTTCTGGCGATTTTGGCCATCTTATTCTTCATCAGTTTCCAGGCAATAGATCTGATCCAACCGACGAGCAACCCATACACCGGATTGTGGACTTTCATAGTCCTTCCCGCGGTCATGATCATCGGCCTGATACTTATTCCCATCGGCTATTTCCGGGAAAGGAGCCGCCGGCGAAAGTATTTCCCCAGCATCACGGACTGGCCCCGTTTTCCGCGCCTCGACCTGAACAAACCGCACCATCGCCGAGCCCTGACAATCGCCGTGCTGTCCCTTCTGGTGGTTATTCCCCTGATCGGAGTCAGCAGCTACGAGGGTTACCATTACACGGACTCCACCGCTTTTTGCGGTCAGGTCTGCCATTCCGTGATGCATCCGGAATACACGAGCTATCTCGGCTCCCCTCACGCGAGGGTGGCATGCGCCGCCTGCCATATCGGGCCGGGGGCAAGCTGGTACGTAAAATCGAAAATCAGTGGCGTGCGCCAGGTTCTGGCGGTCACGTTCAACACCTTCTCGCGCCCGATCCAAACGCCGATCAAGGACCTGCGCCCGGCGCGGGTCACCTGTGAACAATGCCACTGGCCGGCCAAGTTTTTCGGCGCCCAATTGCGCACGCGTGTCCACTATGCCTCGGATGAGAAAAACTCACGCCGTGAGATTCGCGTACTGGTGAAGACGGGCGGCGCCGATTCATCGATGGGGCCGGCATCCGGCATCCACTGGCACATGGCGTTGAGCCACAAGATTGAATACATCGCGTCTGACGATCACCGGCAGGTCATTCCCTGGGTAAAATCCACGGATCCTTCAGGAAGAGAGTCCATCTATCGTTCCGACGACATGACCTCTCAGGATCCTCCCCCGCCGGGCGAACGCCGCACGATAGACTGCATCGACTGTCACAACCGGCCGACCCACGTGATTCAGCCACCAGATAGGGCCGTCAACATCAGCCTGGAAACCGGCCGCATCAGTAGGACTCTCCCGTACTCGAAGAAAATTGCCGTCGAGGCCTTGACGGTTCCCTACTCAAGCGAGGCCGAAGCCGACGCCGGGCTTTCGTCCTATATCCGGGGGTTCTATCAGAAGCTGGATCCCAAGATCGCAGACGAGCGGAAAAGCGATATCAATCAGACCATCGACGAGATTCGCGCGATATACCGCCGCAACTTCTTCCCGCGCATGAAGATGGATTGGCGAACCTACCCGGACGATATCGGCCACATGATCTATAACGGCTGTTTCCGTTGTCACGACGGCAAACACATTAGCAATGACAAGGGAGCTATCCGCCGGGATTGCAACGTGTGCCACGAGTTCCAGCAGGCATTGTCGCAACCTGACATGCCAAACATCTTCCAGCAGATCACACCCGAGCATCCCTACAAGCTCGAGGGGATTCATACGCAGCTGAACTGCAGCTCCTGCCATACCGGCGGCCGCGCGCCCATCGCTTCCTGTGAGGGCTGCCACACCTCGCAGAGCCAGTTCCGCGAGGGTAAGAACCCGATGTTGCCCGGCCTGAAGGTGACTCCGCCCGTGGTGATGGCCAGTTTGAGCTGCGACTCATGCCACGACCTCAGCAAACCCGCTTCGATCCCGGTCTCGGCCCAATGTGAGACCTGCCATGACAAAGGGTATGGGGAGATGGTGCAGATGTGGAAGAGCGACGCTCAGACCAGCCGAGACAAGGCCGGCGCCGCCATCGAGGAATTCCGGAAACGCTTCGGGAGCGACAAGCCGCGGAATGCCCGGGAAGAGAGCCTCCATCAACTCCTTGGCCAGATGCAGGCTGCGCTCTCCCAGGTCGACAAGGCGGGCCCCCAGCACAACACCGACCTCGCCGAAGCTGTCTATCAGCAGATCATCAAACTGTCGTCCGAAGGGCAGAATCCCGCGCCGAAGTGATCAGGCCGTCCATCACGGCAGG
>Ga0315275_10003462_pt1 | contig 14515 bp, 16 predicted proteins | sample YL17G03_0_MG_FD_205557 | JGI IMG/M metagenome (GOLD analysis project Ga0315275, IMG submission 205557) | Sediment microbial communities from Yellowstone Lake, YNP, Wyoming, USA - YL17G03_0 | ecosystem: Environmental > Aquatic > Freshwater > Lake > Sediment | place: USA: Wyoming | collected... | reverse complement strand
TGGCTCACGTCGTGCCGGAACACCTCGCGGATGTTCGTGGCGCCAAGCTGGCGCTGATCGCGAAGACCGAGGCCGCAGTAAAGGAGCGGCTGACCAAGGAGATCACCTACTGGGATCACCGCGCCGAGCAACTCAAGCTTCAGGAACAGGCCGGCAGGCCTAATGCCAAACTTAACTCCAATGAGGCGCGCAAGCGCGCTGACATTCTTCAGGGGCGGCTGCAAAAACGGCTCGAAGATCTGAAGCTCGAAGCCCAGATCTCGCCGCTGCCACCCGTGGTGCTGGGCGGCCTGCTGGTAGTGCCAATGGGCCTGATCAACGCGATGACTGGGAAAGCGCGCGCCGTGACCGCCAACCCGGTAGATACGCAGATCAGCGCCGCCCGTGCTCGCGCAATCGTCATGGAGATCGAACGCAACCTCGGTTTCGATCCCACCGATCGCGAATTCGAGAAGCTCGGCTATGACATCGAGAGCCGCGTGCCTGGCACCGGCAAGCTGCGCTTCATAGAGGTAAAGGGTCGCGTTATGAGTGCTGGCACCATCACGGTGACCCGAAACGAGATTCTGTACTCGCTAAACAAACCCGAGGACTTTATTCTCGCAATTGTCGAATTTCAGCTCGAAGGTGCGCACCGCGTACACTATGTTCGGCGACCGTTCCAGCGGGAGCCGGACTTCGGTGTTACCAGCGTAAATTACGACTTTGCCGAATTGCTGGCCAAGGCAGAAACGCCCTTGTGAGTTCGGGCTCGCCACTGCCGGATGGTTCGATAGTCGACTCGGCAGTCAAAGGCTCGATTTGAGAAAGGTGATGGCCATATGGCTAGGACGAACCTCCTGAATACCCGGACTACGAATTTCCTCGAGTTGGTCGGCAACGGCAAGATATATCGCGTACCGCCGTACCAACGTGACTACTCCTGGGAGGAGGAGCATTGGGAGGATTTGTGGAACGACATTGTCGAACTCCGCGAGAAATCCGACGACCGCCATTACATGGGTGCGCTCGTGGTCGAAGGAAAAAGCGATCGCGAGTTTCTTATTATTGATGGACAACAGCGCCTCGCCACATTGAGTCTCTTGGCTCTTGCGGCGATTGGACACCTGAGCCGCCTGTCCGGCGAGGGCGTCGAGCCGGCCGCTAACCGCGAGCGTGCGACTGGTCTGCGCAGTCGTTTCATCGGTGAAAAGGATCCCGCATCGCTTGTGGAAAGCAGCAAGCTGTTTCTCAATTCCACGGACGACGCTTTCTATCAGGACTACCTGGTGCAACTGCGCGAACCGCTTAATCCGCGTGGTCTTCCAAGGTCCAACCGGCTGCTGTGGGAGTGCTTCAAGTATTTCGCGAAACGGCTTGACGAGGAAGCGACGCTTGCACCGATAGGCGAAAAGCTTGCTGCCCTGCTTTCTGAAACGGTCGGGCGACAGCTTATCTTCATCCTTATCACCGTGGACGATGAACTGAATGCCTACACCGTTTTTGAAACTCTCAACGCACGCGGTCTGGAACTGTCGTCCACAGACTTGTTGAAGAACTATCTTTTTTCTCGGCTGAGAGTTCCCGCCGACTTGGACGCTCTAAAGCGGCGCTGGCAAGCGCTGATTGCCACGGTGCAACAGGAGCGCTTTCCCGAATTCTTGCGCTATCACCTGTTGTGCGAACAGCCCAAGATTCGCAGCGAACGGCTGTTCAAACTGGTTCGCGATCGCGTCGGAACAGCCCCAGAGGTCTTCGCACTGATGGACGCGCTGGAACGTAGAGCGGAGTTGTTTGCCGCGCTATTAGATCCCAATCACGGTTATTGGGCGGAAAACCCGGCCTGTCGCCCCTACGTGCGCGAACTCAATTTATTCCGCGTGCGCCAGATGACGCCACTGCTGTTTGCAGCGTGGGAGCGAATGGAGGAGCGCGAAGACTTTGCGCGTGTGTTGAAGCTTGTGAGTGTCATCTCCTTCCGTTACACCGTGGTGAGCGGCCTAAACACGAATGCGCTCGAACCCGTTTATCACGAGTCGGCCAGCGCCTTGCTTGGCGGACGAATCCGAACGCCAGGCGAGGTGTTTGGCATGCTCAAGAGCATTTACGTCGGCGATGAGAAGTCCCAGCAGGATTTTGCGCGCCTGTCGGTGGGCACCAGCGGGCAGCGCAAGCGTGTCGCGAAATACATCCTCGCGCGGCTTGAGCAGGATGCCTCCGGACGCGCCTGTGACTCAGACACCGATCCCGGCAGCATTGAACACATACTGCCCGAAAATCCTCCGGCTGCCTGGGAAGCCGCGATTCCGCGCGAGCACTGGGATGCGGCGATTTACAGGCTCGGGAATCTGACCCTATTGGAACCGGCCGCGAACCGCCAGATCGGAAATGCGGAATACGCGCAAAAGGTTTCGGCGTACGAGCACAGCGCTTACACGTTGACCACGCAATTGGTCCAGGAGGCGCCAGACGAGTGGACATTGGCCCATCTCGATGCGCGCCAGTCCCGATTGGCTCAGCGGTCCGTGCGGTTGTGGCGATCGGATTTTGTTCCCTTGGGTCCAGACAATCGGTGAGAAGAAAGCTCATCGCAGTCGCCCTGCCGCTCGAAGCCATAAACAAGGCGAGTGCGCGCGAGAAGTCAATTCGCCATGGGCATCCCTCTACGCTTCATCTTTGGTGGGCGCGGCGGCCGCTGGCGACGGCGCGGGCGGTGATCTTCGCGCAGATGGTGGACGACCCGTCGGAGTACGTCGACACCTTGCGGCAAGATCCGAAACTCAAGCGCAAGGCTGAGGCGGAGCTCAAGGCAAAGCGCAAGATCTGGGAGGAGGCGAAGGTCCTCCACGACAAGGCCGCGGGAACCAGCGCGGACGTCCCCGAGCCGGGACCGGCGCCGACACTCGACGAAGTGCTCGCCGATCAGGAGCGCCAGCGGCTATTCCGCATCATCGAAGATCTGGTGCTATGGGAGAACACCACCAACGAGACGGTATTGCAGGCGGCGCGCGACGAGATCTGGCAGAGTTGGCGGCGCGCCTGCGCTGAAAACGCTGACCATCCGCAGGCTAAGGAGATGTTCGACCGCAAGAAGCTCCCCGCTTTCCACGACCCCTTCGCTGGCGGCGGGGCTCTGCCGCTGGAGGCGCAGCGGCTGGGGTTAGAAAGCTATGCCAGCGACCTCAATCCGGTGGCGGTGCTGATCAACAAGGCAATGATCGAAATCCCGCCGAAGTTCGCCGGCAAGCCGCCCGTACACCCCTCGCCCTCCGGGACAAGGGAACACTTGGGGCGGAGCAGAGGGGCCGGGGGAAGGGAGAATTGTTCAAACACGAATGGAAGGGCGCGCAGGGACTCGCCGAGGACGTGCGCTACTACGGCCAATGGATGCGTGACGAGGCCGAGAAGCGCATCGGCCACCTTTACCCGAAGGTCGAGATCACGGCCGAGATGGCGAAAGTGCGGCCGGACTTGAAGAAGTACGTCGGCCAGAAACTAACCGTCATCGCCTGGCTTTGGGCGCGCACGGTGAAGAGCCCGAACCCGGCGTTTGCGCAGGTGGACGTGCCGCTCGCCTCGACCTTCATGCTCTCTACCAAGGCGGGCAAGGAGGCCTACGTCGAACCGGTTGTCGAGAAGGGCGGCTACCGCTTCACGGTGACGGTGGGGATGCCGAAGGACGCCGAGGCGGCAAAGAACGGCACCAAGCTCGCGCGAGCGAACTTTGTTTGCCTGATGTCAGGCACTCCCGTCACTGGAGACTACATCAAGGCCGAGGGTAAGGCCGGACGCTTGGGCGCGCGACTCATGGCGATTGTGGCCGAAGGCGATCGCGGGCGGGTCTATCTTGCGCCGACCGAGCCGATGGAAGTCGTCGCGCGTCAGGCGAAGCCGGAGTGGAAGCCGGATGTCGAGTTCTTCCAGCAAGCGCTCGGCTTCCGTGTCGGCAACTACGGTATGACGAAATGGAGCGACCTCTTCACGGACCGCCAGCTCGTGGCGCTGACGACACTCTCCGGCTTAGCGCAGGAGGCGCGGGAGCGGGTAAGACACGATGCTCTGGCTGCGGGCCTGCCCGACGCCGACAAGCCTCTCGCCGCCGGCGGTACTGCCGCTACCGCCTATGGGAATGCGGTATCGGTATATCTGGCGTTTCTCGTCAATCAGGTCGCAAACCACTCGTCCTCAATTTGCGGATGGAACTCCGCCAATACTCAGATGCGCAGCGTATTCTCTCGGCAAGCTATTCAAATGGTCTGGGATTACGCCGAAAGCAATCCATTCTGTAATTCTTCAGGGAGTTTCAACAATTTGTATGAGCGGCAGGTCAAGGGCTTTGAAGGGCTTGGCGAGGGGAGTGCTGGACTTGCGACTCAGGCTGACGCGATTAGCCAGAAGCTATCCACCGACAAGCTCGTTTCGACCGATCCCCCCTACTATGACAATATCGGGTACGCGGATTTGTCCGACTTCTTCTACGTTTGGCTGCGCCACGCGCTAAAGCCGGTCTTCCCTGAACTGTTCGCCACGCTCACCGTGCCCAAGGACGAGGAGCTTGTGGCTACGCCCGACCGCCACGGCAGCAAAGAGAAGGCGGAGGCGTTCTTCCTCGTTGGCATGACCCAGGCGATGCGCCGCATTGCCGAACAGGTACACCCAGCCTTCCCGGTCACCATCTACTACGCCTTCAAGCAGGCAGAGAGCGACGACGACGCAGGTACCGCCAGTACCGGATGGGAGACGTTTGTAGATGCGGTGATCCGTGCCGGCTTCGCCATCACCGGAACGTGGCCAATGCGGACAGAGAAGCCCGGACGGGTGCGCGAGAACGAGGCCAACGCTCTCGCCTCTAGCATCGTCCTGGTCTGCCGTCCGCGCGCCGGCAATGCACCCACCGCCACCCGCCGTGAGTTTGTCACCACGCTCAAGACGGAATTGCCCAAGGCGCTCGCCAATCTCCAGCACGGAAACATCGCACCGGTGGACCTCGCGCAGGCCGCCATTGGTCCTGGGATGGCGGTCTACACACGTTACTCAAAGGTTCTCGACGCTGAGGGCAAGGCGCTCTCGGTGCGCGAGGCGCTGGCGCTCATCAATCAGACGCTCGACGAAGCGCTGGCCGAGCAGGAGGGCGATTTCGACACCGACAGCCGCTGGGCTCTGACTTGGTTCGAGCAGTCGGGTTTCTCCGAGGGCGAGTACGGCATGGCCGAACAGCTTTCCAAGTCCAAGAACACCAGCGTCGCCGGCATGGTCGAGGCGGGCATCGTGGCGTCCAAGGCTGGCAAAGTCCGTCTTCTGAAGCCCGACGAGCTTCCGGAAGACTGGGATCCAACAACCGATGTCCGACTCACTGCATGGGAGATGGTGCATCAGCTCATTCGTGTTCTCGAAGCTGGTGGCGAAGGGTCGGCAGCCGAGCTTCTCAGGAAAATAGGGGCAAAGGCCGAAGTAGCGCGGGAGCTGGCCTATCGGCTGTACACACTTTGCGAGCGCAAGAAGCGTGCTGCCGAAGCGCTCTCGTACAATGGCTTGGTGCAAAGCTGGCCGGAGATTGCGCGATTGGCGCGGGAAGCGCCGCATGCTGCCGTACGGGGTACAGACGATCTGTTTGCGCAGAAATGAATCAACGAGGAGCGAGCATCCATGCACAAAAGTCTGAATCTTGATGAGGCGACTTTGGCCCAATTTTGTGAGCAGCACCACATTCGTCGCTTGGCGCTGTTCGGCTCGCAACTAAAGGGCACGGCAAGGCCAGACAGCGACATCGATCTGCTGGTGGAATTCGATCCGGAGCATATCCCCGGTCTTTTTGCTATTGCCGGGATGGAGCTGGAGCTTTCGGACATGTTGGGGGGCAGGAAGGTCGATCTGCGTACTGCGGGTGATCTCTCGCGCTACTTTCGCGATGAGGTGGTACGCATGGCAGAGGTGCAATATGCACTTTGAGGATCGCGTGCGCGTCGGCCACATGATCGAGGCAGGCGAAGCCGCGATCCAGTTTGTGGCAGGCCGCAAGCGTGCCGATTTGGACACTGACCTGATGCTGATGTTTGCCATCGTGCGTGCTGTCGAAGTCATTGGCGAGGCGGCAAGCAAGATTTCCGAGGAGACACGGGTCGCCCATAGCAACATTCCGTGGAAAGCGATCAGCGGGATGCGTAACCGCCTGGCGCATGCCTATTTCGAGATTGATGCCAACATTGTCTGGGTGGCGGCGTCCGAGGAAATCCCCGCGCTGCTCCCCAAATTGCGGGCGCTGGCCTCGAACGAATAGAGACCTTGCATGACCATCACCAAGCCTTGCCCTTCAACATCTTGGTTCAAAACTGGCCGGAGATTACCCGGATCGCCCGCGAAGGCGCGCCAGTGCAGACGCCGACCCAGCCCGAGTTGTTTAGTGACAGCGAGGGCTAGTTTTGTAGTCTGCTGACAAATAGGCTTAGAAATATTGTCAATCTTTTCATAGCCTGTTTACAATACAAGCCATGAACATTGACAAAAACTCCATTCGGCGTCGTGCACTTGTCTTGATCTCCATGGATGACCATGGCGTTGGTACACGCCTGGCCAGTGAGTTCGGCCTTTCGCGACAAGTCGCGAATGGCTATTTACAGGCGTTGGTGCGCGAGGGATTCATCGAGGCCGAAGGAACCACGCGCGCGCGGGTGTACCGTATAAAGACGCTTGCCGAGGCAGAGCGACGTTATGCGCGCGAAGGTTTGCAGGAAGACCTTGTCTGGCGCGAATTGATCGCCCCGTTGGTGGCCGAGCTCGCAGCGAACGTGCGCGATATCTGGCACTACGCAAGCACAGAAATGATCAACAACGCCATTGACCATTCGGGCGCGGCGGAGGTGCAAGTCGGAGTGCGAAAGAACGCGCTCTACACGGAGGTCCTGGTGGCCGACGAGGGAGAGGGCATTTTCCTGAAGATCCAGCGAGGGCTGGGTCTGCACGATCCGCGCGAGGCGATTCTGGAACTGGCCAAGGGCAAGCTGACGACGGCGCCGCAGCAGCATTCCGGCGAAGGCATTTTCTTCACGTCGCGCGTGATGGACATGTTCGAGATCGAATCGCACCACTTGCGCTTCAGTCATGCCCCGCGGGTGGCTGACTTGATCGCGGAGCAGAGAGTGGACACGCCAGGCACGCGTGTGAGGTTGCGCCTCGACAACGACAGTCCACGGCTAATGAACGCCGTGTTCGATGAGTTCACCGATTCCGAGGAGTACACATTCGACAAGACGGTTGTGCCGTTACGGTTGGCGCAGCATGAGGGCGAAAAGCTGGTGTCGCGCTCGCAAGCAAAACGAGTGGCCAACCGGTTCGAGCGGTTCAAACGCGTGGAGCTCGACTTCACGGGCGTTGAGGAGATTGGTCAGGCGTTCGCCGACGAGATGTTCCGCGTTTTCGCGGCGGCACATCCTGGGATCCGAATTACGCCGATCAATACTTCCCCAGCGGTGGCGCAGATGATCCGGCGCGTCGTGAGCGCCGCAGGAAATCCAAAATGATCGGGGCCCGAGTCACGAGCGTACTGCAAGACAGTTAAGGAATCAGCGATGGCAATCACCAAGCAAGAACGTGTCGGCAAAGCGATGGAGCTGCTCCGTGCTGGGATCGCGCCCTTCGTCGAGCGCGAGTTCAAGAGCCAGTATCAGCAGCAGGCCGCCGAGGCGGCGCGCCGCTACTTCGTTGACGACCGGACAGTCGGCAAGAAGCCAGTCACCGAGTGGGACGTCGCGGCGCTGCTCAAGTTGATGTGGGAGGCCTGGAACGAGGTGTTCGCCAGGACGCTTGGCCGCGCCGAGCGCTCGCTGGTGCAGGAGCTGCGCGACTGTCGAAACAAGTGGGCGCACCAGTAGCCCTTTTCGAGCGATGACGCTGACCGCGCGCTCGACTCGATGTCGCGGCTGCTCACCGCCGTCTCGTCGCCGCAGGCCGACGAGGTCGGCAAGATGAAGATGGAGCTGCGCCGGCTCACCTACGACGAGCAAGTGCGCGGTGAGAAGCGCAAGGCGGGCGGCTCGCTGATCGAGGCCGCGGCGACTGGCACACTCAAGCCCTGGCGCGAGATCGTTACGCCGCACGCCGATGTCGCCAGCGGCCGCTACCAGCAGGCGGAGTTCGCGGCAGACTTGTGGCAGGTGCATCTGGGCGAAGGCTCTGACGAGTACAGGAAACCCCAAGAGTTTTTCCGCCGCACTTTCCTCACTGAGAGTCTAAAGCGCCTGCTCGTGGGCGGCGTGCAGCGCATCTCGGGCAAGGGTGGCGACCCGGTGGTGCAGCTCCAGACCAACTTCGGCGGTGGCAAGACGCACTCGATGCTGGCGCTCTACCATTTGTTCTCGGGCACGAACGCGAGCGAGCTGGCGGGCGTGGACGCGGTGCTCGCCGACGCGGGAGTAAAGAGTCCGCCCACGGCGCGCCGCGTGGTGTTGGTGGGGAACAAGATCTCGCCCGGCAATCCCGTCACTAAGCCGGACGGAACAGTGGTACGCACGTTGTGGGGCGAGTTGGCGTACCAGCTCGGCGGCAAGAAGGCGTTCGCCCGCGTCAAGGCCGACGACGAGAAGGCCACGAACCCAGGCGATGTACTGCGCGAGCTGTTCAAGGAGTATGGGCCGTGCCTGATCTTGATCGATGAGTGGGTGGCGTATGCGCGCCAGCTCCACGATCAAAGCGATCTGCCGGGCGGTGGCTTCGAGACCCAATTCACCTTCGCCCAGGCGCTCACCGAGTCCGCCAAGCTGGCAGGGAACTGCATGCTGGTGATCTCGCTGCCGGCCTCGGATACGTCAGGCTCGCCACACGCGCAGACGGATGACGTGGAAGTGGGTGGCATCCGCGGGCGCGAGTCGCTTGACCGCCTGCGCAATGTGGTTGGGCGAGTGGAATCGTCGTGGCGGCCGGCGACCGCCGAAGAGGGTTTCGAGATCGTTCGTCGGCGCTTGTTCGAACCGCTCGACGGGCCCGACGCCTATAAGCAGCGCGACGTGACCGCGCGCGCCTTTGCCGACCTCTATCACTCCCAAGGCGCCGAGTTTCCGCCCGAGTGCAAGGGTAGCGATTACGAGAAGCGCATTCAGGCCGCGTACCCGATTCACCCGGAGATATTCGACCGTCTCTACACCGACTGGTCCACGCTGGTGAAGTTCCAGCGCACGCGCGGCGTGCTGCGCCTGATGGCGGCGGTCATCCACAGCCTGTGGGAAAAGGGTGATCGCAACCCGCTCATCCTCCCGTCGACGATTCCCATCGACGACGCGCGTGTGCAGTCCGAGCTGACACGCTACCTCTCGGACAACTGGGCTCCCATCATCGAGAAGGATGTGGACGGCCCAAATTCGCTGCCGCTCAAGATCGACGCCGAGCAGCCCAACCTCGGCAAGCTGCACGCGACGCGGCGCGTGGCGCGTACCATTTACCTCGGTTCGGCGCCCACGGCGGCTGCGGCACATCGCGGGCTCGAGGATCGCCGGGTGAAGCTCGGTTGCGTGATGCCGGGCGAGTCGCCGGCCGTGTTCGGCGATGCGCTCCGACGGCTCGCGGCGGCGGCGACTTACCTATATCAAGATGGCCCGCGCTTCTGGTACGCCACACAGCCGACGGTCACGAAGCTTGCGGAGGATCGCGCTGACCAACTCAAGCGCGATCCCGACAAGGTGGTGCAGGAGCTAGACGAGCGGCTGCGCGCCGACCTGCGAAAGACGGGCGACTTCGACCGCATCCATCCGCTGCCGCGATCGGGCGCCGACGTGCCGGACGATCTCGACACACGGCTGGTCGTCTTGCCCGCGGAGCAGTCGTACAGCAAGGAGTCTGGCAGCGAGGCCGAGAAAGCGGCGCGGACCATTCTCGAGTCGCGCGGCAACACCCCGCGCCTGTATCGCAACACGCTGGTCTTCCTCGCGGTCGACAAGATGCGCTTGCAGGACCTGGATGAGGCGGTGCGTCGATTCCTTGCGTGGAAGTCGATTCTCGAGGAAAAGAAGGCACTCAATCTCGACCCCCATCAGGAACAGCAAGCCGAGACTCAGAAACAGGCCGCGGACGGCGCGGTGACGGCCCGACTGCCTGAGGCGTACCAGTGGCTGTTGGTGCCGGAGCAGGGCAAGCCGGATTCCTCCATCACTTGGCAAGCAATTCGCCTCTCCGGCAGCGACGCGCTTTCGGTGCGGGCGAGCAAGAAGCTCAGGAGCGATGAGTCGCTGGTGACCTCTCTCGGCTCAACGATTCTGCGCAAGCACTTGGATGACGTGCCGCTATGGCGCGGCGATCACGTGGCGGTGAAGCAGCTCGTGGAGGACTTCGCGCGCTATCTGTACCTTCCGCGCCTCGCGGGGCCCGAGGTGCTGGTGCAGGCAATCCGGGACGGCATAGCACTCCTGACTTGGCAGTCCGACACATTCGCATACGCCGAGAGCCACGACGAGAGCGCTGCGCGTTATCCGGGCTTGCGCGGTGGACAGATGGTGTCGATTTCCGCCGAGAGCTCCGGGGTGCTGGTGAAGCCGGAGGTCGCGCGCAAGCAGATGGATGCTGAGAGAGTGAAGTCGACCGACGCTCCAACCGCCGGGTCAAGGATCTTCGACGGGGGAACAGTGGGGCCGGGCCCTGGAACGGGCGGAACAGCTGCACCCGTGCAAGCGCAGCCAAAGCGATTCCATGGCAACGTTACCCTCGAACCCACGCGCGTAGGCCGGGACGCGGGCCGCATTGCAGACGAGGTGATAGCCCACCTCGTTGGTCTCGTGGGCTCGAATGTGACAGTGACTCTGGAAATAGAGGCAGAAATTCCGCACGGCACGCCCGACAACGTGGTGCGCACAGTCACCGAGAATAGTCGGACGCTGAAATTCTCGTCTCACGGATTCGAGAGCGAATAGCCTTCGGAAATAATTGCTATATCAGTCAACAGGGGTAGGACCAGTTGCCTCGGATTTCCGCGATGGCGTCGCGGAAATCGACAGGGATTGCCGAAGCCCGGAAGAATCCGGCAAATTCCGCGTCATCGTCGCGGAAATGTGCACGCGCAACTGCGGGTAATGCAGATAGAGCAGTCGCATTCGCTCCAAGACGTCGGGGCTGACGCCCTTTACGTCATGTTGCCGTAGATCGCGCGAGAGCCGGGACAGCAAACCGGCGCCGTAGGCGGCGCGATCCGCGCCGTCCTGTTCGAATTCAACCAGGTAGGCGCCGATCATCCAATTGCGCAGGATAAGCGAGCGATTGACCGCCAGCGCGGCACGGCCAAGCGCTTCCCGGTGCAACGTCACTATGGAGTGGACAAGCGCGTCGTAATTCACTGGGCTTATATCCTTTGAAGTTCTGCCGTCGGCTGCCCGCAGAAGCGCCTCAAGGTAAGAAAGACGAAAAGGTCCGCAATCATCAAGCAGGCGCAGAACGCCGCGCGTGTAGCTCTCATACCTCTCGGCATCGCGACCCATCCGGCTGCAATCAGGATTTCAGTCATGCGATGAATCTCCTTTATTGCCAGTATCCGCCGAGATTGCCACGCCGGACTATCGTTTCACGATAGTAGAAGCAGCTTGCCGGAAGGCATCTGGCAACAGTGACCCGAGTCCAGGCGCGAGCTGTTCGCGGATTCGCCCGGGTTTCGGAGGATTTCATGGTTTTCCAAGGCGCTGAGTTTGACGTGTTAAGCTTCTCCTCAAGATCTGGAGGATTTCACCATGGGCAATATCCGGGAACCGTTCACCACGGCGAAGCCAAAGCGTAAGTCGACTTCCGATGCTTTGACCGTCGAACTCGATCGCGCCACCCGCCGTGAGATCGGCAAGATTGCCAGGCGCGCGAAACAGGCCGAAACGACAGTAGCGGCGGAAGTGCTCGCGGCCTACGTGAAGCAGCAGGCCTGGTTCGCCGACAAGATCGAACGGGCCAGGAGATCCCCCCTTGTGCCCGACCGGGATGTGGAGGCCTTCTTCCGCCGATGGCAGAAGCCGGCTTCGCGCTGAGGTGGCGGCGGGCGGCACTTGCCGACTTGGAGGACATCTTTGAGTTCGTCGCCCAGGACAACCCAGTCGCCGCAGCGAAGCTTGCGGCGTCGATCCACAATCAGGCCGAGCGCCTTCGCCTCAACCCCCTCCTGGGCAGATCGGGCCGTGTCGCAGGAATCCGCGAATTGGTCGTTCCCAGGGTACGGTATATCGTGGCTTACCAGGTGCGCGGTAGGCGGATCGAAGTTCTGGCCGTGGTCCACACGTCACGGCTCTGGCCGACCGGTTTCTGATGGAATCCATTACTCTCCCGTTCATTCGGACCGTCGTCGAGTAGCCCGCTTTGCTGCCTTTTCCGCCGCAACGGCATTCAGGCGCTGCATGAAATTGCGCTTGGCCTTGTGCTCCGTCTGCTCGACCAGCACCCGCATCGGCAGGCAGTACACGAGCCTCCGCGGGGTCCCTGCGTCCGGGCCGGCCTCGCGCCCCCCCCGCGCCAGCCGCGTTTCCACAGCCAGGCCAGCGCGACCGCAGCGGTTTCCCCCATGCCGGTTGGAACGTCTAGTAGTTCAGGCCATGGTTCTTCCGCGAGGTGGCACTGAAACGGGAACGGTGTCAGCCCGTCAGGCTGCTCTTCGGTACGCGTCGCGCGTTTGAAGAACTCTGTGTAGCTCATCGCTCATTCTCGTCTGACTGTATCGGCGAAGGAACCTCGCCTGTGCCGCTCGCGCCGGATGATTCCCCGCCACCCGAACCCGTCTTGAATTTGCCCCGCGCACGCATCTCCTGAAAACGACGCACGACATCCGCCAACCCTTCCAGCGCCTCCATGCGCTCGCGCAAAGTGAGCGTAAGCGCACGGCGCAGTTGAGCCCGGCGACTGCCTTCCCAGGTGGTCAGGCTCCAGTCGATGTCATCCCGGTTTTCACTCATGTGAATCGTTCTCCGGTGCGCAAGGGGCGGGCATACCGCTCGATTCAAGCGCGGCGCGATCGGTCTCGATAAAGTTGCGCAGTTGTTCGGCGGAAGGCAGCGCGACCAGATATCGGAAGACGAAGAGTTGCTGATCCATGCCCGCTGTCGCGTACTCGATTTTGGTTGCGTCCTTGCCGCTGCATGACAGCAGGCCGACGGGCGGGTTGTCGCCTTTTCTGATTTCCGCACCGCCGGTGCGGAAATCGCGCGGACTGGATTCGCCGCATGCTTCGTGGAAATCCGCACCACCGGTGCGGATAAGGAGTCGGCGAGCTGGGGATGGTGGCGAGAAAAGAGGCGCATGCGTTCGAGCATGTCGGGGCTGACGCCTTTGATGCCGCAAGCGCCAAGGTCGGAGGACAAGCGGCGCAGTAACCCCTCGCCGTACTCCGCCCGGTCTTCGCCGTTTTGCTCGAACTCGACGATGTAGGTGCCGATCGCCCAATTGCGTAAAACAAGGGCCTGGTTAACGGCTGACGCAGCGCGCCCGACGCTATCGGCGTGCAGAGCGGTGATGGATTGAACCAGGGCGTGATAATTCATTGGATCACATCCTTTGAATCCCAGCCTTCGGCTGCATACTGCTGCTGGACGATGATGCGATCTGCCAGTAAAGCCAGTCCGGCCCGGGGTTGACGGTCGCCAGCGGTGGGCGACGGCACGCAGCAAGGCGATCCCCATGGTGGGCGTCGAATGCAACGGCCGCAATCGGAATTTCAGTCATGCGATGAATCTCCCTTATTGCCAGTATCCGCCGAGAATGCCACGCCGGACAATCGTTTCGCGATAGTCGCGTTTACTCCTGCTCTTTGACCGGTGGCACTTCTTTCGACCGTTCCGGCCGGGGGGACATATGGGATACCCAATGCATTGAAGAAAATGCTGTGCTCTCCCGTCCAGTGGTCCTGCGGCGCTCTGTCAGGTGGGACGCACCGCACGGCCTGAAAGCCGCAAGCCCGTCCCGGGTCAGCCCGAGGAATCAACGACGTTCACACCCGATCCTTATCCCGCGCCACTTCGGTATCGATCCCCCGCAAGAAGCCGCGCATGGCCTTCACGCATGCCGTGCACCGGCACGAGCGCGGCACTGCCTTCATACGCCATGACCTCGATCTTCCGGCCGGGACGGATGCCCAGAGCGTTGCGCACCGGTTTGGGGATCACGACCTGACATTGTTCGGAAACGGTCGCTGTGGTCATACGATCGCCTCGTCGATAAGGGCAGCGTAAAGCGTAGGGATATCGTCACCGGTCGTCACGGTCAGCAAGAAGAGCGCAGTCAACAAGAAACCAAAACGCCCTCATCCCTACCCTTCTAAACGGGTACTCTGGGCTGCGCCAGGGTATCCCGGAGGGAGAAGGGTTTGCTGTGGCGATAGGCGGCATCACGCCTGCGCCTTGGGCAGGCAGCACTTCTTGTATTTCTTGCCGCTGCCGCAAGGGCAGGGGTCGTTGCGGCCGTGTAGGCGGGCAATGATTGTGCGGCGTTCGTCACGATGGGTCGGCAGGTGGCGTCAGGGTGTGCGATACCGGGCGAGCGCGTCTGCCAGTCGGTCGGCGACTGTCTGGCGCAGCGCCTCCGGTTCCACGACTTC
>Ga0315275_10003460_pt1 | contig 14525 bp, 10 predicted proteins | sample YL17G03_0_MG_FD_205557 | JGI IMG/M metagenome (GOLD analysis project Ga0315275, IMG submission 205557) | Sediment microbial communities from Yellowstone Lake, YNP, Wyoming, USA - YL17G03_0 | ecosystem: Environmental > Aquatic > Freshwater > Lake > Sediment | place: USA: Wyoming | collected... | reverse complement strand
AGCGGCGTCAGCCGCAAGCGTGGGGGTACACAAATGAGCGGCGCCGGGCCGTCCCAAGCCGCGAATTGCACCCCCTCGGGGGGCAGCGCAGCGGCGTCAGCCGCAAGCGTGGGGGTACACAAATGAACGATCGCCTGCCCGCGGATGCCGCTCCGGTGGTCAACGAATCCGGGATCCCGATCCAGCCGCTGTATACCGAGGCCGACCTCAAAGCGAGCGGCGGGACCGCGATGCTGGGGCAACCTGGCGAGTACCCGTTCACCCGCGGCATTCATTCGCTGATGTACCGCAAGCAGCCGTGGACGATGCGGCAGTACGCGGGCTTCGGCAACGCCGCCGACACCAACGCGCGGTTCCAGTACCTGATCGCGAACGGGCAGACCGGCCTCAATGTCGCGTTCGACCTGCCCACCCAGTGTGGCCTCGACTCCGACGCCCCGCTCGCGGACGGCGAGGTCGGCCGCGTCGGAATGGCGATCGACACGCTGCGCGACTTCGAGATCGCGTTCGAGGGCATCGACCTCGACCGGATCACCGTCTCGCTGACGATCAACGGCGCCGCCGCGATCCTGATCGCAATGTACCTGGCGATGGCCGAGCGGCGGGGCTTCGATGTCCGGACGCTGCGCGGCACGGCGCAGAACGACATCCTGAAGGAATTCATCGGCCGCGGCACCTGGATCTTCCCGGTCCTGCCGTCGCTCCGGCTCGTCGGCGACACCATCGAGTACTGCGCGGCGCATGCGCCCAAGTACAGCCCGGTCTCCGTGTGCGGCTACCACATCCGCGAGTCCGGCGCGAACCCGGCGCAGGAGATGGCGTACGCGTTCTGCATCGCCCGCGCCTACGCCGACGAGGTGCTGCGGCGCGGCCTGCCGATCGACGAGTTCGCCGGGCGGCTGTCGTTCAACTTCAACATCTTCGGCAACCTGTTCGAGCAAGTGGCGAAATTCCGCGCCGGCCGCGCGCTGTGGGCGAAGATCGTCCACGACCAGTACGGGGCAACGAAGCCCGGCTCGATGTGGATGCGGATGATCGCCGGCGGCGGCGGCAGCGGGCTCACGTTCGAGCAGCCCGAGCTCAACATCGTGCGCGGCGCCTACTACGCGCTGATCAGCGCGCTCTCGGGCGCGCAGACGATGGCGCTCTGCTGCTACGACGAGGCGTACACGATCCCGAGCGAGCATGCGCAGCGGATCTCGCTGCGCACGATGCAGCTCCTGATCGAGGAAATGGGCCTCTGCGACACCGTCGATCCGCTCGGCGGCTCGTACTACGTCGAGACGCTCACCAACCAGATGCGCGCCGAGATGGAACGGATCATTGCCGATGTCGACGCGCGCGGTGGCATCGTTGGCCTGGTGGCGGACGGCAGCGTCCAGGCGCAGGTCTCGGCGCAGGCCTATGCGCGCCAGCGCGACATCGAGGCCGGCCGCTATCGCAAGGTCGGCGTCAACTGCTACCGCGTCGACGAGGAGGACCCGAAGGTCGAGTTCCACCCGTACGACGAAGCGGATGCAGCGGCGCAGATCGCGCGACTCGCCGAGGTGCGCCGCACGCGCGACAACGCCGCCGTCGCGCGCGCCCTGGACGCGGTGCGCCACGCTGCCGTGGCGGGTGCCAACACGATGCCCGCGATCGTCGCCGCGGTGAAGACGTATGCCAGCGTGGGCGAGATCACCGCCGCGCTGACCGAAGTCCATGGTCGCTACCGCGAACCGGTCAAGTTCTAGGAGACATCCGATGGCCGTCGAGGAATACTGGGCCCCCGCATCGCTGCCTGCCGCGCTTACGCACCTGCGTGGCGGCGACGTCACGATTCTCGCGGGCGGCACCGACCTCATGCCGCAGAGCCACGCCGGGCGCGTGACGCTCAAGCGCGGTCTGCTCAACATCCGGCGCGTGCCCGAACTTGGCGGGATCGGACAGGTCGGACAGCGCGTGCGCATCGGCGCGCTGTGCACGATCAGCGAGCTCTTGCGCGATCCGCTGGTGTGCGCGCTTTTCGGCATCCTGGCCGACGCCAGCGACCATTTCGCCAGCGATCAGCTGCGCAATGCCGCGACGATCGGCGGCAACGTCTGCAATGCGTCGCCGGCGGGGGACATGCTCCCGCCGCTGCTGGTGCTGGACGCCGAGGTCGAGCTCGCATCGAAGCCCAACGGGCGTGTCGAGACTCGCCGCGTGCCGCTCGCCGATTTCTTCGTCGGCCCCGGCCAGACCGTCCGGGCACCGAGTGAGCTGCTGTGCGCGATCTGGCTGCCGCTGCCGCCAGCCGGCTTCGTCGGCCGGTTCTTCAAGTTCGGCCCGCGGCCCGCGCTCGACATTGCCGCGATCGCCATCGGCATCGGCGGCGTGCGCGCGGGCCGCACGCTCACCGGAGCCCGCGTCGCGTTTGGCGCCGTCGCGCCGGTGCCGATGCGGGCCCGCAAGACCGAGGACACGCTCGAGGGCACCGCACTCGACGCCGCGGCCATCGCCCGCATTGCCGCTGTCGCGCGCGACGAAGTTCGCCCGATCGATGACGTGCGCGCCTCGGCATGGTATCGCCGCGAACTGGTGTTCAACATGACGAAAAGGATGCTCGACGATGTCGCACAAGCGTGAAATCGGCTTCATGCTGAACGGTGTCCGGACCCGCGCGACGGTGCCGGTGGAGATGAGCGCGCTGGCGATGCTGCGCGAAGTCATCGGCCTCACCGGCACCAAGTACGCATGTGGCGAGGGCGAGTGCGGCGCGTGCACGATCATCGTCGACGGCAAGTCGACGTGCGCGTGCCTCATGTTCGCTGTGGATTGCGAGGACCGCGAGCTGACGACGATCGAAGGCTTGGCCCGCGACCCTCTGGGCCAAAGGCTGGAGCAGGCCTTTGTCGAATGCGGGGCCGTGCAGTGCGGGTTCTGCACGCCCGGGATGATCGTCCAGGCGAAGAGCTGGCTGGAGGCGCACCCGCACGCATCGCGCGCGGAGGTCGCGCGCGCCATCGAAGGCAACCTGTGCCGATGTACCGGTTACGTGAAGATCGTCGACGCCATCGTCGCGGTGGCCGAGAAAGAGGCTTGAGGAGGTCGCCATGAAGGTGATCGAGAAGGAAACGCTGATCGGCAAGCGCATCGCCAAGCTCGATGCGCCGGACAAGGCGAGCGGCAAGACGCACTACGTGCACGACCTCAACCTTCCGGGTCAGCTCTACGGCAAGATCCTGCGCTCGACCCGAGTCCATGCCCGGATCAAGCGGATCGACGTCGCCAGGGCGCGCGCGCTGCCGGGCGTGCATGCGGTGCTCACCGCGACGGACGTGTCCTATCAGTGCCCGCTGGGCGTGGGCAAGGACCAATTGCCGCTCAAGGGCGACAAGGTGAGAAGCCGGCGCGACGAGATCGCGGCGGTCGCGGCCGAGAGCGAGGAAATCGCCGCCGCGGCGTTGGCGCTGATCGAGGTCGAATACGAAGACCTGCCGCCGCTTACCGATCCCGCGGCAGCGTTGGCACCCGGCGCGCCGGTGATCCACGACGAGAAGACACCACCGCTGGCGCCCCACGAGTCGCTGAAGCCGGGCGCGCCGGGCGACGCCGAAGCGCACCGGCACAACGTCGCGATGACGTTCGACTACGAGCAGGGCGACGTTACGGTCGGCGAGGCCCTGTCCGACGTGATCGTCGACGACTGGTTCCGCCTGCACTACGTCACGCACTGCTGCATGGGCGTGTCGGGCATCATCGCCGAGTTTGATTCGGCCGGCAACCTGACGCTCTACTCGAACACGCAGGTGCCGTTCCTGCACAAGCGCGAGTTCGCCGAGATCCTGGGCATGGATCCGGGGCGCATCCGCATCATCCAGCCGCCGATCGGCGGCGGCTTCGGTTCCAAGCTCGACATCTATCCGTTCGAGCCGATCTGCGTGTTCCTGGCCAAGGCGACCGACCGGCCGGTGAAGCTCGTGTTCTCGCGCGAGGAGGAGTTCATCGCGTCGCCGACCCGCCAGCCCGTCCTGCTGCGGCTGCGCAGCGGCGCGAAAAAGGACGGCACGCTGACCTTCCGCACCTGCGAAACGCTGCATGACAACGGCGCGTACACGTCCTGGGGGGCGACCACGCCGTTCGTGATGATGCAGACGATCTCGTCGCTGTACCGCGTCCCGCACTGCAAGTACCACACGACCGCGGTCTACACGAACAATCCGTATGCCGGGTCGTTTCGCGGCTACGGCAACCTGCAGGCGACCTTCGCCGTCGAGCAGCACATGGACAAGCTCGCCGAGGCGCTGGGGATCGACCCGCTGGCAATCCGCCTGACCAACGCGCAGGACCCGGGCGAGGTCACGCCGCAAGGGATGCACTTCAAGACCTGCGGCCTCAAGGAGTGCCTGGCCACCGCTGCCGGGGCATCGCACTGGCGCGAGAAGCACACTGCGGCGATCGCCGCGCAGAAGGCGCCGGGCCGCTACAAGCGCGGCGTGGGCATGGCGTCGATGCTCCATGTCGGCGGTGGCGCAAAGATCTATCCGTCCGACGGGTGCGGCACCATCCTCAAGATCGACGACTTCGCACATTTGACGCTGCTGACCGGCGCCTCCGAGATCGGGCAGGGCTCCGAAACGGTGCTGGCGCAACTCGTTTGCGAGGAGCTCGGCCTTCCGCTCGACGCCGTGACCGTCGTCAACAACGACACCGACATCACGCCGTGGGACGTCGGCGTGCACGCGAGCCGCACCACGTTCATCGGCGGCAATTCGGCGCTTGGCGCGGCGCGCAAGGCCAAGGCCAAGATCCTCGCCGCCGCCGCCAAAGTGACCGGGCTGCCCGCGGCGGAACTCGAGCTGCGCGCCGGGCACATCGTCCGTGCCGCCACCGGCGAAGCCTTGATGAACCTCGCCAGACTCCTGCGCTCGCTGCACTTTTCGGACAAGGCCGAGCTCGTGATGACGACGCACTACTACGAGCCGCCGTCGCATCATCAGGACAAGGCGTTCAAGGGCGACGTCTCGGCCGCCTATGCGTGGGCAACGCAGGTCGTCGAGGTCGAGGTCGACACGGAGACCGGAATCGTCAAACTCCTCAAGGTGACCGGGGCCCACGACGTCGGCCGCGTGCTGAACCGCCTGGGCATCGAAGGTCAGATCGAAGGCGGCATCGTGATGGGCCAGGGCTACGCGCTGACCGAGGAACTGATCGTCGAGGACGGCGTCGTGCGCAATCCGGGCTTTCGCGACTACAAGCTCGTCACCGCGCCCGAAGTCCCGGCAATGGACATCCATTTCATCGAGACGATGGACGGCGAGGGCCCGCAGGGCGCCAAGGGCGTCGGCGAGGCTCCGGCGATCTGCATGGCGGCGGCGGTGGCCAACGCCATCTGCAACGCGACCGGCGTGCGCATTTACGAGCTGCCGTTCACGCCCGAAAAAGTCTACCGGGCGCTGCGCCGCGAGTCGGTGCCGGCGGGGACCGCCTGATGCGACGACGGACGGTGCTCTCGCTCGAGCAGGCGCTGTCGCTGCCGTACGCGACGCTGCGTTTCGTTCAGCTCGGATGGCGCGTGATCCGCATCGAGTCCACCCCGACGGGCGAAGGCCTGCCGGGCGATCCGAATCGTTACATCGGCCGCAATGCCGTGGACGACGATCGGCGCACGTACTTCGTCGCACCCAACGTCGGCAAGGAGGCGATCGCGCTCAATCTCAAGGATGCGCGGGGCCGCGCGGCGCTGCGGCGGCTGATGACGGCGCTTGACGTCGACGTGTTCTGCTGCAACGTGCTGCCGGGCCGCTATACGACACTCGGCATCGATTACGACACACTGTCCGCCGCGAAGCCGGGCCTCATCTGGGCGGGAATCTCCGCCCTGGGGCCCGAACATCCGGAGGTCCCCGGGTACGACCCGGTGCTGCAGGCGATGGCCGGCTTCATGGAGATCACTGGCGACCCTGCAGGCCCGCCGATGGTGACCGGCGTTCCCATCGTCGACCTCAAGGCGGGCGACGAGGTCTACGCCAACGTGCTGCTCGCCCTCGCCGAGCGCGCGGAAACCGGGCGCGGCAAGCGGATCGACGTGTCAATGCTGCAGGCCGCGGCATCGTGGCTCATCACCACGCTACCGCTCGTCGACTTCGACTGCGACCCGACCGAGATCACCCGGGCCGGCAACGAGCACCGCAAGTTCATCCCGACCAACGTCTATCCGACGCGCGACGGCTTCATCTACCTCGCCGTCGGCTCGGACGCGCAATGGAAGCGGCTGACCGAGACCGCGATGTTCGCGCCAGTCGCGCATTCGGAGCGTGTGACGAACGCGGGCCGGCAGCAGGATCGAATCGAGTTGCGTCGCGACATGACGGCCGTCACGCAGGCCTGCGCGACGGCCGAGGTCGCCGCGACGCTGTCGGCGGCGACCATCCCCTGGGCCGCGATCAACGACATCCGGCAGGTCCGCGAGTTGCCCGCGCTCGCCGGCAGACTCACGACCACGCGCACGCCGCAGGGACGGACGATCCGGATGCAGCCGGCAAGCGTCAGCCTGCCCGGCATGCGCAGCGCATACCCGTTCCCGCCGAAGTACGCCGAGCACACGCGGCCGGTGCTGGCGGAGGCCGGGTTCGCCGACGACGAAATTGACTCCCTCGCGCGGCAGGGCGTCGTCGGAACAGTCGAACGGCCGCCCGAGGCATCGGTGGCAAACCACGAGGAGACTGAAACATGAAAGCAGCAGCATGGATCAAGGTCGCACTGGCGCTGGTGCTGGCCTCCACGTCGGCGATCGCCCAGGTCAAAGTCGGCGTGATCGCCTCGGCAACAGGGCCGACCGCGGTGGTCGGCATTCCGCAAAAGAACACGGCGGCGCTGCTGCCGAAGAAGATCGGTGACCTCGCCATCGAGTACATCGTGTACGACGATGCAAGCGATTCCACGCAGACCGTCCTCAACGTGAAGAAGCTCCTCTCGGAGTCGAAGATCGACGTGCTGATCGGGCCTTCCGGCTCGCCCAACGCGGTCGGTATCATCCAGTTCCTGGCGGAGACCGGCACGCCGATGCTCGCTCCCGTAGGGACCACCGCGGTCGTGCTGCCGATGGACGACAAGAAGCGATGGGTGTTCAAGACCACGCAAAACGACGCGCTGATTTCCTCCGCGCTGATCGGGCACATGGTGAAGAATGGCGTGAAGTCCGTCGGCTTCATCGGCTTCAACGATCCGTATGGCGAGAACTGGTACAAGGTGTTCGACGCGCAGGCGCAGAAGGCCGGGATCAAGATCGTCGCGAGCGAGCGCTACCTGCGCTCCGATGCTTCGGTGACCGGGCAGGTCGCGAAGTTGATGGCCGCCAAGCCCGACGCAGTGCTCGTCGCTGCGGCCGGCGGCCCGACCGTGCTGCCGCAGCTCACGCTCTTCGATGCCGGCTACAAAGGCCGCGTCTACCAGACGCACGGGGCGGCGGCGCCCGATTTCCTGCGCCTGGGCGGTGCCAAGGTCGAGGGCACCGTGCTTGCCGCGAGCCTCATGCTGGTGCTGAGTGAGATGCCTGACAGCATGCCTTCGAAATCCGTGGCGCTCGAGTACATCGCGGCCTACGAAAAGATGCACGGCAGCAAACCGGCGACGTTTGGCGCGAATGTCTACGATGCTGGCCTGCTGCTGACTCGCGCGGTGCCGGAAGCGGCCAAGCGCGGCAAACCCGGCACGCCGGAGTTCCGTGCCGCACTGCGCGACGCGCTCGAAGGCACGCGCGAACTCGTGGGAACGCAGGGCGTGTACAACATGACGACCGAGGACCACTCCGGCTTCGACGAACGCGGCCGCGTCCTCATCACCGTCAAGGATGGCGCCTGGCGCCTGCTGCGGGACTGATCGGCGCTGCGGCTCATCGCGGTGTGCCAGTGCCCGTAGCCAGGCGTTGACCGGAGCGAAACCCGGGTGGTTGCCACAATGGGCGGCTGCCCCGGGTTTCGCCCCGCTCAACCCGGGCTACGAAAACCGGGCTGCATCCCCGGGGTCACCACCGCGAGCCGGAGGGAGCGGACATGCGCGGCGTCCGAGGTGCCGCGCCGTCGCCCGCGCTTGAGCCCACCTGCACTCGGTGGTACGGTGGCGTTTCACTTACCCCAAATCATCCACCACCAGGAGGCGCACCATGTCGATCATGCTGAAGATCCGCTGGGACATCAAGCAGGGCCGGGAGCACGACTTCAGGGAGAACCAGAAGCGGCTGTGCGCGGTGATGGCGAGCGATCACCCGGGCGTCATCTGCTACCACGTCGACTACCCTGCTCCCGACGTGAGCGAGTGGGTCGAGATCTATGCCAGCAACGACGTGTTCAAGGCGCACCTCGCGAACGCCAAGGGCAAGGAGCCGCTGGCGACACTGATCGGAGCCTGCGACAAGATCACGTGCAGGTGCTGGGGAGACCCCGACGACGGCTCGAAGAAAATCCTCGCCGGGTTCGGGGCGACTTACCACGACACGGCCGAGTCCGCTTTTGCGTTGCATCCGGGAGCCGACCGGTCATCGCTGGTCTAGCCTGTCCCCGGCGCTCGCAGACTGGACGCGAGGCAACGCCGATGCGTGCTGCCCGGACTCATGAACAGGAACGGGGAGCGCCTTGCGGCGACTCCCCGTCTCGGGGCATGCCGGCCCGGCGTTCTATGGCCGTGCCCGCTCAGTGCGGCGTGACCGTGAAGCTGCCGCTCTTCTTGATGGCGACGTCGGCGTTGAGAAACGCGACCTTGTAGCCCTTGTCCTTCAACTTGTGGTAGGCCATCTCGGCGCGCACCCCGGTCGAGCAGTGGGTGACGATCCGCTTGTCCTTGGGAATCTCGCCCAGCCGGTCGAGCAGCTCTTCGTCGGGGACGAGCCTGGCGCCGATGATCATGCCGGCGTTGGCTTCATCCTGGTTGCGCACGTCGAGGATCAGCGTGTCGGCTGGCGTGGCCTTCGCGAGCACCGTGAACTCGGCAATGGCAAGCTCGCCCGGCCGCGGTTTGGGCGCGTAGGCGATCTTCGTGGCCGGCGCGCCGGCGGCAACCTTGTTGCCCGCGGCCGTCCACGCGTCGAAGCCGCCGGTGATGACGTTGACGTTGACCTGGCCCGCGTCGTGGATCTTCAGCGCGGCGTAGCGCGCGGCGGTGCCGTTGTCGCCGTCGTACACCATGATCGGCGCCTTCATCTTCGCCGGCGGCAGGGTTCCCAGCAGCGACGGAACCTGCGAGACCGGCACGTTGACCGCACCGGGGATGAAGCCGTCGCGCGCGACGGTCGAGGCCGGCCGCACGTCGATGAGCACGTGCGGGATGTCCTTCTCGATCCACGCGTCTTTGAGGAACGGCGCGCTGATCACGCCGACGTTCTTCTCCAGCCACTCGGGCGCGCCTTCCGGATACACCCGGACGTTGGTGTAACCCATGCCTTCGGCGCGGCGCAGCGAGTTGGGGCTCATCATGCAGGTGATCCCCTGGCAGAAGAACACGATCCGCTTCGCCTTGTCCTTGGGCAGCCGGTCGACGAACTTGTCGAACGCGGGGTAAGGCAGGTTGATCGCGCCGGGGATCGTGCCTTCCTGGAAGCGCGGCAGCGGCCGCGAGTCGATCAGCACGGCATTCGCCTTCTCCGGACCCTGCTCGACCAGCGCCAGCACGTCGCCGTAGTTGACGACCTTTTCCGGGGCGATCCTGACCGGGCCCTTGAACGAGATCAGCGTCGCGGTCTTGACGCCGTCCTTCTCGACGAACTCGATGCGCGCTTCGCGGCCCTTGGCGATGTCGCGCAGCAGGTCGCCCTTGCCGACCTTGTCGACGTCGACCACCTTGATCGTGCCTTCGTCGAAGCGGACGATCTCCGTGTTGGCGTCGATCTTCAGCTGGATCGACTTCGACTTGAACGCGACGTTCTCGAACAGGCCCTGGAGGTTGCCAGGTTTCGCCTGGTGGCAGTTGAGGCAGACCTGCGGGATCGTCGGCTTGGCGCCCGGCGCTGCGGGCGCGGGCTGCGCCTGCGCGTTGACGAGTGCCGACCCCACGCCCAATGCGAGCGAGACGGCGACGATGAGGGGGCGTTTCATGGTTTTGCTCCTTGCGTGAAATCCAGCTTCAGGTGGTTGCGGAAAACGATTTCGTGGCCCGGTGAAAATGTGCAGCCCGGCGCCGATTCGCAGCCCGGTGTTGAGCGAAGCGAAACCCGGGGCCGCGCTCCGGGCGAAGCTCCACCCGGGTTTCGCTTCGCTCAGCGTCGAGCTACTCATGGGGCTACATCCCGGTCGCGGCAATGACATGGCTCGCCTGTCCGGCGCTGACCATGACCCAACGCAGCGTGAAGCCGCCCGCCAGCACCAGCAGCGCCGGCACGACGGTGTGCGGGATCCAATGGCCGAGTTCCAGCGCCTGCAGCGCCAGCGGCAACAGGACGCCGAGGCCGACGATCCCGCCCCAGAACGCCCACGCATACGGCCCGCCGACGATCAGCGCGGCTGCCGCGGCATGCGAGGCCGACGACGTGTAGAGATTGACGAGCAGCAGCCCGATCAGCACCAGTTCGATGGCGAGGAAGGCAACGTCGGCGCGGATCAGTTCGGCGACGGTGTGCCCCGCCGGGCGTTCCCGGCCGAGCGGCTGGACCAGCGCGGCCAGCGCGCCGCCGAGCATCCCGTCGGGCGCCGGCCGCTGGCCGCGCACGATGCTCGCGAGATGCACCATCGCGGCGCCTGCCGACAGTCCCGAGAACAGGAACAGCGGGCCCAGGATCGCGCTGTTCCACAGCGGCCGCGCGACCATCGTGTTGAGCAGGATGCCCGTGTAGATGCCGAGCCCGACGCCGAGCAGGATGTTGGCCCAGGCCAGCGCCCTGACCAGCGCGGGCCGTCCGACGAGCGCGTCCGACCATGACTGGAGCGCGGGCACCCGCCGTCCGAGCCACGGCCAGGCTTCCGGCAGGCGGATGAGCGCCGAGGCGAGCAGCACGCCGTAGACGACGATCAGCAACCATGACCCCCACGACATCGGCGAGGCGGGCTCGAAGGTCAGGTACACCCGCCAGACGTAGAGCTTGTGCGCTAGGTCGAGGAACAGCGCGCCCATGCCGAGGTTGATCAGCACGAAGGCGAGCAACGGGGTCTGCAGTGAGAAGAAGCTGCGGCTGTCCTCGCCGCGGGCCACCCGCAGCATCGCGCTGCCGGCGAGGATCATCATGCCGGCGACCAGGCCGCCGAGGAACAGGTAGACCGGGATCTCCCAGCTCCACACCGCGAGATGCGGGTCGATGAGAGGATTGTGGCGGGTCGTCGTCAGTTCGAGCATGGCTGTCGCGCCTTACGTCAGGTAGTAGATCCGCGGGCCGGTCCCGGCCTCGGGCAGCAGCGTGTGGTGCCGGCGTGTGCGCAGCAGTTCGCTGACGTTGCTCTGCGGATCGTCGAGATCGCCGAAGTGCATGCAGTGCGTCGGGCACACCGAGACGCACGCGGGCATCCCGCCGTCCTTGGTGCGGTGGTAGCAGAACGTGCACTTGTCGGCATAGCCATCGGGATGGATGAAGCGCGCGTCGTACGGGCAGGCTGCGACGCAGGCCTTGCAGCCGATGCACTTGTTTGCGGTGACGAGGACCACCTTGCCGTGGTCCTCGACGTGGCTGGCGCCGGTCGGGCAGCAGGAGACGCACGGCGGGTTGTCGCAGTGATTGCAGCGCTCCGAGCGAATCTCCATCGTGGTGTGCGGAAACACGCCGCGGACCTCGGTGGCGATCCAGTCGCGGCAGTAGCCGTGCGGCACGCCGTTCTCCGTCTGGCACGCGACCACGCAGTCCATGCAGCCGACGCACTTGCGGGTGTCGATGACCATTGCGAAGCGGGGTTGGGTGGCGGCCATCTCAGTGCCCGCCCGGCCGCCCGAAGGGCACTGAGTGCTCCCCCTCGGGGGGCAGCAAACGTAGTGAGCGTGGGGGTCGTTTCATCTCAGGCCTCCTTCACGAAGGTCACGAAGTTGGCGTGGATGCTGGTGCCGCCCATCAGCGGGTCGGTCACGTACTTCGTGTTGAGCTGCGCGGCGCTGGCGCCCCTCAGGTACGCGCTCTTCAGCATCTTGTTGGTGTGCCCGAAGCCGTAGACCATGTAGACGCAGTCGGGACGGATCCGCTGCGTGGCCTTCACCCGGATGCGGTTGCTGACCACGCCGTCCTGGTTCTTCAGCAGAACGTACTGGCCGTTCTTCACCCCGGAGGTCGCCGCGGTCGCGGTGTTCACCCACACTTCGTTCTCCCGCATCATGTCCTGCAGGAAAGGATTGGTCTGGGTGCGGCTGAACGTGTGCACCGGGGCGCGGCCGGTGATGAGCCGGAAGTAGCCGGCCGGCCCCGCGCCGGGAGGCTTGTATTTCGGCACCGGATCGAAACCCGCCTTGGCGAGCTGGTCGGACCAGAACTCGACCTTCTTCGACGGCGTGTCGAATTCGAGCTCGAGGCCGTCCTCGACCGTGATCGGTCTTGGCTCACCCATGATCACGCCGTCGCGCTTGATGTCCGCCCAGCGGTACCCGGATTTCTCGATCCGGAACGCGAGGTATTCCTCCAGATCCTTGAACGGCATGCACTCGCCGATCCCGAGCTTGTTGGCGAGTTGCTTCGCGATCCACCAGCCCGGTTTCTGGTCGTGCGGGGCGGCGATGACCGGCTGGCGCAGCGACGTCCAGCCGGTGCGGCCGAAGCCGGCCAGGAGTTCGTCGTGGCGCTCGAGAAACGTGGCCTCGGGCAGCACCACGTCGGCGTAACCTGCAATCTCGCTCGGCAGCGTGTCGCAGACGACGAGCAGATCGAGCTTGTCGATCGCCTGCCGCGTCTCGGCCTCGTTCGGCAGGGCGTGAATCAGGTTGGTCGAGTAGACGAACCAGCCCTTGATCGGGTACGGCTTGCCGGTCAACGTCGCGTCGCGGATGCTGGTCGTGATGCCTTCGTCGGCGAACGGGAACCGGGCGCCGTCCGAGCCGTCGGCCTTGGGCTGGTCGGACTTCGGGTACGGCGGCAGCGGATACGGCGCGATCTTCATGCCGGCGGACAGATAGAGCCCGCCACGGCGACCCCAGTTGCCGAGCAGCGCCGACAGGAGCGCGATCGCGCGGCTGCGCTGCGTATCGTCGCCGTTCCAGTTGACGCGCCGGCCGGGATGCACGATGGTGGCCGGCCGGTGGCTCGCGAATTCGCGCGCCGTGGTGCGAATCAGCGCGGCGTCGATGCCGGTTTCCGCCGCCGCCCACTCGGGTGTGGAGCCCTTGATCTCCGCGACGAATTGGTCGAAGCCGTGGCCGTGTTTTTCGACGAAGGCCTTGTCGTAGCGGCCTTCGGTGACCAGCACGTTGCACCAGGCGAGGATCAGCGCAAGGTCGGTGCCGGGCTTGATCGGCAGCCAGTGTTTCGCCTTGCTCGCCGCGACCGAGAAGCGCGGGTCGACGACGATGATCGGGATGCGCCGCTCGATGGCCCTGGCGAATTCCTGCACCTGCGTGTTGTGCATGTTCTCGCCGAGGTGCGAGCCGATCAGCACGAGGCAATCGGCATTCTCGATGTCGGTCGGCTCGGGCGAGCCCAAGCCGGCGCCGAACGTCAGCGCGAAGCCGACGTCGCGGGGCCCTCGGCACTGCGCGAACGACGGACCGGCGAAGTTGATCGCGCCGTACGACTTCAGCACGTGCTGGAAGAAGCGCTGGCCGAAGCCGTGATTGAACACCGCGAGCGACTCGGGACCGTGGTCGGTCTTGAGCTTTTGCATGCGCTCCGCGATGTGGGCGATTGCCTCGTCCCAGGTGACGGCCTTCCATTCTTCCTTGCCGCGCGGGCCGACGCGCACGAGCGGCGAGCGCAGCCGGTCCGGATCGTAGTGCGCGCCGATCGCGCCGGTGCCCCGCGGGCACAGCCGGCCCCGGCTTTGCGGGTCCCTGGGATTGCCCTCGAACTTCCACAGCCTGCCGTCGCGGATGTGGGCGATGCCGCCGCAGCGCCAGAAGCACATCTCGCAGAAGGTCGGGATCGTCGTCACGCCCTTGACCTCGGTGCCGGCGGCCGTCGCCAGCCGGGCCAGGGGCTCCCAATTCGCCACGGTGGCGGCAGCGCCGAATGTCGCTGCCGAGATTTTCAGGAAACGCCTGCGGGAAAGGTATTCCATGTGTCCACGTCCTTCGTCGTCGCCGGGAAACCGGAAACCGGGAGAAACCGGGGACAGACCACGATTTCCCCGGGAAATCGTGGTCTGTCCCCGGTTTCTCCCGGTTTCCCCATCGCCATTGGACGCCGGGCGCGCGCCGAGCAAAGTGATGCAGGTCACACAGCGGCGCGCCATCGCGCATTTGTTGATCTCGGGCAAGGAATTCCGGTAGACGGGCAGCAAACGAGCAAACGGGGAAATCGGGGACAGACCACGGATTCCCGGAATCCGTGGTCTGTCCCCGATTTCCCCGTTCGGCGGCGGCCCCGGGTTTCGCGTTCGCTCAACCCGGGCTGATATGGATGTCTACGGCATCCGCGAGCCGGAGAGCGCGATGTCCGCGTTGCGCCACGCGGC
>Ga0315275_10003458_pt1 | contig 14532 bp, 12 predicted proteins | sample YL17G03_0_MG_FD_205557 | JGI IMG/M metagenome (GOLD analysis project Ga0315275, IMG submission 205557) | Sediment microbial communities from Yellowstone Lake, YNP, Wyoming, USA - YL17G03_0 | ecosystem: Environmental > Aquatic > Freshwater > Lake > Sediment | place: USA: Wyoming | collected... | reverse complement strand
GCGCGAATTGCTTCGACCGCCGCTGCTGCGGCTTACTCTCCTCGGTGTCGTCCTGGGCTCCATTCCCATGATCGGCGCGTGGGCCGCAAGCAAGTGGATGATTCCCTGGGCGGACAAGATCGGCGGGGCCGCACAGCCGGAGTATAAAGCGGTCACGCAAGGCTTTTGGGCCCTGGGGGCCGTACTCGGCAGTTTCTTCGGCGCCCAGCTCGCCGGCATCCTCGGTCGGCGGCTTTCGTATTTCCTGATCAGTCTGGGTTCCACGGCGTTGACCAGTGGTCTTTTCCTTTTCACAGCCCCCTTGCAGTCTGCCTTTCTGCCGATGGCATTCGCGCAGGGTTTCGTCGCAACTCTATTCTTTGGCTGGCTCCCGCTGTATCTGCCGGAACTGTTTCCGACGAAAGTACGCGCCACGGGCAGCGGGATCGCTTACAATATGGGACGCTTCGCCACCGCGGGTGGGGTGTTTGCCGCGGGCACACTGGTCACCTGGTTTGGCGGCGACTTTGCCAAAGTGGGCGCGGTGATGGGCCTGATCTATTCCTTTGGCATGGTGGCCATCTGGTGGGCGCCGGAGACATCGAACAAGGACTTGCCGGACTGATTGTGGAGGTGACAACCGATGCGAGGAAGATTCCGTCAAACGGCCGTAGCTTTGCTGTGTGTCATGACTGCTGCCGGGGCAATGGCAGCCGAACACCGCGTCGCATTCGAATCGCAGGGAGACTCGTTGCTGATTCGCATGAATGACCAGCCGCTGGCGACGTATGTCTATCGCGACCGGGAAATCCTCCGTCCCTATTTCAAGGACCTCTGTGTGCCAGGCGGCATCCAGGTGACCCGCCATTTCCCGCCGAGAGAAGGTGTTGACCCGCTCGATCATGCAACGATGCACCCGGGGCTTTGGCTGGCGTTCGGCGACTTGGGCGGGGCCGATTTCTGGCGCAACAAAGGCCCGCGCATCGAGCACGAGCGCTTCGTAGAGGAGCCGCAGACCAGTCGCAACGGCGGCTCATTCGCCGTGGCCACTCGCTACGTCGCGGATGAGCGGGTGCTCTGCCGCGAGACGACGCGTTACCGGTTCCTCCCGCGGCCGAATGGCTGGCTGCTGCTCTGGGACACGACCTTTGAAACCACTGAACAGGGTGTCTCATTCGGCGACCAGGAAGAAATGGGTCTTGGGATCCGTATGGCTTCGGCGCTTTGTGTAAAAGGCGGCCAAGGCACGATCACTAACAGTCTGGGTGGCAGGAACGAAGCAGGCACCTGGGGCCGGCAAGCCGCGTGGTGTGACTACTCCGGGGTGGTCGAGGGACGCCGCATTGGCGTTACGCTCATGTCGGCATCGGCAAACGACAGGCTTCCGTGGTTCCACACACGCGATTATGGCCTGATGGTGGCCAATTCATTCGGGAAGAACGCGAACCTTGGCGCTGCCGGGAGACTGCCTCTGGAACCGGGCAAGCCGTTGCGATTGCGCTTTGGCGTCTTCATCCACGATACCGCGAGCGGCGCACCCCTGAATGCGGCGGCAGAGTACGAGCATTTTGACCAACTGGTTGCCCGCAAGTAGGCAGCACGATGGTCATCCGCTTGGCCTTCACCGCGGGTGGTTGCGCGTGGCGCGCCGAAGATGGCGACCGCATGGGAGCGCCGGACGAATGACCGGCTCCTCTGGGTGTGGCCGGTCCATCCCCACTCCAGCTTCACGATGTCGGTGGGCGTCCGCGCTCGATGCAATCTCGCGCCTGACCTATGGGGAGTCAGATCTGCGTGGAACTGAATCGCGAAACCGGGTCCGTGGCGTGGGTCATTGGTGCCGACGCGAGAGGTGTGCCTGTTGGGGGCAGGACGTCTGTTGAGACTATTACAGTGGGGACCGGGCAGAGGGGGAATCGGACTTGTTGTACTCGACCCACCTGCGCACGCTTCTCGGACCTTGTTCTCTAAAGCTCTTCCTGCAAAGCACTTACGCACGGTGGTTTTCCAATCTCGTCCGATTCACATGGGGGGCGCAACAGAATGGCCCTTGCGTGATGCCTCGCAAGCAGCTCGAGCACGGTCTACTACGTCCTTTCGGACCGCCAGATAGAACCGATCGGTGGTCTCAATGCTGGCATGTCCAGCCAGTTCCTTGACATCGTGAAGGCTCAGCCCTTGGGTGACCCAGTTGCTCAGGCAGGTTCACCGCAGATCGTGGAAGGTGCCGGCTTTGATGCCAGCCCGCTGCCGGATCTTGTTGAAGTGATGGCAGGACTTCGACAGGGGCGACCGCCATCTTTGACTTCGCATATCTGGTGAGAATGGGGCATTTCCGAGCAGTTTCACGTCTTCGCGATCGCGACGGGCGCCCCTGGAACGAGGCAAAAGCGTCAAAATTTGCCTTTCCTGGCCGTTTTGAACCATTGTGGCACGATGAAAATGCCTAAACTCGGCAAAAAGATAATTCCTTGCAGAATATGCAGTTCTGCGCATTGCAGGACACACGCGAGATCGGGTATAATACCAGTCTGTTGGAAAACAGGTGGGTGGCTCTGTTCTCTGTCGGAGGCAGGCAGATACGACAAGCGCCCTATCTGGCCAGGAAAGCATCGGAAGGACAGAATAGCTTGTGAACCGTGGTAAGATGCTTCCGTATTTTGAGGTATGACGGGTGTGATGAATTATCCAACCAACAGTACGACGTCAAGAATAGGTGGTGTCCACGAGCGTTTCGGCGAGTGGCTGCTGGGTCGCAAGTTGCTGGACGGCAGCCAGATTACCGCTGCCTTGGTCGACCAGCAGGAGCATGGCGGTCGGCTCGGCGAGGTTCTTCACCGGCTCCAGTTTCTCGCGGAGGACGTGGTCACGTCTGCGCTGGCGGAGTACCTGGAGTTCCCTCGCTGGTCGACCAGCAACCTTTCGATCATCGAGATGGAGGTCGCCCGGTCACTGCCGGAGCGGATCGCCCGGCGGTTCAGGCTCGTGGCTCTGGGCCTGTCCGAGAATGCGGTGCAGGTGGCCATGGCCGATCCGCTCGACATCGTCGCGAAGGATACCGTCGCCCAGTTCTTCAACCGCGACGTCACGGCGTGGATCGCCAGCGAGCGGGAGATCCGCGATGCCATTGACGCCGTCTACCACGGTTCGCAGGCCCAGGAGCAGCGGATTCGCGATCTCGTCGGCGGCATCGTACTCGCTGCGGAACCCGACGCCGAGGCCGAGGCCAACGGCAACGGCGACGTGGCGGAAGCGGCCGATATCGGCGAGGTGGCTGCTAATAAAGTGCCCGTCGTGCACTTTGTGGACCTGATCCTCAGCCAAGCCGTCAAGAGCCGGGCGAGCGATATTCATATCGAGCCACAGGAACAATCGATGACGATTCGCATGCGGGTGGATGGGATGTTGCAGGAGATGGTCCCGCCGCCGGCCCAGATGCGAGGAGCCGTGGTCGCTCGCGTGAAGATTCTCTCGGGGATGGACATCGCCGAGCGGAGGCTCCCGCAGGATGGCCGGCTCAAAATCAAGGCACCGCGCCGGGATATCGACGTCCGGGTCTCCGTACTGCCGACGATGTACGGCGAGAAAGTTGTCATGCGGCTTCTGGACAAGGAAGCCGTCAGTCACGATCTGGACAAGCTGGGCTTCGAGTCCAAGCTGCTGCGCGATTTCAAGAATGCGATTTCCAAGCCCCACGGCATCATCATCGTCACGGGCCCGACCGGCAGCGGCAAGAGCACGACGCTGTACGCGGCCCTGAACTACCTCAAGAACCCGCACGATAACATCACGACGGTGGAGGATCCCGTCGAGTACCGGCTGGCGGGAATCAACCAGATCCAGGTGCGGCCGGACATCGGGCTGACGTTCGCCAACTGCCTGCGGTCGATTCTTCGGCAGGACCCGGACATCATCCTGGTCGGCGAGGTCCGCGACCACGAGACCATGGAGATCGCCGTCCAGGCCGCCCTGACCGGCCACTTGGTCCTGACGACCCTGCATACGAATGATGCCCCGAGCACGCTCAGCCGGCTCACCTACATGGGCCTGGACCGCTACCTGCTGGCCTCGACGCTGAACTTGGTGACGGCCCAGCGGCTCTTGCGGCGGCTCTGCGACCGCTGCAAAGAGCGGGTCGAGCTGCCCGCTGCGGTCATCCGGCGGCTGGAGATTCCCGCCGGGGAGCTGGCCCAGGCCACGTTCTGCGAGGCCCGAGGCTGCAACGCCTGCGGGGGCACGGGCTACAAGGGCCGGTTGCCGATCTTCGAATTTCTGCCCGTCGATGACGAGATCAAAGAGAGAATCGTCCAGAACGCGACGGAGGCCCAGATTCGCGCGATCGCGCGGTCCCGGGGCTACGGCGGGCTGGTCCATAGTGCGGCCCTGCGGCTATGCCACGGGTTGACCACGCTGGATGAAGTGGTCCGGTCCGCGTTCGTCAAGGATGAAGAAGACGACGGCTCCGCCGAGGGACATCCCCATAATGATGGAGTGTTGGACGAGCCATGCCAACCTACAGTGTGACAACCCAGGAGTTGCTGACCCGTCTGGCGAAAACCAAAGGCGGCAGCGATCTGATCCTGACGGTGGGCAAACCGCCGCAGTTCAAGGTCCACGGTGAAGTCGCGTCCGTGCCCGACTGTGACGTGCTGACCCCGCAGACAGCCCGGGAATTGTGCCTGTCCGTCCTCAACGAGGAGCAGGTCCGCCGGTTCCGCGCGGAGAAAGAGCTGGACTTGTCGCTCCAGGTCGCGGATGTCGCGCGGTTCCGCGTCAACGTGTTCGTGCAGCGCGGGTGCGAGGCGATGGTCTGCCGCACCGTGATGGACAAGGTCCCCGGTTTCCAGCAGTTGGGCCTGCCGGCGGTGATTGAGGAGCTGGCCAAGCTGCGAAAAGGGCTGGTCCTCTTCACCGGGCCGACCGGGCACGGCAAGAGCACCTCCGTCGCCGCCATGGTGGACTATATCAATCATCACCGGGCCTGCCACATCATCTCCATCGAGGACCCGATCGAGTACCTGCACACGCACGCTATGGCGGTCATCGAGCAGCGGGAGGTCGGCTTGGACACCGACAATTTCAACGCCGCGCTGCGTCGCATCCTGCGTCAGGCCCCCGATGTCATCGTGATCGGTGAAATCCGCGACCGCGAGAGCGCCCAGGCCGCGATGACGCTGGCGGAGACGGGCCACCTGATCCTGGCGACCCTGCACACCAGCGGGGCCATCGCCAGCGTCAGCCGTCTGATCGACCTGTTCCCAGCGGAGCAAGAAAAGCAAATGCGCTCGCAATTATCGGTCTCTCTGGCGGCGGTGATCTGGCAGCAGTTGATCCCGACCGCCGACAAGCAGGGGCTGGCCCTGGCTTGCGAGGTCATGGTGGCGATCCCGGCCATCCGCTCGCTGATCCGCCAGGGCCGCATCCACGAGGTCGTCAGCCTCATCCAGACCGGCCGCAAACACGGCATGTTCACCATGGACCAAGCCATCGAAGACCTCGTCGACCAAGGCAAGGTCGACAAGGAATGGTTCGACAGCAACTATCTCGACATGGCAAACCGCAAAACCGGCTGAATATAGCGGCAGGTTCTCTGAACCACAGAGGCCGCAGAGCAGTACAGGGATCAGCCGGAAATACGATGGCACACGAGCCGTAAAATACGTACAGGTACGGGTAGATACGGATCATTCCATCGCAAGAAGAGCAAGAAACCCGGTTCCGTACGGATTGACTTGCTCGGAGGCAACGGGTATAATTTCACTGCCGGATAGAGGCTGGGCAGCCGTGCCAGGTCCTCAGCGGTTGGAGAATTTTGGGTTTTCACGGAGTTTGGCAGATAACGGATGGCTACGTTTCGATATACGGCGATGGATACGATGGGCGCCGAGGTCACCGGCGTCCTCCAGGGCGAAGGCCGCAGCGAGGTTCTCGTCTGGCTGCGGGAAAAGAGCTTCACGCCCATCAGCCTCGAAGAGGTCTCGCTGGCCGTCGGCGACAAGGTAAAGGGCCGCCGCCGGCTCCATGTCCGCTCGCACGACATGGCCTCCTTCTGCTGGCAGCTCAACACGATGATCGACGGCGGCGTCACCATCACCGACGCCATCGACACGATTTGCGAGGACATCGACAACCGCAAGCTCCAGCAGGTCCTCCGCGAGGTCTCCGAGAAGATGAAGACCGGCGAGAGCTTCTACGAGAGCCTCCAGGAGTACCCCAAGGTCTTCAACTCGTTCTTCCAGGCGATGATCCTCGCGGGCGAGAGCAGCGGCACCCTGAGCAACGTTCTGACGCGTCTGGCCGATAACTACGACCGCAGGGACGAATTGAACCGCAAGGTCAAAAAGGCGATGGCCTATCCGGCGTTCATCATCGGGTTCGTCATCCTCATCGTCGTCACGATGATGGTCCTGATCATCCCGCGCTTTTTGGACATCTTCAAGGATTTCGGGTCGAAGCTGCCCGCCTTCACGGTGGGCTTTCTGGCGGTCTACAACTGGCTCCTGCACAACGTCCACTACGTGCTGGGGGGATTCGCCGCCTTCGTCATTCTCCTGAGCTTGTACGATCGGACCGCCGCGGGGCACAGGGATTTCAGCCGGCTCTGGCTGCGGCTGCCCCTGATGGGCAGGATCATCCGATATGCCTTCATCGCCACCTACGGGCGTTCCATGGCCGCCCTGCTCGGCGCGGGTGTGCCCGTCCTCAAGGCCATCGAGATCGTCGAGGGCATGACCAGGAACGACATCATCAAGGATGCCCTGGTCAAGGCCAGAGAGCAGATCGCCGAGGGCATCGGCATCGCCCTGAGCATGTCGGGCAACAAGGTCTTTCCCTCCCTGATGGTCAAGATGACCCAGGTGGGGGAAGAGAGCGGGTCGCTGCCCCAGGTCCTCGACCGGAGCAGCACGTACTACGAGAAGGAGGTCGATGTGACCGTGATGACGATGATCAGCGTCCTGGAGCCGGCGATGATCGTCCTCGTTGGCGCGATCGTCCTGGTCGTCCTGCTGGCGCTCTATATGCCCATCTTCTCGATGACCGAGGGCATGGACAGGGCGGTACAATAATAACTGGAGTTTTGCAGAATGAACATTCGGCCTGCTTTGGGAGGGAAAGATCGGTTTCACGATTTTTCCATCTCAAGCCGTAAGTGATTGACAAGAAACAACTTAGGCCGATTCTTCAAGGAAATCTTGAAACAGATTTCCTTGAAGAACATAGGCTGAATGTCTATTTTGTAGAAGTCCAGTAATAAGTCGAAATCGCAGCCCCGTGATGGAGCCGGCGATACGGAATCCGAGGAACTGTGAGGACAAAAGAGTGAATCAGACGAACGCGACGCCAAGTCCTGCAAGCCTCCCTCGGGGGGACCAGGGCGCAGCGCGCCCACGGGGGAAAGGAGGCGGGTTGGAAAACAGGTGATGCCGCATTTGGCAAGTTCCGCGCTGATGCGGGAGGAGATTGCTTCGTCGCTCCGCTCCTCGCAATGACATAGACGCTGTATGTCATTGCGAGCGAAGCGAAGCAATCTCAGGCGCACGACTGGGGACGTGCGGCAGTAGCAGGGGCTGAACAGGGAGGTCCGGCCAAATCATGGCAACGGACGTGTACGAACCATTGTTAAGAAGGGGCTTTTGAGAGATTTCTTTCTTTAGAAAGGGCAAATGAGGATGAGAAGAAGCAAAGGTTTCACACTGATTGAACTGATGGTCGTCATCCTGATCGTCGCCATCTTGGCCGCCGTCTTGGCGCCGATGATGACAGGACGGATCAACTCGGCCAAGTGGACGGAAGGCAGAGCCGGCGCCGGCACGATTGTGACCGCATTGCGAGCGTTTGCCGCCGAAAATGAGGGTATCATGACGGGGGTGGGGGCACTGAGTGGTGCCGGCGGTTTCGTCGGTATTGGGATTACGGACGGCGATCTCGCAGGCAAGTATTTCAATGTGGGAAGCTATGTAGCCTCGTATACCATGAATGGTACTGTGGTGGCGACCATTACGGTCACGGTCACTGCGCCAGCGGGTCTTACTCCCCCCACGCGGACCTTAACCGTAACCATTCCTTTAACTGGTCTTGCTACCACCGTCTGGAACCCCCCGTAGTGGGTACGGTCGCCTATTTTCTGTGAGAATCATGGTATAATAGCGACAGTCACATACCAAGACGCCGTTGGGACGTGTTTGAACCTGCGGGGGTGGCGGTTGCCGCCCCCACAGGATTGACTTTGGACAGGATGGGTGGTCATGTCTGCTGCAGGAGCTGTGAGATTGGCTCAGGATGGGCGGCGCGCCCGGTCGCGGGGCTTGACGCTGATCGAGGTGGTGGTCTCGATCCTCCTGGTCACGGTCATCGTGACGGCGGCGATGGCGGCCCGCTACCTTACGGTAAAGCAGGCGGTTCGGGCGGATGCGTACAACACCGCGGGCCGTCTGGCGCTGCTGCTCCTGGAAGGCTGGCGGAGCACGCAGCCGGCGTTGTACGACCCGACCGTTGCGGGCTCCCCTCTGAGCAGCTTGGGTACGGTGACGATCACCGGCGGCGCGGCGGGGTGCCCGGCGGCCCCGAGCGGATTCACGACGCTCAACACCTATCGGGTCGTGGCCGACCGCATGAACTTTTACGTGAGACTGGCGTATACGAATCCGGATCTGACCGAGAACGCCTGGCACCCGGCCAGGCTCCACGTCGGGGTGGCCTTCCTGAACAACTATGGGATAGGCGATGCCTCGGCCAGCCCGAACCGCGTCAGTCTGACGACGTACCGGTGAGAGGGGTAATGATGAAACGGGGATGTCTATACAAACGCACCAGGGGGGGCATGACCCTCGTGGAGATGACGGTGGCCATGACGGTCAGCTCGATCATGTTCCTGGCCGTCATGAATGTCCTTGCGGCCAATCACAAAGACTTCAACCGGACGTACGAGCGCGTCAACGGCAATCTCGCGAACGACGCGTACACCGCGCGGCTGCTCTTCGACCGCATCATGCGCAAGGCCTCGGCCGACTACACCAACCCGACCGAGGGCGGCACGTCCATCGAGGTCCGCTACTACAGCGCGCCGGGCGTCCTGGCGGTCGACCGGTTCGCCCAGTTCGCCTATGACGCGGGCGCCCAGACCCTCAACCTCACCCAGGGCAACATCGGGACCAGTCCCGCCGCCCAGACCATCGCCCGCAACGTGACGAGTTGCACGTTCACGCGGTCCGGGGCGTGCATTCACATGGCCCTGGTCCTCAACAACGGCAAGACGGACCAGACCATAGCCGTAACCGCCACCAGGCACAACGAATAATCCGCTCTTTGAAACCACGAAGGTCACGAAGAAATGCATTGGAGCGAAGCCAGGCAATATGTCATTGCGAGCAACGCGAAGCAATCCCCATCAGGGGGGTTGAGATTGCTTCGTCGCTGCGCTCCTCGCAATGACAGCTCTGCGAACCACTCTTAATCTTCGTGCTCTTCGTGGTTTCAACTCTTTTTCGAAAGGATGGCAAGATGAAAAGGCGATGGACAATCCAACGCGCGGGCATGACGCTCGTGCTGGTGACGACGATCGGGGCCATTGTCGGGATCCTGGCGATGTCGATGCTCGAGCTGGGCTACCACGCGCGAATCCTGTCGGTGCGGAGCGTCCAGGGGATTTCCGCCCGCACGGCGGCGGACGCCGGCGTGGCCGACGCCATCTTCTGGATGCAGCAGAAGTTGATCAACCCCAACGAATTCTCCTGGAGCGACGCGCCGTTCCCCCGGACCATCGCCGGGACCCTGCCGGGCGCCACGAATGCCCAATACAGCTACACGATCAGCATCCTGGAAGCCCGCCGCCGCTACCAGATCGACTCGACCGGTACCTGCGCGGGGCGGAGCAAGACGGTCCATACCATCCTGTCCGTCGGCTCCCGCTGGAGGGGCATCGGCGTCGAGGAGGACCTCACCGTCTTCACGAATGCGACGTTTGGTGGTGATATCGAGCTTCACACGAACAGCACGGAGAACAACGCCATAGTTCTCAAGGCCGGCGTGAACATCACGGGCGACGTTGTCTGCGGGCCGGGCGGCAATCCGGACGGCGTGGTCGATACGAAGGCATCAACGGTCATCACGGGCGACACCTACGCCGCGGCGGACCCTTTGGTCTTCCCGCCCGTCACCGCGCCAACGGGCCTGGTCCCCGGACCCGTCATCACCGGCTCGATGGTTCTGCCCCAGGGCCGGTACAGCTATGCCAGCTTGATGCTGCCCAACGCGGCCGTCGTGGAGATCGCGCCGGACACGTTGCACACGCCGCCCTGGCCGACGATCATCAGCGTTGACACCGCGATGATTCTGCTGAACGGTGCGGAGGTGCGAGTGCAAGCCGGCGCCAAGCTCGATCTGTACATTGGGATCAGTCTCGAGAGCAAGGAGGGTACGGGATTCACCAACGAGAACCCCAGCTCGCAGTACTTGCGAATCTACGGCCTGCCCACCTGCACGCAGATCAGCCTCAAGGCCAAAGACAATACGTATGCCGCCGTCTACGCCCCCAGCGCCAACGTGGACCTGTACAATGGCGGCAGCTTTTACGGGGCCATCATCGCAAACAGCTTCGAGATGAAGAACTCCGGATATTTCTACTTTGACCAGAACGCGAGGAGCGTTATCATAGACGACGTGGCGGCGATCTTCGAGATCGAACGATGGTCGGAAGACTGATGGGACTGTACCATCGCCGCCGCGATCGGCCCTGGACGGTGTCACGCTGGTGCAAACGGAAAGGATGACGTTGGCTCACGGGTTGGTATTGAGGCGCCCTCGAGTGATCGGGCTGGACATCGGGACGACGGCGGTCAAGGCGGCTTGGGTTCACCGCAAGGGGGATCGTTTCATCGTCGCGGGCCTGGCGCGGGCCGGGATCGACGGGGCGTCATCGTCGGATGACGTCGCCGAGAAGACCTCGGCGGCGATCCATCGCTGCGTGTACGTGCTCGGACGCAGGAAGGACGTGGTGTGCGGCCTGTCCGGACCCGATGTCGCGGTCCGCACGTTCGAGCTGCCCGCCCTGCCCGAAAAGCAGTTGGCCTCCGCCGTCGAGCTGGAAGCGGCCCAGGTCTGTCCGTTCGATCTCCACGAGGGCGCTGTGGCGTACCAGGTGCTCCGAGGACCGTCCGCCAAGGCGAGGAGGCACGCTCACCAGAAGGCCGAGCGAACGACCGGCATCCTCGCGGCGGCCAAAAAAGGCGTAATCGAGCGCCTCCGGGAGTTGTGCACGCGGGGCGAAACCCATTGCGTCACGATGGACGTGGACGGGCTGGCCCTGCTCAACTGCTTGGAGGCCTGCGCGATCCGCAAGCCGAAAGAAACCGCCCTGGTGCTGAACGTGGGAAGCGCTTACACGAACCTGGCGATCGTGTCGGACGACGAGCTGCCGTTTGTTCTGGATATCGCCTGCGCGGGCGCGGGGATCGTGGATCACCTCGCCCGGAGCACGAAGGCCGGCCGGGAAGCGGTCGTCGCCGCCCTGGAGGGGTCCGAGGAGTCGGGGATTGCGCCCGAGACCCTGCGATCGAGCCTCCGGGAGGCATGCGCGCCGCTGGCGGAGCGCGTGCTCCAGACGATGCGCTACCAGGGCGCGAGGAAATCGGGCCCGGGGGTGGACAGGGTCCTGGTGTGCGGGGGACTGGCCCAGGCCCAGCCGGTGATCGAAACCCTGGGCGATCTGCTGGACCACCAGGTCGAGCAGTGGGACCCGCTGACATCGCTGCCCTGCGCCCGGGCGGTGTGCAAGAGCGGGCTGGCCGAGCGCGGCCCCCTGTTTGCCGTAGCACTGGGTTTAGCCATGAGGTCCGTGCGCGATGTTCAAGATTGACTTGTTGAATGGGGCAGAGCTGCCGCCGCGCAGCCGTCCGCTGCGAATCGCGGCGGCGACCCTCGCGTTTCTGGCCCTGGCGGTCGCAGCGACGTTCGACGCCGTCCACGTCTACGGCCTGCGCGGGGAGCTGGCGAGCCGACAGCAATCCCTGGTGAGCCACGATCGCCAGATCGCCGGACTGGCCGACGTGGCCAAGATGCTCGAAACCGCCGATCAACGGCGCAGCGAGATCGACGCGAGCCTGGCGGAAGTGTCGCAAATCATCGGGACCCACAGCACCTGGTCGCCGGCCCTGGTCGCCCTGGCGGTCAACCTGCCGAAAGGGACCACGATCACGGAGGTGCTGGCCAAGCGGGAGGAGCAGAAGAACGCTCTGCAAAAGGGCCGGTACGACCATTCGCTCCTGATGGGCGTAATCTCCCCGGCGGGGGCGGCGGCGGTCGAGCAGTTTATGCAGGCCCTGCGGTCGGCACTGCCGTTGCGGCCCGGCGACAGCATCCGGATCATCTCCCAACGGCACCAAGAGATCGAAGGCCGGGAGGTCCAGTATTATGTGATCGAGTGCCGCCTGAAGCCTTAGAGAGCCCAAGAGAATTCCATGACTGTACGATCCGCAACTCCACTCCTCGTGGTATGGGGGCTGTGTCTGGCCGTCCTGGCCGCCTTCCACCTGGCCTATGTCATGCCCCAGGAACGGGCCCTGGCGGCCCGTCGAGACCAGATCAGGACCAAGGCCGAGCGATTCGATCTCTTGACGAAGGCCAAATCGCCCCGGGAACAGGAGCGGATCAAGACCCGCCAGGAGGAGCTGGAACGCGAGTATGCGGCCTTCGTGTTCGGCAGCGAGGAAATGGGCAAGCTGGATTTCGCCATCCGGGGGGTCGCCGAGAAGAACGGGCTGCCGGACTTCTCCGCCCGGCACGTTGGGACCACTTCAGCCATCGGGACCACGAAGCTCAAGCACATCGTCCAGCGGGAGATGGTCCTGTCGTTCACCAGCGATTTTCCCAGCTTTCTGCACTTTGTGAACGAGCTGGAGCGGCTCCAGCCGATCGTGTTCGTCAACCAGTTTACGATCCGCAGCGCTCCGGCCAAGAGCGCCAAACTGGCCTGCGACATGGAATGTTCCGTCCTCTGCCAGAGCGAGGGCAAATAGCCTCCGGGCCCCCGGCGGGAAAGAAGATGGGTGGCATCCGCACGCTCACGCCTGCCGCTGCCACCCATCCCGTGCGAGATTCTCCAGTGTAATGGGTCTTATGGCTCCTTCTTGGAGCAGTCCTGCGTCGGCGGCGGGCCATCGGGCTCGGTCAGCTCGCTCTCCATCAAATCGAGCTTGCGCGTGTCGCTCTCCGTGAGCTCGGGCTTCAGGATGAGCTTGGGCGTGATGAAAACGATCAGCTCGCTGTTGACGGTTTTATTGCCCCGGAACTTGAAGAGCTCGCCCAGCAGGGGGATGTCGCCCAGCAGGGGCACCTTGGAGACCTCCCGCACGACGTCCTTCTTGCGCAGACCGCCGATCACCACGGTCTGGCCGTCGACGATCAGGGCCTCCGTGGTGGCTTCGCGCGTGTCGACGATGGGCTGGGTACTGCTGATGGACGTAAGGCCGGACGGGATGCTGATGGCGACCGAACCCGACTGGACGCTGAACATCGGGTGCAGCGTCAGCCGGATCTTGTTGTCGCGGGCCAGGCGCGGGGTGACGATCAGCGAGACTCCGACATCCTTGAACTTCGTCGTGCCGATATTGCCGCCGCCGGAGGTCTGGGTCAATTCCTGGTAAGGAATCTCCGATACGATCTTGATGTCCGCTTGTTTGCCGTTCAGGACCAGGATCTTGGGACTGGCCAGCAGCCTGGCCTTGACGGTGTCCTTGACGGCCCGGAAGGTGCCGTCGATATCCACGTTGTCATTCAGGACGCCGAGCCGAAATCCGAAGTCGCCCTTCGGGGCCTGCGTGATGCTGCTGCCGAAATTCGTGCGCGAGAACGGCTCTGTTTTGCCCCCTACGGCCAGGCCCGTCTCGGGATCATACAGCGTCATGGTCCCCGCGAACCAGTCAAACCCGAAGTCGAGGTAGCCCGAGCAGGAGACATCGTAGATCTTGGCCTCCACGAGAATCTGGGGCGTCTCGCGATCCATCTCTTCGATCATCTTGTCGAGCATCGCAATCTGGTCGTCCGTGTCGGTGATGCAGAAGTGCCGGGTCTCCGTGTTCATGGCGATTTTGCCATGCGCCGTGAGCATGTCCTTGAGGGCCTTGTTCAGTGCCTCCATGTCCGCGTAGTCGATGTGGTACACCCTGGTGGACAGCTTGATCGCGTTCTTCGCGAGCTGGCTCTCGGGAACGATCCGCACGATGGTTTCCGTGGTCATGTACCCGTAGCCATGTATGCCGAGAATGCTCTCCATGGCTTCGTCCAGAGGCACGTCCGTCAGGGTGGCGGTGATCTTGCCCGTGACGGCGGGGCTCTTGACAATGTCGATGTTCGCTTGCTCCGCGAAGCTCTTGATTACGTCCTCGATGGGCGTCTCGCGGAAATCGACGCTGACGTGGGTCTTCAGTCTCTGCTGGAGTTGGGTGAGCAGCTTCAGCGGTTCCGCCGGCCCCTGGGACGCCGACGAGAAAGGCACGATGCTGGGAGCCTTCAGATCCTTGTCCGGCTGCGTCGGCGGCGCCGCTGGCGCGGCCGGGA
>Ga0315275_10003456_pt1 | contig 14533 bp, 9 predicted proteins | sample YL17G03_0_MG_FD_205557 | JGI IMG/M metagenome (GOLD analysis project Ga0315275, IMG submission 205557) | Sediment microbial communities from Yellowstone Lake, YNP, Wyoming, USA - YL17G03_0 | ecosystem: Environmental > Aquatic > Freshwater > Lake > Sediment | place: USA: Wyoming | collected... | reverse complement strand
CTTGAGCAGGGCCCGGGCCAGGGCCAGCCGCTGGCGCTGGCCGACCGAGAGGCGCCCGCCCCTCTCCCCAATGGGCGTATCGTAGCCTTGGGGGAGATCGCTGATGAACGTGTGACATTCGGCCGCGCTGGCCGCGGCCACGATCTTGTCCGGGGAAACGTCGTCCAAGCCGTAGGCGATATTGGCCCGGACGGTGTCGTTGAACAGAATGATCTCCTGGGTGACCAGGCCGATCTGCGCGCGCAGGGAGACCAGGGTGACATCGCGGATGTCGATGCCGTCGATCGTGACGCAGCCGGCGGTCGGCTCGTAAAACCGGGCCAGCAGATTGATGATGGTGGTTTTGCCCGCCCCGCTCAACCCGACCAGGGCCACGGTCTGGCGCGGCTGGACTTCGAAGGTCACATCGTGGAGCACGGCGCGGTCGGCGTGATACTGGAAGCGGACGCCCTCGAAGCGGACCCGGCCCTGGACGGGCGGGAGCGGGTAGGCGCCGGGCCGGTCCTGGATCTGGGGCGGAACGTTGAGGACCTCGTTGATCCGATCCAGGCAGGAAGTGGCCTGCTGGACGACATTGTTGGACCGGCTCAACCGCTTGATGGGCGTGAACAGCGAAAAAATGGCGGTGACGAACAGCCCGAAGTCGCCCGGGCTGAGCTGACCCTTGGCCACACTGTTGGCGCCGATATAAAGAATGAAGGCGGCCACGATGCCGCCGATGAATTCCATGAAGGGCGAGGACAGCGAGGAGATCCAGGCCAGCCGGAGGTTGATCCGGAGGTATCGTTCCGAGGCCTTGAGGAACTTGCGCAGCTCGAACCGCTCCATGCCGAAGGCCTTGACGATGCGGTTCCCGGTGATCGTCTCGTGGATGAGATTGTACATCTCGGCCATCTTGGCCTGGCTCTGGCGGCCCTTCTTTTTCAGCTTGCGGCTGAAGGCGGCCAGGGGAACGACGGCCAGCGGCGTGACGACCAGGCCCATCACGGCCATCTTCCAGTTGCTGGCGAACATGGTGGCCAGAATGCCGGCCAGGATGAAGGCCTCCTCGATCAGGTCGATCATGGAGGTGGACACGGCCTGCTGGATGCGGTCGACATCGTTGGTCAGGCGGGACATCAACCCGCCCGTCGTGACCTGATCGAAATACGAGGTCGATTGATAGAGGACGTGCTCATAAAGGTCGTCCCGCATCGTTTTGATGATGCGGTTGCCGGCCGATTTCATCAGGAACGTGGAGAGGAAGGTGAACAGCCCCTTCCCGAAAATGACGATGAGCAGGGCCAGGGGCAGGATCGAACGGACGTTCTTGGGTTCGATGCGTAACGTCTTCCAGACCGTGTCCAGGAGGCGGGTTTTAACCACCGTGGGAGCGGGCGCGGCAACCCCCGGTCCGGGCGAGGACGCGGCGGGGACGGGCTTGAACATCTCGTCGATGATGGGCTGGACCAGGCTGATCTGGATGGCTGTGAACAGCGCCACAAACAGGGCGCAGCCGAACGACAGGATGACCAGCTTCTTCTGGCGCAGGGTCAGCTTGAGGAGCTGAAACATGGGTGCGCGGCGTCAGCGGCCTTTGGTTCGCAAAAGTTTCCGGGCGATGTCCAGGGCGTTGAGGGCCGAGCCGCGCGTCAGGTTGTCGGCGACGAGCCAGACCCAGAACGAGCGGGGCGAGCTCTCCTCCTGCTTGAGCTGGCCGACGAAAATTTCGCTTTTTCCAGCGACCGAAAGCGAGGACGCCGAGCAGCCCTCGCGGAAGGGAGTGACCGTGAAATGGGGCTGTCCGGTGAAGAGCGCTTCCAGGCTGGCCAAATCGGCGTCCTTCTCAAGCTCCAGGTAGGTCATCAACGAGTAGGTGTGAAAAACCGGGGCCTGGATGGCGGACAGGAAAAGGGGCAGCTCGGGACGGTCCAGGACGCGCCGGATTTCCGCGCCCATTTGCAGTTCGGCCGTGCAGAAGCCGCGTTCATCGGGCTTCTCGGTATGGGACAGGATATTGAAGGCGATTTGTTCCTTGAAGATCTTTTTTTCCGGATCGGCCCCGCTCAAAAGGGCCGCGCTCTGGCTGGCCAACTCCTGAATCCCGGCGTCATCGAAGGCCGACACGGGCTGGAGGACGAAAGATACGGCCTTGGCCAGTCCATAGGCCGGCAGGACGAGGTGAAAAAGATGGGAGAGGATGACGGTGACGGGATGAGGATTGGCCACCAGGCGGGGCTTCTTCCCCGCCAGAAGATGGTCGTTGACCCCGGCGACGATGAGCGGCACGGCCGGATCGTCAGTGAAGGCCTCGCTGAGGTCGATGGCCCGGAATTTGAGCTTCGCCGCCTGCCGTCCCAGCTTCAGGCTGGCGTCCCGGTTCCCGGCCAGGAAAACGAGGTCCTTGCCGGAGAGGTCCTCCGGGTTGGCGGCGTGGACGACTCTCGGTTCATCCCGGAAATCCGTCAGCTTGCTGAATTCCTCCTGGACGTCCGGATCGTAGAATTCCAGATCGATCGGGTTCCAGTCCGAACGGGCCAGAACGTCCTTGAATTCCCGGCCGCGCAGGGATTCGCTGCCGACGAGGGCCAATTTGAGCTTTGTTTTGCTGGCCATGGATGAACCGGAGAAGACCTTAAAGAGATTTCTGGAAGTCCCGCATGATCAGGGCCATCTTGTCCTTGAGGAGAAGCTTGCGCTTCTTCAGTTCCCGTTGCTGGAGTTCCTCCTCGGCGGACAGGAACGGCTTGGCGGCCAGCTCGTCCAGGCGGGATTCGTGGTCCCGGTGCTCGGCGTGGAGCCGGCGGAATTCGAAGTTCACCGCCAAAAGTCGTTCCTTGATGAGATGTTCCTCCATGGGGGGTACCTCAGCCGCCAAGAATAACATAAGGAAGCGGGGGTTTCAAACCGAGGCCTAGGGAGAGGGCGAAGGGGGGCGGGGAAAAACCCTGCCGTTCTTCCTACGATCGGAAGAACGGTACTCGACGCGGGAAGAGCGTCGTGGCGAGTTTTACCCGGCGTGCCCCGAGCCCGATCAATCGAAATTATTCGGCTTTCCGGGCGAGGACCGAGGCGAAAATCGATTCCAACCGCTCCGCCAGGGCGGCCCAGGTGAAGGCGCCGATTCTCTCGTATCCGGTTTGGGCCAGGCGTGCGCGCAGGGGGCCGTCGACCATCAGCCGTTCGATGCGGCGGGCCAGGAAAAACGGGACGGGATAAGGCGCGACCAGGGCGGTCACCCCGTTTTCGGCAAAATCCCGGGTCCCGCTCCGAGTGCAGACGACTGGAACGCGGCAGGACATGGCTTCGGCGCTGGTATTGGACCAGCCCGCCCGCCATTCCGCGCTGACAAAGAGATCGGCCTGGCCGTACAACCAAGCCATGCGTTCCTGGGGCAGGTTGAGGTGGAAATCGAACGGGACCCGCGTCTTGATCAGAGGCCGGGGATCGCGCCGGTCCAGGCCGACCTGCGTATCAAAGAAGACTAACCGGAGGTGGGGATAGCGTCGATAGAGCTTTTCGACCGCCCGGATGACGAACGGCACACCCTTGCGCCGCTTGGTGATCCGGCCATAACAGAGGATATTGAAGGTGTCGCGAACGGGATTCTCGGCCGGGGGGTGAAAGATCTCCGGATTGACCCCGCCGGGCGCGCGGAAACACCGCACTCCGTACTTCTTTTCCATCCGCCGGCAGATGCCCTCGGAGTTGCCCAAAAAATGCAGGTCCCTCCGGCGGGCGACAGGCCGCTCCTCTCTGTGCCCTTCCAATACAAAATAGAAGAATTTGGCCCGCGCGGAGAGCTGATCGAAACAGGGCAGGATCGAGTATTCGCCGCAGAGGGCGATATCGAACCTTTCCTCCTTCAAGGCGGAAAACGGCCGCGTTTCGGCGTGGAAATCCAGCCACTCCGGCTTGTTTCCCTGGGGATGGAAAAGGACGAATCGGTGGCCCTTCGCCCCCAGGGCGTTGCCGAGCTCGAGATAGCGGCGTACGCCTCCGAAGACATCGACATGGGGCAAGAGGGCGGCGATTTTCAAGGATTCCATGGAGTTCATTTTAACACAGCCGTCCGGCAGCCGTGATAATCGTATGAGGCGTATCTTTCCCCTGAATCTCCGAGCCGTAGATAATTTCGGCTAGGGCGAAGGGGGATTTTGGGAAAAACCCGGCTCCGACTGAGCGGGCATGGTTTTTCGCCGAAGGCGAAAAGAGCGAAGGAGGAGCGTCGGAGCGGATTTTCCTCGCGGGGGAAAATCCGCGTGTTTTTGCCAAAACCCCCTGAGCCTTCCTGGATTCATTTGACAAGAACGGCCCGGAAAAATATACTAGAGCGCGATTCCGGCGTGTCCGGGATCTCCTTCCATGGCGAGGTAGCTCAGCTGGTAGAGCGAAGGACTGAAAATCCTTGCGTCGGCGGTTCAATTCCGTCCCTCGCCATTTTTTCCTCCTCCTCTTTCCCCTACCCCCCGGGGCGGTCTTGAATTCCCGTTGGAGTTGGCTTATCTTCTTGGCGGAACGCTGAACCGCCGGAAAACTCGAAATGCCGAAACTCTCTTACTTGATCGCTCTCCTTCTGATCCTCATTCTGGCCGCCGTCATCTTCGTGCGGGCAGCCAAGAATCGCCGTCTCCGGATGGCCCAAAAGGAAAAGCAGCGCGTGGCCGCGGAGACGGCCCGCCGCCATGCCCAAGTCATCATGGAGAGCAAAAAGATCATCGCCCAGGCGAAAAACCCGGAGCTGATCGCTTCCCGTTTCGACGTCATTCGAGATCATGCCGAAAAACTGGACGCCCTAGCCGAGCATTACGACCTTCCCGATCTGGCGGACGCCAAGCCCCTGGACCTCAAGGCCTTCTATCGCCACAAGAAAGACCAGATTCTGCACGACCGCATCATCGAGCAGATCGACGAAGCCGTGGCCAACTCCGAGACGATGCCCAAGCGGACGGGCAAGATCAACTACCTGGAAAAAGCGCTCCTCCTCGTCCTGGAAGGCCGGCGGACGATACGGGACGAGGCGCTGTTGAAGGAATTGGAGGCCCGCGACCGGGAGATCGAGGAGGCCGTCGTCCGGGCCTTGAAGCTGGACGCGAACTGAGCGCCGCTTTATCCGATCAATGCTTTCATCCGGCCGGCGAATTCGGGCTTCTTCCCCGCCAAGCCGAGCGTGGCTTCGATATAGCCCCAGGGATCGCCCGCGTCGTAGCGCCGCCCTTCGAAGAGAACGCCGTAGACCGGCTCCGAATCGATCAACCGGCGGATGGCGTCCGTGATCTGGATCTCGCCGCCGTATCCTGAAGGGGTGGCCCGGATCGCGTCGAAGACGGACGGCATGAAGATATAGCGTCCGAGGACGGCCAGGTCCGAGGGGGCCTTTTGCGGTCCCGGTTTTTCCACCAGGTCGCGGATCCGGTAGACCCGGTCCGAAATTCTATCCGCGCGGACCACGCCGTATTTAGACGTTCCTTCGCCGTCGATGCGGCCCAGCACCACGGTCGTCGCTTCCCGCCGTTCGAAAACGTCCCTGAGCTGTTTCAGGCAAGGGACGGGACAATCGTAGATAGTATCGGGGTTCATGACCGCCACCGGCTCCCCCGCCGCGAAGGCTTCTCCCATCAGCACCGCATGGCCCAATCCGAGTGGCTCCGGTTGCAGGATATAGGTGAACTCGGTCAGCCGACCGATCTTCCGAATGTCCTCCAGGATCGAGGTCTTGCCCTTGGCCGCCAGAAACGCTTCCAGCTCCGGGCTGGACCCGAAATGGCGCTCGATGGCCGTTTTCCAAGCGGAGGTTATGATGCCGACCTGTCCGATCCCGATCCCCGCCGCTTCTTCGACGGCGTACTGAATCAGGGGCCGGTCGATCAGGGTGATCATCTCCTTGGGTATGGCCTTGGACGCGGGCAGGGTCCGCGTGCCGAAGCCGGCGGCGGGGATCAGGACTTTGCGAACGTTCATGGCAGGCTTGGAGGTCTCTTTCGGCCTCTCGGTCGATCTCAGAATCGATAGCTGACGGAGATATTGGGAACAACGATCTTCATGTTATAGACGCCGGGCATCTCCGCGCCGGCCGGCACATGGCGCTCCTTGCCCATCAGGTATTCCAGCCCGAAATCGAGACCCAGGCCTCCGGATTGATACCCGATCCCGAACGTCAGGCCGTTGAAATCGTAGCTGGGGAGCAGGATGTTGAGGGTCTGGTCCGGGGCCGGCGAGGGATCGAAATAGTACCCGGCCCGCACCGCCAACGAAGCCGAGACCTTGTACTCGGCACCGAAGCGGAGCTGGGTGGCGTTTTTCCACGTCATCACCATGATGTCCTTGCCCGAGCTCGTCATTAGCAGGTTCCAGATCGTGTCCTTGTAGGTCGTCTTGATCTGGTCGATGACGCTCCAGCTCGTGTGCTGAACGTCGGCCGTGATCGTCAGTTGGTCGGTGGGCATGAAGGCGATGCCGCCGGTTATCCACGAAGGCCAAGTCACGTCCCGGGTCATGTCCGAGGTCGAGGAAAAGCCGATATACTGAAGGTTCATGATTTCGGCCTGGCCGGAAAACCCGACCTTGCTGGCGGTCCGGAAGGCGGCCCCGAGGCTGAACATCTTCGACGGCTTGTAAAGAACACCCAGCGTCGCGCCCAGGCCCCAGCCCGTCTCGCTTTCGGTGTATTGGCCCAGGTCGAGGAGCCCCGGGATGGCCCCTCCGTACATGGCGATATCGAACATGCCGTAGTTGATATTCAGCGAGGCGCCGATCGCCAGCTGATCGCTGATTTTGAAAGCCAGCGAGGGCGCGATCGTGATCAGCCCGACCTTGCTCGACCAGTCGATCGTCGTCGAACCGTTGGAGAGGTTGGCCAGTTCCGCGCTGTTCCAATTGGCCCCCAGCCCGGAAGGGGTGAATACCCCGATGGCTGCGACCAGGTTGTCGGAAATGGGATGGACGTAACCGAACAGGCCGCCCAGGTAATTTTTCGTCGCCGTCCTGGCGTCGACCAGGTTCAGGGCGCCGATCGGCGCGGCCATGGTCAGCTTATAGGAGCCCGAAGGGATGATATCCGTTCCGTAGAAGCCGAACGCCCGGCTGGCGAAAAACCCCAATCCGGCCGGGTTCCAGTACACGGCGCTGAAATCGTTAGCCAGGCCGACGAAGGCGCCGCCCATGGACCCGGCCCGGGAGCCCAGGCTGTTGAGGTTCAGCCCGTTGCCAAAGGCCAGGGGGACCAAAACGAAAAGCGCGGCCGCCGCGAGGATTTTCCGTGAAGCCATGCGTATGCCTCCTGCGGTCATAGGGATTATCTTGACAGAAAGCCGTTGAGCCTGTCAACGCGGCGCCCTCAGGCGGCGGTGAAAGTGAAAGCGCCCGTCTTGTCCGCGTCGATGCGGGCCGTCTGGCCCGCCCGAATCTCGCCGGCCAGGATCTTCATAGCCAACGGGTTCTGGATTTCCTGTTGGATCGTCCGTTTGAGCGGGCGGGCGCCGTAGATCGGGTCGTAGCCCTTCTCGGCCAACAGGGCCTTGGCCTTAGCGGTGATGTCCACTCCGATCTTCCGCTCGGCCAGGCGCCTCCGCAGGAGCTCGATCTGCAGGTCGACGATGCGCAGGATGGAATCCTTCTCCAGCGGCCGGAAGATGATGATCTCGTCGACGCGGTTGAGGAACTCCGGGCGGAAATGGCCTTCCAGGACGGCCTTGACTTCGCGCTCCATGGCCGCGAAATCGCCGCGGAGCTCCTTGATCGCTTGGCTGCCCAGGTTCGAGGTCATGATGATCAACGTATTCTTGAAATCGACGGTTCGGCCTTTGCCGTCGGTCAGCCGGCCGTCGTCCAGGATCTGAAGGAGGATGTTGAACACGTCCGGGTGGGCTTTCTCGATCTCGTCCAGAAGGATGATGGAATAAGGCCGGCGCTTGACCGCCTCGGTCAGCTGGCCGCCCTCCTCGTATCCGACGTAGCCCGGAGGCGCCCCGATGAGGCGCGATACGGAGTGCTTTTCCATGTACTCCGACATGTCCAATCGGACGAGGGCTTTTTCCGAATCAAAAAGAAATTCGGCCAGGGCCCGGGCCAATTCGGTTTTGCCTACGCCCGTCGGTCCCAGGAACATGAACGAACCCAGCGGGCGGGTGGCCTCCTGGATGCCGGCCCGGGCCCGGCGGACGGTGTCGGCCACGGCCCGCAAGGCCTGGTCCTGGCCTATGACCCGCAGGCCCAGCCGCGGTTCCATCTTGATCAGGCGATCGAGATCGCCCTCCAGCATTTTGGTGACGGGAATGCCCGTCCACTTGGAGACGACTTCGGCCACATCCTCCTCGTCCACCTCCTCCTTGAGCATCTTGCGGTTCTTCTGGACGGCGGCCAGTTCGCGGTCCAGGAGCTCCATCTCTTTCTTGTTCTCCACCAGCTTGCCGTAGCGGATCTCGGCCACCTTCTCGAGGTCGCCGCGGCGCTCCGCCGATTGCTCCTCGGCCTTGAGGGAGTCCTGGATTTGCTTGAGCTTCTTGGAGCGTTCGATGATCTCCTTTTCCTTCTGCCATTGGATCTTCAGTCCGCCGCTCTTCTCCTTGAGCTCAGCCAGCTCCTTGGCCAGGGCATCGAGCTTGTCCTTGGACGAGGCGTCCTTCTCCTTCTTCAAAGCCTGGCGTTCGACCTCGATTTGGCGGATGCGGCGTTCGAACTCGTCGATCTCCTCGGGCATCGAGTCGATCTCGATGCGGATGCGGGAAGCCGCCTCGTCCATCAGGTCGATGGCTTTATCGGGCAAAAAACGGTTGGTGATATAACGGTTGGACAGAGTCGCGGCGGCGACCAGGGCCGAGTCCTTGATGCGGACGCCGTGATGGACCTCGTATTTTTCCTTAAGCCCGCGCAGGATCGAGATCGTGTCCTCGACCGAAGGCTCGCCGACGAAGACGGGCTGAAAGCGCCGCTCCAGCGCGGCGTCCTTCTCGATGTATTTCTGGTACTCGTTAAGGGTCGTCGCTCCGACCGCGCGCAGCTCGCCGCGGGCCAAGGCCGGCTTGAGCATGTTGGAGGCGTCCATGGCTCCCTCGGCCGCGCCCGCGCCGACGATGGTGTGGAGCTCATCGATGAACAGGATGATCCCCCCGTCCGATTCCTTGATCTCCTTGAGGATGGCCTTGAGCCGGTCCTCAAACTCGCCGCGGTACTTGGTGCCGGCGATGAGCGAACCGATATCGAGCGCAACGAGGCGCTTGTCCTTGAGCGGCGTGGGCACATCGCCGTTGGCGATGCGCTGGGCCAGGCCCTCGGCCACGGCCGTCTTGCCGACGCCGGCCTCGCCAATCAGGACAGGGTTGTTTTTCGTCCGCCGCGACAGGACCTGGATGAGGCGCCGGATTTCGTCCTCCCGGCCGATGACCGGATCAAGCTTGCCCTGGCGGGCCAGGGCGGTGAAATCGCGGGTGTATTTTTGCAACGCCTGGAACTTGGCCTCGGGCTGAGGGTCCGTGACGCGCTGCGAGCCGCGGACCGCGGCCAGCGCCTGCAGCACGGCTTCCTCTTTGACGCCGGCTTTAGCCAAGAGGCGGGCGGCATCCGAGGATTTGTCCTTGAGCAGGGCCAGAAAAAGGTGCTCGGTGGAAATATATTCGTCCTTGAGCGCTTCGGCCTCCTTCTCGGCCTGGTCCAAAACCGCCTTTAGGGCCGGCGCAAGGGCGGTCTCGCCGCCCTGCATTTTGGGCTTTCGCAACAACACGCGTTCCAAATCGCCGCGCAGGCGGTCCCGGTCGACGCCGATCTTGGCCAGCAGCGCGCCGACGATATTTTCTTCTTGGGTCAGGAAGCTCCACAGCAGGTGCTCGGGCCCGAATTCGGCGTGGCCGAGCTCCTCAGCCTTCCGCTGGGCGGCCTGGATCGCCTCTTGGGACATGACCGTCAAACGTTCCCATTGCATAATCGTTCTCCTTCGTTTCGAATATTAGAGATAGCTTTGGAGGCCCGTTTTGTCAAGCCTGAGGCGAGCAATTTGACAAGCTTTTCGCGGCAGGATTAGACTCGGACCATTATGAAACGACAACGAACCTTTTTCCAAACTCTATTCGTCCTAGTCTTCGCTCTGGCCATTCCCGCTTCGGCCGCCGACGCCGCCTGGACCTTCACGGTCTCGATGGCCCGCCCCGCCGAGCATCTCTTCCACGTGGCCCTGCGCTGCGAAGGGATGAAGGGCGAGATGCTCGACTTCAAGATGCCCGCCTGGATGCCGGGATTCTACCGGATCCTGGATTATGAATCGAACGTCTCGAATTTCCGGGCCGCGGACAGTGCCGGCCGGGCCCTGCCCTGGGAAAAGGTCACCCGCAACGCCTGGCGCGTCGTGGCCGGGAACGCCGCCGTAGTGATGGTGGAGTACGACGTCTTCGGAAACGTCAACTTCGCCGCCCAGAATTTCCTGGACGAGAAACGTGCGTTCATCGCCCCGCCGGGCCTGTTTCTCCACGCGGCCGGACAGATCCGGCATCCGGTTACGGTCGTCCTCGACCTTCCCGCGGGCTGGACGAACATCGCCACGGGACTCGACCCCGTCCCGGGCCGGCCCCGAACCTATAGGGCCCCAGATTTCGACGTCCTCTACGATTGCCCGATCCTGATGGGCAACCAAGAAAGCCTGACTTTCGAGGTCAAGGGCGTCCCTCACCAGGCGACCCTGGAGAACATCCCCGAGACCGTCGACCGGGCCCGCATCGCCGCCGATCTGAAAAAAATCGTCGCGGCGGCCACCGGCCTGATCGGCGACATCCCCTACAAGCACTACGCGTTCCTCCTCATCGGGGCGGGGAATGGAGGCATCGAGCACGCCAACTCGGCGGCCTGCCTTTTCAACGGCAAAAGCCTGGCCGACGAAAAGGGCTACCTCGGCTGGCTCAGCTACATCGCCCATGAATATTTCCATTGCTTCAACGTCAAGCGCATCCGCCCGCTGGCTCTGGGGCCGTTCGATTACGAGGCGGAAAACTACACCGACCTGTTGTGGGTCTCCGAGGGCCTGACCGTCTACTACGAGGACATCGTCCTCGTGCGGGCCGGGCTGATGACGCCCGCCCAATACCTCGGGCGGATGGCCGGCGCCATGACCCGCTTCGAGGGCGCCTCCGGCCATCATTATCAAGCCGCGACGGAAGCGAGCCTCCAAACCTGGGGCGGCTCGGGCATGGGCGGGGACCGGGCCACGACCATCTCCTACTATGACAACGGGGCCATGCTGGGAGCCATGCTGGACCTGGCCATTCGCCACGCCAATGGGAACCGCAAGTCGCTGGACGACGTCATGCGGGCCCTGTACCGCACCTACGATCGGGAAAAGAAGCGCGGCTTCACCGACGCGGAGTTCCGGACGGCCTGCGAACGGGCCGCCGGCGTCCCTCTGGACGAAGTGTTCGAGTATGCGTCGACGACCAAGGACGTCGATTATGCTAAATATTTCGCCTATGGCGGAATAAGCGTGGAAGCCGCGCTTCAAGACGCACCGGGCGCATTTCTCGGCGTCAACACCCAATCGATCAACGGCGTCCTGACGATCACCGGAGTCGCCCCGGGTTCGCCCGCCATGGCGGCCGGGCTGGCGGCAGGGGACCGATTGCTGGAGCTGGACGGCGCCAAGGCCGCGACCAAGGTCCTCAGCGATCTTCTGGCCGCTAAGAAACCCGGGGAAACCGTCAAGATCCGCTTCTCCAGGAACGGCGCAGAACAGATCGCCGAGATCACGCTCGGCCGAAACACCAAGCCCATCTATACGGTCGCGCCGATGCCCGGGCCCGGTCCCCTGCCGGCCGTCCTTTTCAAAGATTGGCTGAGGAAAATGTTATGAGGACCGATTTCAAGAGGCGGAAGGAAGGGCTCTTGACAATTCAGGAAAAATAGCTATTTTTGTCCTTGGGCTCATTCGAGGGAGTTAAGTATGGAAGAGATTGAAATCTCCAGCTGGATCACGCTCGACGCCATCAAGAAAAAATCGGAGATCATGGAAACCGTCGGCAACCTCCAAACGGGCCACAGCATGTCCGTGTTCTGCCGGATCGAAGAGGACTACCTCGAACTCGTCTACAGCGACTCCACCTCGAATTGGATGCGCCGCTACGAGGACAAGGACGAAATGGAAGAGGCTGTCGAGACGCGCAAGGAGGAGGACGGCGACGCTCCCTACGAAGAGGAACGGGAATACGAGGAAGAATTCGAAAACGACGACGATGATGAGGATGACGAGCACGAGGAAATCGCGGTCGAAGAGGAATCCGACGATTAGTGACGGACTTTTTCGATCAGCCGGGCCAATAGATTGAGCGCGTCCAGGGGAGTCAGGGCGGCAATCTCGCACGCTTCCAGCATGTCTACGATCTCGGACAGGGCCGCGTCGCGGCGGTCCTCGCCGAACAGCCACATTTGGTTCTTGTCCGGCTTTTTCCCCGTGGAGTAAGCCAGCCGCGGCCGGCCGGCCTCGTCCAGTTCCTGTTTTTCCAGATTGAACAGGATTTCCCGCGCCCGGCCGATGACATCGCGCGGCAGGCCGGCCAATTGGGCGACATGGATGCCGTAGCTCTGGTCGGACGGCCCGTCCACGATCTTGCGCAGGAAGACGACGTCTCCCCCGCGTTCCTGAACGGCGACATGGCGGTTCCTGATGCGCGGCAGGGTCAGGGCCAGCTCGGTCAGCTCATGATAGTGCGTGGCGAAAAGGGTTTTGGCCCGGACGCGCTCATTCTCATGGAGGAACTCGGCCACGGCCCAAGCGATGCTCAGGCCGTCGAAGGTGCTCGTCCCCCGCCCGATCTCGTCCAGAAGGATGAGGCTCCGCGGCGTGGCGTTGTTCAGGATATTGGCCGTTTCCAACATTTCAACCATGAACGTGGACTGGCCCAGGCTCAGAAAATCCATGGCCCCGATGCGGGTGAAGACGCGGTCGACCAGGCCGATCGAGGCCTCCCCCGCCGGGACGAAGGAGCCCATCTGGGCCAGGATCACGATCAGGGCAGTCTGGCGCAGGAACGTCGATTTCCCGCCCATGTTGGGGCCGGTTATGATCAGGATCTGGTCGGCGCTCCGGTCGAGATCGACATCGTTGGGGATGAAGGGCTCCGCGCTCGCCGCTTCGATCACCGGGTGTCGGCCGTCGCGGATGCGGATGGCCTCGCTCTCGTCGATCATCGGGCGCCGGTAATTCCGGCGCGCCGCCAGCTCGGCCAGGCCGGCCAGCGTGTCGACCTCGGCGACGGCGGCGGCGATCGCCTGCAGGCGCCGCGTCTCGGCGGCCACGCGCCGGCGGACGTCGGCGAAGAGCTTCTCCTCGATCTCGCCGATGCGCTCCTCGGCGTGGAGGATTTTTTCCTCGTATTCTTTCAGTTCGGGGGTCAGGAAGCGCTCGGACGAGACCAGCGTCTGCTTGCGCATGTAATCGGGGGGCACCTGCGGCAGGTTGGGCTTGGTCACCTCGATGGCATATCCGAAAACCTTGTTGTAGCGGACCTTGAGCGAGGAAATGCCCGTCCGCTCCCGCTCGCGCTTTTCGAGCAGGGCGATGAAGGACTTGCCCGAGCGGCTGACGGCGCGCAATTCGTCCAGGGCCGGATCGTAGCCGTCTTTGATGATGCCGCCCTCGGTCAGAAGGAAGGCCGGTTCGTCGAGAATGGCCCGTTCGATCAGATCCACGACGTCGGGAGCATCGTCCCAGCGGTCCTTGATTTCGGCGAGGCGGGAGGGAGCGAGCGGCTCCAGAATTTTCCGGATGGCGGGCAGGGGCTGAAGCGAGCGCTTCAACGAGACGAGATCGCGCGGATGGGCGGCGCCCAGGCTTATTCTTCCGGTCAGCCGCTCCAGGTCGAGGATGCCCTGGAGAGCTTCGCGCAGTTCCTGGCGGACGATCGAGGCGGTGAGCAGGGCTTCCACGGCGTCGAGGCGGGCCTCGATGGCCGGGCGGTTGAGGAGGGGCTGGAGAAGGCGGGCCCGCAGGGCCCGTCCGCCCATCGGCGTCACCGTGAAATCGATCACATCGAGCAGGGAATTCTCCACCCGGCCGTCGCGCAGATTCCGGACCAGTTCCAGATTCCGGATGGTCGAGGCGTCGAGCAAGAGGCGATCGGCGGACTGGAGATGGGACAGCCGGCCGATGACGGCCAGGGAATCCTTGCGGACCTTCTTGATATAAGAAAGGAGTGCACCCGCGGCGGAGACGGCCAAGGGCTTGTCTTCGAGCCCGAAGCCGTCCAGCGTGGCGACTTTGAAATGATCGAGCAGGGCGTTGCGGGCTTGGCCGAGCTCGAAGGTCCAGGCCTCGACCGGGCTTTTCAAGATTGGACGCAGGTCGCTTCGGGAAAGGACGGGCGCCGCGACATCCTCCTGGCCTTCCGGAACGACCATCTCTTTGGGGGCCGCTTTGAAAAGCTCGTCGATCAAGGCCTTGAGATCATCGGCGGGCCCTTCCGCCACCCGCATCTCCCCCGAAGACAGATCGATCAAAGCCAGCCCCCAGCCCGACAACGCGAAAAAGAGCGAGGCGATCGTCACGCTTTCCTTGGCCGCGTCCAGGTCCACTTCGACGGCC
>Ga0315275_10003454_pt1 | contig 14535 bp, 14 predicted proteins | sample YL17G03_0_MG_FD_205557 | JGI IMG/M metagenome (GOLD analysis project Ga0315275, IMG submission 205557) | Sediment microbial communities from Yellowstone Lake, YNP, Wyoming, USA - YL17G03_0 | ecosystem: Environmental > Aquatic > Freshwater > Lake > Sediment | place: USA: Wyoming | collected... | reverse complement strand
CCCAAGCCAGTGGCGGGAGGACGCTAGCAGCCCATGGCTCAGAATCAGAACGCCGCCGATAGCGCCTTGGAAATCGATCGACTGGCCACCCAGTTAGCCAAAGATCCACATTCCAAAGTGTTCATGCCACTGGCCGAAGAGTACGGAAAAGTCGGTATGTGGCAGGAAGCCGCGGCCGTCCTCGAAGACGGCCTGAAATTATATCCCGGCTTCATTACCGCCATGGTCGCGCTCGGACGTGCTTACGACCAATTAGGCCAGGCCACGAAGGCCAAGGCGATTCTGGAAGAATCCGTCAAGTTGAGCCCCGAAAACCTGCGCGCGCACCGGACCTTGATCAAGATCTACCAGAGCCAGGGGCTGAACGAATCGGCACTGCAATCCTGCGCCGTCATCCTGGCGGTCAACCCGCGTGATGAAGAAGCGCTCTCAGTCCAATCTGCTTTAGGCGGACCGCTGAAACACAAGAAGGAAGCTGAACGGCCAAAGTCGGCGGCTCCAGTCAAGCTAGACCTCTCCGCCCAGCAGGCTGCTGCACCGCCTGCTCCGGTCGAACTAACTGTCTCCGCCCCGGAGGCGAGTACCGCACCAGACCTGCCGGTTTCGACACCGGCCGAACCAGAGACCGCTTCCAACGGCCCACGTATTGAGCCAACGGAACTGATGGCGAGGGCCCTCCACAAACATGATCAGACAGGGGAGCAGTTCGCGGTGCCGGAGCCGGATCTCCAAGCCGCCGACGCTGTGCTGATGCCTCCTCCCTCGCCTCACGCTGGAGTCGTGGCACAGCTGGAAACCTGGCTTCGCAGCATCGAATCACGTCGTCGCGATCGTGACACAACGAACGAGTCGCACTCCAAAACTTCCTAATATTTTTCGCATGTTTGACCGGTCTGGGGCGGACTGATACAATGCCGCCCGGCTGGACCCTGTCACGAGGAATCTCCGCACGTATCCAGTACGTGAACACAAAGACATGCTACGAATACGAGTCTTACACGGTCCCAATCTGAATCTTCTCGGGACCAGGGAACAGTCGATTTACGGCACCCTGTCCCTCGATGCCCTGGACTCAGCTATCACGAAGCTGGCGAAGGAGTTGGCCGTGAAGGTGGACTTGCGCCAGTCAAATAGTGAGGGTGAACTGGTCACCTGGATTCAAGAGGCTCGGACGAGATACGACGGGATCATCATTAACCCGGCCGCCTATACCCACACCAGCGTTGCAATCCGGGACGCCATTGCGGCGGTCGGCCTGCCGACGGTTGAGGTGCATCTGTCCAATATTCATCAGCGGGAAGAATTTCGCCATCGGTCCTATGTCGCGGGAGTCGCTATCGGGCAGATTGCCGGCTTGGGTCCGACCGGCTACCTTCTCGCACTCCGTGGGCTGCACGACCATCTGACCGCATCCCGACGCCAGAAGAAGACGGCCGCACCAGCGACATCGCGACGGACGGCAAAAGGAACGAGATAATTGCGGAGCCGGCCGAGCGGCCTCTTACAGTCTGAAGGGAGTATCGAGTGATTTCCACGACCGATTTTCGCGGTGGTGTACGGCTCATGGTTGATAACCAGCCTTTTTATATTGTTGAGTTTCAACATGTAAAACCGGGCAAGGGCGGAGCCTTTGTGCGCACCAAGCTCAAGAGCTATCTTTCAGGCAATGTCCTTGATCGTACCTTCCGATCCGGAGAACGGTTCGAGGAGCCCGATCTCGAAGAACGGACCATGCAATTCCTCTATGCGACCGACGACGCCTATACATTCATGGACACAGAGACCTTTGAGCAACTGACGTTCGAAAAGGGTAAGCTCGGCGGAAATGCGGACCTCTTGAAAGAAGACATGACCGTAAAAATCCTCGTATACGAACATCGTCCGATCGACGTCGAGCTGCCCAACTTTATCGAACTGAAGGTCACCGATACCGAACCGGGTTTCCGTGGTGACACCGCCACAGGCGGCACCAAACTCGCTACCGTTGAAACCGGCGCCACCATTAAGGTCCCGCTCTATTTAGAAATGGGGACTGTAATCAAGATCGACACCCGTACGAGAGCCTACGTGGAGCGTGTTCGGTGAACAAGCGGGCAACCAGCAAGTCGAAGAAGGGCGGCAGACCGATCATCCTCCCTCAGGCCTTTGCCTCGATCCAAGGCGGGCAGGGCACACCCCTGCTGTCAGGACAACAAAACAAGGACATCCAAGAACTGATCGATCTGCTCAAGAAGAACAACCTGACCGAACTGGAATTGGAGCGCGATGGACTCAGAATCCGCGTGCGATACGAAATCGGGGCCAAAACGATTACGACCACCGTCGCCGACCAGGGGACGGCCGGCTCGACCGTAGTCTCTCAACTGCCCGCCGCGTCCGGCACACAGACCGAAGACACGACGGGCATGATCACCATCGCATCCCCGATCGTCGGAACGTTCTATCGGTCCCCCTCGCCAGATGCCGATCCCTATGTTGAAGAAGGCGATTACGTGAAAAAGGGACAGGTCCTGTGCATCGTCGAAGCGATGAAGTTGATGAACGAAATCGAGTCGGAGGTGGATGGGCGGGTCACGAAAATTCTGGCTGAAAGCACCAAGCCGGTGGAGTATGGCCAGGCGCTCTTCCTCGTTGATCCGACAGCCACGCCTTAGGAGCCTATCCGACATGACCGTTCTACTGCGGCGAACGATGGCCAAGCATCTACGTTGTTCTCGGCCCCGAAAAATCCTCACCGTATTCCAGCGAATACGCCTCCGGTTTTTCTGGGTCCGCGGCCGCGTAGCTGCCTGCCTCTCCTTCGCCTCGTCACGAAGGCAATGTCGGACAGGCTCCTAACCCTCTTCCCTCGACCCACATCGGAGTACTCGCGTGTTCAAGAAAGTATTGATAGCCAATCGCGGTGAGATCGCGCTCCGGGTGATTCGTGCCTGCAAGGAACTCGGCATTAAGACCGTGGCGATCTTTTCTGAGGCCGATGCGGCGAGCCTCCATGTGCGCGCAGCCGACGAGAAGGTCTGCGTCGGCCCTCCTGACGCCGCCCTCAGCTACCGAAATATTCCCAACGTCCTGAGCGCAGCCGAGATCACCGGAGCGGACGCTATCCATCCCGGATATGGATTCCTCGCCGAGAACGCCCACTTCGCCGAAGTCTGCGAGTCTATCGGCATCAAATTCATCGGCCCCACGTCCGAACACATCGCCCTCCTGGGCGATAAAGCCAAAGCGCGCGAAATCGTGTCCCGCCGAGGCTTACCGGTCACGCCGGGCAGTCCCGGCGAGCTCAAGAGCGAACTGGAAGCTCTCGAAGCCGCCACCAAGATTGGCTATCCCGTCATCATCAAAGCCTCAGCTGGTGGGGGAGGACGCGGCATGCGCGTCGTGAACAAGGCCGAAGATCTCGCGCGCGCGTTTCAAGCCGCGCAGGCCGAAGCGAAGACAACGTTTGGCAACGATGCCGTCTACCTCGAACGATATTTTCTCGAGCCCCGCCATATCGAAGTGCAAATTGCCGCCGACCATCGTGGACATGTCGTGCATCTCGGCGAGCGCGACTGCTCGATCCAACGCCGACATCAGAAGCTTCTCGAAGAAACGCCGTCGCCCGCCGTTGACGAGAAACTCCGCCGGGAGATCTGCCGCGTCGCCATCGAAGCCGTTAAAGCCGTGCACTACCGGAATCTCGGCACCGTCGAGTTCCTGCTCGACAAGGACCACAACTTCTTCTTCATGGAAGTGAACACCCGCATCCAGGTGGAGCATGCGATCACCGAAATGGTGACCGGCATTGATCTCATCAAGGAGCAGATCACGCTCGCCGACGGACAATCCCTCTCGTTCAAGCAGCAAGACATCAAGCTCAACGGGCACAGTCTCGAATGTCGCATCAACGCCGAAGACCCCGAAAAGTTTACGCCCTGCCCTGGGATGATCACCAAGTACAGGGCGCCGGGAGGATTCGGTGTGCGCGTCGACTCGTCAATGGAATCGAACATGATGGTCGTCCCGTTCTACGATTCGATGATCGCCAAGATCATCACCCATGGGCGGGACCGGGAGGAATCGATCGCCCGCATGCGCCGAGCCCTCGACGAATTCGTGATCGAAGGCATCAAGACGACCATCCCGCTGCACAAACGCATCCTCAACGACCCCGACTTTCAAAAGGGGCACGTCTCCACCACCTTCCTCGAACGCTTCCTCGCGAGCTAACGCACCCCGCTCGTCGCTCTTGCTCATCTGGTTCGTTTGGTTTGTTTAGCTGAACAAGACCAACCGGATAAACCAGAGAAACCAGATGAACCAGACAGACCAGAGAAACCAGTCTACCCAGCCCCACCTTCCGCGTTCATCTCGTGGCGGCACCCCACAGCAGAAGGTCCGTTTCAACTAGGAACTCAGCACAGAAGCGCCACGGAAGCACAAATAGTGGAAAAAAAGAAAATTGATCCGTCAAGCCACAAAATATGGGGGCTGCACAAGACAGACCACAATGCCCATTTATTAGGCAAACTGCCACAGGTCTCTCGGCGTCGGCCATTTTCTACGAGACAAGCCTCTCATCCACAGAGTTACCCACAGAAGCTGTGGAACAGAACCTCTGACAAGCGCAGAGGCGAGCCATGAAGGATAAAGACTGTAGGGATTTGCAGGCAGTCAGGCAAAAGAAGCGGTCAATGATTGCTGGTTGAGCAGGAACAGACGGGATTGGCATTACGAGGAGCGTATCCTCGATGGCGGGCGTTGCACGAGAGAGGCGTGACTCGGATTCTATTTACTCTGTTTCGCCGGTTCCTGGGATGACGGTTTTTCCGATCCCTTCTCTGTGATCTTCTTGACCGCGTTTCCGATCGCAGACCCGATCTTGGGAATCTCTTTCTCGATATTCTGGGCCGCGCTCTTCAGCCCTCGTCCGAGGTCTTCCACTGTGAAGCCTTTGCTCTCCTCTGTGTTGCGATTGTCGGCAGAGGCCGCTGCGGCTGCTGCTGTCTGTGTCAGCCCTCCTACCAATAGGGCCGCTATGATGACCGTCCTTTGCATAAAACACCTCTCTCTTTAAGAAATTATACCATGTGTGGAGTTCTTCTTCACGGCAGGATGGAGGAGGCATGTCGTGGACTTCACGCTGCGGAAAAACTATTTCGGCACAGCAGAGCTTCGATGGCCTGCACGTCCGACAGCCGCGCGAGACACGCGAGACTGGCGGGAAAAGCGAGACACGTGGAATCAGGGCTTGCGCGTCTCGCCTGTCGCGCGCTTGAGAGCGCTGGCGGATTTTTTCTGCAGCCTGCTGCGCGCTGTGGAAAACGGCACGGTGTCGTGGAGGCACGCGTTACACCGAGCAGGGGTCGCGAGCCACTCTGCCCTCAAGTCAGTCGCGCTCGTCTCGCTTGTCGTGCCCGTCGCTCGCATGCGGACGGTTTCCTCATCCTGCTGAATGTTGAACGGGAGAAGCGGGGAATCCCCTGTCAAGACACAGACTTAGTAGATTTCATGCAGGTGATTCGGTAAGATGCCATGCTCGTGGCAAGGATGCGGTTTACCCACCGAGCATGATTAATCCAGGGAGCAGGAGTGGTCCGAACTCGTGTTGTTGTCGCCCTGATTGCCATTCTGCTGATCGGCGGCGGCGCCTTTTTCATTTTCTCGCCCTACCTGACCGGCAACGATTATCTCAAAGATTTCTTCCTCCAGCAGCTTGAGCAGAGTATTGGGCGCAAGATCGACGTCCATCGCATCAAGCTGGTCCTGTTCCCTCGCATCCGGTTGGAACTGACGCAGGTTGCGATTCACGATCGGAATTCTGATGACATCTTGTTATCGGCCAAGAAGCTGGATTTGGTCTTGCGGTTTCTCCCGCTGTTGCGCAAACAGGTGGTGGGGAAACGGTTGCTCATCGAAGAACCGACCTTAACGCTTCGGCGAAACCGAAGTGGGCACTGGAATCTCCTCGATCAGGTCGTCAAGGGGGGCGCAGCCGATGAAGATGCCGTGCAGACGATCAGCCGGATCTTCCGCATCCGTGAAGCGACGCTGGTGAACGGGAAGCTGATCATCATCGACGACGCACGGCCTGACGGGACTCGATCGATGACATTGGAGTCGGTGGAGGCGGCGCTGGTCATTAAAGCGGAGCGGGGACAGGCGGATCTGCACATCTCTGCCGGTCATGCGGGAGGCAAAGGTTTGTCTGCCATCTCCCTGGCCGGGACGATCAGCACTGCCCCGCGGCAGACGTTGGCGATCGACGATTCCTCTGCTCCAACGGTCACACTACAATTCGATGGCACACTCGAAGCGGCCAATCTGAATCTTCGAGAGGTGGCGGATTTCTTCGGGCCGCACCCGGTTCCGGAGCAGTTGCAGGGCACCGTTAATGTGCACAGTCACCTTCGGGCTGTGCCTGGCCTCGCGGGCTATGATGTGGTGTTGTCCGATCTGTCCGCGAATCTCGAACAGCTGAGGCTCGCAGGCCAAGCGAGCCTCTCCGGTCTGTTGACGCCTCAGCCCACATTTGCATTGACCTTTGCGGCATCCCCGATCCAATTGAGCCAGCTGTTCACGACCGTGCCGGCCGAGTGGGTGCATCCGCAACTGCCGTTGATGATCAAGGAACGGGAGATCGACGGGATCGTGGAAATTGTCTCGGCGACCATCACGGGAGCGGCGGCGGCAGGGCCGCAGCTGTCGTTGACTGGGGAATTTCGCGTGAAGCAGGGGCAATCCTTGATTGGAGAAAGTCGTGTCCCTGCCAAGGAATTGACGGCGGTGGTGTCGGTCGAAGCCGGTCGTCTCAAGGTGTCGAATCTGAGCGGACTCTATGGCACGATTCATATGAATGAGAGCAAGGCGCTCGTCTCCTTTCTGGAGGCTGGGCCCTGGCTCGAGTGGGATATTACAGGAACAATGACCGCCGCAGACCTCTTGCAGCATCTCGGGAAGACCGTCAAGTCGGAACAGCTGTCGCGTATGTTGGCCACCATGCGTGATGTCGAAGGTATGGCTGCTCTCACCTTTCGTATGGTCGGCCCGCTCAATCAGCCTGGTGGCGTCACCTTTGCCGGGGGAGAGATTACCGTTCAGCGTGTCAGTCTGACCCATCCGTTGTTGCCCGAGCGGCTAACGGAGCTGCAAGGCCGGTTCGTGCTGTCGGATGGCGGGACTCTGTTCGATCAGGTGACGGGACATTTTGGCGATCTGGCCTTGCAGATCAGCGGGGGCATCACGGGTGGCAGTGACAGCACCTTTCAGGATTTCCTGATTCGGGTCACGGGCGATGCGGACCATATGACCAAGTTGCTGCCCCCGAAAGCCATTTCAGCCGGGGTGATCGAGGGTTTGGTCAACGGCGCCGTAGTGTTGACCGGGCCCACCCTGTCGCCGCACATACGGGGTGAGGTCGTCCTGTCCGAGTCGAAAGTGACGTTTCCCGGTCTGGTCGAAAAACCGATCGGCGCCCAGGCGACGGTGGAATTCGAGGGCGTGATTCCACAGAGCTCCGGGGTCTTGCTCGATCGGCTCGAGCTGATCGTGCCGCCGATCCGACTGCCGGTCAAAGGCAAGATTCAACTGGGTGAACGATTCTCCATCGACGCAGCGATTTCGACCGGCACGCTGTCATTGTCCCGCGTGCCGGAATGGATTGCGAAGGGAGGGTTTGAGGCGGGGAATATCGAATTGTCGCTTGACATGAAGGGGACGGATCTCGATTGGAAAGCCTGGAGGACCACCGGGTGGCTCGCGTTGACCAACGGTCTGATGAACGCCAAGGGGGCCGATGGACCTATCCAGGATTTGTATCTGCGGGTCCACTTCGTGAAGAACGGCGCGGAGATCAAGCGGTTGTCGTTTCGCGTGCTTGACAGTGACGTCGCGCTGGAAGGGACGATCCGCAACTGGACGACGAAACCCACGATTACCGCCAAGATCGAGTCCAATCAGATGGATCTCGACCTCCTCATCCCGAAAGGCGAGCGGTCACCCATTCGTGATTTTTTGGAAACCCTCGCAGCCACCAGCAAGGTCAATGCAACTGCGTCAATGGCGCGCGGCCACTACAAACATCTCAAATTTGGAAGCCTGTCAGCCCGTATCATGATTCAAGACGGCGTGCTCGATGTGGATCGTATGTCCGGCCAATCGCCCAGTGGGACAGTTGCCGGACGTATTGTGGTGCAACTACCTTCACACGAGCCGGCCGCCGCCGAGATCTCGGTTCGGGCGACGGGCTGGCAGGTGGAAGATGTGTTGAAATTTTTGGGTCCGAAAGCGGGAATGGCTACGGGGGAAGCTCGCGTGACGGGGACGATGCGCGGGCATGGGAGGAACCCGCACGGGCTGTATCCTACGCTGAACGGCAAGGTGGACGTCCTGATTGAAAACGGACGCATCTTCAAATCGCAGGAACGGGCGATTTGGAAAATCATCAGCATTCTGAATTTGCCGGCAGTGCTGCAGGGGAAGGTGGATCTGGAAAAAGAGGGGCTGCCCTATAACAAGATTTCTGCGACGGTTCTTGCGCGGAACGGGCTCTTCGAGACTGAGAACCTGATCATCGATAGTCCGATCGTCAAGATTACCGCTGCCGGTAACTATGATCTGCCGACGGATCAAGTCGACATGGTCTGGGCCGTCAGCCCGTTCGGGTCGTACTCGCAATTCCTGAAAACGATTCCACTCTTCGGGCGGCTTTTTGCCGGTGATCGCAAAGGCATTGCCACTGCGCTGTTCTCCGTCAAAGGGTCAATCGAGGACCCGGAGGTGACGTACATGCCGATGAAGTCGTTCGCCACAGGCTTGACAGGCCTGGCGCAACTTGCCTTCGACATCTTGAAGAACACGGTCATGCTGCCGATTGATCTGATGACGCCTGATGAGGATCAAGGTGTGGGCAAGGACTCGATTCCTGCGCCTGAGTCCGCACCTGAACCGGTTCCATCCGCGCCTTGACCGACCTCCCCCCCCGTGTTAGATTCCGACCACCACTCACTATGGCGTCATCCACTCCGCAATCGCAACGTGCCACGGTCTTCATCGCTGCCAGCGAGACCGACGCCAATTTATATTACGCCACGAAATTTATTGCGCCAGACCCCTTTATCTATTTGGAAATGAAGGGGGAGCGGATTCTGGTGATGAGCGATCTCGAAATGGATCGGGCAAAGAGCCAATCGTCCGTCGATCGGGTGCTCTCGTACTCGGAGGTCGAAGGACGAGCCAAGACGCAAGGCATCGCCGAGCCAGGCACGGTCGAGGTCGTCCATATCCTCTTGAGAGAAGCCGGCATTACACAGATCCTGGTCCCGGCGAACTTTCCCTTCGGCCATGCCGTCAAGTTCCAGTCCTTGGGGTATCAGCTGCATCCGAAGCGGGACCCGTTCTACGAACAGCGGGTGGTGAAGACCGCCGAAGAAGTACGCTATATCGAAGTAGCCCAGCGCGCGACCGAACAGGCGGTCGCGGCCGCCCATGACATGCTGCGTCAGGCCTCGATCGACAAGGATCAACTGTGGTTCGAGGGGATGCCTCTGACGTCCGAGCGAGTGAAGAAGCTGATCAATGTGACATTGATGGAGTGCGACTGTGTCGCCCAGCATACCATCGTCTCCGCGGGAGAGCAGGCCTGCGATCCACACAACGAAGGCAGTGGGCCGTTGCCGGCTCACCGCAGCATAATCTTCGATGTATTTCCTCGTTCAGCCACCAACCGGTATTTCGCCGACATGTCCAGGACCGTGGTGCGTGGGACCCCGAGCCCCGAACTGAAGCGGCTCTACCAGACGGTCCTGGATGCGCAGGAGGAAGCCATCACGAAAGTCAAAGACGGGGCGGACGGGAAGAGGATTCATCAAAGTATCTGCACTCGGTTTGAAAAAGCCGGGTACAAGACAGGCCTGGTGAACGGGCGTATGCAGGGCTATTTCCACGGCACCGGCCACGGGGTCGGACTCGACATCCATGAAATGCCGCGCATCAGCCGCACCGGGTCACTGCTCCAAGAAGGCCACGTCGTCACCGTCGAGCCAGGCCTGTACTATCCTGGTCTTGGGGCCGTCCGCATCGAGGACATGGTGCTCGTCACGAAAGACGGGTGCCGTAATCTGACGAACTTTCCCAAGACCTTCGAGTTGGGCTGAATAAGACGTAAGGCGTTAGGCGTAAGGGGCAAGAAGTCCCACCTACGTTTTACGCTTCACGTTTCACGTTTCACGTCTTCCATGCGCCTGACCTTTACGATCCAACGATTCAATCCCGAAGTCGATTCCACCGCCCATCCTCAAGAGATCCGGCTCGACGTCGGGCGCGGGATGACCGTCCTCGACGCGCTCATTCGAATCAAGCAGGAGTGCGACGGGAGCCTGGCACTCCGCTATTCCTGCCGCTCTGCCATCTGCGGGTCTTGCGCGATGACGATCAACGGCAGCGAGAAACTAGCCTGCCGCACCTCCCTCCGCAAAGAATTTGAGCGACACGGGCACATCACGGTTGCGCCGCTCCGCAACTTGCCGGTGATCAAGGACCTGGTCGTGGATATGACGTCCTTCTGGGAGAAAATCCGCGACGTGCATCCCTGGCTGGTGTCGACCGTTCGGCCTAGGCGTGAGGGCGTGCCTGCTCCGACGAAGTCGCGGGACCATGCCAATCCTCAGTTTCACAATGTGGATGCCTGCATCATGTGCGGCGCCTGTGTCGCGGCTTGTACCGTGTATGAAGTCTCGAAGGGGTTTGCCGGCCCTGCAGCCTTGGCGAAGGCCGATCGCTTCCTCTCCGACCCACGCGAATCCCCTTCGGCGACACGCGCCAGGCTTTCGGCTCTCCAAGACGAGAATGGAATCTGGGATTGCACGCGCTGCAACTTCTGCGTGGAGGTCTGCCCGAAAGACGTCAAACCGATGGAGGCGATCGTCCGGTTGCGGAGAGCCTCGCTCGAACGCGGATTGACGACGACGGGCGGCGCGCGCCACATCCTTGGTTTTACCGATCTGGTGGAACAACAAGGGCGCTTGAACGAAGCGATCCTGCCGCTGAAAGTGATCGGGTTCGCACCGCGTGGCTTGCTGCGCATCCTGCCTCTGGGCATCAAGATGTTATTCAAAGGGAAAATTCCCAATCCCTTCGGACATGCGCTTCCCGGGCTCAGCCACCTCCAAGCCCTCATACGGCGAGTGCGCCGTGCCACGCCGTCAGCCTGACGCCCATGGCCTGGACGTTTCGATTCCTTGAAGAGATTGCCCTGGCCGATCTCGCATTCGAGGCCGAGGGGGAGTCGGTCGAGGAGGTCTTTCGCGGCGCGACGCAGGCGATTCTAGAGACTATGGCGAACCCAGCTACGGTGTCGGGAGAATGGGAGCGCGCGATTGAACGGACCGATGTGGACCCGTCGGCACTGTTGTTCGATTGGTTGTCGGAGGTGGTCTACTGGAAGGACGCCGCAGGGGTGGTCTTCCAAGAGGCGCCGCTCACCCTGACGCAGGAGGGGGACGTCTGGCTGTTGCGGGCACGTCTAATCGGCGCACCGGTGGATCAGCAGACACAGGAACTCCACGCCGATGTGAAAGGGGTCACGAAACATCTATACGAGCTCAAGCAGACAGGCGGTTGCTGGAAGGTACGCGTGGTGCTCGACGTCTAACGATGGACATGTGGTGGAATCTGATGATCTGTCGATCTGTTGACTTGGGGGAAGCGTGAGATGGGAATGTAGAGATTGGCAATCTTTATTTTTGAAAATCGTCAGATCAATAGATCATCAGATCAACAGATACAACGTCACGAGTCCCTATGAAGCTGAATACCAACATGCAGGTGAACCGGATTACCGATGAAATCTGGGAGATCCCGCCATCGGAGAAACCTGGCATGCTGGTGCCGGCGAGGATTTATGCCACCAAGGGGATTCTTCAAGCCATGGATTCCGGGGTCTTCGATCAGGTGACGAATGTCGCCTGCCTGCCCGGCATTCGCCGGTATGCGCTCTGTATGCCGGACGGGCATTGGGGCTATGGATTTCCGATCGGTGGTGTCGCGGCGTTCGACGCGCAGGACGGCGTCATTTCTCCCGGCGGTGTGGGATACGATATCAACTGCGGCATGCGGCTGATTCGAACAGATTTGACGCTGGCGGACGTGCAGCCTCACCTAGAACGGCTTATGACCGAACTCTTTCGGAAAGTGCCGGCCGGCGTCGGGGCGAGCGGATTTGTTCGGCTCTCACGGGATGAATTTCGTCGCGTGATGACCCATGGGGCCAGGTGGTGTGTGGAGCGGGGATACGGATGGCATCGGGATCTCGTCCGCATGGAAGAAGGCGGCTGCATTGAGGGGGCCGATCCATCGATCGTGACCGATCATGCGATCCAACGAGGCATCAACCAGCTAGGGACCTTGGGGTCGGGCAATCACTACCTCGAAGTCCAGGTGGTCTCGAACGAGCGGATATTCGATCCGGTCACGGCTGCGGCGCTCGGCATCACCGGCCACGAGCAGATCGTCGTGATGGTCCATTGCGGTTCGCGCGGGTTTGGCCATCAGGTGGCCAGCGACTATCTCAAAATATTCGAGAAGGCGATGCGCCGGTATGGGATTACGGTGAAGGATCAGCAGTTGGCCTGTGCGCCGTTTCGATCTCCCGAGGGGCAGGAATATTTTTCCGCCATGAACTGTGCCGCGAACACGGCCTTTGCCAATCGCCAAGTCATCACGCATCAGATTCGCGAAGCCTTCGCGACGGTCTTCGGTCGGTCCGCCGAGGCATTGGGCATGGAGTTGGTGTATGACGTGGCGCATAACATCGCCAAGGTAGAACGGTATGCAGAAGGGGAGCTCGTGGTGCATCGCAAAGGAGCGACCAGGGCGTTTGGGCCGGGGAGTCCAGAGCTACCAGAAACGTTTCGACAGACAGGCCAGCCGGTCATCTGTGGCGGCTCGATGGAGACCGGCTCGTACCTGCTTGTGGGGACGGATCAGGCGGTTCGCGACACGTTCGGGTCGACGATGCACGGGTCCGGGCGAACGATGTCCCGCGCGCAAGCGAAGAGAACGGTTCGCGGCGAGCAGCTGCAGCAGCAGATGAAACAGCGCGGCATTCTGGTCAAGGCCGTGTCGATGTCGGGCCTCGCGGAGGAGGCCGGCCTGGCCTACAAAAATATATCTGAAGTGGTGGAGTCGGTCGATCGTGCGGGAATTACAAAAAAGGTGGCGGAATTGCGTCCCATCGGCAATATAAAGGGGTAATCGCAGAAGGAGTGTCGCATGGATAAACGTCAGCATCCCCGGTTTCCCGCCAGGTTTCACAGTTCCTTTACCTCCGTCACTGTGGTCAGTGGGGAGGGCAATGTGGTCGACCTGTCGCAGCGTGGCTGCTGCGTGGAATGCAAGACGTCCGTGCACCCTGGAAGCACGCTCACGATACGCGTGCATGTGCTGCCGGACGAACCCCCGATCACCATCCTCGAAGCCGTCGTGCGGTGGACGCGCGAGGGCCGCTTCGGTATCGAATTCGTCTCCCTGGTCCCTGAAGAATGGGCTCGCTTGCAACACACCGTGACGCAGTTGGAACTGCACCCCTACCAGAAGAAGCCGACTGACGACACATCCGCAGCGGCGTAACAGCAATCGGCCAGGCGCTCAGTCGGGTGGTCTGTCTGGTTCATCTGGTCTCTCTGGTTCATCTGGTTTGTCTTGTTTGTTTCGTCTCTCTTGTTCATCGCACCAGATAAACCAAATAGACCGGACAGACCAGCTCCGCCCTCACTCCTCACGTCTTACCTTTCACGTCTCACGTTTCACACCCCTCCCGCCAGTCGAGCTCGTCTCACCATCTGTCAGAAATACAGGTGTCCGGAACCATTTCCTGAATGGACGGTAGCGAGCTGAGGTGCACGAATGGACCGACCGGCGCGAACCCTGTCCGGAAGTCTGATGCCCCGCGTTCTGCGTCATGCGTATGCGGGGGTGCCGATCATGGCTCCTGACACCTTTTTCTGTCTGAACATCTCCGTGCAGTAGGTCCTGCCGAGAAGCAGATACTTCTTGCTAGACCCCCCCAATTCCCATACACTCAGAACCGGAACCTCAGCAATCCTCATTTTACGCGTAAACCACAGATCGGCGCGTTTGTCATGAGCACCCGGGTCTCCGGACTGTCGAAGGCCATCGAGCAGTCACCGAAGTCGCAGCCAGTAAGTTGCAGGTTCAAGACACACTATGAACACAAGAAATCGTTCGGTTAACCGACAACAATAGTCGGAGAAAGATGAGAAATAGTGATGAGTAACAAGTTAGAAGAACAGACAGAGAACTTTGAGATTTCCGATCTCAGGAGAAAAGCGGAACAAGGCGACGCAGAGACGCAGTACAACCTCGGGATGCTGTATTACGAAGGACACGGCGTCACGCAAGATTACGTAATGGCACGACAATGGTGGGAGCAAGCCGCCGCCCAGGGCAACGCGGCGGCGCAGTTCAACCTCGGCGTGCTGTATAAGAAAGGACAGGGTGTGCCGCAGAACAATGCGACGGCGCGGAAGTGGTTCG
>Ga0315275_10003453_pt1 | contig 14536 bp, 18 predicted proteins | sample YL17G03_0_MG_FD_205557 | JGI IMG/M metagenome (GOLD analysis project Ga0315275, IMG submission 205557) | Sediment microbial communities from Yellowstone Lake, YNP, Wyoming, USA - YL17G03_0 | ecosystem: Environmental > Aquatic > Freshwater > Lake > Sediment | place: USA: Wyoming | collected... | reverse complement strand
ATGCGCCTGGTCGAGCGTTACACAGTGCGCATCATGCAGCACTTCTCGTCGGGCGATGTGCTCGCGGACTACAAGAACAGCGTGAGCTACGCCTCGGTGGTGCTCGAGGAGCTGTGAGGAGAGACGGCCTTTTTTGCCGTTTTCTGCTCCGGAACATGGTATTTCGGCAAAAACCGTGAAAAACAATAAAAGGGCATACACACCACGATAACCCACCATGCGACTTGAGGAGATGACGGCAGAGTATGAGGAGGCCCTGCATATCCTGAAGAATGAGTTCCAGGCGAACCCCGAGAGCGCCGTGGTCGAATGCCGCGCCTTCGACATTCCGAGCTCGGTGCGCTCACGCGAGCGCTTCATCTTCGCGTACCAGCGCCACCTGGCGCACATCATAGGGAACGATCTCTCCGACAGGGTCTCGATAGTGCTCAACGAGACGCTGATGAACGTCGAGGAGCACGCGCACAAGTACGACGCGAAGAAGAAGGCGCGCGTCTACAGCATCGTCTTCGACGACCACGTCTATCTCTCGGTGCAGAGCCAAGGCCCTGGCTTCGACGTGGAGAGCGTGCGGCGGAGCGCGTTCAACTCCGACGGCACGCTCTACAACCTCCCGCGCGGCCGCGGCTACATCATGATACTCGGGTTCTCGGACAAGGTGATCACGCGCGACAAAGGGCGCGAGCTCTACGCGCTCATCAAGACGGAGCGCCCAACGCCGAAGTCTCTGATGTGAAAGAATATTACGCATAACTCATAACATTGCTTGTAACATACTGTAGAATCTCTACTCCCGCAGGAGCTTCTTGATCTCGGATGGCACGAGGTGGCGGTACTTGCCCTCCTTGACGTTGAGCCGGACGCCCTCGATCTCGGTCCTGCGCAGCGCCTCGACCCAGTAACCGACCTTCTTGAAGATGCGCTTGACCTCCTTGTTCATGCCGGTGTGGACCGAGATGCGCACGACCTTCGGCATCACGCGCTGCGCGCGCGCTCGGACAACAGAACCCTCGATGACGACGCCCGCATTGATCTTCGCGAGGTCCTCGGGCTCCATACGGCGGTCGAGCGTCGCCTCGTATGTCTTCTCGACGCGGTAGCGTGGGTGCATGATGCGGTTGGCGAACTCGCCATCGTTCGTGAGGAGCAGGAGGCCTGTCGTGTCACGGTCGAGCCGACCCACCGGGAAGACGCGCTGCGACTCGTGCAGGAGCTGGAGCACATGCTTGCGGCCGTAAGGGTCCGACGCGGTGGTGAGGAAGCCGCGCGGCTTGTTGAGCATGAGATAGACCTTCTTCTCAGGCCGCAGGTACTCGCCGTTCACGAGTATCTTGTCCTTCTCCGCATCGACGTTCATGCCTATCTTCGCGACCTCGCCGTTCACCCGCACGTGGCCGTGCTGGATCATCTCCTCGGCCTTGCGGCGAGAGCACAATCCCGACTCTGCGATGGCCTTCTGGAGACGGACTTCCATGGAAGCGTGGAACAAAACGTCCCTTTTAAAGGTGCGCCTCGCTCCAGAACCGCTCGAAGATCCCCAGCAGATTGCGAGCGAGCGCCTCGTGCTCGATGAACAGAACGCCGCCGAAAGCGAGCGGGTCATCCTGCACGAGCTTGATGAGCACCTTCTTACCATCGATGATGTCGATGCGCGGGAAATCGGTGTCCGATCTCCGCACACGGAATCGTTCCTTCGGGAGCGCCGCGAGCATCGACGGCAACGTGGCGTTCCGCGGGTAGATCGCCCGGAACCTGACGCCGCGACCCGTTGCGTTCCCTATCTCCTTCTCCCACAATGACTTGCTCGAGCGGTTGGACGTGGGATGGTGATGGACGTTCATGATCTGGCAGACCTCGCGCTTCGCCTCAGTGAAGGAGCGCAGCTGTATCCGCTCGTTGTCTTCGATGGTGGTCCCGATGTCGAAGAACGCGGCCGGCTGCGAGCGTAGGAGCGATACCTGCGTTGAGAGCGCGCGTAACTGCGCGAAAAGCGCTTCATCCTGCTGCTGGCGCTGGTCGATGAGACGGCCAACGACCGCTGAAGGGTCGGCAACGAAGAGCCGTTTCGGCCTCCCCTCCTCCTCCAGGACGAGCCCTCTCTCCAGGAGCGACTTGATGACAGAATACACCTTTCCCGGAGGGATTCCTGCTTTCTCGCTGAGCTGCTTCGGCGTGAGCCGCTCCCGCAGCAATATGTCGATGGCTTTCGCCTCATAGTACGGGAGACCTATCTGCTGGAAAAGCGCCATATTTTCACCCTAATAGGGAGTGAGAGATGAGGAATTCTATAAAAAAGTGGCGGCAAACATCTCAATGATGGACACAAAGCTTGAAGACGGGGTCAACCGGATCCTTGGAGAGAAGCAGCTTATCGTAGCGCGCTATCCTGAATGCGCGCCGTATCTCAGCATAAAGACAATACAGGTGCTCAACGACACGCCGGTAATCGGCGCGTGGGAAGAGCGTGAACTAAACAGGTCGTTGTACGGTCCGTATCCGTCGCTGCAAGAGATGTCCGAAGCCCGCAATCAGGCGATCACGGAACTATGCAGAAACGGCTACAGAATCCTCGACCGCTCCGATAACCTCAAGAGAGTCACGCTTGAGAAACACAACATCGAATTGGAAATCCTTGCCGGCAGCAGTCAGCAGGATGTGGGGTGGTGACGGATGATTACAGATCCTGCGACAACAATGGCCCGATGGAGCGTCGGCCTCGGGTACTCCTGCGATTTCCTGACTCCAAGACAGGAAGAGAAGAAGAAGAGAAGATTGGAACGCGGTGGCGAAGGCCTCACCCGTTTGCTACGGGAGGAAGGCATCAGGTACAGCATCATGATGATGTATGATTTCTACCTTGAAGAGCCGGCACTTCTCTACGCGATACAGTATGATAGAGAAGGGAACATGGTTCGGGAATACCATTCTGGACCCCATGGGGAATACTATGTCGTCGCCCGTCTGATCGCCATCGGCGCTATAAACCCTAACACTAAAAGAAAAAGGTGAAAGAGTTATAAGCGCACGAGCGCTACGCACGGGTATGGACAACCACACCGACCTCGTCTTCCCGCGCGGGAACGAGGAGCATCTCGCCGCCATGGCGATGCGCCTCGGCATCCGGCACCTCATCCTCTGCTACGAGCTCAAGGACCCGCTGCTCAGGACCCGGATGAAGGAGGTCGCGATGCTCACGCACCCTGACAGGGGTTTCTCGACGGAGTTCGCCGTGCTCGTAGCAAGCCAGGCTGAGGTCGGCAAGGCACACAACCTGACGAAGAGCGTGGTCGCGATAGCGAGACCAGAACTCTTCGAGGACAGGCGCGTCAGCTACATCATCGACATGGAGTCGGGGCGCCGCGACGACTTCATCCATCACCGCAACAGCGGCCTCAACCAGGTATTCCTAGACCAAGCGGTCCGCGGCGACAAGACGCTGCTCGTGAACGCGCACGCTCTCCTCGCAGGGCCGCTCCCGCAACCGGTCATCCTCGGCCGCATGCTGCAGAACAATACCTTCTACCGCAAGTACAGCCCGAGGGTCGTCGTGGTGAGCGGCGCGAGGGAGCCGCTCGAGATGCGGCCGTGGCGCGACCTGCAGCACCTGCTCACGCTATAGCGCAGAAGGATACGCGGCTGCACGATACGTCATTGCGCTCAACGATTCTTTCCTTTTTTGTCGCGCACTGTCGAGCCTATGACCATCGCCGCGCTGAGAAGGACGAGATTCTTGATGATGTACTGCCCCTCCATCGTCGGGCAGAGGACGCTGCCCTGAAAGGTCATGCCCGGCAGGAGCACGAGCGGCAGGAACGTCCCCATCATCTGCGGGATGAGGAGGATTATGCCGAGACGCACGAGCGGCCGGTAGAGGAAGCAGAGACCGATGACGACCTCCCACACGCCCAGGAAGGGCACGAACCAAGAGGGGTCGAACCATGACACCGTGCGCTCCACGAGCACTGTCGCAGGACTCATGCCCACTATCTTGAGCGCCCCGAACCAGATGAAGACGACCGCGAGCGACAGGCGCAGGAGGAGAAGGCCATATCGCTGCGCGAAGCGCATAGCCGCCCTATCGAGAGCGTCGAACCGTCTCCTGATGTCTTGCGTGTCCACAGACCGTCCGATACAGACCAGATACTAAAAGCTTTCTGTGATCTCGGCGAGCAGCGCGCATGCGCGGCAGCGCCCGTTGCTCGACGGCTCGCCGCAAGTGCTGCACGGCATTGTCTCCGCCGCTACGCCCCGCGGCACCGATGATTTCACGAGCAGGAACCGCGCGAGGAGCCGCTGCCGCGCTCCTGGGTGCGATTGCGCATAACTATTGAGCGCATCGCGCACGATGCGGCGGTAGCTCTGCGCCGCGTAGGGGCACTCGTGCAGGTCGCGCGCGAGGCCGTGCAGGAACGCGTAGGTCATGACTTCCTTCTCGGTGCAGAAGTAGAGCGGCTTGACGCGGCGCGTGAAACCCTTCGTGCCGGCGCCACCCGGCCCGAGACGCGGGAACACGTCGGTGTTGCCGCGGACGATGTTCATCAGGACCGCCTGCGCCTCGTCGTCCGCGTTATGCCCCGTCGCGACGACATCGAAGTCCTTGCCCGCAACGGCGAGCAGCCGCCGGCGCAGCGCGCCGCAGACCGTGCAGGGATGCCGCTTCCCGCCGGCGACCATTGCGTCCAACGTCGTCCCTGAGAGCTCGTTGAAGCTGTAGACCTTGTAAGGTATATTGCGTTCAACACATAACTTGCGCGCGTCCTCGACCGTGCGCTCGCGGTACCCCGCGATGCCCTCGTCGATGATGAGAGCCGTCGCGCTCCCGAACCATTTGTGGAGCAGCACGAGGACGGTGAGCGAGTCCTTGCCGCCGGAGACGGCGACGGCGATGCGGTCACCGGGCCGGATGAGATGGTGTTCATCGATGGTCTGGCGCACGCAGCGCTCGAAGTCCGAGAGGAAGTGCTCCTTGCAGCGCGGCGGCGCGTCGATGACTGCCGACTCTCCGCAGGAGGCGCACTGGACCATTGTCTTCGAGAGAGTTCTCTCCCTTAAGAGGTTTTCTGCACGCGAGCCCTTATTTCAGATTGCACCGGATATTCTTGGGGCAGTCGTATGGGTCATCTCCATACTTGATGTTGTGCGCCACGACGCCATCGGCGAAGAAGGTGTGGGCCGAGTCCGCCACGTGGATGTTGTAGACCGGTATGGCGACGGCGAGCTCCTCGTTGGATGTCTCGGCCAGCGCGACCCAGGCGCCGTGCTCGTTCAGGAGCGTGTCGCCCGGCTCGAGGCTGCCGGCCGGCACCCAGCCGCGCCCTGTCCAGAAGCGGTGCTCGTCCGTGGTCGATATGCTCGTGTCGTCAGCGAGCACGAGGTGGCGCAGGCGTGACGTTGACTTGCGCTCAACAGTGGTGATTGCCGATGGTCTCATGGCATTCGTCGCGGTGTCGTAGACCATCACGATATCACCTGCTTGCAGCGTCTCGATCGCGCGCTCGCCGTTCGGTGTCAGCACCGGCGTGCCGCCCACGAAGCAGTTGAGGCGGTAATCACACGTCGGGGGAGTGGTGCTCCTGTCGCAGAAGAGCCTATCCGATGAGTAGCCGTCGGACAGGCAGCAGTCGGAGGTCACTCCACACACCTCGTCTATAGTCCGGCATGGGGCAGTGTCCAGGAAGCAGAACGGCGCGGCGCTGTACGGCACGTCGAAGACGAAGTCGCTCGTGACGCCCCAGCACATCTTGAGAGCGTTGTTGATCGTGCCTTGGCTCTTGAACTCCCAACGGTCTGCCTTCGCGGTCACGATGACCGTGGCGCTCACGTTGCGGAAGATGGTGATGGGGTTTGTCTTCGGGGAGGTGTTGATGGGAGCATAGTTGATGAGGGAGCACGGCGCAGGGGAGAGTGCCGGCCGTACCTGGAGTTCCGGGACGTTCTTGAGGTTGGTGCGCACGCTGATGTTGAACTTCCCTTTCGTCGCGTCGACCTTCCACGGCGTGGGGCAGGTCTCGCCCGCAGCGGTGCAGTCGCGGCAGAGCGCCACGTCCTCCTCAGCATCGCAAACGCCGTCGTAGTTGCAGATGATCTGGTCCGGCGGGGTTATGGTGCCCGAGCCGGTGCACGGCTGCTCGTCCACGATGGTGTTACAGTTGTCGTCGATGCCGTTGCTGCATATCTCCTTCGCGCTGGGATTGACAGCAGAGTTTGTGTCATTGCAGTCCACCGCGGTCCTGCACGCCGCTGCGGCGCCGGTGCCGGGCGCGAGGCAGGCCAGCCCCTTGCCGAGCTCGAGTGTCACGATGCTCCTGGCCGGGACGCTCCCGTTGAACGATGCCACGGTCGCGATGCCCTCTTTTGTCGTGATGATAACCCCCCGCGAACCGCAGTTCGTGGTGTTCAGGTCGGCCTTCGCATCCACAGTCAGCACCGCGGTGTTGTAGTTGAAGAGCGTGACGCGCGACGTGTTGCCTGGCAGGTCCGCCGCGAGGATGGCGAGGCCGCTCGGGAGAGGGCGTTTCGAGATGTACGTGGAGAGACGATAGACGTTCCCCTGCATTGCGCGCAGCGTCGCGTTCCAGAAGACCGTCGTGTTCGTCATGTTCTCCTCGACGCTGTCTATCGTCTCGTCGTACGTCATGATGCTGAAGTTGTTGACGCCAGCATAGTGGTAGAACATACGCGTGCGCGTCAGCGCCGCGAGGAGCGCCTGCTGGCTGCCGTAGAGCGTCGCGGGGTCCGCGAGCGACGCCGCGGCCATCGCATAGACGGACGTGTTGAGGTCGCTGAGGACCTTTATGCGCGACGTGTAGTCGGCGAGCCCGAGCTCCTTGTAATGGTCGCCGTCGATGGGCGGCTCCACATAGACGCCGTCGTAGGCCTGCGGCCCCTGGAGGATGAACTGCGTGTAGAGCGGCAGCTCCGTCACGTTGGAGGGGAGGCTGTGGAGCACGGTCGCTCCTGCGCCTATCGCGTCCTCCACGCCGAGCTTGCACTCGCGGTAGACCCTGTCATAGGCCTCGGGCGAGATGTTCGCCTGGAGCGGGTCGCCGACCACGATGAAGGTGGTGGAGCGCGCCAGTCGTTCGACGGCCGGCGGGTCGAGCGTGGCCCAGAGGCCGTCGACGCCCTTGGCGACCATGAAACAATAGGCGCGCACGCGGCGCATGTCAGCATTGCTGTATGTGTAATTGGTGGGCAGGTCGCTCTGCTTCCATGGCGCGACCGCGTCATCGGCGTGCGAGTACGGCCCGCAGAGAGAGCCGGCGCACGTGCCGAGCGTGATGCGCAGCACTGGCGCAATGTTCTCTGCCCGCATCGCAGTGAGGATGACTGAGTAGTTCTCCGAGAGCCCGAGCGCTCTCGGTGAGTAGCCGTCTGGACAGACCTGTCTTCCGTCCTTGAGCGCGCACGGGCGCGCGGACGGCTGTGTCTGGAGCAGCGACGCGAGGAGCGCCGATATCGGCGTGCTGAATGTCGATAGGCTGCTGTATGCCGTGTGCTCGCACGATTCGTACTGGTCTGGCGTCGCCTTGACGCATGCCTGGTACGCCGTCTCTGCGACCGAGATCGCGTGGGCGAAGAGCTGCTGCGGCCGCGAGTTCCACGGCATCACCGCGTCGAACGATATGGGGAGCACCGCCTCCTTGACGCCGGTCTCCTTCATGCGGTCGGCGATGACTTTGTAGAACGTGTCGTTGAACGGCCCGTATGGCGAATCGAGCCCTATGCCGCCGGTGTTGAGCACTTGGAGCGCGCCGACCGCGCCCTGGCCGCCGGAGAAACCGTCAGTGTCATTATCCGCGCAGCTCACGCATGCGCCCGTGTCCCATGTGCATCCGCGTTCTTTGTCCGACGCGGGATAGCACGTGAGCGTCCCCTCCTTGTAGTTCGGGTCGTACTCTGCGCAACGCATGGTGTTGCCGGGCTCGCACTGCTCATCGAACCCGAGGTTGCCGTCGCCGCAGACATCGCCGGGGACCGGGGTGCCGGCGACGTCGCTGATGCGCAGTCCGCTCGTGTACTTGCGCCAGAGCGATACCGCGGCATCCGATGACTGGCTCATCGTGAAGTCATCCCTTGTCGTGAACCTGAGGACCTGCTTCTTGTTGTGGCCGGGGAGGTACTCGCTCATACTCGGGCGCGTCGCGCTGAAGTTGGTGACGAAGCCGTTGTAGACGATGACCGCGGTCTCGTCCATCCATTGCGCCGAGACGTTGCGCGAGCCCCTCTTGGCGAAGTAGCCGTGATGGAACTGGTCGGCGCTCTCCACGATGTTGGTCGTGCTGGTGCCGATGCCGAAGAGACCTTTGAAGAAATCGAGGATGGCGGTGAAGAAACCGGTGCTTGAGAACGCGTCGATGCTCTTTGTGCTCACGATGACGAACATCGTGTCGGTCGCGGTGTCCTCGAAGACGTACGCCTTCATGCTGCGGATTGCGTTCGTGCACTCCTCGAATGTGAGCGGAGCGTCAGGGTCTTCCGGCGCCGCCCAGTGCGAGCACGCCGTCGGGTCGATATCGCTCGCCTTGATGTGCGGCGCGTAGGTCGTATCCTCGAGCGCGCCCAGGAGCGCAGTGCTCGCCTTCGCGGTATCGGCGCCGAGCGAGCCGAACGTGCCGAAAGTAGTGGCGCCGCTCGTCCGCAGGACACAATAATAGGAGCCTTCGAGGTCTTTGCTGGGCATGACCGTGACCGCCTCCGCTTTCGGCCCGCACTCCATCGCATAGTCAGAGCCTCCCGTTGTGAGGAGCATGTTGGCGGCGAGCGTGGCGAGCTGCCGCTCGTTCGGCACCGCTGCGGCGTCCTCCGCCCACGCGAGCGGGGCGATGATGAGCAGGAGCGCGAAGACTACTATAGATGCTACCGGCGCAGAAGATACTGCCGACTTCGCCCCACGACCTCCCATGCGCGCTCCTGCCGTACCTGCGTTTAAATATGTTTCGAGGAGAACAACAACTGAGAAAGCGACCGTCGGCCTGAAGGCGTGAACCGCAAACGACAAGGCGCAAACGAAGGGCGATGAGGAGGTGAGCGCCGGACGCCGAGGATTCGCCCGACGACTGCGAATCCTGGCGCAAGGAGAGCTTCGCTCTCCTTTGCGAGGAGTCGCGAAGTGACGACGAGTCGCTGGTGGTCGCAGAGAGAAACGAGACAGACCGCGCACCAGTCAATGCCGTAATCTACCCGCCGCTGACCACGGAGAGCAACTCCACGGTATGCGCGGCGGAGATGTCGTCATCGAGCGTCACCAGCGCGCCGTCCGCCACGACGAGCACGACCTCCGGGTTGATGCCGAGCTGCGCGAGGAGCGCTCCCGCGCTTCCCGTGTGGTGGATCTCCACCGTCCTCCGCTCTTTTTGGAGAAAGACGCGCATCCATTACAGGAATCCTCCATCAGATTTAAATACTGCTGGTCGGCAACTCCACGCCATGCAAAGGCTGCATAACGATTGGATGCGTACCCGTTATGCAGCTGGCACGCTGTTCTTTGCCATGTGCATCAAGAATCGCGTGCTGACTGCCTAGAACCGCGAACAACAGCGGGGCGGGCAGGACAGCACGGCAAGACCCTGTAGTTCTCGCACCGCCCCAGACCCAAGAGGTGGAAAACATGACGACATGCGTGATGTGCGATGATGCCATCACCAACCCGGTATGCCCCGCGTGCCTGCACAAGGGCGTGCGCCAATGGCTGCTGGAGCAGCGCGAGCTACGGCTCGCGGCGGAGGTCCTGGACGCGACGGTGCAGGATATCGTGGCCGGCTCCACGAACTGCATCAAGTGCCGTAGCCCGATGGCGGTGTGCGCCTACTGCTACACCAAGGACATCTTCGACGTGATTAAGCGGCGCCCCGCGCTCGTCGATAACTATCTTATCTATTTCAATTTCGACCTCGAGCACCTAGGCTGGGAGCAGACCGCCCGGGACATCGCAGAGGAGAACTACTGAGGTGAGTATATGGAACAAACACTACTGGATAGCACAACAGAAGGACGGCAGGAGTACAAGGAGTGGCTGCTGTCGCTTCGCGCCAACACCCAAAGGGTCGAGCAGGAGGAGCACGAGGCGACCGAATGGCGGGCGAAGAGGCAGCCAGGGTAGCGCTCAACAGCAAAAAAGAGGGTCGCCTTGGCGTGCAATCAGATTTCGAGCCGATTCATGCAGGCTCGAAATCGTAAAACAACGGAACGGAGTGAGTTGCATCCGTCGCGACCCAAGATTCCTTTTCTTCGGCGGCTGCGCTTTCGCAGGCAACACTCCCGCGTACGCGCGGCGCCTGCGCCGCAGCCGCCGCCCTCTCTTTTTTCCCTCCCGCGCCAACCCCGAAAATAGTGGGTGTTTCGTAACCTAAAAGTGATGACTAAAATCACTATGTTTCGGCAGTTCTGACCTTTTTATACGCTTATATGTGACACCTTTGCGCAGTAGTAGCGCTCGACGATAAACACATATTTTCTATATAGAAACACTTTTTCGTTTTTTGCAGCGTCTTCCGACGATATAGGGCGTGGGGAGGCCGAATTCCGAGGTTTTCACCTTCTTATAAGCAAATTTATAAATAGAAGGCGACTTCGATATATAAACAAACGGCGCGCACCACCGCGGCCGTGCGTTGGGGGTTAGCTACTATGGCTACGAAGAAGAAGACCGCAAAGCTCGATGTCGCGACCGACAAGCCGGGCGTCGTGGATGACACCACGATCCGCATCGTGAACATCGTCGTCTCGACCAGCCTCGAGCACGACATCCCGCTCGAGAAGATGGCGGCCGTTCTGCCTAACACCGAGTACAATCCGGAGCAGTTCCCGGGCCTGGTCATTCGGATCAAGGAGCCCAAGACCTCCGCGTTGATCTTCAGCTCCGGCAAGGTGGTGTGCACAGGAGCGAGGACCCTCGAGAAGGTCGATGAGTCGATCGCGAAGATCATCGAATCGCTCAAGAAGATCAACATCGACATCAAGATCAAGCCGAAGATCACTGTGCAGAACGTGGTCGCATCGGGCTCCATCGGCATGGACCTGAACCTGAACAAGCTGGCCATGAAGCTGGACAACACAGAGTACGAGCCCGAGCAGTTCCCGGGCCTGGTCTTCAAGCTCGCTGAGGCGAAGGCGACCTTCCTGCTGTTCTCGAACGGCAAGATCGTCTGCACCGGCACGAAGAGCAAGGAGCACGTCATGGAAGCGGTCAAGAAGCTGATCGAAGTGCTCAAGAAGGTCAAGTAAATCCTTTTCTTTTTCTCCTATAATTATTCTCGTGGTGGAGAGGTAGCGGGCGCCCTGCGCTCTTGCGAAGGAGGGATACCCCATGGTCATAGAAAAAATGTTTGAGAGACTCGCGGACGATGAAGGTTATCATCGCACATTTTCCATCAACAACAGATTGCAACGGAAGGGCATCCACATCTTCAAGAAACAATGGGGCAAGACGCTGAGAACAGAAAAGGGGTGCTTGGACGCACTGATGACATTCGGTCCGGCGAAGAACGAGACGGAGGCCAAAGAGCTTTTTGACGCGTTGGCAGTAACCGAACGCCGCAATCCTGATGGCATAAAGTGGGGCTACGGATTCTATCTTCGCCTCAAAGAGCACAGAAACAGATACGGTGACGTACAGTATAAATTAGGGTTCTGGTTCAATCCTGGACGTGAAGGCCCGTGGGAAGATGAGTAATACCTCTGGGAAAAAGAGGAGCGAAGGAGGATGCACGATGGCAGTCGATTACACTAAGTTGCCCAACGACGATATAATGGAAGTCAATTACGGCAAGCTGCTCAACGACGATATCTATCGCACAAGCAATGAGGCGAATATTGACGGGAAGAGAGTGTTCCTCAAGGCGTTCGGAAAGAGGAGCGTTCGGAGCCGGCAGGACACGCTCGATTTCATCGTCAGCATAGGCCTCGTGGACACACTAACAGAGGCCGAGAAAGCACTCGACCGTGTAATAACGCACACGGAGTTCTACGGATCTGCACTAGACAACTTTTTTGTTGGGCCGTGGAGACTCATCGAGAAGAAGAACCCGCGCGGCGACGTGAGATACGAGATGCGCCAGGAGATATAAGATACTCTCTTTTTTTATCAGCTCTTTTTTCTTCATATTTTCCCTGGCCGCTCTATTGACGTCATCGCGACAGCGGTCTGCTCGCTTCGCTCGCAGTCCCGCGGATTCGCCGTGTTTTGTCTCTTCTTTTTCGCCTTTCCTTGTGCAGCGAATCCGCTTCAGGCTGTCCGCGATGATGGTACCGACGCAGCACTCCCCAGCAAAAGACACTTAAAGAGCGCCCTTCCCTATTGAGGAAATGGCCCTCAACCCGGAGTTCATCTTCTTCCTGCTCATCGGCGTCGTGCTCATCGTGACGGCGGCGTTCCTGCTCCTGCCGAATAGGCACCGCATCGCCAGCCTGCCGACCATCATCGTGGCCATCATATCCCTCGTCATCGGCCTGCTGTTCTTCTTCCTCGCGATACGGCTCGTGTCGCCGGCGTACTAGGTGGCGCATGGAGAGAGTCATACTGCTCAAACGCGCCATCTGGAGGGATGCGGCATGAGCGTCCGGCCTCGCGTGAACGGTAGGTGCGCGCATGAGCGGCTCGCCGGCGAGCCGCTGCCGCTCGAAGAGCTCGTCCATATCGGACGCCACAACGTGAACAACGAGGGTATCATCGCGAAGTTCGATTTCTACATCGACCCGACACGCGACCTGGTGCGCGTCGACTGCACGAACTGCGGCCTCGCTTGCTACTCCACCAGCAAGCAGGAGCCGCTCCCTCCGTCATTCGCGCGCATCTACCACGAGCTGCTGGAGAGGTACGCCCGCAAGGAGAGCAGATGATGAAGGCCATCATCCTCGACATGGACGGGCTGATGGTCGACAGCGAACGGCACTACCAGGAGGTCGAGCAGGAGATGGCCGCGAAGCGCAATGCCCCCGTCCCACCGGAGACGATCTGGCGCATGATGGGGCGCACGCCGATCGATAGCCTGCGCGTGTTCAGGGAGGAGTTGCGCCTAACAGATAGCGCTGAGGCGCTGCTGGAGGAGCGCAACCTGATGATGCGCGGCCGCCTCCAGCACGACGTCGCACTCATGCCGGGGCTGCTCGACATCCTCGATGCGTTCCGGGGAAAGATCCTGCTCGGTGTCGCCACCGGCAGCCAACGCGAGTTCCTCGAGATAGTGATACGGAGATTCCGCCTAACGAAATACTTCAAGCTCCTGCAGAGCTCTGACGAGATACAGAACGGGAAGCCGGACCCTGAGACATACTTCGAGGCCGCGAGGAAGCTCGGTGTTGCGCCTAACGAATGCGTCGTGCTCGAGGACGCGCACAACGGCATCATCGCGGCGAAGCGCGCGGGCTGTTACGCCATCGCTGTGCCGAGCGCGTGGACGCGCGGGCAGGACTTCTCGCAGGCGGACTACGTCGCGAAGGACCTGCGCGACGCGAAGGAGCATATCGAGAAAATCTGCGCGTGAAGATACGCGATTCGTTCTGAACGCTGCGGAGAATGCACCGCTCGCAAAGGAAACGAACACGCTTCCTTGCGCCAGGATTCGCCACTGCGAATCCTCGGCGTCCCTCGCGACATCTACGAAAACCGTCCTGCATGTCCACGACGGAAATCCGTCGGGACGCCGGAAGCTTTGCTTCCGAGCGAATCGGGTCGATTTCTGGATATACTCCAAGGCAGCGTTTGGAATAGAGGTTACGAAGAACTGAATTGTGTTGTCTCACAGCTTGCTCACGAAACCATACTTGGGCGCGTAGATGTCGCCGGCGCGCTTCAATTTCTCGATGACGTCCCTCGCCGTGTCGTCCGAGACGCCCTTGATGCCCGCCTCGCGCACGATGTCATCGACGGGGATGTTCTTGCCCACGCTCGCCTCCATCTCGGTTATCAGGTCCTTGATGACGCTGATGTGGGAGCGCTGCGACGCGGTGATGCCTGTCGTGATGCGGTCGATGTCTATCTTGCCGGTCTCCGGGTCCATGCCTATCTGGTTGAGGCAGTAGTGGATGAGCTCGATCGCCACCTGCGCGTCGCGCTTCGTCACCTTGTCCGACAGCCGCATGCGGGCAGACGCCTCGGAGAGCCGGACGAGCGCCTCGAGCTGTCGAGGGCTGATCGGGATGGCCTTGATCGACATGTCACCCCCGCTCTCCTCGCCGCCGCGCATCTTCACGTAGTACTCCTTGAGCTCCTGCATCGCTGGCTCCGTGAGCTTCGGGGTGATGTGCTGACGCGCGTACGCGATGTAATGCTTGAGCATCTCAGGCTTGATGATGCCCTCCTGGCCACCCTCCTCCTTGTGCATCGCGAGGATGAACGACGCGAGCTTCTCGTCCTTGGTCTTGTCCGGCATGTCGCGTACGGGAAAGATGAGGTCGAAGCGGTTGAGGAGCGTGGGCGGCAGGTCTATCTGCTTGCTGATGAGCTCGAGCGGGTCGAAGCGGCCGAACTTCGGGTTGGCGGCGGCGAGCACCGTGGTCTCGCAGCGCAGCGTCGCCTGGATGTTCGCCTTGTTGA